>ERZ826613.45-NODE-45-length-164025-cov-5.983174_pt1 | contig 164025 bp, 159 predicted proteins | sample MGYA00519925_ERZ826613 | MGnify/ENA primary metagenome ERZ826613 (study PRJEB31778, sample SAMEA3449236) | human gut metagenome | biome: human gut; feature: human-associated habitat; material: faeces | place: United Kingdom | collected 2010/2012 ... | reverse complement strand
TACCACAGGCTTATAGCCGCAGAGGAAACCACCAGCTGAGCTGGTGGTCATGATTTGAACCAATTTAAAAGGAGCCGGATTTCTCCGACTCCTTTAAGTATGTGTCCGCAAACACATACCCCAATTACTATCTATAATATACTATAAATAACAAAAATATGCAAGAGGGTTAAATGCAATTTTTTAGGATTGTCATACGAGAACATAGATCCGGGTGAACGGTGATGGCAGAAACGCTTGGGTTAACTGAGTTCTCATATTCTTTTGTGATTGTTTCAAATTCTCGTATAAAGGCTTTGATTTCTGACTTAGACACTTTTAATAGCTTTAAATAATAGCAAAGCAGAATAATATAATCACCAATAGTCTTGAAATTTATATATGGAAGTCCCATTTCTAATTTTAGGCATTGTTTCATTGGTCTAGAGGGATCCATTTTTCTAAATCGAGTGTCGTATACGACATCGTTATGAGCAATAGCATTACGCAGGTCTTTAAGTGCATATACATATTTGTAAATTAATTCACAATAAGTGTCACTGGCAAGATTGATGCCAATTGCTCGTGATATTTTTTCTCTCATATCTTTTGTTAAACATGAAAGAGGACAACCAAAATCCCCCATAGTCAGTATTTCGAAAATTGCCCAAAGAGGAACTTCATTATAATTTATATTATTATAAAAGTGGGTAATCTTTGGATTGTTTTTTCGATAAGCGGCAGCAATTGAATTTTGAATAGAACCTTGCAAATTCAATTTGTTATTTTGATATTTCTTTTTGATGTCATTCGGCGTATTAACAGGGGCATTTTTGTAACTGCTGACTACTTTGTCGTACATATCATAGATACTATTTGAATCAATTTCAGTCATAATCGTATTTAGTGCAATGTTTTTTAGTGCGGTTTCAATGAACATCATTTTAGCATATAAAAGGGATTTGAGTTTTGTGTCGTACTGGATAGTTGCATAAATTTCGTTGTACGAGGTAAAGGGTAATTGCTTAGAAGATGACATAAAAAAGCGGTATCCTTTATAGCCATGAAAATATCCCGTATTGATAAGTTGTTGTTTTTGAGAATCACCAGAAATTGCAATTCCGTTATGCCTAAGATGTTCCATTAATGCATTAGTTGATTTGTAATCTGTGTTTTTCATAATATCTCCTATGTTATAATGTTGCAATAAGTATAATATATTTTTGTGGTATTAACAAGATACAATATTTTTTATTTGTGTTGGATAAAAAATACAAAGCAAAATGGACAGAATTATGATATAATTATTAGGAGTTTTTTTTTACTATTGAGTTAGAGGAGGATGTATTAATATGAAGAGTCGAAAGAAAAGAATAGCAGTTTTTCTTGTGGTTGCATTGTTTATTGGTATTGCGTGCCCATATAATCAAAGAGAAATAAAAGAGATGAAAGCAGTTGAAAATAATGTTTCTTATAAAGATGGAGATGAAATACAGCCGCTTTCTGTTGATTTGTCCGGACAAAACACGGTGGTAACCGGTGGTGCTATAAGTGTTGAAATGCCAGGAGCAATGCTTAATAGAGAAATTTCAAAATATTATTCTTCTGTTGAATTTACCTATCAATTAAAGTTAAAAGATGAGCAATCAAGGGTTACAGAAAACGTAAGTGAAGAAGAATGGTATTATGATTACATTAGTTGTGACATTGGATATCGAGAGACCTATCAGGAAACTAAATATTTTATGGCTGATAACGCTTCAAAAAACAAGCGTAAACAGCGTGTATCATTAGATGAAATGAATTGTGTTGAGTGGGGGAAATATTTAAATGGTGAATTAAATCCATATAAATTTTATTTCGGTATTTCGATTAAGAACTATTATCATAATTCTAGGAATGCAAATTACTACTGGCCACGTGAAGTTGAAGAATTAGAAATAACATCTATAATGTTTATTCCTTATGAGAATGTACATTATGGTGAATCAACGCCATCGCCAATTCCGTCGACCACTCCTGTAAAAACCATGCCTACGCCATATCCGACAAGTTCGTCGGGTATTGATAAGTCTTATAAGACGGGGGCAGTAAGAAATTATCAAGTGGATTTATTACGTTATCAAACAAGCTTCCATAAAAATTGGATTTATTTTGATTTAAAGGACGAATTAAATGAGAATTGGTATCGGGTGGGAAATTATAAGGAAGTAAAAATTCGATACCGAATTCAATATAATGATAAGGAAGAAAATTCTTGGGGAAATAACATAATGGATTCGATTAAATTTGTTATACAAACTGATTTTGACGAATTAAACGGATATTCGGATGCAGTAATTGACTATAAAGGTGTAGAAGCAAATAAGCCATTGTATCAATATAGACCATGTGAGAAAAAGGAGTTGGAAGTTGTCATGCCACTTTCTTTTATATATACAACAGGGTGGGGGCAGGAAATCGAACATGCGATTCCAATTGTGGGAATTACGATACAACCATTAAGCTATCGTTGGAATAAATGGCCAGAAGATTTAGATTCTCTTACGGTTACCGGAATTGAATTTGTGGCAAAAGAGGGAGCGGTTTATCCAAGTGCTCCTCCAACACCGAGTATGACACCTGCTGCAGCTACATCAACAAAAACTCCGCAAACAAGGAGTACAAATGCACCATCAATCCCGCAAAAAGTAACAAATCTTAAGCTAAAAGCAGGAAAGAAAAAGCAGATTAAGCTTTCTTGGAACAACCAAAAGCAGGCTGATGGTTATGAGATTTACCGTTCAACAAAAAAGAACAAGGGCTACCAAAAGATAGCAGATGGTTTCAAGAATAAATGCAATTTTGCAGACTCAAAAGTAAAGTATGCAAAAAACTATTATTATAAAGTGCGTGCTTATTACTTAAACGGGAAGAATTATCAGTATGGTGTTTATTCGGATGTAAAGAAACTGATGTTGAAACGAAAAGCACCGGTATTTAAGCTAAAAAGGAAAATAACAACGGATGGAATCCATTATATAAGTATTCGGTTAAAATCATGTTCTGACCCATATTTGCAAATGTGGGTTCGGTTTGGAAAAAAGAAATACAAGAAAATTCCTTTATCCAAACACAAGATTAAGAAGAATACTGCATTAAACTTTAAGTACACACCCGGAAAGGGAAAGATAAGCTTTCGGATTCGAAGCTACCGGGTGCAAAACAAAAAAAGAGTGTACAGTAAGAGTAAAACAAAAAGGATTTAGTAAACCATGGGATACGAATTAACAAAAGGAACAAAACTAAATAATCGTTATGTGATTGAGTGTACACTTGGCAGTGGTGGCTTTGGAACAACCTACAAGGCAATGGACACTTTAATTGATGTTCCGGTGGCGATTAAAGAGTATGAAAACAGCAGTGAAAAAGACCGGAAAGTAGCACAGCGTGAAGTGAAGATGGCTGCTCGTTTTTATGCACTGGATGGAATTGCCTCTGCCCGTGACTTTTTTGTTGTTGATTCGATTTCATATATTGTAATGGAATATGTTGAGGGCGAGAGCCTGAAAAAATATGTTAGAAATTATGGGACGATGAAGGGAGAAGATATCCTTACAAAATTAAAACCTGTGATAGAGTCTCTCTGCGTGATACATAAAGAAGGAATTATTCACCGTGATATCAGCCCGGATAATTTAATGATGACAAAAGGTGGAAGTATTCAGCTTATTGATTTTGGTGAGGCAAGAAATTTTGAAGAACAGAGAAACAAGGAATTAACGCTTGTTTACAAGCGTGGCTATGCACCAATTGAGCAGTGCAGGCAGCGAGGAAAACAAGGAGCGTTTACCGATGTTTATTCGCTGTGTGCGACCATATATTTTGCGGTTACAGGAATCGACCCGGATGATTCGGTTGAGCGAATGATTGCGGACCATATGAAACCACTGCATGAATTTTATGGTACAGGATTGAGTGAGCATGAAATTCACGTGATTGAGCGAGGGCTTTCCGTTGATGCGAAAGACCGGTTCCAAACAATGGATGAATTGTTTGAAATGCTGTATGAGAAAAAAGATTTATCAGAATTTTCAGGCAAAGCAAATGCTGATAAAGAAAATACAACATATCATCCTTTTAATACGGCTCATATTATGCGTGAAATCGATGATTTTTATGATAAGAAAAAAGGACGCAAAAAAGGAAGAACTGCTTCCAAAATATTTATAGCAGGTTTGATTGCGGTTCTGCTTGTGGTCGTTATTTCTGTCTTTCAAAATAAATCGGAAATAAACAAAAGACCAGTGGTGGCTGCCCCTCAAACAACAATGCCGGCAACAAGTGTACCAACGTCAACAGCAACACCATATACGGTTACAATTGAAAATTATGTCGGGTTAGAAAAAAAGGCGGCAGTAGAGAATCTGAAGAAATTAAAAGACGAAGGTTTGACCGTGCGTTTCCAAACGAAATACAGCAAAAAGGCGAAAGGTACGGTGATTGAACAGAATATTCCGGCAGGGAAAACGTATTCCGATGTATCGAAAAAAACGCTGCGGCTTACGATTAGCAAAGGAAAGAAAAAAACTGTTGCCACGCCAAGACCGACAGTTACGCCAAAACCGGTGCCAAAGAAAAAGAAATCAAAAGTTAAATTTAATGGTGACTTAGATTCACTGTCATAACAGGAGAACATAATGGAAGAGGAAGAAAAGAGACGTATTTTTCATGAAATGATGCAAAAGTGTTTTATGAAATGCGACCGTTTCATGATTGAAAAATGGAAAACAACAGAAAAAACAATCAGTCCAGTAATTGAGGATGAGGTCAGGCAAAATGCTTATCATAACTTTTATGATAAAGTGTCAAAGGCAAAAATCGCTTCACGTCCAACCATTCAAAAATGGTTTGGTATTCATGGACAGTCGATGCCAAAAAGAGAACAGATTATTCATCTGGCATTTGTCTGTCAGTTATCAGTGGATGAAACAAGAGAATATTTTATGTATGCCATTTCTGAACATGATTTTCAGGTGAATGATTATCACGAGATGATTGCTTTGTACGGGTTGGAAAATCATATGACTTATGAGCAGTATGAGGAGATGGTTGCTTATTTTGAGCAATACAGCGATTGGAATGTGCCTATCAGGCAGACGGCACACACGGACGAGATTTTAAAGCGTTATGAGCCGGTAAAAAATCTTGACACAAAAGAATTTCTTGTGTGGATGCGAAAAAACGAAGCATTATTTAAAGGCTATAGCATGACAACCTATCAAAATTATATGGCATTGTTAGAGAAAGCACTGGCTTTTTTCAGAAAAGATATCAAACAATGTTTGTTTACTGCCTTAGAAGATGCCGGATTTTTTTCGTGGTTGAAAAACAATGACATTAAGGAAGAAGACTACGGAAAAGAAATACGGCGTTTTATAAAGAATCAGACCCGGTTGGTAAAAAGCCCGTTATCCAAAGAAAAAGTGAAAGAAATTCAGTTTTTGACGAAGATGGCATATAGTCCGCTTCGCCGTGTCTCGGATTTGATTGTAGAAATTTATGATGGTATTCATTTTCCGCATACACGGTTTGGCGATATGAAGCGGAATTTGCTGCAAAAAGAAATTGGTGCAGTGGATGCGAAATATATTTCTGATATTAGTTCAATTGCTAAGCAAAAAGAAAAGGAAATGCGGCTTTTGCAGGCGTATACCAAGTGTCGAACCGGTAAGAAGGATGACGAAACAAAATTACAGGAATTGGAGAAAGAAATCCGTAAGCAGCGCCAGCGCACGCATAACATACGCCGTGCAGATTTGCTTGTCCTGATTCATTATGTGGTTTTGAAACAGTCAGGAGAAGAGTCGCCGGAAGTCGTGAAAAAGGAATTTGTAGCAATGGCAGACAGCATACTGAATTTGTGCGGTATGCGTCCGATGGATGACAAATATCCATTAGATTATTTACTGTTACAGTGCTTTGGAAGTGTTGATGTGTATACGTTGACGGATGTTTTAGAATAGATGTGAGATAGGAAAGACGGCGGTGAGTCGTCTTTTTTTGTGTGCAAAAAAAAGAAAGGGGAATGGACAGGGGAGTGGTATGATAGGGGCAAGTTTTGAAGAAGGAGAGGTGTTATTTATGAAAATCTGTGCGCATTGCGGAAATGCAATGATGGACGAGGCAAAATTCTGTGTAAATTGCGGAACCCAGGCAAATGGATATAGCAATTACACGTATCAATCGCAACAAAATCGCAATTTTTTTGATAATAGCCAAATGCTTAGGCAAAATATTGGAATAAGAGAAATGGTTAGTGGAATTATTTGGATTTGCGTTGGTGGAATACAAACATTAATATCTATTTTTGCATTTTGGTATTTGATATTTGTTGGTATTTGGAATATAGTATTTGGAATTAAGCGAGTAAATAAAAAAGACAAACTGTTATATATGTCAATTGATGAGATTTATAATGACTATTCGAGTCGTTTAGCATCTATTATTGTTTTCTTGGTGTTAAATGTACTATTTGGTGGAATCATAGGTGTTGCAGGGGCAATTTATGATTTGGTTGTTAGAAATTATGTGATACAAAACATTCAACAGCAAAAGACATATATAGGTAATAGTATGCCGTCGAACAACCAAGTTTCATATCAGCCAATGAATCAAAGTCATGAATATATAAATAAACATCTGGATGAAACAAACAATACATTTATTGCACAAGAAGAAAAAAATCCAGACAATATAGATAAAAAAGCGACCGATGCGATTCAACCGTTACTAACACGTGCAAATATGTTCTTGGAAGATGCTAATTGGGAGAAAGTAGATCAATATGCGGAAAGAATTTTGGATTCTTATCCTGAATGTGCGGAAGCATATTTGCTTAAATTGATGGCTCAATTACGTGCGCAAAATATATATGACCTGATTAAACGCGATAATGGTTTTGAAAACAATATAAATTTTCAAAGATTTTTACAATATGCAGATGAAACAAATGCAGAACAGGTAAAACTTTTAAAGTATGAGCCTATTTACATAAGAGCTGTAGAGCTTTTAAAATATGCAAAGGGAGAAGGAGCCTGTAATGAAGCAAAGAAAATGTTTCGAACGATTCCTGAGTATAAGGATGCAAATGAGCAAATAAAGGAATGTGAAATAAAAAAGGAAAAGCTAAAAGAAGAAAAGTACTATGACTTAGTAAAAAAATTTAATGGGGCACGTACAAGTGATGACTTCACAAATATTCTATTTAAATTTTATGAATTACAAGATTATAAAGAGACTTCTGATTATATTTCGGAATGCGAAAAGAATATTGCTTATATTAATGCAATCAATGAAATAAGACATAGCAGTAATGTTGTAGCTCTTGAAAAGACAAAAAAATTATTTTTGGGATTTGCCGGTTTTAAGGAATCCAACAAGTATATTGAAAAAATTGATGAAAAAATTTTAATGTTGAAAAAACGTAAGAAAAGAATAAAAACGATAATTATTATTGCACTTATTGCTGTGTTTGTACTGATTGCAGTTAAATTAACAAGTTCATTTTTGTATTATCGTTCAGATGATTATAAACTGCTAAAAGCAAAAGAGTTTATGGCGAATGAACAGTATTCACAAGCAATGGAGTACTTGAATGATATGGAAGATAAAAAAGTGGCAAATCAGCAAATTAAAAAAATACAATGCAAGGAGGCCAAAAGTTATTTTGAAAAAGAGGAATATGATAAAGCAATTGCGATTTATCACAAATGGGGAGAAAAAGAAGAAGAGAGAAAGGTGATACAACAAAAGGCGTTAATGTTATTATATGAGAATAAGTTTACGGAAGCAATAAAACTTTATGAGCAGATAAAGGATGAGGATAACCTTATTTTTGCGTATGGTAGACTGGCTAGATATTATCGTGATTCTGGTGAATATGACAAGGCAATAGAAATTTATAATAAAATTGATTCTGAAGAGGGAAAAGAATCAGTATATGAGTTTCAGGCATATAATTTGATTGACCAAAAGCGATATGATGAAGTTGAAAAATTGTATAAGTACATTAAAGATGAAAATATTTTAAAGGATATACAAGAAGAAGTGTGTAGACAAAAAACTGAAAACTGAGGAGGATTTTTATGATATGTAAATATTGCGGAACACTTGTTTCCGACGAAATGAAATTTTGTACGAACTGCGGTAAAAAAATGGAAAGAAAAACAAGCTATTGTACTAATTGCGGGAATATAATTAATTTTAATTCAAAATTTTGCAATATATGCGGAGCACCAACTATTATTGCGGAAAAGATGAAAAAAATACGAGTAAGTAAGGTGTATTCGTTAATTATGTTAGCAATTACGGCACTTGTTGTAGCTTTTGTGCCCTCAGTTACCTTAAGTGGGAGTGATATAGCAGACAACATATTTTACAGTAACGCAAATCAGGTTAGAGTAGCAGTTGATCATGGCGCAGTGGGAATTATGTCTAAATGGCCTAATTTTCATGCAGCAAAAGCTATTCTATTGCCTTTATTATTAGTTAGCCTCGGTATTCTTGTAATATCGGCAGGGTTGCATTTTATTAATAGGTGGTGGCCGGCGATGATTCCGGTAGTGGTATTTGCAGGCATTGTTATATTTAGTGATTTTTTGCTTTACAATTCATTGCGTGACCAGTGCAAACATTTTGGATTCGGATTCTTACTGCATATTATATGTATTGTTTTACTGGCAGGCTCCTTTTCATTAAACCGTTACCGGACAAAAATGCGGCAAGATGCAGTTTCTAAAGGAATGCGATATAAAATGCAAAAACCTGAGATAATTGCAATTATTGGTGTGGCGTGTTTTGTTGTTGCTGCAACTGTGTTTTCTATTGTTAAATATACGCATAAAAATACCGAATATTTTCTGGAAACTCCACAAGCATTTTATACAGACCGGATGGAAGCTGTAAAACAATGTGCCAAAGAAGTTATACAATTTAAAATACCAAGCGAAGATGATATTTCTGAATACCGGGTGATGGATTACGAAGGTGATGGAAATGGAAGGTATGTTGTGCTTATGGGTAAAGATGGCTATAGTGAATATTATTATGCGGTGTGTATCAAGGCAGTAGATATATATACTGGATATTATCACTACAGCGATAATGTGAGTAGTGGTTATAATCCTGATTACGTTATGGATGAAGCAAAATCAAAAGATTGGGGGGAAGAAAATTATGATGCAGTGGATTATGAACAAGAGTTAAAAAAGGGGGACAGGGTACCATATAGTTGGAGTTCTAATTATGTTGGATAAAATATAGGAAAGAAAGGAAAAGTATAGTGATAAATTAACACTATATCGGAGAAAAATATGAGAAGAAAAACAGTAGCTATTTTATTATGTTTTGCGGTGATAGCCGGCTTGATTCCTAACAAGGAAGTGATGAATGTAACGGCTAAAGAAAAAAAGGTGTATTCTAAATCGGTAGTGAAGGCGAATAATTATTCGGATTACGAGGAAATTAAAACGCCGGAAGATATGGACAAATTAAATTATGTAGTAGATGGAAAATATTGCTTGTCTGCAGATATTGATATGTCCGAATATGAGGGGAATTTTAAGCCGGCGGAAGGTTTTCGTGGTGTGCTGGATGGAAGGGGACATACAATTAAGAATTTACATTCGGTAGTGTTTGACAGTATCGTTGGTTCTGCTACCGTGAGAGATTTGAAAATAAAAAATTCAAATATAGGAAGTGATGATTATGGTAAAGGGTTCCTGATTAATACAATTGATTTTGCGTATGATGGTCTTAAAGGGAAAATATTAATAGAAAATGTTGACGTAGAAGGGAAAGCAGATGTATCAAAATATCAGAAAGGAGAAAGTGGTTCATTTGCCGGAATATGTTCTTATGTAAATATTCATAAGGAAACGCAGAGTGTAAAAATAAATAATTGCAGCGTCAATATTAAGATGTCAACAGCAGGTAATTATGCAATTTATTATGGAGGAATTATAGGAGGAACATCAGATAATTCAAAATCAACATTAGAAATCAGTAATTGTGTTTCGCTAGGCGCGATAAAAAGTTCTGATACAGACAGTATGGTGGGTGGAATTGCAGGAAAAGCTGACTATGTTAATACTACCAATTGCTATGCTGATATGGAATTAGAAGGTAACTATGTCGGTGGTCTCGTTGGATATGCAGAAAATGTAATGATTGAAAATTGTATGTCCAAAAGTTATGTAAATGGTTCTTGTGTTGGAGGTTTGGTTGGATGCGGAGATGAAGTAAGTCAGCAGTATATTATATCAAGTGTTTCATTAGAAGAAAAAATTAGGGGTACACAATTTGCTGGAACAGTGATTGGAAAGTCGTATGCAATGATAACTATAAAAAATGTATTTACATACTCAAAATTATATGACGAATTAAATCGAACTTATCTAACAGATAAACAGGGAACTGCGCTGAATTCAATGCAGCTAACCGAGCAAAGTGCATTTCCGGGACTAGACTTTACAGATACATTTGCATGTGTTCCCGGTGTCAATGGCGGAAAGATTTTGCTAAAGAAATTAGGTAAATATTTTGTGACCGATAGTCCAACAATTGAAGTTAAGAATGTAAACGAAAATGAAAAAAGAATTATTATGCATAGTGATGCTCCAAGTGCGAAAATTTATTATTCAAATATGGATGATGAAGTCACGACAAGTTCAACTTTGTATACAACGCCATTTTCAATTTATGGAACTACTTATTTCAAATTAATTGCTGTTGCCGATGGTTACGGGGCAAGTGCACCAACAGAAATGACAGTAAAGTTTCAGGTTTCAAAACCTACGGTAAGTATTGAACAGGGAAATTATAAACAAGCACTATCAATTCAGTTGTCTTGCGGTACAAAAGGGGCAGTAATTTATTATACAACGGATGGAAGTTCTCCTACTACCGGCTCAAAGAAATATACGGGGACGCCAATAGTGTTCGATAGTAATGGTACTTATACAATTAATGCTATTGCAGTAAAAAGCGGCTGGGTAAGTAGTGAAGAACTAGTTAAGACTTATAATATTAATTTGTCAGAAGTATCAAGGCCGACAAATACTCCCGTGCCTACTGCTCAACCGGACATGAGGAATACGGTAAAAACGCCGACAGCCAATATGAACAGCGGAACTTACCATGGAGCTGTTGTTGTAAATTTGAATTGTGATACGAGTGGTGCAACAATTTATTACACTACTGATGGTTCTGTGCCAACTATTAATTCCAATGAATATTTGGGACTTCCTATTTTGTTTAATCAGAACGGCAAATTTACTTTAAGGGCAATTGCTGTAAAAAATGGCATGAAAAATAGTGCAGAATTGGCAGTAGTGTATAATATTGAGGATTTAAACGCAGACAATTCTTCAGGGGATGCTGCGGATAATGAATGGTCTTGGGATGATGATAGCGATGCTGCGGATAAGCAAACAAATAACAAATCATCCGCGAAGGCCGTCAAGGTAAAAAAGCCAGGCAAAGTTCACAGTGTCAAAGTGAAAAAGAAAAATGCAAAGAAAGTGACTACGAAATCACGATACACTTTGTCTTGGAAAAAGGTGAAAGGCGCAACTGGTTATGAGGTCCAGCTATATAATTATTCTGCATATCGAAGAACATGTACAATAAAGAAAAAAACGATTAAAACCCAAAAGAGTTCTTTGAAAAACAGAAAATTATATTGGTATATTATTTTGCCAAAGACACCTGAATTTGTATTAACCGGAAAAGTACGCGTCCGAGCGTACAAGAAACAAAAAGGTAAAACTGTTTATGGAAAATATTCGGGCTGGAAATCTATAGCAACAAAAAAACAAATCAAAGAGTTTATGAAATATAATTAATGTAGATTGAGTTTATACAGAAAGGATGACATTTATGAAAATGACAGCAGAAGAATGCAGAAATAAATTAAATGAGTTTAACTTTTCATGTGGCTACAGAAAATATGATGAGAATGTATATTATCATATCTGTAGCATCCTAAATGAAAAGGGGAAAGTATGTTGTGGAAAATTAGATTTGGAAGATAAATTGAGCAAACATATTATCACCCAAACCTATCTTAAAAATTTAGGTATGTTAGAGAATACTCCTTTTACATATGGAATTATTTCTAATGGTAATCATGGTTTGGATTTATTAGATATTTATAATGAGAATCACAGAGATGATGCGATAGACTACAGGCCTTTTGATGAGGATAAAAGAGTTATGCTTGTATTTGATTCGCCAAGTAATAAATTAGAGGACTGTTTTGGCTATGATGTTCTTAATCAAAACATTGAAGAACTACTTAAGCATAATGAACCAGTAGGGGAGTATCTCTGTACTCATTTGTGGCGTTCCCTTGATTTACAGGATGATTGTAAAAATGTAGAACGCTTGACAGGCCAAAAAGATTATGGACAGATGATTGTATCTTTTATGAACAAGCATCAATTAAAAAATGTGTACACGACAAATTTGTTCCGATATGAGATTACATCAGCAAATGAAGAAAAATATGTACCATTTGCGGAATTAAATCGAAGTGGTTGTAAGCATGTAGTAGACGATGTATATAGGAAAATATTCTTAGAGGAAATTGCGTTATTTCAGCCACATACAATTGTAGCAGTTGGAACAGAAGTTTATAATTTTTTGAATAATAAAGAAAATTGGGATTTACTGTTAGAAAGATATACAGATAAAGCGGATGAACCGAAATTAACCTGGGTATATCATCCGGCAGGACGTGTTTCAAAAGAAAAGAAAACTGCTCGTTTTGATGAAATTGTAAAAGATATTTAATATTAGCCCCCCCTTTGCCCCTTTCCCCAACCTATGTTATACTGGAAGAAGACAAAGGGGGCTTTTTATGTCTAAAAAAATTGCGCTTACAAACATGGACATTGTCTGGGAAGATAAAGAAGCAAATAAGTTTCAATGTGAGGAAATGATAAAGGAAGCAGCGGATGAACACGCTGACATCATTTTGTTTCCGGAGATGACATTGACCGGATTTTCTCTCCGGGTTAAAGAGATGGCAGATTATCATGAGGAGACAATTGCATATTTTTCGGCTCTTGCTGCAAAATATTCTATAATGATTGGTTTTGGTTATATTACCATGCCGGATGAGTTCGGGCGAAATCATTTTTGTTTTGTTGATGAAAACGGAAGTGTACTTGCCGACTATGAGAAAATCCATCCATTTACGCATGGTGGTGAGACAAGGGTGTATCAAGGGGGCGGTGAAATCTGTCATATTTCCGTGGACGAAATGCACCTTGGTATGGCAGTCTGCTACGATTTGCGTTTTCCTGAAATGTTTCAGCAGATGCCGCTTGACACAAATGTTATCTTTTTGATTGCAAACTGGCCGGAGAGCCGCATTAAGCAGTGGCATTCTCTGCTTACGGCGAGAGCGATTGAAATGTCCTCGTATGTGGTAGGCGTAAATCGAACGGGAGAGGGAGATGGAATCCAATATACAAAAAGTTCGGCTGCCTATGCACCGGATGGAAGCATGATTTCGCCGGACTCTAAAAAATGGAATGACTATGTAACGCTTGACTTTTCAAAAGAGGTATTTCAAAAAACGATTTTTTCAAGAAGTGACAGACGACCGGAAATTTATCAAGGATAAAATTTTATGATTTAGGAAATACTGTTTCGTATCAAATGGAAGTCAAAAATGACAGGAAAGATGAGGGCGAAACAGATGGAACAGGATGCAGTAAAAGAATATGGCATGGTAATGAATGAAGGAATCTTGACGTTATCTATTATTGGGGAGATTGAGGGACATGACTGCTTATCACAAAATGCCAAAACAACCAAATATGAGCATATTTTGCCGATTTTAGCAAGGGCAGAGCAGGACGAAAATGTAAAGGGAATTTTATTTCTTATGAATACCGTCGGTGGTGATGTTTCATGCGGACTTGCATTGGCGGAAATGGTTCACTCCTTAAGTATGCCGACAGTTTCTTTAGTCATTGGAGATAGTCATTCGATAGCTGTTCCACTTACCGTAGCGGCAGATTATTCTTTTATTGTTCCGTCGGCGACGATGATTATCCACCCGGTTCGGATGAATGGCATGGTACTGGGAACGCCGCAGACATATCGGCAGTTTCAACAGATTCAGGATCGAATTATTTGTTTCGTGGCAGAGCATAGCCGCATTTCCAAAGAAAATTTAGAAAAATTAATGATGAATACGAGTATGTTGTCCAAAGACTTAGGTACTGTTTTGGTTGGAGAGGATGCGGTGACGGCCGGACTTGTTAATGAGGTTGGAGGAATTGATAAGGCTTATCAGAAACTGAGAGGGTTGATGAATAAATAAACATCTGTTCGATAAAACACTTGCGGGAAAAAGCGATTCAGTGTATAATATAATTTCAGTACGCTGCGAATCAATTGGCAGATATCGTACATGTTAGTTGTGTCTGGGGAGGATTTTATGGCTACAAAGAAAACAACAAAAAATACGAAGAAGCGTGGACGTCCGGCATCGAAATCAAATACGAAACGGACGGCTTCTTCGAGAAAGAATACATCGAAAAAGACAAAGCAGGCAAGCCCATTGGCAAGAGAGATTGTGTTTCTTGCTCTTTTTGTGTTTGCCATTTTGTCACTGCTTAGTTTGTTCCAAATGTGCGGCGTGTTTGGCAAAGGGTTAAGTGCCTTGCTGTTTGGACTGCTGGGAGCACTGGCGTATGTTTTTCCGGTTTATCTGGTTGTGACTGCAGGTTTGTATCTGGCAAATGCGAAGAATCAAAGATTGCGCCACAAGGTCTGGTATAGTGCCGGCATTTACTGGAGTGTGTGCGGGTTATTTCAATGGGTGGTAAATGACCCTGTGCAGAATGTATGGGAAGTTTATACCGTCTGTGCTGAAAATCACGGTGGTGGTGGTTTCTTCGGCGGCATTTTATCTTTTGAACTGGCACGTGTGCTCGGAAGAGCAGGTTCTTTTATTGTGATACTGGCGCTGTTTTTATTGTTCTTTATGTTGTTAAGCAAGAAACTCATTTTTTCTTCGATTCAGCAGATGTATAAAGAGCGTGAGACGGATGAAGATTATTATTATGAGGAACCGGAACCGGTGTATTCTCGTGGAAGACAGATGAGTACCTATACATTTGATAAAGAAGAAACTGCAAAAGCAAAGCCAAAGAAAGAGACGAGAAAGAAACGGGCAAAGAAAGCAGAGACAGAAATTCCGGAAAACAAGAATACGGTTTCGCAAAAAGAAATCAAACCGGAAGCCCAGATGGAAGAAGTGGTGCCGGAAGTACAGGATTTGTCGGAAATCAATATTATCCGTGGTGGAGAAGAGCCGGTTAGAGAATCAAGTGTTTACGAAAAAGAATTAGAAGAAAAATTTGGTGCATCAAAGAAAACACAGAGCGAACCAAAAACACCTACAAAAACAGATACGGTGGATGAGCCGGTGAAACAAAAGAAAGAACCGGTTAAGATAACCAAAGAAGATAAAAAAGAAATGGATGCGGTACATAAGGATTTATCAAAGGCTGCGACGGAACAGATTCCGTATCGTTTTCCTTCGCTTGATTTGTTGAACAAACCAAAGAGCAATGGAAAACGTATGGACAATTCCGAACTTCGTGCGACGGCGGCTAAATTGCAGTCAACGTTAGATAGTTTTGGCGTGCGTGTCAAGATGGGAGACATCAGCCTTGGACCAAGTGTAACTCGTTATGAACTGATTCCGGAACAGGGGGTTAAAGTCAGCCGCATTACCGGATTGAGTGATGATATTAAACTGAGTCTGGCGGCATCGGATATTCGTATTGAAGCACCGATTCCCGGAAAAGCGGCAGTTGGTATCGAGGTGCCGAATCCGGCGAGGGAAATGATTACGTTGCGTGAGTTATTAGAGAGCAGTGAGTTTACGAAGGCGAAATCCAAAGTCACATTTGCCGTTGGTAAAGATATCAGCGGAAAAACAATTGTTACGGATATTGCAAAAATGCCGCATTTATTGATTGCCGGTGCGACTGGTTCCGGTAAATCGGTTTTGATTAATACGCTGATTATGAGTATTATTTATAAAGCGGATCCGAATGAAGTAAAAATGATTATGGTTGACCCAAAGATGGTGGAACTGACTGCATACGAAGATATTCCGCATCTGATGATTCCGGTTGTGAAAGATCCGAAGAAGGCATCGGCAGCACTTGGCTGGGCGGTGGCAGAGATGACCGGAAGATATCAGAAATTTGCCGATGCAGGTGTTCGTGATATCAAATCTTATAATGCAAAAATGGACAAACTGACAAACAAAGATGACCCGGATTATCAGAAGATGCCGCAGATTGTTATTATCGTAGACGAGTTTGCGGATTTGATGATGGTTGCACCGGGAGAGGTAGAGGATTCCGTGTGCCGTCTGGCACAGCTTGCCCGTGCGGCAGGAATTCATTTGGTTTTGGCAACACAGCGTCCATCGGTTAATGTCATTACCGGTTTGATTAAAGCGAATATACCATCACGAATCGCTTTGTCGGTTTCTTCCGCCGTGGATTCACGAACTATTATTGATTCGGCAGGCGCAGAAAAACTGTTAGGAAATGGTGATATGCTGTTTGCACCGCAAAATCTGCCAAAACCAATTCGTGTACAGGGAGCATTTGTTTCCGATGAAGAAAGAGATTCCGTTGTCAGCTTCTTAAAAGAGCAGAGTAACGGTCCATCCTATAATGAAGAAGTAACAAAGCATATCGACACGGCACCGGTACCGGGAGCAAAGAACGATTCTAATACTGCCCATGGTGGTGCACCGGAACAAGACGAATTATTTGTCGAGGCCGCCAGATTTATCATTGAAAAAGATAAGGCGTCCATTGGTCTTTTGCAGCGCATGTTCCGAATTGGATTTAACCGTGCGGCACGAATTATGGACCAGCTTTCGGATGCGGGTGTTGTCGGACCGGAAGAAGGTACCAAACCGAGACAGATTTTGATGTCGATTGAACAATTTGAAAATTATCTTGAGGAGAATGGCTGATGAATGGCTGGCTGATTGTCAATGGATTTTTACACACCAAAAAGTTTTCTGAACTGACAGATTTATTTTTGCTTGCGGCGAAACGGTGCGGTGTGTCACTAACCGTTTATACAAACTGTGAAATTCTTGTAGATGTGCAGGAAAAGATAAAAGAAAAACCGGACTTTGTTTTGTTTTGGGATAAAGATATTTTACTTGCAAAATTTTTAGAAAATCAAGGAATTCCGGTCTATAATGGCAGTGAGGCAATTAGAATCTGCGATGATAAGCGGTTAACTTATCTGGCATTACAGGAGAATAAACTACCGATTCCACAGACGATATTTGCACCGATGACATATTCGACCATTGGTTTTAATCAGTATGATTTTCTTGGTGTGGCAGAAGAAAAACTTACATATCCGTTTGTGGCAAAAGAGGCATTTGGCTCCTTTGGCGAGCAGGTGTATCTGGTGCAAAATAGAGAAGAAGTTTTAGCGGTGATGAAACAGTCGGATTCGGTAGAATTTTTGTTTCAGGAAATGATAGAAAACAGCACCGGAAGAGATGTCAGACTTCAGGTTGTTGGTGATGAAGTAGTGGCGTCCATGTACCGGTATTCGGAAAATGATTTTCGTGCCAACATAACCGCCGGAGGTAAGATGAAAGATTACACACCGTCAAAGGAAGAATGTGAACTTGCGGTTAAAGCGTCTCATGCAGTAGGGACTTCTTTTGCAGGAGTTGACCTTTTGTTTGGCAAAGACGGTCCGATTGTTTGTGAAGTAAATTCGAATGCACATTTTAAAAATATACAAACCTGCACCGGTGTGGCGGTTGCAGATAAAATCGTGGAATGGATCATAAAGGATGTTAGAAAATGACAAAACGATGGAATGGTTTACTAGTTTATGATAAAGAAGGTTCAAAAAGAAATGCTTCCTACATTAAAATGCATGAAGAAGCAGGTGAAAAGTTAAATATGCCGATTCATTTTTTATATGACACAGATGTGATGGAATATTTAGAGACAAATCGGGAATCTGTTGATTTTTGTATGGTTCGCACAATCTGTCCTGCTTTGACAAAGCAAATTGAGGCGAGGGGGATTCCCTGCTTTAATTCTTCTTTTGTGTCAGAAATCTGCAATCATAAAGGAAAAACCTATGATTATATTTTGAAAAACTGCGAAATTCCGCTGGTAAAAACAAAGACGTTTCAAAATGTTGAGTTGTCCGAAAAATTATTAAAGGAGTATCCGGATTATGTAATAAAAGCGGTGGATGGACACGGTGGAAAACAGGTTTTTTTGACAAACGAATCCTTTGACTCGATTCAAAAGGAAATCGCCGGTTCAGATTTTATTTTACAGCCATTTGTCAAAGGATCCGGCGTAGATTTACGTGTATATGTCATAGGCAAAGAAATTGTCGGTGCTGTGAAGCGTCAGGCAAATAACAGTTTTCGGGCAAATTTTTCTTTGGGCGGAAGTGTTACATCATACCAATGCGATAAAGAAATTATTGATTATGTAAATCAGGTTGTTCAGGTGTTTGATTTTGGTATGGTTGGTATTGATTTTATTTTAGATGAAAAGAATCACTGGCTTTTAAATGAAATTGAGGATGTTGTCGGTGCCAGGATGTTATATCAGTGCCATCCGGATGTTCATTTGTTGGAACAATATTTTGCATTTGTTTCTGATAAATTATTGCATTAGAACAAGATAGTGTGTATAATACAAGTTATGTTAACAGATATTGTGCTTTGAAAAATGGAGGTAGAATATGAAATCAGATATTGAAATTGCAAGAGAGGCGAATATGCAGCCGATTCAGACAGTAGCAGAGAAATTAGACATCACTGCGGATGAATTGGATTTATATGGAAAATATAAAGCAAAATTGACGGACGAACTCTGGGAGCGAATTAAAGACCGCCCGGATGGTAAACTTGTCCTCGTGACAGCGATTAATCCAACACCGGCCGGTGAAGGAAAGACAACAACGACGGTTGGACTTGGACAGGCGATGGATAAGATTGGGAAAAAGGCAATTATTGCTTTGCGTGAGCCATCGTTAGGCCCTTGCTTTGGATTAAAAGGTGGTGCTGCCGGCGGCGGTTATGCACAGGTTGTACCGATGGATGATTTGAATCTTCATTTCACGGGAGATTTTCATGCGATTACTTCGGCAAATAACCTTCTTGCGGCAATGCTTGATAATCATATTCAACAGGGAAATAAACTTAACATTGATCCAAAACAGATCGTATGGAAACGCTGCGTCGATATGAATGACCGTGTACTTCGTAATATTACGGTAGGACTCGGACGCAAGGTGGATGGTGTGACAAGAGAAGATCATTTCATCATCACGGTAGCATCCGAAATCATGGCGATTCTTTGTCTTGCAGACAACATGAAAGATTTGAAAGAACGTTTGGGAAGAATTATTGTTGCTTATACTTATGAAGGAAAACCGGTTACGGCAAAAGAAATTAAAGCAGTAGGTGCGATGGCTGCACTTTTGAAAGACGCTATTCGTCCGAATATGATTCAGACTTTGGAGAATACACCGGCACTTGTGCATGGTGGTCCATTTGCTAATATTGCTCACGGCTGTAATAGTGTCCGTGCGACAAAGACAGCTTTGAAATTAGCAGATTACACAATTACGGAGGCTGGTTTTGGTGCTGACTTAGGAGCGGAAAAATTCTTAGACATCAAATGCCGTATAGCTGATTTGAAACCGGATGCCGTTGTACTTGTTGCTACGGTTCGTGCCCTCAAATACAATGGCGGTGTTAAAAAAGAAGATTTATCCGAAGAAAATCTCGATGCATTGAAAGCCGGTATTGTAAATCTGGAAAAACACATTGAAAACATTGCTAAATTTGGTGTGCCATGTGTTGTTACATTGAATGAGTTTGTAACAGACAGCGAAGCAGAACTTGCATATGTTAAGGAGTTCTGTGAGGCGAGAGGATGTGAGTTCGCACTTTCTAAAGTTTGGGAAAAAGGTGGCGAAGGCGGCATTGAGTTAGCGCAAAAAGTAATTGATACAATTGAGAATAAAGAGAGTAATTTCCATTACCTCTATGAAAATGAGTTGTCGATTGTTGAGAAAATTGAGACAATTGCAAAAGAAATTTATGGAGCAGGAGAAGTTATTATTGAGCCGGCAGCAAAACAGCAGATTGCGCGGATTGAGTCACTCGGGTTTGGCTCCATGCCGGTATGTATGGCGAAAAACCAGTATTCCTTGTCGGATGATAAAACAATTCTTGGCAGACCGGAAGGCTTCCCAATCCATATCCGTGATGTCTATGTTTCTGCCGGAGCCGGATTTGTTGTTGCCATTACCGGAACAATTATGACTATGCCGGGATTGCCAAAAGTGCCGGCTGCCGAAGGAATTGATGTAAATGACGACGGACAGATTACCGGTTTGTTCTAATTATCCTTTTTATCAGAGCAGAAACGTGCAAATTCTTTTGGAGAAATTTTCTCCATTTTGAGAAAGGCACGGTAAAAAGTAGAATAATCACGAAATCCTACATCTTGGTATACAGCAGAGGGGAGCACCCCCTCTGTTATTTTTTGTTTTGCCATGCTGATTCGTTTTAGTATGATATAATTATGCACGGTTCGGTCGGTCTGTTCTTTGAATAATTTTGCCAGCGTAAATTTATTCAGATAAAAGTGACCGGCTAACTGCTCCAGTGATAAATCCTCTTTGTAATGTTCATTAATATAAGACAGTACCTTATCAATGAAAGGGTTCACGTGTGTTGCTTTTCGTGGCTTCATATCTAAAAGAATGTGTTTGTTTAGTAGTGTAACCGCCTCTAAAATATGGGCACGGTTTAACATTTCTTTTCCATAAAAATCTATTTTTGAATTTTGGTAAATTCCCATAAAACATTGAAATATGCGCTCAAAATCATCGGAATCGGCAATGTTAAAATGATATCGTTTATTTTCCTTTGCCAGTTCAAATGGCTCTAATAAGGAGTGTTCGTTAAACTGGAAGGAGGATAAGCAGGCAGGGGTAATGTACATATAGGTTCGGTCATATTCATCATTTAGCTGTTCTTCTGAAGTAGGAAGAAGCTGATGAATTGTATAGGGAGGAATAACTATAATATCTCCACGTTTTACTTTATAAATACGGTCTTCAATAAACAGCATAACAGAGCCACTGAGATAGATATAAATTTCATAATAATCGTGCGTGTGTGCAAGAACCCTTGGAAAATGGTCGTTTGTTGTCTTTCGACATTCATAATAGTAATCGGTTGAAATCGGGTGGTCCGATTCATGAAGTAAATAGCGCATAAACAAATCCTCCTCGTCATCCTTCTTTTCTCTGATTATAGATTTATCTTATGTTTTTTGTCAAGATATTCAATTTTTGCAATGTAAAACACAGTTTTTGCAATCGGAATTGTATATTTTGTGATATATAATAAAATCACTATATAACGATAAGGAGTTGGTATATGTGAAAAAGAACACAAAGATGTTCCAAAGAAGTTTGACAGCATTTTTAACAGCTACGTTGGTTACAACTTCTTTTGGGGGACAAGGAATCGTTTTTGCGAAGGCAAAGAAGAAGGCTTCGCCTTCTGTGAGTCTTACAGTGACGAATCCGGCAATTTCCATGCTTTCGCTGAAAAAAGGTGAAACTTTTCAGTTGAAAGTAAAGGTAACGCCGAAAAAAAAGGTAAAAAAAATAACAGTTCGCTCAACAAAATCCTCGATTGTTTCGGTAAACAAAAAGGGAAAATGTAAGGCGAAAAAGGCAGGTAAAGCAAAGGTTATCGTTTCTTGCGGAAAGAAAAAAACAGTGATTTCTGTTACGGTAACAAAGAAGCTTAAAAAAGTAAAAAAAGTAACACTTAGTAAAAAAAGTGCCAGTTTATTTTGTGGCAGTTCGCTGAAATTAACAGCAAAACTGACACCGGCGAAAGCAACAAAAAAAGGTGTTGTTTACCGTTCATCAAAATCATCCGTTGCATCGGTAAGCAAAAAAGGAGTTGTTATGGCGAAGAAGAAAGGTACCGCTGTGATTACTGCTTATGCAAAGGATGGACGTGGGGCGAAGGCAGTGTGTAAGATTACAGTAAAGGAAAAAAGTGCGGTAACAAAAGCTCCGGTAGTTAATACAAGTAAACCACAGCCGACAACAGATCCATTGATTGCAACTCAGAAGGCAGGTTACTTTACAATTGCAGCAAAGGATTCTGCAGCAAGTCTGTACTTAGATGCCAAAGGAGAAGATTACGATGGATTATCACTGATTGCAGCTTCCGTTGCCAAAGACATTTCTCTTGTTACAAAAGAGAAAGCAAAGGCAAATGTCGTAACTAAGACAGAATCATTGAAGGAATATGCAATTATTGCCGGCTCCATCGGAAACAATGCGGTAATTGATTCCTTGATTGAGCAGGGAAAAGTAGATGCCTCCCAGATAAAAGGAAAGCGCGAAGTTTACCGCATTCAGGTGGTAGAAAATCCGGTGGCAAATGTAAAAAAAGCAATTGTCGTTATCGGAAGTGATAAACGTGGAACGATTTACGGTCTTTATCATATTTCTGAGAAAATGGGTGTTTCTCCATGGGTTTACTGGGGCGATGCTACACCGGTTGCCAAAGATGTAGTTCAGATTCCGGAAAAGGAATTAACGGTTACATCCAAAGAGCCATCTGTAAAATATCGTGGCATTTTCCTAAATGATGAAGCACCATCACTGACTAGCTATGCAAAGAAAAAATTTGGCGGATATAATCAGTATTTTTATGAAAATGTCTATGAGTTAATTTTACGCTGTAAAGGAAATTATTTGTGGCCGGCGATGTGGTCGAATACTTTTAGCGAGGACGGTAAGGGAACGAATAAGTTAGCCAATGCAGAACTCGCCGACAAATACGGTATTGTTATGGGAACCTCTCATCATGAGCCACTTTGCCGTGCCGGTGTGGAATGGCAGAACAAATATCGTCAGTATGGCACAAGCAACGCTTGGGACTTTAATACGAACGAAACTGCCATCACAAAATTTTGGGAAGATGGTGTGACAAGAAATAAAAACTTTGAAAATGTTTATACCCTCGGCATGCGTGGCGAGTCGGATTCTTCTTTGTCAGGAACAAAAGAAGAAAATATTGCTCTTTTGAAAAAAGTAATTTCGACGCAGAAAGACATTTTGAAAAAGAACAATTTATCAGATGCTCCTCAGGTTCTTACTGTTTATAAAGAAGTAGAGGACTACTGGCATGGTACAGATAAAGCAGAAGGATTAAAAAAATGGAATGTTTTAGATGATGTAACCATTATGCTCTGCGATGATAACTTTGGAAATATGCGTACACTTCCAACAAAGGAGGATAAAAATCGAAAAGGCGGCTATGGTATGTATTATCATTTTGATTACCATGGCGGTCCAACTTCCTATGAATGGGTAAATACAGTTCCTCTTACAAAGACTTGGGAACAGATGAATATGGCATATGAGCATGGCATTGATAATATCTGGATTGTTAATGTTGGTGATTTGAAGCCGATGGAGATGAATATTTCCTATTTCCTTGATATGGCATATGATTATGATACATGGGGAACAAATGGAAAAGATAAAATTACTGAATATCGTAAAAACTGGGTAAAACAGCAGTTTGGTGAAAATACATCGGATTCTCTTGTGAATGAGATGGAGAAGCTGTTAGATGATTATACATGGTTAAATGGTTCCGGCAAACCGGAATCCATCAATTCGGCAACTTATGATTCAGTAAATTATAATGAAGGCAGAGAAATGCTTGCCAAAGTGGATGATATGATACGAAGAGCAAAAGCGTGTCAGAAAGAGATTCCATCGGATTGGCAGGCGGCATACTTTGAACTTGTCTATTTCCCGGTTGTTGCATCGGCAAATGTGACAAAAATGCAGATATTAAGCGGCATCAATAAATATCTGGCGAAAAATAACAGTGTGGCAGCAAATTTATATGCGGCTGAGCTGGAACAAGCGGTGGCACTGGATAAGGAATTACAGAAAACGTATAACAAAAATATGCCGGGAGTCGGTGACAAGTGGGATGGTATGATGAGTTCTCCTCATGTTGGATTTGTAACTTGGAATTCAACCGGGTGGAGTTATCCAAAAGCAGTCTGGGTGAAACCGGCGGCTGATGGTAAAATGATGGCTACGATGGAAAATGAAGAACAGGCTGTCGAGGCATCAGAAAGTGGTACATTATCCGATTTTACAAATCTGAATCAGGAATCTTATACGGTAACTGTTTCCAATCAGGGAGCGAACAGTTTTGCTTATACGATAACTCCTTCGGAGGACTGGATTGTTGTAAGTAAGAAATCCGGCACAGTAAAAGCACAGGATGCGTTTGAAGTATCAGTTGATTTTTCAAAGGTTAAAAAAGATGCTTCCGGCTCCGTTGAGATTCAAAGCGGCAGCCAGTCCATTACACTTAATATCAATGCAAAGGTATATGATACATCTTCCTATGCAGACAAAACATATATTTACACAAATGGATATGCATCCATTCTTCCGGGAAATTACGTAACGGCAAAAGAAGGCGGTAATAATACAGCATTCCATGTTTTTGACGGTTATGGAAAGACCGGACAGTCAATGAAAATTCTTCCGACAAATGCGGATAAGACAAAGACGATGGAAGAAGCTGCCTATGCAGAATATGCAGTATGTGTTCCAAACGAAGGGGATTATAAATTTACTGTTTATACAGCACCTTCCAATAATCTGGAGCGTGATAAGGTTTCCATTTCGTATGGTTATTCGATTAACGGGGAAACATTAGTTGAGAAAAATACGGTAGATGCCGATACGTTTTTGGCTGGAGAATACAGTGGTTCATGGGCAAATGATGTGAAAGTAAATGGCAGAAAGCAGGAGAATAATATCCACCTAAATGCTGGCGTGAATACGATTCGTATATATTCTGATGACCCTGCATTCCTGCTTCAGAAATTGGTTGTTTCTGAAAAATCGGTCAAAAGCTCTAATGCCGGGCCGAAAGAAAGTTATTATGTTGGTAAAAAACAGACAAAAGAAACAACGCTTGCAGGTGTTCTTGCAGATGAAAATGTACTTCCGGGAACAATTACCACGGAAAAAACAACATATCAGGCAGGTGAAACCTTTAGTGCCAAGGGAATTGTATCAGAATCGGAAAGTTATTTTGCCGGTTTAGATGCAAAATCGGACAATGCGGCAAAGGTAAAAATTTCATGTGGAGACCAGACATTTGGTACCGTAACAATTGGTAAAGAGCAGGCACTGTATGAGGCGGCAGATATGGCAAAACTGGATGCCGGCAGCCAGACGTTTACAATGACCGTCGTATCCGGTAATGTCAGCGTGAGCGGAGTAACCGTCCGCACTCGTGATTATGCGAAAGTTCCGGGAAGTATTCCGGCTTCTGATTATGAAGGAGTTAAGGCAGCACATACTAATTTACAGGCAAAAAAGGACATGACATATTCTTATCTTGCGCAGGTTGAAAAAGATGATTTGTTTGTATTTTACCTGAAAGGAAAGTCCGACGGAAAAGCTTTTGTAACACTTAAATGGAATGACCAGACAATTGGAGAAGTTCAGTTATCCGATACCATGCAAGAGTATATGTTAGATGGTACAATGGATTTGACGCCGGGGCTTGGTACCATCACAATGGAAGTGACGGGAGCGGATGCGGTAATTGAATCGCTGTCTTCTAAAGTGTATGAAGATGAAGAAAGTCTGCCGGTTTCCATTACCGCAACGAGTGAAGAAACTTCAAATGCAGCAGAAAATGTATATGATAAGGATGAAAAAACAACATGGAAGCCACAACCAACGGATGCAAATCCTATGCTTACATTTGACTTTAAGGATTCTTATCAGTACGACCGATTTATGATTCAGACAAAGGATTCATCGCTTGGCAGTTATGAGGTTCAGGTAAAACAGTCAGATGATACATGGAAGACAATATATACCGGAAAAGCAGGCGATGACGGAAAGACCATTTTTGTTCAGGGTAAAGAAGCAATTGAAAGCGCCCAGGTACGGTTTGTTTTTGCAGATACGAACGTAGAAGTTTCAGAAATAACTTTGACGCCGTATGTCAACTGGGCAATGAAAGATGCAGTAAAACTTGCCGGACAGAAGAAAAGTGGCGGTGGTTCTTTCACTGTTCCAAACTCTGTCGTGGATGGAGATCGAATTACGAAAGGTTTGGAAACTGGTGTTGGAGGAAGCAGTGATACAGACCGTCATGAAGTTACGATGACGTTTAGTGAGCCAAAAAGTATCAATGTGGTTCGTCTCTTTACTTTGCAGGAAAGCGAGTCTGCGAGTGCAGGGACCGGTGTGATACCGGACTTGACGATGACATCTGAAAAGGCACAGTATTCATACCGTATTTCCTATTATGAGAATGGAAAATGGACCGAGATGGGAGCTACTGTGAGACCGGATGCAGGAACAAATCCGAAAGTAACAACGGAAGTTTCATTGAAACGAAAAGTAAAAGCATCCAAAATCAAAGTGGAGATTTATACAAGCCACTGGATTCGAATTAATGAATTAGAAGCTGTGGAAACACATCAGTTTTCTGCGGTAAAGTAAGAATGTAATCGGAACTTTTAAAATTGTATTTATAACGGTTTTATGTTACAATAGTGTTATATAATTTTGCATGAGGAGGGATGATATGCTTGAAAATAAATTAGGTCTTACAAGTTCTGCTGAACTTGCTCGTATGGAAGAGCAGTTAAGCAAGAAAAAAGCAGTCTTATTATTTGAAAAAGGCATTTTAGATTCCCTCCCGGCAGGTAAGTTTTTTACTTTGCAGGCAATCCACCGGTATTTGTTTGAAGATATTTATGATTTTGCCGGAGAGATTCGCAAGGTAAATATGGCAAAAGGAAATTTTCGTTTTGCACCGCTGATGTATTTAGGTGCAGCACTTGAAAATATTGATAAAATGCCACAGTCTGATTTTGACGAAATTATAGAAAAATATGTAGAAATGAATATTGCGCATCCATTCCGGGAAGGAAACGGACGGAGTGCACGCATTTGGCTTGACCATATGTTAAAACAGGAAATTGGCAAAGTAATTGATTGGAGTAAAGTCGATAAAGAAGATTATTTACTTGCGATGGAACGAAGTCCGGTTAAGGATATCGAAATAAAATATCTTTTAAAGAATGCATTGACCGATGAGGTTGACAGCCGAGAAGTATATATGAAAGGCATAGACCACAGTTATTATTATGAAGGTTACACAACGTTCAAGACAGAAGAACTGTAAGTTTGTGAAAAGTAGGCGGTAAAACTTTTTAACTTATTTTATTTTAAATGAAAATTGATATTGTTTTTCACTATGAAGGACGTTGAACACCGTTACGAGTGTTCATTAAGCGGGAGTGGTCCTGAATAGGAAAAACAATATCAATTTTTATATCACAATCAAATTAAGTTATCGTCTTTTATCGTCTTCTCGAAAACTTCTGCTCACAGTACATGCAGCGGTAAATCCGGTTTTCGCGGTCTGTCAGTTTAAAACGGTGTGGTAATTCCTGCTCAACGGAAGTAATGCATCGAGGGTTTTTGCACTTGATGACATTTGTTACCGTTTCCGGCAGTGTGAGAACACGTTTTTCTACAATTTCGTTATTTTTTATAACATTAATGGTGATATTTTCATCGAGAACACCGAGAATGTCCAAGTTTACCGTAATCGGTCCCTCGATTTTGATAATATCTTTTTTTCCCATTTTACTGCTTTTTGCGTTTTTAATAATAGCAACGGAGCAGTCTAATTTTTCTAATTCAAGATAGTGATAAATTTCCATGGAGCCGCCAGCCTTAATGTGGTCAATGACAACTCCTTCTTGTAATCCACCAATATTTAACATTCCGGAATCACCTCCAATAAAGTCATAATTAACGCCATTCGTATGTAAACACCATATTGTGCCTGCTTAAAGTAAACAGCACGTGGGTCATCGTCGACATCGGTTGCAATTTCATTTACACGTGGAAGAGGGTGGAGAACCAACATATCCTTTGGTGCCAGTTTCATTTTTTTACTGTCAAGGATGAAGCTGTCCTTCAAGCGGATGTAATCTTCCTCGTTAAAGAAGCGTTCACGCTGTACACGTGTCATATACAACAAATCAAGTTCCGGTAAGACGTCTTCTAATACATTAACCTCTTTGTATTCAATACCATTGGCATCTAATGTGTCTTTTCTAATATAATCCGGAATCTTCAATTCCTCCGGTGAAATCATAACAAATTTAACGTTAGGATAACGAACCATGGCACCAATTAAAGAGTGAACGGTACGTCCGAATTTTAAGTCACCACACAATCCGATTGTCAGATTGTCAAGGCGTCCCTTTAAATTTTTAATTGTCAATAAATCGGTTAATGTCTGGGTCGGATGATTGTGACCGCCATCACCGGCGTTGATAACTGGAATTTTTGAATGAAGAGAGGCGACGTATGGTGCACCTTCTTTTGGGTGACGCATCGCACAGATATCTGCATAACTGGAAATGACACGAATGGTATCGGCCACGCTTTCGCCTTTTGATGCAGAACTAGAATCAGCAGATGAGAAACCAAGAACTTGTCCACCTAAATTCAACATTGCCGATTCAAAACTTAAACGGGTTCTTGTGCTTGGTTCATAAAAACAAGTTGCAAGTTTTTTTCCTTTACACACTTCTGAAAATCGTGCCGGATCCTGAATGATTTTTTCAGCTAATACAATCAAATCATGAATCTCATCCACGGTCAGGTCAAGTGCATTCATTAAATGACGCATAATGCCTCCTATCTGCCATGTTCCCATGGCTTCCGTATTTCAACTTATTCTACCTCATTTTAGTACGGATGACAATAGAAAAATCGAGCAAAAAAGCAAAAAATAATTTGCATTATAAAGAAAAAGCAAGTATACTATTATAGGAAAAATTTTCACTTCGGTGTTAAAAAATATGAAGGAGGCTGCAAATGGTAACATTATATGATGGTGGCGCATATCTTTTGAATGGTACGGAACTGATTCCGGACAATGCAGAGGCAATCGCGGCACTGGAAAGCAAAGCAGGAATTAAGACAACAAAAGAAGAGGCGGTTAAGGGAACGATGGCATACCATATTTTGTCATCCCATAATACTTCCGGCAATATGGAAAACTTGAAAATCAAGTTTGATAAATTGACTTCCCATGATATCACATTTGTTGGAATTTTACAGACCGCAAGAGCATCCGGACTTGAGAAGTTCCCGGTTCCTTATGTACTTACTAACTGCCATAACAGTTTATGTGCGGTAGGCGGAACAATTAACGAAGATGATCATGTGTTTGGTCTTTCCTGTGCAAAAAAATATGGTGGTATCTATGTACCTCCTCATCAGGCAGTTATTCATCAGTTTGCCCGCGAGATGTTAGCGGCAGGCGGTGCTATGATTCTTGGTTCAGACAGCCATACAAGATATGGTGCACTTGGTACGATGGCAGTCGGCGAAGGCGGACCGGAAATCGTAAAACAGCTTTTGGAGCAGACTTATGATATTCCAATGCCTGGTGTTGTGGCAATTCATCTGACCGGCAAACCGCAGAAAGGTGTTGGTCCACAGGATATTGCACTTGCGATTATCGGTGCTGTATTTAAAAATGGTTATGTAAATAATAAAGTAATGGAATTTGTCGGCGAGGGCATTGATAACTTAAGTGTTGATTTCCGTATTGGTATTGATGTTATGACGACAGAGACCACATGTCTTTCTTCCATCTGGCGCACAGATGATGCCGTAAAAGAATTTTATGAGATTCACGGAAGAAAAGAAGATTATAAAGAAATGGCACCGGAAAAAGTTGCTTACTATGACGGTGTGGTTGAAGTTGACTTGTCAACAATCAAACCGATGATTGCGATGCCATTCCACCCAAGTAATGTGTACACAATCGAAGAGTTGAACAATAACCTTGAGGATATCCTTCGTGATGTAGAGAAGAAGGCGCTTGTAAGCCTTGATAACAATAACATTGACTTTAAGTTAACGGATAAGATTCATGATGGCAGATTGTATGTAGAGCAGGGTGTTATTGCCGGATGTGCCGGTGGTGGCTTTGAGAACTTATGTGATGCCGCTGACATTCTACGCGGTAAAAACATTGGTGCCGATGAATTCTCGTTAAGCGTTTATCCGGCATCCCAGCCGATTTTCATGGAACTTGTGAAAAATGGACGCATTGCTGATTTGATGGAAGCAGGAGCTACCGTTCGTACCGCTTTCTGCGGTCCATGTTTTGGTGCCGGCGATGTGCCAAGCAACAAGGGACTTAGTATCCGTCATTCGACAAGAAACTTCCCGAACCGCGAGGGATCGAAAGTTACGAATGGACAGATTGCTTCTGTTGCACTTATGGATGCTCGTTCGATTGCGGCAACGGCTGCGAATAAGGGATATTTGACGGCAGCAACAGATATTGATGCAGACTTTACAAAACCGAAATACTATTTTGATCATACCATTTATGATAACCGTGTCTTTAATGGTGTCGGCAAGGCAGATCCTTCGGTTGAAATTAAATTTGGACCAAACATTGTAGACTGGCCGAAAATGCATGCACTTACGGATAATGTACTTTTGAAAGTGGTATCGATGATTCATGATCCGGTTACGACAACGGATGAATTGATTCCATCCGGTGAGACAAGTTCTTACCGCTCAAATCCGCTTGGTCTTGCTGAATTTACTCTTTCAAGAAAAGACCCTGCTTATGTAGGAAAAGCAAAAGAAGTACAGAAGGTAGAGAAGGCACGTATCGCAGGCGAAGATATTTATGCCGAAGATGCAAACTTAAAAGATGTCTATGAGGCGATTTCTAAACAGTTTGATGTAAAACCGGAAGAGACAGAAGTCGGAAGCGTGATTTTTGCCGTAAAACCGGGTGACGGTTCTGCCCGTGAGCAGGCAGCAAGCTGTCAGCGTGTGCTTGGCGGTATGGCTAACATTGCCCGTGAGTATGCAACAAAGAGATACCGTTCCAACCTGATTAACTGGGGTATGCTTCCATTTGTTTTCGATGGTGACCTTGTTTTTGATAAAGATGATTATATTTTTGTAAAAGATATCAAGAAAGCCATTAAAACAAAAGAAGATACGATTCATGCTTATGTAGTAAACCAGGGAATGAAAGAGATTGAACTTCATCTTGGTAATCTGACAGACGATGAAAGAGAAATTATTTTGAAAGGCTGCCTGATTAACTACAACAAAAAGAATTAGTTCTTTGGGGAGGACTTTTATGTTCCGCATATGGGGAAAAATATTCAAAGACAATCATTTAGTTCGTGATATGGTTTATGAAAATGGTGACACGGATATCAACCGGACTAAAAAAGTATTTGCCGGTATTCACGCATTTGCTGAAGCCTTTGATTTGCAACAGCCAATTTGGCTTGACAAAAACATTAATGAATTCAAGCGGGTTGACAAAACCCGCTTTGAACAAGATAACTTCATCGAGCAAATCGACTTCGACTACCTCGAAATCGAAGTAATCGAAGAATAGCAAACCAAAGAACAGTAAAAATCCCAAAGAGGTAAAATGTTTTCACATTAATTTTAAATAAAAAAACATCAAACTTTCATCATGAGGAACTAGGAACACCGAAGGTGTTCATCAAGCGAAGCGGTTCCGAATGGGAAACTTTGATGCTTTTTTATTTATGGCAATAATTGTGAAAACAATTCACCCTTCATCAACTTCAATCGCCATAGTCGGGCAGTTTTCAGCGGCAGTCCGGCAGTTATCTTCATATTCTGCAGGAATTATTCCTTCAACAGCCTCTGCTTTTCCTTCTTCATTAAAATGGTAAACATCCTCACAGGTGGACACGCATAAACCGCAGGCAATGCAGGCGTCCTGGTCAACAAAACTTTTCATTACAAAAAATTCTCCCTTCGTTTTTTTAGTAGCGTTCCCGTTTCGTTTGACTTTATTCATTTTTTGCTTATAATAGATAATGTATGCATATGTATAATGAGTATGTAGCAAGTACAGGGGTTAAAGATTGGAGAAGAACAATGCTTGATGAAGAATTACACACATCGTATCTGAAACAACTGCATCTGCCAAAAGATATGGACAATCTTTTTGAGTCTGATGCCAAAGAATTTCAGAAAATGATGATGATGTACAGTTGTGCAATCAAAGAAGTAAAAACAAAATTACAAGTGTTAAACGATGAATTTTCGATGACAAAAAATCGAAATCCGATTGAATTTATTAAAACAAGAATCAAACAGCCGGACAGCATCGCAACCAAATTGAAAAAGAAAGGCTATCCGATTACGGTTGAATCGGTCAGGCAGCATTTGAACGATGTGGCAGGTGTGCGTGTAATCTGTGCCTTTATTGACGATATTTACAAAGTGGCGGATATGCTTTCAGCACAGGATGATGTTGTTTTGATAAAAACAAAAGATTATATCAAAAAGCCGAAAATGAATGGCTACCGGAGTCTGCACCTAATTGTGGAAGTCCCGGTATTCTTTTCGGATCATAAAGAAAATATGCGTGTCGAAGTCCAAATTCGTACGATTGCGATGGACTTTTGGGCAAGTTTAGAGCATCAGGTAAAATACAAAAAAGATATCAAAGATGCTGAAAATATTGTTTACGAATTGCGTGCTTGTGCGGATGTAATAAATCGGACGGATTTTCATATGCAGGCAATCCGCGACAATATAGTAGAAATAGATTAAAAAGGAGATAACAGTATGGCAGTTTTAATTGATGGCAAAAAAATCTCAGCACAGGTAAAGGACGAGTGCAAAGAACGCGTGGCAAAGGAAAATATGGATGTTACACTTGCGGTAATCCAGGTTGGAAATGATCCGGCATCTACCGTATATGTAGGGAATAAAAAGAAAGCCTGCGAGTATGTGGGAATTCATTCCCTTTCTTATGAATTGCCGGAAGAGACAACAGAAGAAGAATTACTGGCACTTGTTGAAAAACTCAATGCAGATGATACCGTAAACGGTATTTTAGTACAATTACCGCTGCCTTCTCATATTAATGAGGATAAAGTGATTCAGACCATTTCCCCGAAAAAAGATGTGGATGGATTTCATCCGCAGAGCGTTGGTGCGTTAAGTATTGGTCAGCCGGGCTTTGTGTCCTGTACGCCGGCGGGCATCATTCAGCTCTTAAAGAGAAGTGGTGTAGTAATTGATGGAAAAGAGTGTGTTATTGTAGGCAGAAGTAATATTGTCGGAAAGCCGATGGCAATGCTTATGCTTCGTGAGAATGCTACGGTTACTGTTTGCCACAGTCATACAAAAGATTTAAAAGAAGTAACAAAAAGAGCAGATATTCTGATTGTAGCAATTGGAAAGCCGAAAATGATTACGGCAGATTATGTGAAAGAAGGTGCTGTTGTCATTGATGTCGGAATTCACAGACCGGAAGGCGGTAAACTTTGCGGTGATGTGGACTTTGATTCCGTGGAAAAAACAGCATCGGCAATTACGCCGGTACCGGGCGGTGTCGGACCGATGACAATTGCGATGTTGATGAATAATTGTGTGGAAGCGAAAGGAATTCAGAAAGCATGAATTTGTTCTTTGTATCATTAGGATGTGATAAAAATTTAGTTGACAGTGAAAAAATGATTGCACTGTTAGCTTCGCAGAATATTTCGGTGACAAGTACGCCAGAGGATGCAGAAATCATTATTGTGAATACTTGTGGCTTTATTCATGATGCAAAAGAGGAAAGTATTGAGACAATTCTTGAAATGGCAGAATACAAAAAGACCGGCAAGTGTGTCTCACTCATCATGACAGGATGTTTAGCGCAGCGCTACGCCGATGACATCCAAAAAGAAATTCCCGAAGTAGATGCGGTTGTCGGAACAACGGCATATGATAGAATATTTGAAGTAGTAAAAGATACGTTACAGGGAAAAAAAGAATGTGCATTAAATGATTTGGATTATCTTCCGAAGAATTTAACAAACAGAGTTCATACGTCCTCCGGCTATTCCTCGTATCTGAAAATTGCAGAGGGATGCAGCAAACACTGCACATACTGCATTATTCCGAAACTGCGCGGTAATTACCGCAGCGTTCCGATGGAAGAACTATTAGTAGAAGCGGAACAATTGGCAAAAGAAGGAACCAAAGAGCTGATTGTGATTGCGCAGGAAACAACGGTTTACGGTGTTGATTTATATGGTGAAAAACGACTGCCTAAACTTTTACATGAACTCTGTAAAATTGATGGAATTGAATGGATTCGGCTATTGTACTGTTATCCGGAAGAAATTACAAAAGAACTGGTACAGACGATTAAGACAGAGGAAAAAATCTGTCATTATCTTGATTTGCCGATTCAGCACTGCAATGATGCTATCCTAAAAAGAATGGGACGAAAGACCACACAGGCAGATTTGCGTGAGAAGATTTCCATGCTTCGTAAAGAGATTCCGGATATTGCACTCCGTACAACGTTAATCAGCGGATTTCCGGGAGAGACAATCGAAAACCATGAGGAATGTGTGGATTTTGTTGCCAACATGAAATTTGAACGATTAGGAGTATTTCCTTATTCGCCGGAAGAAGGAACACCGGCGGCAGAATATGACAGACAGCTTCCGGATGAGATTAAACAGGAATGGGCAGATGAAATCATGCAGACAGAGCAGAATGTGATTTTTGCCCAAAATGAAGAGATGATTGGCAGAAAACTCTCGGTGATTGTGGATGGATATCTGCCGGAAGATGGTGTTTATGTGGGGCGTACTTACCGTGATGCGCCGGAGATTGATGGATGTCTGTTCTTTGAAGCACCGTACGAAATCATATCAGGCACCATATTACCTGTTTTGGTAACGGATGCAAACGGCTATGATTTGATTGGAGAAATTTTACCGGAGGAGGATGATTAAATGAATGTGCCAAATCGATTGACAATTTTGCGTGTTGCCATGATTCCTCTTTTTGTGATTGCGATGCTATGGCAGCAATTGCCGTATTCGGATTATATTGCCGGCGGTCTATTTATTGCTGCCTGTATCACCGATTTTTTTGACGGATATCTGGCGAGAAAATACAATCAGGTTACAACCTTTGGTAAATTTATGGACCCATTGGCGGATAAGTTATTAGTCTGTGCAGCACTCATCTGTTTTTTGGCTGACCCGCAGACAAATATGCCGGCATGGGTAGTTATTATCATTATCAGCAGAGAGTTCATCATCAGCGGCTTTCGTCTGGTGGCTGCCGAAAAAGGAGTTACCATTGCAGCAAGTTACTGGGGAAAAGTCAAAACTTTTGTCCAGATGGCAATGTCAATTTTTTTAGTATTTCATTTTCAGGCAGAAGTATTCCGTATCATTGAGAGTATATTAATTTATGCTTCGGTGATACTAACGATAATTTCTCTCGTCGATTATATTTATAAAAACCGAGGGGTTATGAAGGATGTGCGATAATGAAAGAAAATGCAAAAGAAAATGAGCTTGTCAAGAAACTGACAAACAAACACTATACGATAACAACAGCTGAATCATGTACCGGCGGTTTACTATCGGCAACAATTATTAACGTTTCCGGTGCGTCGGATGTCATCAACTGTGCTTATGTGACTTATGCAAACGAAGCAAAAGAAAATCTTGTTTCCGTAAGTCATGATACACTGGAAACAAAAGGTGCTGTCAGCAAAGAGACAGCAGCCGAAATGTGTCTTGGCTGTGCAAAGGCAGCGAAAGCAGACATAGGACTTTCTACAACCGGCATTGCGGGACCTAGCGGAGGTACAAAAGAAAAGCCTGTCGGGCTTGTGTATCTGGGCTGTTCACTGCATGAGCAGGTTACAGTAGAACGTCATGTGTTTTCCGGTGACAGAGAACAGGTAAGAAAGCAGGCAGTGGATGCAGCTCTTGATTTGGCAATACGATGTTTAGACAAGGAGTAATAAAATTGAAATTTAAAATAATGGCAATACTTATGGTGGGTTTGTTATTATTAAATGGTTGTGGGAAAGCGTCTGAGATACCGGCAAAAACAGCCCTTTCGACGCCAAAAAGCACGATGAAGACACTTACGATTTACTCCATTGATTCCGATACAATGAGTCTGATTCCGGTTGTTGTTAAAAAAGAGGAAAAAACATTGACAGCAGAATATATCACATATCTGGTGACACAGAATTTAGAAGACGAGGATGTCGTTGTTGACCATGTGGAACAGCAAAAAAACACCGTTGTGGTTTCTTTTGATTCCAAGGCAAAACCGGTAAAGAGCTGTTCTAAGGAAATGGAAACTTTGATATTGAACTGTTTTGCCAGCAGCCTGTTGGATAATGTAAAAAATTGTGAAAATATTATTTACCGGTGCAAAAACAAACGATACAAAAGTTCTCATCGGTCTTTTGGTTTTAATGAAGTTTACGCATCGGCATAAATACATCGGAGAAGAAAATGAAAAAAGTAATCATAATCGGTGGTGGTCCTGCCGGCATGATGGCGGCGATTCAAAGTGCCTCATGTGGATGTGACGTCACTATTGTTGAAAAAAATGAAAAATTAGGAAAAAAACTTTTTATCACAGGAAAAGGCAGGTGCAACCTGACCAACGCCTGTGATATTTCTGATTTGTTTTCTAACGTAATTTCAAATCCTAAGTTTCTCTACAGTGCGTTTTATTCCTTTACCAATGAACAGGTCGTTGATTTTTTTAATGAGCATGGTCTGCCTACAAAAGTGGAGCGTGGAAATCGCGTTTTTCCGGCATCGGATAAATCTTCTGATGTCATCCGAACATTGGAGAAGGAGTGCAAAAGACTTGGTGTAGCCGTACTTCTTCATACAGAGGTAAAAAAACTTCAAATCAAAGAAAGTGAAGTGACGGGAGTTGTTCTGAAAAATCAGCATACTCTGCCAGCGGATAAAGTAATTGTGGCAACCGGCGGCTGTTCTTATGTAAGTACCGGTTCAACGGGAGATGGCTATGAATTTGCAAAAGAGGCAGGTCATACCGTAACGGCAATTCGACCGGGGTTAACCGGAATTGTTACGGCAGATAACATCGGGAAACAATTGCAGGGGCTGACGCTGAAAAATTGTCAGGTGTCGATTCGGAGAGAATCCGGCAAGCAGAAATCGCTCTATGACGGTTTCGGTGAAGTCCTGTTTACGCATTATGGAGTGAGCGGGCCGCTTATGCTGAGCGCAAGCAGCATCGTTGGTGACAAGCTGCAAAAAGAGCCGCTGATACTGCATATTGACTTAAAACCGGCATTGTCAATGGAGCAGTTAGATAAACGGATTGTGAAAGATTTTTCGGAACGCATGAATTTATCGTTGAAAAATGCCTGCAGAAATCTTCTTCCTGCCAGCATGGTAACAGAAGTGTTGTCCCGTGCCGGCTTGGATGTTGACAGCAAAGTGAATCAGCTTGACAAAAAAAATCGGTTGAAATTAGTTGACAGCATAAAGGATTTTACGGTAACATTAAAAGGATTGAGAGATATCAACGAAGCGATTATTACGCGCGGGGGTGTAAAAGTTTCGGAAATTGATCCATCAACGATGGAATCGAAACTAATACAGGGATTATTCTTTGCCGGTGAGGTGTTAGATTTGGATGCTTTAACCGGAGGTTTTAATCTTCAGATTGCATGGTCTACCGGGTATTTGGCTGGCAGGGAAGAATCGAATTAGAAGGAGGCGTTACGAATGAATATTGCAATTGATGGACCGGCAGGAGCCGGAAAAAGCTCAATCGCAAAGTTAGTAGCAAAAAAACTGAATTATGTTTATGTAGACACAGGTGCTATGTTCCGCACGATGGCTTATTATTTTTTGACAAACGGCATTGATACAACAGATGAAAATGCGGTAAATGAAAAATGTCAGGCAATTGATATTACGATTCAGTATGAAAACGGCGAGCAGCATATTTTCTTAAATGGTGCGGATGTCAGCAAAGAAATCCGTAAAGAAGAAGTTGGAAAAAATGCTTCGGTAGTTGCAAAATATCCAAAGGTTCGTGAAAAATTATTAGAATTGCAGAGAAATTTGGCGGCTGCCAATGATGTCATTATGGATGGCAGAGATATTGGAACCGTTGTTTTGCCAAATGCTGAGTGCAAAATTTATCTGACGGCAAGTTCTTTTGTGCGCGCAAACCGCCGTTACAAAGAATTGATTGAAAAAGGAGAAACCTGCGATTTGGCACAAATTGAGAAGGATATCATTGCTAGGGATGAACAGGATATGAACCGCGAAATTGCGCCGTTAAAGCAGGCAGAAGATGCAGTATATTTGGATTCCTCTGATTTAACAATCGATGAAGTGGTAAATAAAATTATTGAAATACAAGGAGCATCGGCTCATGACAATTAAATGTGCAGACAGCGCGGGGTTCTGCTTTGGAGTAAAGCGGGCCGTTGATACGGTATATGATTTATTGGCAAAAGAAAATCATAAAGTTTATACACTCGGACCGATTATTCATAACGAGCAGGTTGTAGAGGATTTAGCATCGCAGGGGGTACAGGTGATTGAACACCCGGATGAAATTGCAAAAGAAGACAGGAGTCAGGCGATTTTAGTGATTCGTTCGCACGGTGTACCGGAATCCGTCATCCACACGCTCAAGGAGGACAAAATTCCATTTGAGGATGCAACGTGTCCATTTGTGAAAAAAATTCATAAAACCGTTGCTGAATATAGTGAAAAAGGATATGAAATTGTTATCATCGGTTCGGCAAAACATCCGGAGGTGCAAGGGATTCTCGGGTGGGCAAAAAACGGTGGAACCGTCGTAGAATCGAAGGAAGATGCCCTTTTATTTAAGCCGTCAAAAGGGGAAAAACCGATATGCGTGGTAGCACAAACGACATTTAATTACAAAAAATTTCAAGAATTAGTTGAAATTTTTTCAAAAAAAGGTTATGATATACTTGCTGTGAATACAATTTGTAATGCTACGTCTACACGTCAGACGGAGGCAGAGTCTTTAGCAAAGGATTCTGACGCTATGATTGTGATAGGTGGAACACATTCATCCAATTCACGCAAGTTATATGAAATATGTAAAAATCAGTGTGAAAACACTTTTTTTATACAGACAGCAGAAGATTTGCCGGATATCCCGGTCTCATCTTTTGCAAGCCTAGGTATTACTGCCGGGGCATCGACCCCAAATACTATTATACAGGAGGTTCTTAAGGCATGTCAGAAGCAAGTTTCGCAGAATTATTAGAGGATTCATTAGTCACAATCCACAATGGTGAGATTGTAGAAGGGACAGTTATCGGAGTTAAAGACAATGAGATTATCTTAAACATTGGATATAAAGCAGATGGTATTTTAACGAAGAATGAATACAGTAACAATACTGATGTTGACTTGACCTCCGAAGTAAAACCAGGAGATACGATGACTGTTAAAGTTTTGAAAGTCAACGATGGTGAGGGACAGGTTCTTCTTACTTATAAGAGACTTCAGCAGGACAAGATGAATGAACGTTTTCAGGAAGCATTTGAAAATCAGGAAGTACTTACCGGAAAAGTTTCCATGGTACTCAAAGGCGGTTTGAGTGTTTCTTATGGTGAAGGCCGTGTGTTTATCCCGGCTAGTCTGGTATCCGATATGTATGAGAGAGATTTATCCAAATATCAGGATCAGGAAGTTGAATTCGTTCTTACTGAAGTTAATCCACGTAAGAGAAGAATTATTGGTGACCGCAAACAGTTAATCGTTGCCAAGAAGAAAAAAATGCAGGAAGAATTGCTTTCCCGTATTAAAGTTGGCATGATGGTAGAAGGTACTGTTAAAAACCTTACCGATTTTGGTGCATTCATCGACTTGGGCGGAGCAGATGGACTTCTTCACATCTCCGAGATGTCATGGGGACGCGTTGCAGATCCTAAAAAGCTGTTCAAAGTTGGCGATAAAGTAAATGTCATGATTAAAGATATTCAAGACACAAAGATTGCACTTACTCTTAAACTGGAAGAGAACAATCCATGGAAAAATGCAGCAGAGAAGTATCAGATTGGTACAATCGTAACCGGTAATGTTGCCCGCATGACTGATTTTGGTGCATTTATTGAGTTGGAAGAAGGAATTGACGCATTGCTTCATGTTTCTCAGATTGCTATTGAGCATGTAGAAAAACCTTCCGATGTTCTGAAAGTAGGTCAGGAAATTACTGCTAAAATCGTTGATTTCAATGAAGAAACAAAGAAAATCAGCTTAAGTGTAAAAGCACTTGAGATTGAGAAACGCAACGAAGCAGCAGATGTTGAAGATTCCGAAGAAGAATAATGGGTCTTTACGATTACGAATGGTTTAAAAGCGGATTCCTTTCAATGTCAGGAATTGATTTAAATTCCTACAAAGAAGGGCAGATGAAGCGGCGGATTGATAATTTTTTGAAAAAACATCAAGTAGATGATTATAACACTTTTTTGTCATTACTTAGACAGGATACAGAAATTCATGATAGTTTTATTACATATTTGACTATCAATGTATCAGAGTTTTACCGAAATCCTCTGCAATGGCAGACCTTGGAAAAGGATATCATTCCACTGCTTTTGAAACGCTTTCCAAAACCTTTGCGTATTTGGAGTGCAGCCTGTTCAACAGGTGATGAGCCATATTCGTTGGCGATGGTTTTAAGTGATTTTCTTCCATTGAGTCAAGTTCAGATTTTGGCGACGGATATGGACGCGGAAGTTTTAGCAAAAGCAAAGGCGGGGTGTTACACCGGTCAGAGCATTAAAGGACTGCCGCAACGTTACAGAGATAAATTTTTAGAAAAAGATGAGCATGGTATTTACCGTGTTTCTAACAAATTAAAATCATGTATTTCTTTTAAGCAGCACAATCTGTTAAAGGATGGATATCCGCAGAGAGTTCATCTGATTGTATGCCGGAATGTGATGATTTACTTTACGGAAGAGGCAAAGGAGCGGATTTACCGCCGATTTTCGGATTCCTTATGCAAACAAGGAATTTTGTTTGTAGGAAGCACTGAGCAGATTATTGGTGCGAAAAAGTATAATTTCCAGGGAATTCAGTCATTTTTTTATGAAAAACAGTAAGAAAACCACCTTCGGGTGGTTTTTTGATTGCTTTTTTTCTCATTTTCTAGTATATTTATAACGTATGAGTTTTTTTAGGAGGTAAAAAAGATGGAAAATAAAGTTGTAATTGCGTTAGATGCCATGGGTGGCGATTACGCACCGGTTGAAACAGTAAAGGGAGCCGTAGAGGCAGTAAATGAGAATAAAGGTATGAAAGTAATTCTTGTTGGCAGAGAAGAAGAAATAAAAAGTGAGCTTGCAAAATATACCTATGAGGAAGCAAGCATTGAAATTGTGAATGCAACAGAAATTATTGATATGGGTGAAGTCCCAACAAAGGCAATTCGTGAGAAGAAAGATTCTTCTTTAGTTGTTGCCATGAAATTAGTACGCGATGGAAAAGCGGATGCGATTGTATCGGCAGGAAGTACAGGTGCCATTTTGGTTGGTGGACAACTTGTTGTTGGTCGAATCAAAGGAATCAAGCGTCCGGCACTTGCACCATTTTTACCTTCTAAAAACGGATTTTCTCTGTTAATCGACTGTGGAGCGAATGTAGACGCCCGTCCGGAACATCTGGTTCAGTTTGCTCAGATGGGTTCGGTTTATTTTGAAAACGTTATGGGCAAAAAAAATCCAACGGTTGGTATTGTAAATATCGGAACCGAAGAGGAAAAAGGAAATCAGCTTGTGAAAGAAACATATCCGTTGCTTCGTGACTGCAAAAACATTAATTTTGTTGGAAGTGTTGAGGCAAGAGATATTGCAAAAGGTGGCACAGATATCCTTGTCTGTGAAGCTTTTGTCGGCAATGTGATTTTGAAATTTTTTGAAGGTGTTGCTAAAACATTCTTAGGCTGCATCAAAGAGGGCATTATGAAGAGTCTCCGAACAAAAATCGGTGGTATGCTGATTAAACCGGCATTAAAAGGATTATTAAAGACATTTGATGTCAGCAGCCAGGGCGGTGCCCCGTTGTTAGGATTAAAAGGGCTTGTGGTAAAGGCTCATGGAAATTCCAAGAGTGCGGAAATCAAAACGGCTTTGGGACAATGTATTACATTTAAAGAAAATAGTATTAATGAAAAAATACAGGACAAGATTCAGGCTTAAAGGAGGCTTTGTGCTGTGAAAGAAGACAAATTAACACAGTTACAGGACAAAATTGGATATCACTTTCAAAATCTTTCGCTGCTTAACAATGCGCTGACACATAGTTCGTATGCTAATGAGAGGCATTGGAAATATGAGAGAAACAATGAGCGGCTGGAATTTTTGGGAGATGCTGTTTTAGAATTGGTAAGCAGTGATTATATCTTCTCAAACCATAAGGATATGGTAGAAGGAAAAATGACGAAGCTGCGTGCCAGTTTAGTATGCGAGATGAGTCTTGCATCTTCTGCCAGGGAAATTAAATTAGGAGAATATCTGAAACTGGGACACGGCGAATGGGTTACCGGTGGCGGCAAGAGAGACTCGATTTTGTCTGACGCTTTTGAAGCTGTGATTGGCGCAATTTATCTGGATGGTGGATTGAATCCGGCAAGAGAGTTTATTTTGCAGTATGTTTTATCGGACATCGAAAAGAAACAGTTATTTTATGACAGTAAGACAATTTTGCAGGAAATTATCCAGAGCAAATTTCACGAAAAAACAAATCTTTCTTATGCACTGGAAAAAGAGGAAGGCCCTGACCACAATAAATCGTTTGAAGTGGTCTGCATGGTAAATGAGAAAGCCTATGGCCGTGGAAAAGGCCGTACGAAAAAGGCGGCCGAACAAAAGGCGGCGTATGAAACGATATTATTATTGAGACAGGAGAAGTAGTCCATGTATTTGAAAAGTATAGAAGTTCAGGGTTTCAAATCCTTTGCAAAAAAACTTGTATTTGAATTTCATAATGGAATTACCGGAATTGTCGGACCAAACGGCAGTGGAAAAAGTAATGTTGCCGATGCGGTCCGCTGGGTATTAGGCGAACAAAGTGCTAAGCAGTTACGTGGTTCGAGCATGCAGGATGTTATCTTTTCGGGAACGGAGATGCGCAAACCACAAAGTTATGCATATGTTGCATTGACAATCAGCAATGAGGACCACAAATTAAATCTGCCTTATGAAGAGGTACAGGTAGCGAGAAGAGTGTACCGTTCCGGTGAAAGTGAATACTTGTTAAATGGTGTAACCTGCCGTCTCCGTGATGTACAGGAATTGTTTTTTGATACCGGTATCGGAAAAGAAGGTTATTCCATCATTGGGCAGGGACAGATTGACAAAATTCTTAGTGGTAAACCGGAAGAGCGAAGAGAATTATTTGACGAAGCTGCCGGTATCGTTAAATTCAAGAAAAGAAAGGCTGCTGCTGAGAAAAATTTGGAGACAGAACGTCAAAATCTTCTTCGTGTACAGGATATTTTGACAGAATTAGAAAAACAGGTTGGTCCACTGGAAGAACAGTCGAAAAAGGCGAAAGAATTCCTTCAGTTAAAAGAAGAGTTAAAACAGTTTGAAGTAGGACTGTTCTGCATGGATTATGAGACATTACAGCAGGAAACAGAAGAAATTGAGAAAAACCTTTCCCATACAAAAGAAGAATTGGAACAGGCAAAAGCGGATAAAGAAAAATCGCGTTCTGAATATGATTCGGTAGAGTCTGCAATTGCGGAGTTTGATCGTTCGGTTGAGAAGAAAAAGGAAAAAGTAAATCAGGATAAACTTTTGATTACGAATTTTGAAGGAGAAATTCGTATTACCAAGGAAAAAATTTCGTCTGCCGCACAGGGAAAAGAATATTACAAAGAGCGTACGGATGCATTGGAGGAATCCAAACAGGCAGCAAATGAGGAACTGGCTTCTTATACCGCTTCCCAGAAAGAGGCACTTTTAGAACTCGAGAAAATTACAGACGAAGAAAAATCGCTTAGCAGCCAGATGGAGCAGTTAGAGAAAGCAATTTTAGAAGATGAAATCGAGTTAAACGAACAGAATGAGCAGATTATGGATTCGATGAATGCTTCCAGTAAGATTACTGTGGAACAGCAGAAAGCGAAATCCATGCTGGAGCAGAATAAGATTCGTAAAGCAGAATTAAATCAGAAGATTTTAGCAAATAAAACACAATATTCTTCAGCGGAAGAAGAAATGAAAAGAGAAGAGGAACTTTTGAAGGCGGCAAAGAAAGAGTTAGACTCTGCTTATGTGGCGAAAAAAGAACTCTTACGAAATGCAGATATAAAACGGCAGGATATTTTATCTTTGCAGAAAAAGCAGCAGGAAAAACAAAAGAATTACCATATCATTGATTCTAAACTGGAAACGGTAAAAAACATGGCAGAGCGCTATGAGGGGTACAGTCAGAGTATCCGCCGTGTGATGGAGCAGAAGAAACAGGAACCAGGTGTGCTTGGTGTTGTTGCAGATATTATCCGGGTGAAAGAAAAATATATTACTGCTGTTGAGACAGCACTTGGCGGAAATATTCAAAATATCGTAACAGAGGATGAACATGTTGCAAAACGAATGATTCAGTATTTAAAGAAGAATCGTTTGGGGCGTGCTACATTTTTACCGCTGACGACAGTTACACCGAAAAAAGAAAAGCCATTTCGGGATGAAATTCTAGAGGAAGATGGTGTTCTTGGAAATGTAGCTTCCAAGGTAGACTGCGATGAAAAGTATAAATTAATTATCGAATATCTGTTAGGGCGTTTTCTTCTTGTGGATACGATTGATCATGCGATGCAGATTAGTAAAAAGTATCAGTACCGAGTGCGTATTGTAACATTAGAGGGTGAATTGTTCCATCCGGGCGGTTCTCTTTCCGGTGGTACCTTTAAGAATAATTCAAATCTGCTTGGCCGCCGCAAGGAGCAGGAAGCATTAGAAAAAGAAAAACAGACGATTGAGAGTGCAATTGCTTCCGTGAAAGAAGAAATTCAGACAGCACAGAAACAGGTGGAAAACTTTGTTAAAGATGCCAATGCCAAAGAAGAGACGGTTAAAGAACTGGAATTAAAGAAAAATACGGCTCAGATTAAATATGAGCAGGCAGTATCGGTAAAAGAGCAGAAGGAAAAAGAATACCGCGCTATTGCCAATGATGGAAAAGAAATTGAAAACCAGAAGGCATTAATTGAAGATTCTCTTTCAAGAATCGACAGTGATTTGGAATTGTCGAAGCAGAAAGAGGAGCAGGCAAAAGAGCAGGTAAAACTTTTATCTGTCAAATTGGATGAAGAACGTGAAAAACAAGTGGAGTTACAAGAGAAAATTTCTCAAAACCGCTTAGAAGTTTCTTCGTTCCAGCAAAAGAACAATTATGTAGCTGAAAATATTCATCGAATTGAAGAATCACTTCATGATCTGGAAACAGAATACAACAAATTGATGCAGGAGCAGAAAAATTCGGATGATACGGTTTCTGAGATGGAACAGGCAATTGCCGGTTACGAAGAGAAAAACAAACAGTTACAGGAAGAAATTGTCCGCCTGACCAAAGAAATTGAAGAGGAAAGTAAGCAGAAAGAAGAAATGATGGCATCCCAGAAAGATATTTTTGAAAAGCGGGATGCACTGATGAATCATATGAGCGAACTCGACAAAGAGTCTTTCCGTTTAGAGTCGCGAAAGCAGAACATCGAAGAGAAGATGGAAGCAAAAGTCAATCATATGTGGAATGAATATGAGCTTACATACCGCAGTGCCAAAGAAATTGATATCGACCATTCCATTTCCTACACACGCATGAAGGCAAATGTGACGGATACGAAAAACAAAATTCGTGGTCTTGGCGATGTCAATGTAAATGCAATAGAAGACTTCAAATCCGTCAGTGAGCGTTATACACTTTTGAAAACGCAGCATGACGACTTGATTGAGTCAGAAGACGCACTGAAAAAGATTATTGCTGATTTAGATGAAGAAATGCGCAAACAGTTTACAGAAAAATTTGCGGATATTCAGAAACAGTTTGACAAGGTGTTCCGCGAGTTGTTTGGAGGCGGAAAAGGTACTTTGGAATTGGTCGAGGAAGAAGACGTATTGGAAGCCGGCATTACAATCAATGCGCAGCCGCCGGGAAAGAAACTTGGCAACATGATGCAGTTGTCCGGTGGAGAGAAGGCGTTAACAGCCATTGCACTTTTGTTTGCTATTCAAAATTTGAAACCTTCTCCGTTTTGTCTGCTTGACGAAATTGAGGCAGCACTTGACGATTCCAACGTAAAGCGGTATGCTAAATACTTGCATAAGCTTACAAAAAACACACAGTTTATTGTAATTACCCATCGAAAGGGCACGATGGAAGCAGCGGATGTTCTGTATGGTATTACCATGCAGGAAAAAGGCGTTTCTACGCTGGTATCCGTAAAACTCATTGAAGAGCAGTTAGACAACTAAAAGTAAGGAGACAGCAATGGAAGAAAAAGTTGGATTTTTCAAACGATTAAAAAATGGACTTTCCAAAACGAGAGATTCTTTCGTTTCCGGAATTGATTCTTTGTTTACCGGTTTTTCGGAGATTGATGATGATTTTTATGAAGAACTGGAAGAATTACTGGTAATGGGGGACATCGGTATTAATACTACAATGAGTATTATTGATGGACTCAAAGAACGTGTAAAAGAAGAAAAAATTAAAGAAGCTTCTGCCTGCAAACAGCTTTTGATTGATACCATTAAGGAGCAGATGCAGATTCATGAAGACGCTTATGAATTTGAACACAAAAAGTCTGTTTTATTATTGATTGGTGTAAATGGTGTTGGTAAGACGACCAGTGTCGGCAAACTGGCAGGACAGTTCAAAAATCAGGGTAAAAAGGTAATGCTTGCTGCCGCTGATACATTCCGTGCAGGTGCAATTGATCAGTTAAAAGAATGGGCAAATCGTGCCGGCGTAGATATTATTGCAGGACAGGAAGGTTCTGACCCGGCTGCGATTGTGTACGATGCGGTTGCTGCCGCAAAAGCAAGAGATGTTGATATTCTTCTCTGTGATACAGCAGGAAGACTTCATAATAAGAAAAATTTGATGGCAGAACTTCACAAGATTCATACCATCATCGAAAAAGAGTACCCGGAAGCCTTATTAGAGACCATGATTGTTGTTGATGGTACAACGGGACAGAATGCACTGGCGCAGGCAAAAGAATTTAGCGAAGTGGCAGATGTGTCAGGTGTTATTTTAACAAAACTTGACGGAACTGCAAAAGGCGGTATTGCAATTGCCATTCAGTCAGAATTAAGCATTCCGGTTAAGTATATCGGAATTGGTGAACAAATTGGTGACTTACAGCGATTTGATGCCGAAGAGTTTGTGAATGCATTATTTGAAGAATAGAGAAAGGTTGTGTTTTACCGGATGATGACGTTAGATCAGTTTGAGCAGGCAAGTGAAAAGGTGCAGAATGTAATTCTTCCTACAAATTTAATATATAGTGAGTATTACAGTGCACAGACCGGCGGAAAAATTTACTTAAAGCCGGAAAATATGCAGTATACAGGTGCTTATAAAGTTCGTGGCGCCTACTATAAAATCAGTACCATGTCAGAAGAGGACAGACAAAAAGGACTCATTACCGCTTCTGCCGGAAACCATGCACAGGGCGTTGCTTATGCAGCGAAATTGTTTGGGGTAAAGGCAGTAATTGTAATGCCAAATACAACACCGTTAATCAAAGTAAACCGCACAAAAAGCTATGGTGCAGAAGTGGTTCTTCACGGTGATGTATATGACGATGCGTGTTCTTATGCTTTGCAGTTAGCAGAGGAAAAAGGATACACTTTTATTCATCCGTTTGATGATGAAGTGGTAGCAACCGGACAGGGTTCCATTGCTATGGAGATTATTAAAGAACTTCCAACCGTTGATATGATTTTAGCACCGGTTGGCGGCGGCGGTTTGTTATGCGGCGTTTCAACACTCGCCAAATTATTAAATCCGAATATTAAAGTCATTGGTGTAGAGCCTGCAGGTGCAAACTGTATGCAGGAGTCGTTAAAGCAGGGAAAAGTTGTCTCTCTACCAAATGTCAATACCATTGCAGATGGTACGGCAGTAAAGACACCGGGACATAATATTTTCCCATATATCCAGAAAAATGTAGATGAAATTATCACCGTGGATGACCACGATTTGATTGTTAATTTCTTAGACATGGTGGAAAATCATAAAATGGTAGTTGAAAATTCCGGTCTGCTTACGGTATCTGCACTGAAGCAGTTGGACTGCAAAGGCAAGAAAATTGTCTGTATCTTAAGCGGCGGTAATATGGATGTCATTACAATGTCTTCTGTTGTTCAGCACGGACTTATTCAGCGTGGCAGAATCTTTACCGTGAGTGTCCAGCTTCCGGACCGTCCGGGTGAATTGGTACGGGTGGCAGATGTGATTGCAAAAGCACAGGGAAATATTATCCGCTTAGAGCATAACCAGTTTGTCAGCATTAACCGAAATGCCGCCGTGGAACTTACGATTACGATGGAAGCGTTTGGCAATGACCATAAAGAATCCATTATTGCAGCATTAAAAAAGGCAGGGTATACACCGAAACCGGAACAGCCGACTGCCGTTTACCAATAAAGGAGGAGCCGTGATGGACCAGAAATCATTACTCTTTACGCCGGAAGGTGTACGAGACATCTACGGAGAGGATTGTGAAAAAAGAGCCAAAATTCAGCAGGGAATTCATACGATTATGAAACAGTATGGATTTAAGAATATTCAAACGCCTACTTTTGAGTTCTTTGATATTTTTAACAGAGAACGTGGAACTGTAAAATCTGCTGATATGTTTAAGTTCTTTGACCAGTACAACAATACGCTTGTGCTGCGTCCGGATATTACACCGTCGATTGCACGCTGTGTGGCTAAGTATTATGAAAAAGAAGAAATGCAGATTCGTCTGTGCTATACAGGAAGTACCTTTACCCGCTTAAGCGGTTATCAGGGAAAACTTTCGGAAATCACACAGCTCGGTGCAGAAATGATGAATGACGCGTCTTCTGATGCCGATGGTGAAATTATTGCCATGACAATTGAATGTCTGCAAAAATCCGGTTTGAAAGAGTTTAAAGTAGATATTGGACACGCCGATATCTTCCGCGGGCTTATTGAGGAGACGGATTTATCCGAAGAAGAAATCGAGACGTTAAAAACCTATTTAAATAACAAAAATATTTTTGCGGTTGAGGATATGCTCGAAAACCGTGATATGCCACAAGAATGTAAAAATCTTTTGGTAAAAATGCCGGATTTGTTTGGCGGAATCGAAACCATTACTTATGTTAAGGAACAGACCACAAACAAACGTGCCTTAAAAGCGTTAGAGCGATTAGAAAAAATCTATGAGATTTTGTCGGTATCCGGTTTAGAAGACCATATCACATTTGATTTGGGACTTTTGTCGCATTATGAATATTACACCGGAGTTATTTTCAAGGCTTATACATATGGTACCGGAGATGCGATTGTGACCGGTGGCCGGTATGATAATCTGGTCGAACAGTTCGGTAAAAAGACCCCGGCGGTTGGATTTGCGTTACTGTTAGACCAATTGATGGAAGCACTTAGAAGCCAGGAGATTCCAATTGAGGCACAGGAGAAAGATTATCTGATTTTGTACCGCTCAGCGAATCGAAAAAAAGCGTTAGAGATGGCAAAATCTTATCGTACGGATAATCAGCCGGCAAGACTGCTTCGAAAGGACGCACAGACACCATTAAGTGAGTATATTGCCTATGGCAAGCGAAACGAGGTTTCCAAGCTCCTTTATATTGATGACACCGGTGAAATTTCAGAGTTTGACTTATCGGAAATGTAATGCAGACAAAAGTTTGAAATGGAGGTTTTCATGAAATATATTACGATTGCACTCGCAAAGGGCCGTCTTGCAAAACAGACACTTGCACTGCTTGAGCAGACCGGCATTACCTGCGAGGAAATGAAAGACAAAAATACAAGAAAGTTGATTTTTATCAACGAGGAGTTGAAATTAAAATTCTTCCTTTCCAAAACATCGGATGTACCTACTTATGTGGAGTATGGCGCGGCAGATTTAGGTGTCGTAGGAAGCGATACAATTATGGAAGAGGGAAGAAAAGTATTAGAAGTTTTGGATTTAGGACTTGGCAAATGCAATATGTGTGTTGCAGGTCCTGCTTCAGCAAAAGAATTGCTGCATAATAATCAGGTGATTCGTGTTGCCTCGAAATATCCGGCAATTGCGAAAAACTATTTTTACAATCAGAAACATCAGACTGTGGAAATTGTAAAATTAAATGGTTCTGTTGAACTGGCACCAATTGTTGGTTTGTCTGAGGTCATTGTTGATATTGTTGAGACGGGTTCGACATTAAAGGCAAACGGACTAGAGGTATTGGAAACAATTTGTCCATTATCCGCCCGCGTGATTGTTAATGAAGCAAGTATGAAATTGCAGCGTGAGCGTATTACGAAACTAATTAAAGATTTAAAGCAGGCACTGGAATAAGGAGGAATGGTAACATGCGCATGGTACAGCTTACCAAACAGGAAAAAGAAAATATTTTGGAAAATTTGTTGAAACGCAGTCCGAACCAGTATGATGAGTATCAGGAAGCGGTCAATGAAATTCTGGAAAATGTAAAAAAAGAAGGAGATAAGGCGGTCTTTGATTATACAAAACGCTTTGACAAAGCCGATATTTCCAAAGAAACCTTGTATGTGACAGAAGAAGAAATCAAAGAGGCATATTCTCTTGTTGATGCTGACTTAATTGAGACAATGAAAAAATCGATTGCAAACATTCGCGATTTTCATGAACGTCAGGTGAGAAACAGCTGGTTTCACACAAGAGAGGATGGTGTGATTTTAGGACAGCGCATTACAGCATTAGCAAGTGTTGGTGTTTATGTACCTGGCGGAAAAGCAGCTTATCCATCCAGTGTTTTGATGAATATTATTCCTGCAAAAGTGGCTGGCGTAAAACGTATTGTTATGGCAACTCCTCCGGGAAAAGACGGAAAAGTGACACCGGTCACTTTGGTAGCTGCTCATTTGGCCGGCGCCTCAGAAGTTGTAAAGGTTGGCGGTGCACAGGCGATTGCAGCGCTCGCTTATGGAACGGAATCAATTCCGAAAGTAGATAAAATTGTAGGGCCTGGTAATATTTTTGTTGCCCTTGCCAAGAAAACGGTATATGGACATGTCAGCATTGACTCAGTTGCTGGTCCAAGTGAAATTCTTGTGCTTGCAGACGAAACTGCAAATCCACGTTACGTGGCTGCAGATTTGTTATCCCAGGCAGAACACGATGAGTTAGCGTCCGCAATTTTGGTAACAACAAGTCGTGAACTGGCAGAACAGGTATCGAAAGAAGTGGATACTTTTGTTGCTTCTTTATCCCGTAAGGAAATCATTTCAAAATCTTTGGAAAACTATGGATACCTTTTGATTGCTGACAATATGGATGAGGCAATTGACGTGGTAAATGAGATTGCTTCTGAGCATTTGGAAATAATTACAAAAAATCCGTTTGACACAATGACGCGTGTAAAGAATGCCGGTGCCATGTTCTTAGGTGAATACTCCAGTGAACCGCTTGGCGATTATTTTGCCGGACCAAACCATGTCCTTCCGACAAATGGAACAGCGAAATTCTTCTCCCCATTGTCCGTTGATGATTTCATCAAGAAATCCAGCGTAATTTCCTATTCACGTGAAGCACTGGAAGAAGCGCATGAGGACATTATCAAATTTGCGAAAGCAGAGCATTTGACAGCACACGCAAACTCCATTGCTGTGCGTTTTGGCAAAGAGGTCTTTGACGAAAATTAATACTTGACTTGTACAAGTGAAGTATGTTATATTTTTAATGTTGTGAATAAAGTAGATGGTCCTCTGATGGAAATATATCATTAAGAACATCAAAATCAGATTAGGAGGAACAACAATGAACGAAATTATCAAGAAAATCGAAGCAGAGCAGTTGAAAGCTGAAGTACCTGAATTTCACGTTGGTGATACTGTTAAGGTATATGCCAAAGTAAAAGAGGGACAGCGCGAAAGAACACAGGTTTTTGAAGGTGTTGTATTGAAACGCCAGGGCGGAAGCACTCGTGAGACATTTACTGTCCGCAAGTTCTCCAATGGTGTTGGTGTTGAGAAGACATGGCCTCTTCATTCTCCAATTGTTGAGAAAATCGAAATTGTTCGTCTTGGTAAAGTAAGAAGAGCAAAACTGAATTATCTGCGCGGACGCATAGGTAAAGCAGCTAAGGTTAAAGAACTTGTTAAGTAAATATTTGCTTTTCATCGAGGCGCATGGGCTTGGCTCATGCGTCTTTTTCAGTAAATGAGCAAAGGGGTATTGCTATGAATTTAAGGTTTGAAGAAGAAAAAAAACACGAACAGAGAATGCAGTTTCTAAAAGGAGCCATCCGCTTTTTGATTATGGTAGCAGCGGTTGTATTTCTTGCCTGGCTGATTATTACGTTTGCCTTAAAAAAAGTAAGTGTAATTGGCAGTTCCATGGAAACGACACTTTACAATGGGGAAGATGTGATTGTAAACAAAACTTCTTATGTGCTTTTTCCACCAAAAAGAAATCAGATTATTGCTTTTTATCCGGAAGTACAGGACGAGGAGGAGACAATAAACAGTGACAGTATGATTCACATCCGCAGAGTTGCCGGTCTTCCCGGTGAAAAAGTACAAATTAAAAATGGAAAACTTTATATTAATGGAGAAGAACAGAAAGAAAAATATGATTTTGAAGCGATGCATTCCGGCGGACGGGCAGTCAATGAAATTACGCTCAAAGACGATGAGTATTTTGTGCTAAGTGACAGCCGCAATGACATGGATGACAGTCGGAATTCATCTTTTACAAAAGTTACGAAAAAGAATATTATCGGAAAAGTAATTTTGCGGCTTGACCCATTTTCCTTAATTGGAGGGCCAACGGCAGAAGATAAGAAAACGGAATAGGAGGAAGTTTCGATGCATTTTCAATGGTATCCGGGGCATATGACAAAGGCAAAACGTGCCATGCAGGAAGATATCAAACTAATTGATGTCATTATTGAACTGGTGGATGCTAGAATCCCCCGAAGCAGCAAAAATCCTGATATTGATTCGCTGGCACAGGGAAAATCAAGAATTTTACTGTTAAATAAAAGCGATATGGCGGATGCGGCAAAGACTCAGGCATGGATTTCATATTATGAGAAACAAGGCTTTTTAGCATTGGCAGTCAATTCAAAAAAGAAAAATGAATTAAAACAGGTGAATGCGTTAGTGCAGAAAGCCTGTGAAAAGAAAATTGAGCGCGATCGAAAACGAGGCATTAAAAACCGTCCGGTTCGTGCTATGATTGTTGGTATCCCGAATGTTGGAAAGTCTACATTTATTAATAGTTTTGCAGGAAAAGCATGTGCAAAAACAGGAAACAAACCGGGCGTTACCAAAGGGAAACAGTGGATTCGCCTGAATAAACAGGTAGAACTTTTAGATACACCGGGTATTTTATGGCCGAAGTTTGAAGACCAGACAGTTGGACAGCATTTAGCTTTTATCGGTTCTATTAAAGATGAATTAATCCAGAGTGTAGAACTTGCACTGGATTTGATTGAGTTTTTAACGGCAAGTTATCCGGGAATTCTTGGTAAAACATATTCCGTTGATGAATCTGAGGATTCCGTTGCTATTTTAAATGCAATTGCTGTAAACCGCGGCTGTCTGAAAAAAGGAAATGAGTTAGACCATGATAAGGCTGCTTTTTTGCTGTTGGATGATTTCCGCAATGCAAGACTTGGAAAAATTTCAGTTGAAAATCCGCAGGATGGTGAGAATAATGGAAATTGAGAAAAAATTTTTAGTGAGTGACATTCCGGATTTAAGCCAGGCGGTCAAAGTGTTTGAAATTGAACAGGGATATCTGTGTTCGGAACCGACCGTGCGGATCCGCAGGAAAAATGACGACTATATTTTAACTTATAAAAACCGCATTGCTGTTGATGATGAGGCATTGAATGTTTCGGATGAGCGGGAGATGCCTTTGACAAAAGATAGTTTCTTTCATTTGAAACAAAAATGTGATGGCATCTGCATAAAAAAAACGAGATACTGCATCCCATATCAGAATTATATGATAGAACTGGATATCTTTCATGACCGTTATGAAGGACTTATTCTGGCAGAAGTGGAGTTTGACTCTGTTGAAGAAAGTAAATTGTTTGAAAAACCGTCATGGTTTTTAGAAGATGTAAGCGGAAAAGTTGACTATACAAATAGTTATTTAGCCCAAAAGTAATTTTTTACTTGTCAATTTCGTTTTTGCGTCTTATAATGTTAAGTGACAAAAAACGAAGGAGGTTATGACTATGTCATACGTAGATGAGGTATTGGCTGAATTAATCGAGAAGAACCCTGCTGAGCCAGAGTTCCATCAGGCAGCCAAAGAAGTTCTTGAATCACTTCGTCCTGTTGTAGAGCAGAACGAGGAAAAATTTCGCAAAGATGCTTTACTTGAGCGTCTTGTTAATCCAGAGAGACAGATTAAGTTCCGTGTTCCTTGGGTTGATGATAAAGGACAGGTACAGGTAAATACCGGTTACCGTGTTCAGTTTAACAGTGCTATCGGACCATACAAAGGTGGACTTCGTTTCCATCCATCTGTAAACCTTGGTATCATTAAATTCCTTGGTTTCGAGCAGATTTTCAAAAACTCCCTGACCGGACTCCCGATTGGCGGCGGTAAAGGTGGTTCTGATTTCGATCCAAAAGGTAAATCAGACCGTGAGGTTATGGCATTCTGCCAGAGCTTTATGACAGAACTTTGCAAACATATCGGAGCAGATACAGACGTTCCTGCCGGTGATATCGGTGTTGGTGGACGTGAAATCGGTTATATGTTCGGACAGTATAAGAGAATCCGCAACCTGTATGAAGGTGTTCTGACAGGTAAAGGACTTACTTACGGTGGTTCTCTCGCTCGTACAGAAGCTACCGGATATGGTCTTTTGTACTATACACAGGAAATGTTGAAATGCAACGGACATGATTTAGCTGGTAAAACAGTTGTTGTTTCCGGTGCTGGTAACGTTGCTATTTACGCAACACAGAAAGCTCAGCAGCTTGGTGCAAAGGTTGTTACCGTTTCGGATTCTACCGGCTGGATTTATGATCCGGAAGGAATCGATGTTGAACTTTTGAAAGAAGTAAAAGAAGTTAAGAGAGCACGTCTTACTGAGTATGCAGCAGCTAGAAAGAGCGCTGAGTATCATGAAGGCAGAGGCGTTTGGTCTGTTAAATGTGATGTTGCTCTTCCATGTGCAACTCAGAACGAATTGCACTTAGATGATGCAAAAGCATTGGTTGCTAACGGCGTTATCGCTGTTGCTGAGGGTGCTAACATGCCTACTACTTTGGAAGCTACTGAATATCTTCAGGAGAACGGTGTTCTGTTTGCACCTGGTAAAGCTTCTAACGCCGGTGGTGTTGCTACATCTGCACTTGAGATGAGCCAGAACAGTGAGAGACTTAGCTGGACCTTTGATGAAGTTGATGCAAAACTTCAGGGTATCATGGTTAATATTTTCCATGCTTGTGATGATGCTTCAAAGAAATATGGTTTTGAGAAAAACTATGTTGTAGGTGCTAACATCGCTGGTTTTGAGAAAGTTGCTGAAGCTATGACAGCTCAGGGAATTGTTTAATCAATTAAATGAATAACGATTTAGGAGTCAGCCTCAAAAAAGGCTGGCTCCTTTTTATGTCGTAATGCGCCAAAAATAGCGTCAAACAATCCTTGCAAATCCATCTTTTCTCTGATACAATTTTTGTTACACGGTGATGGGTTATAATAATGGGAAGGGAGTCATTATGACAAAACAAGATTTTATGGAACAATTGATTGAAGAACTGTATCGTTATTTTTCACCGGAGCAGTATCAGTTAGAGGGCAGTGTTTTGCTGAAAAACAATGATACAAAACGGTATGCCATTCTTTTGAAAAAAATCGAAGGGACGGTATCACCTACAATTTATCTGGACAATTTTTACTCTGAATTTGAACATGGAAGAACAACAATCTCCGAAACGGCAAGTCATATTTATGAGCAGATGCACGATTTTGAGGATAAGATAGAAGCATATCAGGAATTTTCTGCCGAATTATCCGATTGCAGCAACAAAATAACATACCGGCTTGTTTCAAAAGAGAGGAATAAACAATTTTTGGAATCGGTACCACATCTTCCTTTCCTGAATATGGCGGTAGTTTTTTATATCATTCATCATGTATCGAAAGAAGGTATGGAATCAATCTGCGTAACAAACGAATTGGCAGGAAAATGGGGACTTTCCGCAAAATCACTCTATATTATTGCCGAAAAAAACACACCCATTCTTTTGCCTCCGGTAATTGATACGATGGAACACACGCTGGAATTACTTATGGGAGAGATTAACTGCGCAATTGAACCTGCCGGTGATTCCAATAAGCCTATTCCGATGCATATTATGACAAATAAGTATCAGATTAATGGTGCATCTGTATTGTTATATCATGGATTACTGGATGGACTGGCAGAAAAACTGGGTACGGATTTATATGTGATTCCAAGCAGTATTCATGAACTGATTATTATGCCGGCAGAAGATGGTTCCTTGTCATTATCAAAATTATCCGATATGGTAAAAGAAATCAATGAAAATCATGTAAAAGAGGAGGAAATTTTGTCCGATTGTGCCTACTATTATGACCATAAGGAAAAATCGTTTTATATGTAAAAAACACTTTACAAAGTCGAATCCATTGATATATAATAGATGAGTAATGCATCTGTGGCTCAGTGGATAGAGTAGAGGCTTCCGAAGCCTTTGGTCGGGGGTTCGAATCCCTCCAGGTGCATTCTTTTTATGCATTAGACTCTGGCTTAAAAGGAGAGATTACATGGAGAACAAAAAGGATTATATCGTACGTGGTACAGCGGCAAATGGTCAGATTCGCTGTTTTGCCATTACTTCAAGAAATTTAGTAGAAGAGGCAAGAAGCCGTCATCAAACAAGCCCTGTCATTACCGCGGCACTTGGCAGATTATTATCCGGTGGTGCTATGATGGGTGCCATGATGAAGGGGGAGAAAGATTTATTGACACTGCAGATTCAGTGCAGCGGACCGGTGCAGGGACTCACAGTAACAGCAGATGCTTTTGGGCATGTAAAAGGCTATGCAGTAAATCCGGTGGTATCTCTTCCTGCCAGAAAAGATGGCAAGCTGGATGTTGGAGGTGCACTTGATTTAGGCGTTTTAACGGTAATTAAAGATATCGGCATGAAAGAGCCGTATTCCGGACAGGTGCAGTTGGTTTCCGGGGAAATTGCAGAGGATCTCACATATTATTTTGCAGCATCGGAGCAGACTCCATCATCGGTAGCATTAGGTGTGCTGATGAATAAAAACAATACCGTTGCGCAGGCTGGTGGTTATATCATTCAGCTTATGCCGGATGTTGAGGAAGAAACCATCGAAATATTGGAAAAGCGTTTAGCCTCCATTGAACCGGTAACAACCTTGTTCGAGAAAGGCCATTCTCCGGAATCGATTCTTGCAGCAATTTTAGATGGCTTTGAGGTGGAACTGTCAGAAGAAAAACTTCCGGTTTGCTTTCACTGTAACTGCTCGAAGAAGCGTATGGAGCGCGCTCTTGTAAGTCTTGGAAGTAAGGAATTGGATGATATTATAAAAGATGGTGAATCAATTGAACTGCATTGCCATTTTTGTAATTCCAATTATTCATTCTCCATAGAGGAGCTTAAGCAGATAAAAAATAGCTTAAAAGAATAGACAAAGACACCAAAAATTGCTATACTGTTATAGGGTTAAACGAATTACAATAGAAAGCTGGAATATACTATGAAATTAAAATATAAGAAAATGGTCATCATTGCATCCATTGTTGTTATGGCACTTGGATTTGTAGCACTTGTCTTTTTGGATAACGGAAGTCCGAATCAGAATGCACAGACAGCAGATTTGAACTTAAACGAGAACAAAGACATTAATAAACTGATTGAAAATTACTTTAATGCTAAAAAGTCCGTCAATATGGACGCTTTAAGCGAGTTAGTCAGTGATCCAAGCAGAATTCCAAAAGATCGCTATACGATATTAGCCAGTTATGTGGAAAACTATAAGGATTTTGATTGTTATTGCATTAAAAATGAGGAAATGGATTCGTATCGTGTTTATGTAAAGTATAACATGAAGTTAAAGAATATTGAAAGCTGGGTTCCTTGTTTGACCAAGTATTATGTTAAAATAACATCCGAAGGAAAGTATGTCATTTACTTTAGTGCTTTGGACAATTCCGAAGTGGAGTTTATTAACCTGGCAGATAAGAACGAAGAAATTCAGAAATTGAAGCAGGAAGTAAACAAAAGCATGTCCGATATATTGGAAAAGGATGCCACCTTTAAACAGTATTATCAGAAAATGCAAAAAGAGATTAAAGCGGCAGCAAATGGTGAAAGTTCTTCCGCATCACCGGCAGCATCAGCTGCGAGTAATGGAACCGCAGTTCCAAGCACTGCTCCGAGTACGGCACCAAGTTCCGTTCCGAGTGCAAGTAGTAGTGCACCAGCAGCAAACTGACAAAAGAAAATGAATTACAAAGATGGTACGTTTGAATCGTCAGACGTACCATTTTATTCCTAAGTAAAGAGAATAAAGGATGATAAAACTATGCAGGAAACAGGTACGCGAATTAATAAATATATGAGTCAGTGTGGCTACTGCTCCAGAAGAGAAGCTGATCGGCTGATTGAAAAAGGGGAAGTATGGATTAACGGTACTTTGGCAACAATGGGAACAAAAGTGATGCCCGGCGATACGGTAATGGTTCATCATACAACAATTACTCCTTGCCAAAAAGAATATCTTCTTGCATTTCACAAGCCTGCCGGTATTGTGTGCACGACAAGCAAAATAGATAAGAATAATGTAATTGATTACTTGAATTTCCCGGAGCGGATTTATCCGGTAGGAAGACTGGATAAAGAATCTACCGGTTTATTGCTTCTTACCAATAACGGACAATTGATGGACGATGTTTTACGGGGAAGCAATTATCACGAAAAAGAGTATATTGTTCATGTAAATAAACCAATTACGGATTCTGTATTGCAGGCAATGGCGCAGGGGGTACCGATTTTAGATACAATAACCAGACCATGCAAGATACGCCGAATGGGAAAAGACTGCTTCTACATTACATTAACGCAGGGATTAAACCGTCAAATTCGTCGAATGTGTGAATATTTTGACTATCGTGTCACCAGTTTAAAAAGAATCCGGATTATGAATATTGAACTTGGTTCGCTCCCTGTCGGTAAATGGCGTGAGCTGACACCATCCGAAATAAAAACATTGAAAAATCTGGCACAGAATAAAGGAGAAGCAGAATAATGGAAAATGTATCCCGCATGAAAGAATTAATTTCACGTTTGAACCAAGCTGCCAAAGTATATTATCAGGGGCAGGGTGAAGTGATGTCAAATTTTGAATATGATAAACTTTATGATGAGCTGCTTGCATTGGAAAAAGAAACAGGCATTACAATGAATAACAGCCCAACCATTCATGTCGGATATGAAACCATTAGTGAACTTCCAAAAGAGCAGCATGTTCAGCCAATGCTTTCTCTGAATAAAACAAAAGAACCGGCGGATTTGGTTGCATGGCTTGGAAACGAGCAAGGTCTTTTGTCAATGAAATTAGATGGTCTGAGTATTATTTTGACTTATGAAAACGGTGAATTAGTAAAAGCATTGACACGTGGAAATGGTGAAATAGGAGAAGTCATCACGAATAATGCAAAAACGTTTGTAAATATACCGGGACGTATTCAGTATACCGGCACTTTAATTGTTCGTGGTGAAGCTTTGATTCGATATTCCGATTTTGAAGAATTAAATAAGCAGGAAAATGTAGAAGAACAGTATAAAAATCCGCGAAATCTCTGCAGTGGAAGCGTACGACAGTTAAATAACGAGATTACGGCAAAACGCCGTGTGCATTTCTACGCCTATAATATTATTTCGATTGGAGATGAAATTTCATTCACAAAGAAGAAAGAGGGGCTTTCTTGGCTTGTGAAACAGGGCTTTGAAGTGGCACCTTACCGTGAAGTTTCTGCTTCAAACATAGAAGACATGATAACTTATTTTTCAAATTATGTAAAGCAGTCCGACTTGCCAAGTGATGGTTTGGTATTGACTTTTGATGATGTTGCCTATAGTGCTACACTTGGACGTACAGCTAAATTTCCTCATGATTCGATTGCATTTAAATGGCAGGATGAACTGGCAGAAACGACGCTTCGGGAAATTGAATGGAGTGCTTCACGTACTGGCTTGATTAACCCGGTTGCCGTTTTTGATGCTGTTGAATTAGAAGGAACCACTGTTTCCCGTGCCAGTGTTCATAATGTAAGCATTTTGAAAGAACTGAAATTGGGACTTGGTGATAAAATATTAGTCTATAAGGCCAATATGATTATTCCTCAGATACAGGAAAACAAAACACAGAGCGGAACGTGCGTAATTCCTGATAAATGTCCGGTCTGCGGTGCGTCTACAACATTAGAGCAGGAACACGGTTCTGTCTTTTTGCTCTGTCCCAATAAAGAGTGTTATGCAAAGAAAATAAAACTGCTGACACATTTTGTAAGTCGTAATGCTATGAACATCGACGGCTTATCAGAATCCACACTTGAAAAATTTGTAGCAGATGGCATGATTCATTCATTGACAGACATTTTTTATTTAGAAAAATATCAGGATAAAATTGTTGAGATGGAAGGGTTTGGTGAAAAATCCTACGACAATCTCATTGAGTCTATTGAAAAGGCAAAACAAATACCACTTGCAAATTTACTATACAGCCTTGGCATTAAAGGCATTGGCTTAAGTATGGCAAAACTTATTGCCGAAAAATATCCGTATCCGATTACAAAGATGCAGGAAATAACAGGAGAAGACCTGCTTAAAGTGGATGGCATTGGTGAGGTATTAGCAAAGTCTTTTGTCCGGTACTTTGCAGATAAAAACAATCAGGAACAGTTAAAGAATTTAGATGACCTGCTTATTGTTTCTTATCCGGAGAAAAAAGAGCATCAGCCATTTGCCGGCCTTACCTTTGTTATTACAGGGACATTAAATACATTTGATAACCGTAATCAGTGCAAAGACATGATTGAATCGCTCGGTGGAAAAGTGGCAGGAAGTGTCAGCAAAAACACCAGTTATCTGGTGAATAATGATATTACTTCCCAGTCCTCTAAAAATAAAAAAGCAAAAGAACTTTCGGTTCCGATTATTGAGGAAGCCACACTTGCTCAGATGATTGAAGAGGCTAACGAAAAAGCTTAATATCCTTTTTGGAAATCAAGCCACATTGATAAAAATACAAAAAGGATGCAAAAAGAACCGGAATCAGCAATAAGTACGATAAATAAGGCTGATTTGTTAAATGAATCAGGTTACGGCAGAATATTTTACTAATATAGAGAAGGCTCACAAGAAAGACAAAAGGCCAGACAAAATATTTTGCAACCTGAATGGTAATGTGTGTTTTCTTCATCAGGTAGATTCCATGACACAAACAGATGACAATCTGGCTGCATAAAAGTCCGAACAGATAACCAAAGATTCCATAAACAGGAGCCAGAAAAAACAGGCAGCCAATTCGAATGATAAGACCAATTACGGTAAAAGCAAAAGTGATTACCGTTTTCCCGAGTCCATTGATAATGCTGCCTAAAGTTGTTGTCACATATAGAAATGGGCATAAAAAAGCAAGCAGCGTCAAAAGTTTTCCGGCATTTTCGCTGTGAAACACAAATTGTCCAAGGTCCATTCCATAATTTAAAAAGACAGCACAGGTGAGCACGCCAAGCAGTAGGGAATAACGGACTGTAACAGAAGTTGTCTGCCGCACATGGTGATTATCTTTTTTGCCACTTGCTCTGGATATGGCGGGCAGTAAAAGAACAGAAAGTGAGTTTGTAATGGTTCCCGGAAAAAGAATAAAAGGCAGCACAATACCTGTCAAAATCCCATAAATTGCCAGTGCATCTTCTAAAGAAGAACCTGCCCTGCATAAAATCGGCGGAATGAAAACTGATTCTACACTGCCAAGAAGTGCAATAATTAGTTTTGTGCCGGTAAGTGGCAGTGCCATACGAATCACATTACCAAACTGAGCTTTTTGACAAAATAAATGGGTAAAGGAAGACTCTTTTATCAAATGATACATATTATAAAAGTTGCTTGCCAGTTCACCAATGACAAGTCCGGCTACGGACAAAATAAGAGACGAAACCGGAAGCAAATCGTAAAAGCAGAAAGAGACAACAAAAACAACCCGGACTAACTGCTCAATAATCTGTGTGACAGCCGGAATCTTGGCATTGTTTTTTCCGTAAAAATATCCATTGATTGTGGAAGTGACACCACAAAAAGGAAAGATAAAAGCCAAAACAAAAAGAAGCGGTGCCGTTTTATCTGCACCTAAAAAAGAATGTGCAATTACTGTGCGGAAAGAAAAAAGGCTAAACGACAAAATGACTGCCAGACAAAGAGAAAGTGTAATACCGGCTTTTATAATTTGTCCATGATTTTTTTTGGGCTGATGCGATATCAACTGTGATACAGCTGTCTGGATGCCAGCGGCATAAATTGTAAAACAAATCGAATAGACCGGAAAAATTAATTGGTAAATTCCTAAATTTACTTCCCCTAATTCACCGGCAAGAAAAATTCGATAGCAAAAGCCAATAACTCTTGTGGCAAATCCGGCGATTGTTAAAATCATTGTTCCCTTTAATAATTGGTCTTTCACCGCACACCTCATTCTTTTTTTATTAATATATGTGTCAAATCACGAAAAAATGTTGTTAAAATCATTATTTTATAGTATGATAAATAGGAATGTTTATGTACAAAAGGAGAGATACCTGTGTTATTAAAAAGAAATGTTTTTCGTATTGTGTGTGCCCTTTTTTACTTACCGGTCGCACTTTTAAGCATGTTTGAGATTATCAATTTGGTTATGACCAATTCTCAAAATAGATATTTTCTGGTAGGAGGCGTTGTTTTTGGCGTACTGCTTTTTCTAATTGCCGCGTACTTTATAAAACAAAAAAAATGGTTAATTATTGCCGAGAATAGTCGTCCTATTTCTATTATTTTAGAGACGATTATTGTTGTTCTTGTCGGCGTAGGTCTTTTCTTGTGGCAGAACCTGGTTTACGGATGGAAAACAGCTGCTACATCTTTGGTACTGACTTTATGCATTTATGCAATTGGACGTCTCTGCAGTGGACGGATTTGTGGAATTATCAGTTTTGCAAGCAGTATTTATTTAGTTATTTATCTGAATCAGGCACAGTATCTTCAGGAGCAGATGACGCTGAATATGTTTAGCTTTTTAATTCCATATCTTTGTTTTTTGATTTGGTTAAAGGCTTTAAGATTCGGAGAGAAAACAAGTGTTTTTTCCTGCGTTTTCGGTGCTTTGTTTCTTGGCGTGGTTTTCGCATTTGCTGTTCGAATCAATCCACTTGTAACCGTTTTATTTTTGGGGTGTTTTCTGGCTTTGTTTTTTGCCGGACAAAAAAATCCGAATCCATCCATTTTTTCAAAAGGTAGTTTATGCGCCGTTTATTTTCTTGTATTTACGGCAGGCATATTAGCAGTATTGTTTTTCTTTGAAAAAACAATTGTTACAAATATAACTTTTGTTAAAGATGCATCCCTTCCATTGGATGGCTGGCGTACCATGGTAGATTACATTCTTTTAAAATATGCGAAACCATTATTTTACTTTTTTGCACCATTTTCAAACGGTGTGTTTGTGCTGCTTTTCTTCTTCTTTTCTGTTTTAGCCGGATATTATGCTATTCGAAATCGTTTTTCGTTTATTGGTCCGGTTCTTATCACGTTTTTTGCAGCTGTATGTTATTATATTTTGTGCTCTGAACACACAAATATTTTTTACTGCATTACATGTTTTCTGCCAATTTTAACCGGCTACGGATTCAGTAATATCCTTTTGCCGGAAGAAATTCTGCCGGAAACAGAAAAAAATGAAACAGAAATGCTTGAACCGGAAAATGCCGAGACAGAAGATTTGGAAACAAAAAATTTGGAAACTGCAACAAAGAGTGAAGAACCTAAACGCGAAGAAAAACCAGAACCTGTACCGGAACCAAAAGAGGCGTTACCGCACAAAGAAGCGAAAGAAAAGGAAAATCTTATCTTGAAAACCTTAGGAAAAATGAAAGATGAGATTCCTGAGTGGACGATGCCGGAAGAATTTATAGAAAAACAGATGGAAATTGAAGAAGAGCCGGAACCGGAGAAAACAGAACAACTGCAGGAACCGGAACAGACACGGGATTCCGTTCTTGAAGAAGAGCCAGAAACTCCTTCGGATGCACTGGTTGAAAATACTTACTTATCGGCACAGACAGAAGAGGAACAGTTAAGTAATTTACTTAACCGTCTGGATATGGCTGAACCGATTAAACGTATGAACGAGAGTGCCCAGGAAGATATGGCGGATGTAATTGAGCGCGATGAAGAAAAGGTAGAATTATCTGAAGCACTGCCTCTTAAGCCATCCAAAAGCACCCTGCCCAAATATCAGAAACCAAAATTTGATTTTGATATTCAGCCGGTTAGTATTCCTTTGGATGACCAGTATTCAAATATCAGTGAATATGATGAAGTTCCAACAATCCATGATTTAGAAAATCAGTGGAAAGATGATTCCAAACCAATTATTGAAACAGTTGCTACAAGCATGGAGGAAGCACCGCAAACATTCAATACGTTTGAAGCGTCCGATACACCGGAGGCTGTTGATTTTACTGTTCCGCCAGAAGAGATTGAGCCTGAGCAGGAAGTTCACAGTGAAGAAATTGTACGAAAAAACGGAATCGGTAAGCGTTCCTATCATAAAATTACCATTCGCTAATGTAATTTGTCACAATCTGTCGAATAATGCATAAGATATAGTGATAGATACAAGAGAGAGGGTATGAGGTATGAGTCAGACGATTTACTTCGATAACGCCGCCACCACGCCTCTTTCAGAACAAGTGTTAGAAGAAATGATGCCTTATTTAAAGGATTCCTACGGAAATCCATCCAGTGTATATGACTTAGGTGTCGCTAATAAGTCTGCATTATTAACGGCACGAAAGCGAATTGCCAAAACGCTTAATTGTGCCAACCCGCAAAACATCTATTTTACCTCGGGTGGAACGGAATCAGATAACTGGGCAATCATCGGCACTGCCGAGCAGTGCAAAAAGAACGGAAATCATATTATTACTTCAAAAATAGAACATCATGCCGTATTAAATACATGTGCCTATTTGGAAGAAAGAGGTTTTGAAATTACCTATTTAGATGTGGATGAACAGGGGTTTATAAAACCGGAGAAATTGCTGCAGGCATTGCGTAAAGATACCATTTTGGTATCCATTATGACTGCAAATAATGAGATTGGCACAATTCAGGCAATTCCTGAGCTTGCATCACTTGTAAAAGCAAACAGCAGGGCTATTTTTCATACTGATGCCGTTCAGGCATATGGACAGATTCCGATTGACATCACAAAAATGAATGTAGATTTATTAAGTGCCAGTGCGCACAAATTTTATGGACCAAAAGGTGCCGGATTTTTGTATATACGGGAAGGAGTGAATTTGCCTTCCTTCCATCACGGTGGAAAACAGGAGAGAGGACTCCGTGCCGGTACAGAAAATGTTCCTGCTCTTGTTGGTATGGGAAAAGCGGCCCAATTGGCAAACGAAATCTTAACGGAGAAATCAAATACGATGTCTCAATTACGTGATTACATGATTCATCGAATTGAACAGGAAATTCCCTATTGTCATTTGAATGGTTCAAGAAGAAAACGCCTTCCTAATAACATCAATATAAGTTTTTCTTTTGTCGATGGAGAAACGATTGTTATTTTGTTAGATATGGAAGGAATTTGCGTCTCTGCCGGCTCCGCCTGCAATGCTGGTCAATCCATCACCTCTCATGTAATTGAAGCAATTGGATTAACCGGCAGTTTGGCAAGAGGAACTGTCCGTTTTACCCTTTCTTCCCATACAACGAAGGAAGAAATTGATAGAACAGTAGATGCATTAAAAGAAATAATTGAAAAAAACAGAAATTTAAACGCCAAATATCATATTTTTCTCGAAAATAACAGGCATTAAATATCATAAAATACCGGAGTCCGTTTTTCAAACACTGTATATTGACGGATTCCGTATTTTTTTAATAGGACTGCCACTTCATCAAAATGAAACGCCAAAAATTCAGGAGAATGAGCATCTGAACCAATCGTTACCATTTCGCCGCCAAGTGCTAAGTACCATTCAATAATTTTCTCATGTGGATTTTGACGGGAAAGAGGTGTCTTAAATCCGGAAGTATTAATTTCAAGCGCAAGGTCTTTTTGAATCAGCGTTTGCAAAATAGCTTCTAAAATTTCTCTAAATTGCTCCGGCTGGTATTTGTAATCTGTCGGTGCATACCGGACGATATAATCCAGATGTCCCAAAGAATCCATTTCATGAAATGTTGTTATATTATCATAAATCTTTTCAAAATACGTTTGAATACACTCGGCTGGTTCTTGATTTTCCCAAAATGAGGGATAGTATGGATCTTTTCCGTCAACCAAATGAAGTGAGCCAATAATATAATCAAACTCTTTATCTTGGCATAAGGCTTTATTTTTATCCACTACATCAGTAATAAGCTGCATACCACACTCCACACCGGTATAGACAGAGAGTGGTGCAGTCTTTTGCAGTGTATGAATACGCTTAAAATAATCATCCAAATCAAAACAGAACGGAATTCCGTCAACCGGATGTTCCAGCGCAGATTCTGGGAAATTGTAATCCATATGGTCGGTAATGCAGATTCCCTCTAAGCCTTTTTTGTAAGAAGTTAAAATCTGTTCCTGCATATCTGTTTCGCTGTCTGTTGAAAATGACGTGTGAATATGTGTGTCCATTTTGACTGCCATTACACATAACTCCTTTCAAGAAATACGGAATCTTCGGCATTTACGCACCGGATTCCCTCAATATGGGAGGATGCCATTAAGGAATAATTGGTATAATATACAACAAATCCCGGTTTTCCTCCATTTGGTTTTTTTACATTTTTCTTCTGTGTGTAGTCAATTTCCACCTTGTCTGCCCCTTTTCCTTTAGAGAAATAGGCAGCTAAACTTCCCGCTTCTTCAAACGTTTTAATCGGCGGTTCTTCGCCATTTGTTTTCACAATCACATGAGAACCGGGCATGTTTTTAGCATGAAACCACCAATCATTTCCGGTTGCTGTCTTAAAGGTCAGTTCGTCATTCTGGTAATTATTTTTTCCAACAAAAATATCATACCCGTCACTGGAAATAAAGTGGAGTGGTTTACTTTTTTTTATCGGTTTTCCTTTTTTTCCTGACCGTTTTTCCTTCATATATCCAAAATCACTTAATTCCTGCCTTATGACTAGTAAATCTTCTTCTTTTCGTGCAATATCAAGTTCTGTCATAATGGATTCCAGATGTGTAATAGTTTCTTCGGTTTCTTCCTGCTGCTCTTTGACGGCCTCCTCGGTACGTTTTAGTTTGTTGTAACGGGCAAAATACTTATTTGCATTTTCAATTGCCGTCATCGTTTCATCAACCGGAATTGTTATTTCTTCGTTATTATAATAATTCACACAAGTTAGCGAAGTATCTGTCTCGGAGAGCTGATAACCATATGTTGTCAGTAATTCACCGTACACTTTATATTTCTCTTTTCCATCTGTTTTTTTCAATTGCTTATACTGCATATCACGTTTTTTATAGTTCCGTTCCAAAATATTAGTCACGGATTTACGCAAATCAATTGATTTTTGTCTGATGCGCTCAAGCGTATCCTTTTCTCCATAAAAGGTTTCTACCACTTCGGACATCGATTCATATATTTTACAGGTACAGTCTGTGTACATCGTAAATGAAAAAGCGCCAAAATCAATCGGTTTTGCCCCTCGAAAAACAATACAAGGAGAAAAATCCCTTCCTTTTGTTTGCTGCATTATGCTGCGAAACTGTTCCATCAACGCCGATTTATCATTCCCGTTTAAGGAAGCCGTTGGTGCATCTCCGTCGAGGTGACTTCTATAAGCGAGTTCGTGGGAAAGAGATGAGCTAAACCCGGATAAGGAGCCGTATAACATTTTTGCAATCGAAACCGGTTTTATAAAAAGAGTCTCATTCCAGTCATTTGTAGTAACCTCATATGGATTTATTTTATGTTGTGTATTTGGTATAAAATAATCAAGCCCGGGTAGTACCTGTCTGACAGAACTGGTTAATCCATTAATATGTTTAATACTGTCAACAATCGTATTTTTTTCGTCAACTAAAATAATATTACTGTGTTTTCCCATAATCTCGACCATCAGTGATTTTTGAACAACATCCCCTAATTCATTCAGGTTTTCTAACTGAATTCTAATAACGCGTTCCAATCCGACCTGCTCAAATGACAGAATTTTTGCTCCACCTAAATGTTTTCTTAACAGCATACAAAATCCCGGCGCTGTAAATGGCGAAGGTTTTGGTGAATTTGTCAAATGAATCAGCGGGAGAGAAGGACTCGCTGAAATCTGCAATTTATACTGTGTTTTATTATTTTTTATGGAAAGCAGAAGTTCGTCTGCCTCCGGCTGTGCAATTTTTTGTATGTGACCACCGGTTAATTTGGCGTCCATTTCGCTGACTAAGGCAGCAATTGTAAAACCATCAAATGCCATGCGTATTCATCCTTTCTTTTCATCTTTTCCTATTATACAATATTTCCGGAAAGAGGGCAACAAACTTGACTTATCGACTGCGATGCTCTATAATAATACAGATTGGATAAAAAAGGAGGCTTATCATGATTCAGAGCATGACGGGATTTGGCCGCGGTGAGGCAGCCAATGAAAAATATAAGGTTACCATCGAAATGAAGTCGGTGAATCACCGCTATCTGGATTTGTCGGTTCGTCTCCCAAGAAAATTAAATTTTTATGAGCCTGCCATTCGAAATCAGGTGAAAGAGTTTGCAAAAAGAGGAAAAATCGATATTTTCGTTTCCATGGAACAATTGCAGGAAAACGCTGAATCGATTCAGTATAATCCTCAAATTGCAGCTGCTTATTTAAGCGGCATTTCCCAAATGGCAGATGAATTTTCGATTGACGGAACGATTCAGGCCTATCAATTGGCACGATTTCCGGATGTTTTTACAAAAGCAGAAGAGGATGACAACGAAGAAGAATGGATTCCGATTGTGACACAGGCATTACGTGATGCTTGTGAAAAATTTGCGGAAAGCCGACGCATCGAGGGAGAAAAATTGGCAAAAGATTTATCAGAAAAACTGGATCATATTTCTGATTTAGTAGATAAAATAGAAACGCGTTCTCCTCAGATTGTAGAAGAATACCGAAAGAAAATTACCGAGAAAGTCGAACAGCTTCTTGGTGATACACAAATCGATGAAAATCTTTTGGCAACAGAAATTGTTATGTTTAGCGATAAAATTTGTGTCGATGAGGAAATGGTTCGTCTGCGTACTCATGTTGAGCATGTCAAAGAAACCTTAGCGGCTGGAGAAAACATCGGGCGTAAACTGGATTTCTTAATTCAGGAAATGAATCGTGAGGCAAACACGACATTATCCAAAGCAAATGATTCCGAAGTTTCCGAGTATGGAATTGATTTAAAAACCGAAATCGAGAAAATTCGTGAACAGATTCAGAATATCGAATAGAAAGGCGCATACGATGCAATTTATTAATATTGGTTTTGGCAATGTAGTAAACAGTGATAAGGTTTACAGTATCGTAAGTCCGGATGCTGCTCCGGTTAAGCGGTTAATCCAGCAGGCAAAAGACCAGGGGGCTGCGATTGATGCCACTTGCGGCCGCAAGACAAAAGCAGTTTTAGTATTGGATAATCAGACCATTGTATTATCCTCATTACTGCCGGAAACCATTGCTGCAAGAATGAATCAATAAACGAAAGGAGCTTTCTCTATGTCAAAGAAAGGCGTTTTAACCGTTATTTCAGGCTTTTCCGGTGCCGGAAAAGGGACCATTATGAAACAATTGATTGAAAAATATCCATACTTTCTCTCTATATCGGCTACGACACGTAAGCCAAGAGAGGGAGAAGTAAATGGGCGTGAATACTATTTTCATACCCGTGAGGAATTTGAACATATGATAGAGCAGTGTGAGTTAATCGAGTGGGCAGAATATGTCGGTAACTATTATGGCACACCGAAACAGGCTGTAAAAGATCAGCTTGCAGAAGGAAAAGATGTTCTTTTGGAGATTGAAATGCAGGGCGGTATGCTTGTAAAAGAGCAGTTTCCGGAAGCGGTATTGATTTTTATCACACCACCATCTTATGAAGAACTTGCTTCCCGCTTAAAAGGAAGAGGAACTGAGACCGAGGAACAGATTAGCAAACGACTTAAGCGTGCCGGCGAAGAAGTGGCATATATGAAGTCCTATGACTATCTTGTTGTTAATGACAAGTTAGAAGATGCCGTAGAATGTGTGAATCAGATTATTCAGAACGAACACTGCCGTGTCTGTAACTGCGAAAACCTGATTGAACATATGGAATCAGAATTAAAAAATCATTCGGAGGGAGAGTAATCAAACTATGGATATGAAGGAAACACAAACCTCACAGGCAAAGACAATGGTTGTTGATGATTTACAGGAAAATCGTAAGGCAGCCAGAAAAAAAAGAAGTCCGTTTAGCATTATTTTTGAGGTGCTGTTATATGTTGCCATTATTGTATTTTGTATTTTCGTCGTACCAACCTATATCTTGCAACGGACGGTTGTCGATGGCAATTCAATGCAGGATACTTTGCAAAACGGAGATAGTTTATTGGTTAATAAGTTTATTTACCGTATTCATGACCCGGAGCGATACGATATTATTGTATTTTACCCGAAAGGTCATGACGTTGATGAGTACTATGTAAAACGTATTTATGGACTCCCGGGTGAAACGGTCTACATTGATAATAATTCCATTTATATCAATGGCAAAAAGATTGACGACCCATATGCAAAAGATGCCATGGACGATAGTCAGATTGAATTGGGAACAAAAGAGAAACCATACACCTTAAAATCAGATGAATACTATGTTTTAGGAGATCATCGTTCCGTAAGTTTAGACAGCCGAAGTATTCCACAGGGTGAAGATCCGGATGCACCGGGTCCTGTAAAAAGAGAAAACATTGCCGGAAAAGTATTTTTACGCATTTGGCCATTGAATCAGTTTGGAAAACCATGATATAATAACAATTGTTAAATTGAAAGGAGAAATTATTATGTTACATCCATCGTACACAGACCTTATGAATATTGCAAACAGTGAAGTTGAGCAAGGAGAACAGCCTGTTGTAAACAGCCGTTATTCCATTGTATTGGCAACTGCGAAACGCGCCAGACAGATTATTGCCGGCTCTGAGCCTTTAACAGACCATAATGACTGTCCAAAAGCGCTTTCCATTGCTATCGATGAATTATCTTCCGGTGCCATTAAAATTGACGCAGAAGATGACGATGCAGAAGAGTAGATAGAAATATTGTATAAGCCGAAACGATTTGTTATGTAAAATACAAATCGTTTCTTTTTTTGAAAATAGTCATTGACAAACATCTGTTCGGATGATATATTATATACAACAAACAGATGTTCGGACTGCACGTTCGATTAATAAGGAGTGACTATTATGAGAAAATTATTACAATTACGTTTTACATTTATTCTTGTACCGGCGATTATTTTATTGCTTGTTTTTTTGAGCGGCTTTACCGGAAAGACTGCTTCTGCAGATATGAGTGGTCAGCACACAATGAAAAGCTATGAAAATGTATTAATTAAATCCGGTGATACGCTTTCTTCCCTTGCTGATACCTATGCAGAGAAGTATTCCAACTTATCAAAGGCAGAATATGAGGAAGCTATTATTTCATTAAACAGCCTTCCTTCAGAAAATATTCATGCCGGTGGATATTTGTTACTGCCTAATTTCAAATAGACAAGAAATAGAAGCATTCGCACCTTTTTGAGTAAATCTATGCGTAACTGACAATATTCTGTCAATTCATATTGATAAACTGTAGAAAAACCAAGTAAAGAGGTGCCATTATGAAAAAACACAACAAAATTTATTATAGAATTATTTTTGTTACTATGTGCTTTGTGCTCAGCAGTGTATTTATGCTTATTTCCGGAGCAGAGAGTTTAGCAAAATCAAAGGGAATTAAACTTCGCTACAATGGAAAAACTTCCGTTAATCGTTCGAAACAAATGTCAGTAACTTACCAGAACAAGAAAGTTTCAAAAAAATCCTACCCGGCGGTTGTCATCAAGAAAAACTATATGGTTTCCTATGCTGACGTATTTAAGAAGGGGATGAAGGTTTCCTGTAAATACAAAAAGAAAGGAAAGGTTCTTACCTTATCGGCAAATGGCATTTCTTTAAAAATGCAGGTTGGAAAAAAGACAGCTTACAAAAATGGGAAAAAAGTGAAATTAAAAGCAGCTCCTGTTTCTGTTCGTTTTGTATCCAAGAAAAAGACTAAAATACTGATTCCTATAAATTATGTTGCTAAAGCACTTCGGTTTTCTTATAAAAAAACCGGAAAAACCATTCGTTTAGGTGCTCCGTTAAAGCTTACATATAACGGGAAATTAACCTATTACACGGGTACACAGGGAAATATTTATTACAATCATAACAAATATACACTTCGTTCATTGCCGGTAATTAAATTATCCGGAAAGATGTACCTGCCTGCAGAAGAAACTCTTTCTTCTATTATGGGACTTACTTACTCCTATAATCAGCAGACAAAAGAACTACAGGTATCGGATTCCGATGTAGATATGTCATTTCGTGCCGTGCTTGACAGCCGTCAAGCTATATTAAATGGGAAAAATGTGACATTGACAGCACCTCCTAAAATGATTTATTCGCACAAAACAAAGAAAAATATTTTATGTATACCGGCATCCTCCGTTTTAGGACAATTAAATTATACCAAAAGCTGGGATAAGAGCCTGTTATGCTACCGTATTCAGAGTAAACAATTTTTTAATTGGAGTACGAAACAGGCATCAAAACAGTCAACGGTACAACAAGCAAACACAACAACCAACTCTTTATATACGTTTCAGTCCTTTTATCAGGAGCAAAATGGAACCGGCTCGATTTCGTTCCAGTTATCGGGTACAAGTGAAGAGATTATGAAAACGGCAACGGTAAATCGAACCGGAAACACGGTTTCGATTTCACTGCCTAAATCCTCATACTTGTTAGCAAACAAAAGTTTTGAGCGCTTTGGTGAGATTATTCAGAAAATGGATGTAACCAACAGTGAAACAACGGTAACGATTACCTTTACTTGTTACAACACAGCAGATTATTCCTATATCATTCATAATAAGACATTGGAAATTAATATACTGCGTGCCTATCAGGCAGGAGATGGAAGTGTAACAAATTACTCCCTATCGATACCACGTCCTGCAAATGTACACATTAATCAAGTAAAAAATCAGGATTTATATCTGAACAAAAAGTTTCAGATTATTATTCCCGGTGATTATGTGTCCTATTATCAAACAAATCCAATTGTGATAAATCACAGTTCGATAAAAAATATTATGACTGCAAAAAGTGGAAATAATACAGTAATTACGATTACAACAACATCTTTAGTTGGATATAAAATTTATGAAAAGGGAAATACACTCAGTGTATTAATGGGACAGCCAAATAAAATATTTAAGAATGTTTTGGTTTTGGATGCAGGTCATGGTGGTCATGATCCTGGCGCACAAAATAATGGAACAAATGAAAAAGATTTAACTCACAAGATTATTTACACATTGATGAAGGATAAGTTTGCAGGAAATGCACCGGACACAAAAGTGTACTGGACCAGAACAAATGACAGTTATGTTACCCTTGCCAATCGGGCAGCTTTTGCAAAATCTGTTCGTGCGGATGCGTTTATCAGTCTGCATATGAATTCTGCTACCAGCAAGTCTGCTAATGGAACGGAAGTATATTATTCCGTATCCAATAACAAGACAAGTTTTAGTGGTATTACAAGTAAAGCCATGGCGAACTTGTTCCGTAAGCAGTTGCTTGCAGATTTAAAAACAACAAACCGTGGTACAAAAACAGCTGCTTATTATGTATTAAAACACAATACAGTCCCGGCTATTTTGATTGAACTTGGATTTATCTCCGGAAACAGTGATTATTCTAAATTAACAAATGCCACCTTCCAAAAGAATGCGGCAAATTCTATTTATAAGAGTATTCAGACAATGTTCCAAACCTATCCTACCGGTCGGTAGGATAGGGGATTTTAGGACTCCCTCAGACGAACTGCCGAAGCAGCCTTTCGTTTTCTGTCTTCTTCCAGCGCTGCATAATGTTTCCTGGTTGTATTTACATCATTATGGCCTAATACTTCAGCAACCAGATAAATATCGCCCGTTTCACGGTATAAATTGGTACCATATGTACTTCTAAGCTTATGAGGCGTAATATGCTTTAATGTCGTAACATGTTTCGCACAATCAGAAACTAAATTTTCGATTGACTGTACACAGATACGTCTTTTTTGAATGGATAAAAACAAAGCATGTTCATGACCTTCTTTTGTTGTAATCGTCATTCGTTCTGCATAGTAATCGTATAAAGCTTCGGCAACTTCATCTCCAAAGTATACAAAATCTTCCTTGCCACCTTTACGCACGATTTTAATCCGATTATTGTCAAAATCAACGTCCTCAATGTCCAATCCAACACATTCGGATACACGAATTCCTGTGCCGAGCAGAAGAGTGAACAATGCGAGATTTCTTATTTTATTTCTTTCAAAATAAACTTTTTTCATCCCTGTCATTTCATCGCCACCGTGTTCTACATAATCTAGAAGATTGGCAACTTCATCCGGGTCTAAACGAATAATTTCACGTTTATGCAGCTTAGGCATATCAACAATTAATGTGGGATTATTATGAATATACTCGCGTTTATAATAATAAGCATAAAAACTTCGTAATGCCGCTAATTTACGATGAATCCCTCGTTCTTTGTTGGTATGAATTACACCATCTGCATCTTTGTAGTATTTTAAATATTCTAAATATTCTTCAATGTCAACGGGCTGCAATTGTTCTAAGTCCTCTAAACGAATGTCTTTAATTGAATCTTTTTTAGCAAACACCGGATTGTTTATCTGCAAAAACTGAAAAAACAAACGAATATCATATACATAAGATATTCTGGTTTTAGCAGATGTATTTGGCTCAATGGCACGAAAAAAATCCTTTGTAAAATCCGGCAGTGTCTGTAAGACGCTACGCAGTTTTAATGTATTTTCACGGCTTGTCTGCTCATGATAAGTAATTTTCTTATCCATAGACTTAAACCTCCTAAATCCAATAAGTATATAAGTAATTCCAATAAAATTATAGCAAATAGGTATTTTCCCGTCAAGTCTTTTTGAAAAACTGGAGTTTGTCCAAGAGAGTAAAGGAGGCAAAATTTAACTCGCACCCTGCTATATTGTTTTCCGGATGCGAGTTATCTTATTCATTAAGATGTAAAATTCGTTTTAACTCCATTGTCTCTTCTAATGAAAGTTTCCGATTTCCCAAATAATCATTAATAAATGTGCTCAGGGAACCATTATACATTTTATTAAGCAATGCTTTTGTCTCAATGTCCTGGATTTCTTTTTTTGTTACCTTAGCGCTGCATAAAAATCCCGGATCCTCACGTCGAATGGCTCCTTTATTAATCAAGCGTTTGATTACGGTATATGTCGTATTTTTTTCCCAACCAATATATTCTTTAATAATTTTAGAAATGTCTTTAGCAGCCAAAACTTTATTGGACCACAACAATTCCATGACATTTAATTCCCCCTCATGCAACCGCATTTCCTTATCCGAACTCTTACTCATAAAAACAAATCCTCCTCAATGTCAGCAGCAAAAATCACGTTATCTACATTTGTAGACAAAAGAAACTACAATAATAGAATGTCCCCCTCCTAAAGATTCTACAAGTTGTTACTTCACGAACATTTGCCAAGTAACTAAATTCTACACCTATAGTAATGTAATTGTCAAGCAATATTTTACCTGAAATATCACGAATTTCCGAGGTTTTTTAGCAATTCTACAAAATATTGTGGGAGTGGCGATTCAACCTCAATATATTGATTGGTAACCGGATGTTGAAATCCTAAAATTTTTGCATGCAGTGTCTGTCCCTGTAGTTTTTCAAACATTTTTTGTGGTTTTGGACCGTATAATTCATCCCCCAGTAACGGATGCATAATGGATGCCATGTGTACACGAATCTGATGTGTGCGTCCTGTTTCAAGCTGACATTCAATATAATTGAATTTGTGATTTAGATGAGAAAGTACACGATAATGTGTAACTGCTCTCTTACCTTTCTCTGGCTGAACTACCGCCATCTTTTTTCGATGAACAGGATGTCTGCCAATTGGCTTATCGATTGTGCCTGTTTCTTCCTGCAAATTATGATATACAATAGCTTCATATTTTCTCGTAATTGAATGAACCTGCAATTGTTTTGCCAGTGACTGGTGGGCAATATCGTTTTTACATGCAATGATTGCGCCTGTTGTGTCCATATCAATTCGATGTACGATTCCGGGCCTCAATACACCGTTTATTCCCGACAAATTTCCTTTACAGTGATACAAAAGACCATTCACCAAAGTATGGCTCATATGTCCCGCAGAAGGATGTACAACCATTCCTTTTGGCTTATCAATAACAATGACATCATTATCTTCATATAATATGTCTAAATCCATTTTCTCCGGCTTAATTTCCAGTTCCGTTGGTGCCGGAATTTCGATTATAATTTTATCACGAAAAGAAACGGGATATTTCACCTTCGTGATGACATTCCCGTTCACTGTAACCCTTTCATTTTTAATTAATTTTTGGATAAAGGAACGCGAATATTCCATCTGATCAGCCAAAAACTGATCAATTCGGCGTTCCTCTTCTGTTTCTACATCAATTATTAATTTTTCTTCTTCCACAAAAAATCTTCTTCCTTATATCGAAATAGTAAGCAATAAATCAGTAAGACAGCCGCAACACAAACATAGCAGTCTGCCACATTAAATACCGGAAAATTAATTGCTTTTATATACAAAAAGTCAACTACATAATGCCACATCATACGGTCAATAAAATTACCTATTGCCCCAGCTGCCAAAAGGATAATGGTAAATCGAAGCAGCAGAAATTTCTTTTGTACCGGTATTCTGCTGTAAAAATATATCATTGCACCAAGGACAACAATCGTAATTATGGCAAAAAACCATATAGCATTCGGAAAAATTCCCCATGCTGCACCCGGATTTTCTAAATAATGTAATGTAAATACACCGGGAATTATTGTAATATCATCCTGCCTTAAAGAAGTAATCGCAAAATTTTTCGTTATGCGGTCTCCGAAAATAAGCAAAATAAATACGAGTGCAAATACTGCATGATGTATTATTTGTTTTTTATTCTGAACCATTAAAAATCATCTACCGAACCAAGAAACTCAAAAGGGTCCTCGTCCTTTCCTTTCTTTTTCTTATTCTTCTTACCCAAGTTTATATTCTGCAGCAGAGAATCCAAGGATGGAGTCTCTTTTTCTTTCTTGTCCTCTTCCGGCTCTAAAGAAAGCATTTCCGGATTAGATTCCAAAGTTACCGCAGAATTTGGCACTGCCTCAAAAGGTTCTTTAACAACAGCATCCACCGGATCTAATACAAGGGCATCCGTTACTTCTTTTGTGTCTGCGTCTTTTGGTTTCTGAATCTGATTTAAGGTATCGCTTAAATCAATGGTATCCGCCGTGAGAATATCTTCCTGCAGTTCTTCGTTCTTTTTTTTTGCTCGTTTTTCTTTTTTTACATCCGGAAGAACCATTGTTTCCGATAAATCTTCCGGCTCTTTTTCCACTGTCTCTTTCATAACAGGCTGCTCTTTTACGAGTGGTTCCGGTATCTCCATTTTTGTCGGTGCCTTTGGCGCTTTCGGTTCTTCCGGTACCTGCTCTGCAATCATATTGTCTTTTTCATTCCGGATTGCTTCAATCTCCGGCGAATATACATCAAAAGAATCACTGGTAATTAACTCCAACTGAGCAGATGCAACCTGTTTTAACTGCATTTTATACTGATTAAACTGCTGAACCAGAGAAAGACATTTTTCCTTTAATTTATCATACTCCTGCTCTGCCTCTGCAACAATTTTATCAGCTTTAGTATTTGCATCCTTTTCAATTGCCTCTGCCTTTAACTGGGCTGCGTCTTTTGTTTCCTTCGCTGTTTTTTCAGCAAGAACCAATGCTTTCTGCATCGTATTTTCAATGGAACGGTAATACTGCACCCCATCATTTAAGGATTTTACATTTTTCTGCAGTTCTAAATTTTCATCGTACAACTGCTTGTACTGCTCCATCACAAGTTCTAAATAATCATCCGTTTCATCTTTATCATAGTACTTGCGTTTTTTTGGCTCCATCATTTTATTTTTCAAATCAAGTGGTGATAACATGAACCTTCATCTCCTTATCGGTATTGATATATAGTAATTTTTTGTTTCCCTTTTTTAGTAATATCTCCTTCATCAAAGGTAAGCCGATATTTACCGTGACCCCGAATTGAAAAAACGGAATCACTTGGACATCGATAACTGTTTGATGTTTTCTCCTCACTGTTAATAAATACTCTGCCCTGTGTAATCAGTTCGTTTGCCTTCGTGCGCGAAGAACTAATCATAGCAGCAACTATATTATCCAAACGAGCCGAGGCAACCGTTTGTCTGTGTATCTCATACTGTCTTTCCGGAATTTCGTCCAATTCAGAAATTTCACGGCATTCCATTATAGTATGCTTTACCTGCCGTAAATTTGAGAGTATAAACTCCTTTAAATCCTCAACACAAAAAAGATACGCAGCCTTTTCACAAATACGGATATCGCCGATCGTGGAACGAGAAATTCCAAGATTCAACACAGCCCCCAAATAATCTCTGTGTATTAAAGTATCCGCATACTTTTCGTGAACCGGGGAAATACGAATACAGCAAATTGGAAATGCTTGATCATCCGCATCTACAAAATTAGCCGGAAAAAAACCGGCCATTTTTGAATCACAATCTTTATGACCACCCCACATACGAAGTACAACCGATGGAAACATCTTTTGATTCTGCAGTAAAGCAGACATCTCACCTGTTGTGAGAAACTCCGTAAAAGAAGGATAATCGTTGTAAATGGTTCGATGGTATAAGTCCTGTACATGCTGCAAAAAGAAGTGTTCCTGCTTTGTTCCCATGATTAAAACTCACGATTTATCGTAGGCATCTTTGCCGAACTACCATCAAGCCCTAACGGGTCTCCGCTGATATCTACATTTTCCGGTGTGAAAATGAAAATATATTTTGAAATCTGGTGATACTGTCCCTTGATTGAATAAATACATCCGGATATAAAGTCCATAATTCTCTGTGCATCATCCGGGTCAAAACCCTCCAAATTTACAACAACCGGCCGTCCGGAAAGTAACATATTACATATGTTCTGGGAGTCTTCAAAAGTTGTCGGCTTAATGATGCTGACTTCCATCATCGTGCGGTTCATCGGCACAACTTTTGGCTTAGACCCTAAAAATCCACCGCGCTGCTTTGGTGCCGGCTCCTCATAGTCATTCTCCTGCGAAACAGGCTGTCTTTGTGGTTTTACCGGTTTTGCCTTTACCGGCTCCTCCACATACTCCTCTTCATATTCGTCATCAAAATCATCTGGAATCTTAAAGAAATTTAAAATGGAATCTAAACCCATATCTTCTCGTTCCTTTCTATAAGTATTGTCTATTTCCAAAAATGCCGGTTCCTACACGTACATAAGTAGCGCCCTCTTCTATCGCTACTTCGTAGTCTCCGGTCATTCCCATGGAAAGTTCGTTCATATTAATATTATCAATGTTTTTGCCATTAATGTCAACTAGTAATTTATGCAAATTACGAAAATGAACACGATTTTCTTCCGGATTTGAAACGTTTGGTGCAATTGTCATAAGACCATGAATTTTCACATTTGGATATGTAGAAATTTCACGTATGGCTTCTTCCACTTCTTCCGGCATAAATCCATACTTTGATTCCTCTTTTGCCATATTAACCTCAATTAAAATATCTGAAGTAATATTCCTTTTTTCGCTTTCTAACTGTATTTGTTTGGCAAGTCTTATTGAGTCGACAGAATGGATTCGTTTCACCCTTCCAACAATCTGCTTTACTTTATTTCGCTGTAAATGACCAATCATATGCCAATCTAACGGTTCTGTCAGTTCTTTTTGTTTTTCCACAATTTCCTGTACCTTGTTTTCACCAAAAGTAACGATGCCACACTGCATGGCCTCTCTCATCATTTCGACCGGTTTTGTCTTGCTGACCGCAATTAACGTAACATCATTTCGGTCTCTGCCTGCACGTGTACATGCCGATTCAATTTTTTTTTCAACTTTTTTCAGATTTTCTGTTACCATATCAATTACCTCTTTTCTCAATCTGTAATCTTTATGAAATTATTCAATAAAGTCATCATCATTTAAATACGTTGGGTCCACAACAATATGGTCATACGCAGACAAACCATTTGCTGTATGGTCTGAAACAATGGAGTACTCCTTGTTTTTATATAAAACCTCAATTGGACGGAACTGGCAGTATCCCTGGTTCACATAATACACACCTGATAATTCTCCTGTTTCATGTACCCGGTACTGCTCTGAATCACCAAATTTTGTAATGAGAATATCCCCATCCGATAAAGTGTTTTTTCCTACATAATAGTTATCGCCAACCAACAAAGACGATTTTAATGAGACAAATTCATGGCCTGCTTTATTATTTGGATCGGATGTTTTTCTGGTGACTCCAATCCCATCATCTCCATTTACGGCATATTTTTTCGGAACAAGATAATAATTCTTTTTTAATACGGAACTGTTTGGAATTTTCAGTCCGGACGCCGATTTTAAGTTAAATTCAATCTGCAAAAAGCGGTCATTAATATAGCGTTCCATATAACGGGTCGTACTAAGCGTAGCAAAATGTGTGCCATCTTTATCCCACAATTTTACCTGAGCATTAAAAGAAATATCATCCTTTGTAATGGTTACACGGACACTTGTTTTGTCCTTTAATTCCTGATAGTAACTGTCATCTAATTTTACAACAATTGACCAATCATTACTTGTAACCAGCTTATAAACCGGTGAGCCGGCTGCGACGCTTCCCTCTTTCTGCATCTGTTTTCTTGCTACACTTCCATATTGGTCAAATAATTTCTTTGTAATGTCTTCTTCTTTTGTTGTCTCGTAACCATCCATCGAGTAAGCAATGATTCCACTTTTTTTGGCCATAACTTTAGTAAAACTGTCCGCTTTTCCGGAAGATGCCATCGCTTTTTTTAAATCACTGTATAAATTCCCCTGATTCAAGTCCATCAGTACATTTTCTGCATCGTAGTGGAGTTTTGTCACCTCGCTGTAATTGGCATTGTGGAAAGAACTGTAAAAGCTGGCAATCACTTCCCGCATTTTTGAAATATTTTCCGAGTTGTCTTTTTTGCTTCGGATTTGTTCGAGCATTTTACTCACTTCTCCACTGGTATCTTCGGTGTATGCCACATCTCCCTTTCCAATCCGGCTTCCTTCCGAAAGATAATAATTAATATATGCCGATTCTTCCGAATTCACGATTTCTTCCGCACGCATTACAAAACCATACAATGGCGCATCATCTGAAATATCCGTTGTGTTCACTTCATAAATTGAAATATGTTCTTTTGCAAAATATCCCCATGCCAGCACAACAATATAAACAACAATCAAAAGCAGAAGGAAAAAGGCCAGACTGGATTGTGGCCGAAATCTTTTTTTCATTGAAACTACTTTTCTTTTTCCCATGATTGTCTTCCTTCCCTGACATTGTTCTTATTTTTCACTTAAATGAATAGTGTTTCTCAATTTCGGTATACTATCTAACAAAGGAGGTAGTATACAAAAATGAAAGCAATAGACTATATTGTCCTGGTACTTGTTATTATCGGTGCCATCAACTGGGGCTTAGTCGGTTTTTTCGGACTGGACTTAGTTGCCTTTTTATTTGGTTCAATGTCCGTATTGTCACGCATTATTTATGCCGTAATTGGTATCTGCGGACTTTATGCCATCAGTTTCTGTGGGCGAATTAACAATTAAGTAAACGAGTAGGGGATCTCCTACTCGATACATATAAAATCACATACGAACCAGATTACGCCAGTCTAAGTCGCCACGCTCTAATGCTTTTACTAACAATTCCGCTGTAGCAACATTGGTAGCTAGAGGAATGTTGTGAATATCACACAGACGAAACACATTATTAACATCCGGTTCATGGACTTTCTGTGTCAATGGGTCACGCAGAAAAATAACTAAATCCAGTTCATTATTTTCAATCTGCACCCCAAGCTGTTTTTCTCCACCTAAATGTCCGGCAAGATACTTGTGAATGGAAAGGTTTGTTACCTCTTCAACAAGTCGTCCTGTCGTACCGGTGGCATAAATTTCATGTTTGCTCAAAATTCCACGATAAGCAATACAAAAATTCTGCATCAGAATTTTTTTTGCATCGTGCGCAATTAAGGCAATATTCATAACTACATTCCTTCTTTCTCTGAATTAAAAATCTAGGCTGCTGCTTCCTCGATTCGGTTGTATTCCTACGTTTAGCAAAATACCAATTGCCATCATATTACTAATAAGAGACGTGAGTCCATTACTTAAAAACGGCAATGGAAGTCCGGTATTTGGCAGCAATGATGTTGCCACACCGATATTAAAAAATGTCTGAAAACAAAACATAGCGCCAATTCCCACAGCAATCATCATTCCCATATAATCTCTCGCATTTTTTGCTGCCAGAAAACATTTGATAATAATAATGGATAACAGAGCTAAAACTACCATACATCCAATAAAACCAAACTCTTCGCTGATTGGTGTCCAGATAAAATCACTTTCTCTTACATCAACGCTGGTATAGTTTCGCGCCGTTGTGCTGCCATCCAAAAGTTTCCCATACAATTTTCCGGATGCAATGGAAAGAACCGAGTTGTTCTGCTGGTACATAACGCCAAGACTCTCTTTTTCCGGGTGCAGCCATCCGGTAATGCGGGCCAACTGATAGCCACGCAGAAGTTTTTGATTTGGCTGTAAAATATACCAGAACAAAGCACCAACCGCCGGAACTGCAACGGCAGCAACCGGTGCCAGTATTTTATGACCAATTCCTGAAGATGCTAACATCATAATGAGAATAACAATCATAACAACACTGGATGATAAATCCGTTTGTATTAAAATAAATACAGTTGGTACAAAGGTAATCAAAGAGGCAAGGAAAAAGTTTTTATACGTAGATAAATTTTCTTTTCTCTTTGAAAAAAAGGTGGCAAGTGCCAATATTAACGTAATTTTACATACTTCCGATGGCTGAAAAGTAAATACTTTGAAATCAAGCCAGCGGTAAGAACCCGTATCCAACTCAACACCTAATGGCGTCAATCTGGTTGCCATAGCCATAAGGGTCGTAACAATGTATATAATTGGAATATACATACATAAATCATGGTAATCAATAATGGAAAAAATACCTATGATAGCTATACCCATAACAACTCCGACCAACTGTCTTTTTAAGGAAATGTCAGAATTGACTATAGAAATGACGTATGAACTTATAAATGTTAAAATAAGCACAACGGCAATCAAAAAAATATCATAATTTTTCCAGTTATACCGCTTAATCTGCAACCATTTCATAACGCGTTCCCGCATGATTTACCACCTTACCAATCCTTAATTTATTTCTTTGTCTGTTTCATGTCTTTAATCGGAATATTAGCAAAAAGTGCCGGCACCATACCATTGGAGCCTTCCGATTCAGTCTGCTCAATCTTGATATCCAGCCCGTCTAAATCAATTTCTACATATTTCGACAAAACATGGATAATATCATTTTTTATCTGCTCCATAATGTCCGGCGAACAGTTTGCACGGTCTGATACCAAAACCATCTTCAAACGGTCTTTTGCTACATTACTGGAGGATTTTTTTCTAAAAAAATCTGCAAATCCCATTACGATTCATCTCCTTAGCTTTTGAATTTGTTTTTAATTTTTGAGAAAAGACCATTTTTCTGGTATAAATCCAACAATGGAACATCCTCTCCCATGATTCTGTGACATATGTTTTCGTATGCCTGACCGGCAAGCGATTTGTTACCTACAAGCGGTTCACCCTGATTTGTCGAAACGACGATATTCTCATCATCCGGGACAACACCAAGCAAATCCACAGCAAGAATCTCTACAACATCATCACTCGACATCATATCTCCGCGCTTTACCATATCGGCACGAAGGCGGTTTACAACGAGTTCAGTTTTTCCGATTTCGTTTGCTTCCAGCAATCCGATAATACGGTCTGCATCACGCACAGCCGATACTTCCGGTGTTGTTACTACAATTGCACGGTCAGCTCCGGCAATCGCATTTTTAAATCCCTGTTCGATTCCGGCAGGACAGTCGAGCAATATGTAATCAAACTCTTCTTTTAATTCATTGGTCAGTTTTTCCATCTGCTCCGGTGTAACTGCTGTCTTATCTCTGGTCTGGGCAGAAGGCAGCAAATAAAGTGTCGGATATCGTTTATCCTTAATCAACGCCTGTTTGATTCGGCAGTTTCCTTCAATTACATCTACAAGATTGTATACAATACGGTTTTCAAGTCCCATAACAACATCCAGATTACGCAATCCGATATCTGTATCAATCAGTACTACTTTTTTTCCTTCTTTCGCTAATCCTGTTCCTACATTGGCAGTTGTCGTTGTTTTACCAACGCCTCCTTTACCCGATGTAATCACAATAACTTCACTCATAAATTTCTCTCCTTTCACCATAACAATGGCTTATATCAATATCAAACATCAATTTCTGTCAACGTCTGTCTTGACAAAGTATCAATGTATATTGCTCCATCTTGCAAATAGGCAATCTGCGGCTCTGCCGGTGTTTCCTGTTTTTCGTCAGAGGAACGGGCGATTACATCGCTGATTCGTATCTGCATCGGATTCATTTTCAATGCAACAATAAACGCATTTTCTTTTCCGGCAGCTCCGGCATACACTGTTCCATACAGACTTCCTAACACAATTACATTTCCTGTCGATACAACTTGTGCACCTACATTAATGTCGCCTAAAATCACAACACTGGTTTCAAACTCCATCACCTGTCCGGAACGAAGATTTCCTTTGAAAAATTGACCGGAATTTGCATTCATTGCCATCAGTTTTTCATTCAGTGTCTGATTGAACAATTCTTCTCTCTGCTTGTCCTCATCAATCAGACACACGACTTGTAATTTTGAATTTTCCTTGATGCATTCCAGTAAAATAGCTTCCTGTTCCTCAGTTAATTTTCTTCCGTCAAAGGAAACGGCAACCTGAGCCTCGCCAAGAAAATTCGAACTTTCCCTGAATTTTTTTTCGACTTCTTCTAAAATCTCCGGAAAAGGAAGCGCATCATCCAAAACAATGCGTATTCCTGATTTATTTCCTTTAATTACAACAGGTGCTTTTTTCATATTTCCAACTCCTTAATCCGTTTGTCTTGTTCCGCCCATTGCCGGACTCGAAACTTTTCCATCCATCAGTTTTTTACGTGAACTCTTATCATAATAATACTGATATACTTTGCTCGCAAGTTCTGCGGCATTGGAAGAAGAAAATCCGTTTGGAATTACTACAGTAATTGAAATTTCCGGATTCTCATACGGTGCAAAACTAACAAATAATGCATGGTTTGGCTCGTTGTTTGTAATCTGAGCCGTACCGGTTTTTCCGGCAACCGTAACATTTACATTGTTAAACAGTGACTTAATGCTGCCCGCCTGTACTACATTTTTCATACCGGTTTTAATTGCCGTTAAAGTTGACGACTGGAAATTCAATTTATTGCGGACATTTGATAATTTTTTATCCTGTGTTTTTGATTTAGCATCTTTGATTTTCTGAATCAGAGTTAAATCAAAGCAGGTTCCACCATTCGCAATTGTTGTGACATAACGGGACATCTGAACCGGTGTGTAACTGTGGGAGCCCTGTCCAATTGCAGAACGAACAACATCGACATCGGAAAACGTTGGTTCCGCTTCCGGCAGTTCAATACCGGATTTTTCCGTTAAACCGTATTTTTCTGCATACTTTTTCAGTTTGCTCAAACCTTTTTCATTATCCACTAATGTATTGTGTCCATTTCCTAATCGATAACCCATTTCATAGAAGAAATAGTTACAGGAATGCTGGATTGCCTGTGAAACATTAATATTACCATGCGAATAAGTACTCCAGCATTTTGGCCAAGGCTTATTAATTTTATTAAACTGTACACCGTCATGGATACGAGTATAAGGATTAATAATGCCCTCTTCCAATGCGGTTGTGGCAGTCACCATCTTAAATGTCGAACCGGGAGCTGCCTTTTGCTGGGTCGCACGGTTCAAAAGTGGCGACGCACTGCTTGTACTGATTTTGGCATAATAATCGGCATCAACTGAATTTGCAAATTTATTATTATCATAACTTGGATAAGACGTTAATGCCTTCACCTTTCCGGTCTTTACATCTGTTACAATAACGGCACAGGAACATGGTGTAAGTCCTAAATCTCCTGCTGAAATTTCAAGCGATCGGATTTTCGATTTCAAAAAACTGTATGGGGAAATCATTCCTTCCTGTAATTTCTGATAGGTAGAAGTTTTCTTTTTTAACACCTTCTGGTCATACAACAAAAGGCAAATCTCTCTGCCGGACAAAACACCGGAATCTACCATCGAGTGATACACTTTCTTATCAAACTTCGAATCATCCTGGATTTCATCGACAATATAAGAAACTAATTTCTGGAAGACTTCTTCCGAAGAATAGTAGTTATTGTCAATTTCCAGATTATCTAAATTAATCCAGTTGTTTTTGATTCCATAAACTAACAGCTGACTCAAACTTATTTTATTATTTACATACTTATTGTACATCGTATCTGTTGTGTCCATCGTAGACGTATTTAGTATCTGATTGGTTTTCAACATACTGAAAATGTAATCCAGATAGCCATCCGTTGTTTCCGACAACTGTTTTCCATTCTTTTTATTATTGACACGAAGTTCTTTTTTTACGCGGTTAATAGCGCTCTTTTTCGTGTGGGAAAATGTCTGGTATACCGATTTTTCCAAGGATGTCGCATTACTCGTATTGAAATGTGACACATCAACAATACTATTTTGAATAATTGCATCGTAAACATCGTAAATAGAAATCAAAATACCTTTAGCATCTTTCCCTTTTGTACCATGCCCCTTCCCATTGATTAATTTAGAAGTAATAATACCGGCAATCTGTTTTTCTGCCAGACGATAAGTTGCTTTCTGCAAATCGGAATCAATCGTCAGATAAATATCTTTTCCGGCTACCGCATCCTTTGTTTTCTGCGAACTTACTACACGCGATGTACTGTCAATAACAAGTGTTTCGGAACCTTTTTTTCCTTTTAATTCATCTTCATATTCTTTTTCGATCCCGGTTTTACCAATCTGGTCTGCCGATGTGTATTCCGTATTCGGATCACTTTCTTTCATTTCCGCTAGCGTTTCGGAAGAAATCAATCCCGTATAGCCAATAATATGAGAGAAATATTTGCTGTCTTTATAGACACGGTTCATTTCGGTGGTAACTTCAACGCCAGGTAAATCAGCAGAATTTTCCTTAATGGCAGCCACTGTTTTATCCGAAACATTAGAACTTAATGTAATCGGATCATATTTTGAATATGTGTTCATCAATAACGCATAGCGCACCGTCATAATTGGCAGTGCCTCTGCATCCGTATACGTTTCGTCTTTATCAAAGAAATGAATGGTATTTACCTTATCTTCAGTGCGAATATAACGAAACAGTTCTTCTGCTGTCATATCTTTTTGCTTTTGCGTCAGCTCATGGATGGATTTACAAAAGAAAATCTCTCTTTTAAAACGAAGCTGTGCCGCCTGATTTACCGTGTATTTAAATTTCCCATTTTTATTCATGCTGATTGGAAAATCCAAATCTAAAGAATCCCCATGTTTCTCAATCAGAGTGATACACTTCTCAATCATTGTATTTTTTTCCTGATTTGTCTTCAAATCTCCGGAATCTTCTATCGTTATGGAATAACTCTGCTCATTGGTAACTAAAAGTTTACCATTACAGTCATAAATTTTACCGCGGGCACTCTTAATGGTTTTAATTTTCTGTTTTTGCAGAGAAGCTTCTCTGTCATAGGTTTCGCCTTTCACAATCTGAAGATAAAACATGCGTCCGACAAGTATACTAAAAAGCAGTATATAGGTTGTCACCAGGGCGAAAAATCTTGATTTTACCACATTTCTCAGCATATCCAGTATACCGTTAAACATCTGCTATATCTCCTTTCTTTTTCTTTCCTTTGGCTTTTCCAAATGAGCTGCCAGTTCAAACAAAAGAACTCCTGCCAGTGTTGTATAAAGTATTTCCGGCAGAAACATATGAATAAAATAAAAGCCCAAGTGCAGTCTGCCACGCATTAAAAATTCGGTGACATAATAGTAAAAGCAATACACAAAATCGCTGGAGGCAATTAAAACAACCGGAAGAATCAGGCTGTCTGTAAAATAGATTTTTTTACAAAAGCCGACAACAAAACCAATTGTCATAAAAATAAATGCATATAATCCAATTACGCTTCCATACAGGCAGTCTAGCAGCAAGCCTGAAAAAAAACCAATTACCAGTCCGGAAGTACGACCACGCAGATAACCGTATGTGATTGTCAGTACCAATAAAAGATTTGGAACCGCACCCGCTAACTTTATGGATTGAAATACGGTTGTCTGGAGCAAAAATGCTGCCAATATCATCACAACCGGCAAAATACGTTTTTTAATCATAATTCTTTATGTCCTTAATTTCTGAGTTGTCCTTAAGCTGCGTAATTACCAGTACATTTTCCAGCTGGTCAAAATTAACCGAAGGAATTAAATGCGCTGTCTTTGTCTGAGAAGACGGGTCACTTACAATGTCCTTGACATATCCAACAGACAATCCCTGCAAAAATTTATCACTGACGTGTGAAGTAACCACCTCGTCACCATCTTTAATCTTTGCCGTGTTGCTTATCATCTCAATGTCAATGTACCCTTTGTAAATACTCTCCATATTTCCTTTAACAATACAGGTTTCCCCGGTATCCTGAAACATTGCACTTACATTACTCTTATCATCAATGATGGCACGTACCTTTGCATACGACTCACCAACTTCAGAAACAATGCCAACCAATCCATTGCCGGCAATTACGTTCATATCAACCTGAATACCATCTTTCTTTCCTTTGTCAATCGTAAATACATGGAACCAGTTATTACCATCGCGGCTGATAACACGCGCAGCAACTTTCGGATAATCCGGATATACCTTGTCTAATTTATACAATTCTCTGTAATTATCCAGTTCTGCATTTTCACGGGCGAGAATTTTATTATTATAACTTAAGTCATTTAACTTTTCCTGCAATTCCTTATTCTCTGCTAACAGGATTTCTTTTGAAGTAAGTAAATCTGCTTTATCCGAAAGGTATTTACCAACGGAATTAATCCCCTTCTGCATTGGTGTCACCACATTCCCAACAAATGCTTTCACACCGGCAAACCGGTCTGTAAACTTAAACGAGAGAAGCACTAACAGTACACACAAAACCGAGAGACATATATATAATATTTTGGGATGAATCCATTTATTTTTCCTTCTCTTTTTCACACAAACACCTCCGCTTTGTTTTCGGAAAAAATTACAAGGTCAATTTTGCTAAATGTGGGTCTTCGATAATTGCACCAAGTCCCATAACAACCGTGCTTTCCGGTTCCTCACATAAGTTTACTTTCAGTCCGAGCTGGTCATATACAAAACGTCCTAAATCCTTAATGCGGCTCGAACCTCCGGTCAGATAAACACCGGATTTGTAAATGTCGGAAGAAATTTCCGGCGGCGTGCGCTCCAATATAATTTTCACAGCATCAACAATGCTTTGGAACAATTCAGACAGTGCGGAATGGACATCTTTTGACTCAATCGTAATTTCACTTGGCAGTCCTGTTACCAGATTACGTCCACACACGTCAATGGATTCGTCCGTCACATAAGCAGAACCAATTGTCATTTTAATTTCTTCTGCTGTCTTTTCGCCAATCACAAAACTCTTATCTTTTTTGATTTTATTAATAATTGCCTCATCAAAACGATTTCCGCCAATCGGAATCAATCGGCTTAATACAATACCACCAAGGGACATCACGGAAATCTCTGTTGTATTTGCACCGATATCCACAACCAAAGTTCCTGTAGATTTTGTAATATCGAGATTCATACCCAGGGCATCTGCAACCGGCTTCTCAACGACATGGATTTTCTTCGGTTTCAGATTGGTATTTGTAATCAAATCAAAATAAGCTCTTTTCTCCACTTCTGTAATATCAGTCGGAACCGCAATATAATACTCTGCACCTTTTAACTTTTTCTTGCCATCCAGTTCATGGAAGAAATAATCAATCATCGACTGCATATTTCCGATATCGGCAATAACACCATTTTTTACCGGATAAGACACCTGAATGTTTGCCGGTGCCTTCTCATACATCTCATACGCCTCATTTCCTACCGCAAAAGTATGAGATTTATTGTAAATCGCAATTACACTTTTTTCATGAAGAATAATTCCCTCTCCATTTTTATAAAACTTAATTGAACTTGTTCCAAAATCAATTCCTATTGCTTTTCCTAACATGTCAAATCAATCCTCTTTCTTTTAAACTAATGTAGCGGTTATCACCAATGATAATGTGGTCAACCAAAGGAATACCAATCAAATCTGAAGCCTCATATAACCGTTTGGTCATCTTGATATCTTCTCCGCTCGGAATGGGGTTCCCACTCGGATGATTATGCAGTATCACAATCTGAGCCGCGTCGCATTGCAGGGCAATCCGCAGAATCTCTCTCGGATTTACCACAGAATAGTTTATAGTTCCCTTAAAAACTGCTTTGTCGTAGAGCAGCCTTCCGCTTGCATCCAGTGCTGCAAGATACAAATGCTCCGTTTCGAGATTTCGCATTTCATCCATAAAATAAGCCGCCAGTTGTTCGGGGCGGCTAAAATTTGTGGCATTACACTTACTCTCTCTTGCCAGTCGTTTGGACAACTCCACCGCACACAAAATCTGAACTGCCTTCACCGGACCAATTCCGTGAATCTGAAGAAGCTGATTGCGCGTCAGATGAAACAATCCCATCAAACCCTGAAAAGAAGGATGTGCGCTCAGCACTTCCAAAGCGAGGGCAAGACTCGTCTTATCCTTTGTTCCGGACTTTAAAATGACAGCAAGTAATTCTGCATTCGACAAAGACTTTGCACCGTCTCTTTCACACTTCTCATACGGCTTTTCCGAATCCGGCAATTCTTTCATGGTAAAATTTTCTTTTTTCATTTCGGCTCCTTTCGGAACCAAATTCCACCTAAACATTGTTATTTTACCATATCAGGGCAAAAATGTATACCTATTAAGCAAGATTTTTCTGTGAATTTTTTTTGAATTTTGTCAAAATCTATGGCAATTCGACAAATCCACCATCAATCATATTTTGCAGTGTTTTTAATATACCCATCTTTCCGTGCGGCCATGTAATTCCACCCTGAAAATAGACACTGTAAGGCGGTTCAATCGGGGCATCTGCACTTAATTCAATAGAGGACCCCTGTACAAAAGCACCCGCCGCCATAATGACATCGCTGTGATAGCCGGGCATCGCATATGGCTCCGGCAGAACGTAGGCATCTACCGGGGCTGCCTGCTGGATTCCCTGGCAGAAGGCGATAATTCGTTCCGGTGAGCCAAAAGCAATTGCCTGAATGATATCGTGTCTGTCTTCTTTACCATTAGGACTTGCCGTAAAGCCAAGTTTTTCATATAAATTTGCAGCAAAAATAGCAGACTTTAAGGCACTTGCCACAACCGTCGGTGCTAAAAATAATCCTTGATAAAATGCCGAATTAACCTGAAGGGAAGCCCCTACTTCTTTGCCAAGACCAGGTGCCGTAAGGCGGTATGCAGCAAGTTCAACTAAATCTTTCCGTCCAACAATATACCCGCCCAAAGGTGCCAGACCGCCACCCGGATTTTTTATCAGAGAACCTACACAAATATCGGCTCCAACCTGCGTTGGCTCGATGGTTTCTACAAATTCACCATAACAGTTATCTACCATGCAGATGACATCCGGCTTTATCGATTTGATATAACGAATCAGTTCTCCAATCCGCTCAACAGACAAGGTTTTGCGCATTGCGTATCCTTTGGAACGCTGAATCGTGACTAATTTTGTTTTCTCATTTAATGCATTTTTGATTCCTGCATAATCAAATTCACTGTCACCGACCAAATCTACCTGTCGATAAGATACCCCAAATTCACGAAGAGATCCTTTGGTATCTGTTCCCTCGATGCCAATGATTCCTTCCAATGTATCATATGGTTTTCCAACCGGCGACAGCAGTTCATCCCCCGGTCGAAGAATCGACGATAAAGCAATTGTCAACGCATGCGTTCCGCAGGTAATCTGTGAGCGCACAAGTGCATCTTCTGCTTCAAAAATGTCAGCATATACGGCTTCCAACGTATCTCTTCCGGTATCGTTATAACCATACCCTGTTGTTCCCCACAAATGGTTTTCACTCACACGGTTCTTCTGCATGGCATGAATTACTTTCAACTGATTAATTTCCGCTACCTCATCAATTTTAGCAAACCGGTCTTCGATTTCTCCCAAAACAGTTTTCCCAAAATCAATCACATCTTTTTTAATTCCAAATTTTTCATACATTTCTTCTGTTGTCATGATTTATCCTTCCCGGCATGAACAAATGCCCTTTTCTACTGCTAATTTCATAATATAATTTACAATTTCATGGTTATTTGAAAAATTATCTTTGTTAATCATTGTCACATCTCGTTCCCGCCGAAACCATGTCATCTGACGTTTTGCGAAATGTCTGGTGTCCCGTTTTAAGCGGTAAACAGCTTCTTCCATTGTACACTCTTTAAAAAGAGCTGACGCAATTTCTTTGTAACCAAGCCCTTGCATGGAAACCAAATTTCTTGAATAACCGGCGTCCAAAAGTTGTTTTACCTCCTTGACAAGTCCCTCTTCCATCATCTGGTCAACCCGTTTGTCAATCCGTTCATAAAGCACCTTCCGGTTCATTGTGAGAACCAGATACAAAAAATTATACGGCGACCCTTTCTGTCGCTCCTCTTTATTGTGATCTGAAAATTTCTGTCCGGTACTTTGAAAATACTCCAAGGCACGAATCACACGTTTTATGTTATTTGGATGAATGGCTTCTGCGGATTCTTTATCCACTTTTTGCAGTTCATGGTGTAGATAAGAAGCACCTTTTTCTTTTGCTAGATTTTGCAAATCCGCTCTGATTTCATCACCCTGTTTTTCTTTTGTAAAAGCAATATCATTTAACACTGCTTGAATATAAAACCCGGTTCCGCCGACAAGAATCGGAATCTTCCCACGATTATAAATATCTTCCATAATTTCCTTTACATGTTTTTGAAAAATCATCACGTTAAATTCTTCATCCGGATTCCACTCATCAATCATATAGTGCGTAACGCCCTGCATCTGCTCTTTTTTAATTTTTGCAGTTCCAATATCCATCTGTTTGTATACTTGCATCGAATCAGCCGAAATAATTTCACCGCCTGCCGCTTTTGCCAGCTCAATGGATATTTCCGTTTTCCCGACAGCGGTTGGCCCTGTCAAAACAATAATTGGTTTTTTCATATCCATACACTCCTTTTTGACATTCAAAGCACACGTTTGAATTTTTTTTCAAATTCATACTGGCTCATTGCAATCGTTGTCGGTCTTCCATGGGGACAATGATACGGCTGATCCATCTGTAACATCTGTCCAATCAGTTCTTTTGCCTCTGCGTAAGACAACGTATGATTACCCTTCACCGCCGCCTTGCATGCCATCGTAGCACAATGGTCGATTACAAATTCCGGTGCCGATTTCATATTTTGATTTCTCAAATTGTCTAGCAATTCCAAAAACAACTGTTTCGGCTCTAAATTCAAAAAGTCAGCCGGCACACCGGTAATCAAATACTCTCTGTCTCCAAACATTTCCCAGCAAAAGCCAATAGCAGTTAAGGTCTGTGCATTTTCCTCTAACACTTCAATTTCCCGTCCTGACAGCGACACAACAATCGGCGCAATCAAATTCTGTGTCAGCGGTTTTTTATCCTTTAACTTTTTCATTAATTTCTCGTATAACACTTTTTCATGAGCTGCATGCTGGTCAATAATCAATAATTCTTTTTCGTATTCCACAAGCCAGTAGGTGCCGAAAACCTGTCCGATAATCCGGAAAACAACACCCTCTTGCTGTTCTTCTTTCTTAAAATCCAATTGCTTGTAATCTTCTCTTACAATTGATACATTCTGCTTTCCGGAAAATGGTGCACTTTCATACACAAATGGTTTTTCTTCCATCTTTTTCTCCGGTTGTGCGCGCATACTCCACTCTTTTTTTCTTTCATATTCAAACGGCTCCGGCTGTTTTTCAATCGGTTTTTCTTCTACCGGACTTTGCTTCTCTTTTTCATCCAGTGTGACATCCGGAATTAAAGTACTCTGCTTCAATGCCTCAGTAACCGTGTCTCTCACAAGTGATAAAACTTCCATCTGATTTGTAAAGCGGATTTCCATTTTGGTCGGATGGACATTGACATCAATAAAAGAAGAATCAATCGAAAGCATGAGTACCACAAACGGGTAACGGTGTCCCATAAGAAATCCCTGATATCCCTGCATGGTTGCATTTGCCAAAATCGGACTTTTGATATAACGCCCATTTACAAAGTAATTCATCATCGAGCGGTTTCCCCTTGATAAAATCGGTTTTCCAATAAATCCTTCTAAGCGCATGCCATCCTGTTCTTGGCAAATCGGTATCAGTTCTTTCGTAATTTCTCTTCCGTAGTGATAAAAAATATTGGTCTTTACCTGTCCGTCACCACTTGTCTGAAATTTTGTTTTCCCATCTACAATAAAAGAGAAACGGATATCCGCATGAGCCAGTGAATACCGCTGCACCAGTTCATGAATATAGTTTCCCTCAGTTGTTTTTGATTTTAAAAATTTTCTTCTTGCCGGTGTGTTATAAAACAAGTTTCGTACCACAAAAGTAGTTCCTTCCGGGCAGCCGACTTCCTCACATCCGGTCTCTTTTCCGCCCTCAATGGAATATCTGGTTCCTACAATGTCTTCCTTTCTTTTTGTAATCAATTCAACCTGAGCCACCGCCGCAATACTTGACAATGCTTCACCGCGGAATCCAAGACTTGTTACGGAAAGTAAATCTTCAGTATTTCTAATTTTGCTTGTCGCATGGCGTAAAAACGCCGTCGGAATTTCCTCTTTTGCAATACCTGCACCGTTATCCGTGATACGAATCATGGAAATTCCGCCTTCTTTTATTTCGATTGTAATGGCGGATGCACCGGCATCCAAAGAATTATCCATTAATTCTTTCACAACAGCCGAAGGACGTTCCACAACTTCGCCTGCCGCAATTTGATTTATCGTTTTTTGGTCAAGAACTTGAATCATGACATCCTCCGTTTCTTTTTACCACTGTTCTTTTAATTTATTCTGCCACTTGTAAACTAAATTCATCGCATCCATCGGTGTCACATTGGATAAATTAATATCACGCAGTTCAAACAAAATGGCATCCGTCTGATTTGTCGTCTCCATCGTATCAAAAATGGAAAGCTGCGTCATAGCTTCCGTGCCGCCTTTTAAATCTTTCTCACTTAAATCCGTAAGTTTTGATAGATTACTATTGGCATCTTTGGCCTCCAACAAATCCGCAATTTCCCTTGCACGGACTAAAACTTCATCCGGAACACCGGCAAGTCTGGCAACCTGAATACCATAACTGCGGTCAGCACCGCCCTTTACAATTTTGCGAAGGAATACGATATCCTCTCCATCCTCTTTTACGGCAATACAGTAATTCTGGACGCCTTCTAATTTGCCCTCCAATTCCGTCAATTCGTGGTAATGTGTGGCAAATAACGTTTTTGCTCCAATTTTTTTCTTATTTACTATGTGTTCAACAACCGACCATGCAATACTTAGTCCGTCAAAGGTACTGGTTCCGCGGCCGATTTCGTCCAAAATAATCAAACTGTCTTTTGTTGCGTTATGCAAAATATTAGCAACTTCAGTCATTTCCACCATAAAGGTGCTCTGCCCGCTCGCCAAGTCATCCGATGCCCCGACACGGGTAAATATACGGTCAACTAAAGATAAATCTGCTTCTTTTGCCGGAACAAAGCAGCCAATCTGCGCCATCAGAGAAATCAATGCTGTCTGACGCATATAAGTAGATTTACCTGCCATGTTTGGTCCGGTAATAATCACAACACGGTGTGTATCATCATCTAAGTAGGTATCGTTAGCAATAAACATATCCTTTGTCATCATCTGCTCAATCACCGGATGTCTGCCTTCTTTAATCGTAATGGAGCCATTGTGATTAATGGTTGGCCGTACATACTGATTATGCTCTGCTACATACGCAAGAGATGCTAACATATCCAAAAAGGCAATCACCGATGCCGTATCCTGAATCCGCTTCATCTGCCCAAATATTTTATCCCGCAGTTCGCAAAACACCGCATATTCCAGATTATAAAGCCGGTCCTCCGCCCCCAGAATCACATCTTCCATTTCTTTCAGTTCATCAGTCGTGTAACGCTCCGCATTTGTCAATGTCTGTTTTCGAATCCAGTTTTCCGGTACCTGGTCAAGAAAAGATTTTGTGACCTCAAAATAATACCCGAAAACTTTATTATATTTAATTCTAAGATTCTTAATTCCTGTATGTTCTTTTTCTTTTGCCTCTAAATTTGCCAGCCAGTCTTTGCCTTCGGTTTTTGCCTGTCTGAGCTTATCAATTTCTTCATGATAACCGTTTTTAAAGATACCGCCCTCTCTTACCGAAATCGGTGGTTCTTCCTCAATTGCCGAATGAATCCATCCGTAAATATCTTCCAGTGCATCCATCTTATCATATAAGTCTTTAAAAAGCGGTGCTTTAAAATTGCCAAGAAGCATACGAATCGCCGGAAGCATTTCCAAAGAAGATTCCAGTGCTATCATATCCCTTGGATTTACAGTACGGTAACTGATTTTGCTCAAAAGACGCTCTAAGTCATATACCGGATTCAGATATTCACGAATTTCCTCTCTGGTAATAACATTCGCATTTAATTCCTCAATCGCATCATAACGCGCAAGAATCTCTTCTTCCTCAATCAAAGGCTGTTCAATGGAAGCACGCAATTTTCTGGCACCCATCGCTGTTTTTGTCTTATCAAGCACCCAGAGAAGCGAACCTCTTTTCTGCTTTTCACGCAGTGTCTCCACCAGTTCCAGATTCCGTCTGGTATTTCTGTCTAAAAGCATATACTTGCCAACATGATACGGCTGCAAATGTGAAATGTGCTCTAGGGCACACTTTTGCGTTTCTATCAAATACATCATGACGGCTCCTGCCGCAATCATGCCAATAGAGTATTCCTCTACCCCCATGCCGTCTAAACTGCTTACATGAAAATGACGGCACAGAGCCTCCCGGCAGCTTTCTTTTTCAAAGTAGCGCGGTTCGAGTGCTGAAATGGTAATTCCAAGCCGTTCACTCAAATCGGTCAAGTCAACACCGGATATGTAAAAGGAATCATTGCAGATAATCTCGGCCGGCATAAATTTATTTACTTCATCCAAAAGTTTACTTACCGACTCTACTTCGGTAAGCATATATTCTCCTGTTGTGACATCTACAATCGAAATGCCAAAACTGTGGTCAACCGAAACAATTCCCATCAAATAATTATTTCTGGTTTCATCTAAAGAACCGGTAAAACAATTGGTTCCCGGTGTAACAATACGTGTTACTTCCCTCTTTACCAAGCCTTTTGCCAGTTTCGGGTCTTCTACCTGTTCACAAATCGCTACTTTATAGCCCCGCTCTACCAAACGGTTAATATATGTCTCCGCAGAATGAAACGGGACACCACACATGGGTGCCCGCTCTTTAAGACCACAACTCTTTCCGGTCAGGGTTAATTCAAGTTCTTTGTGTGCACATATGGCATCATCAAAAAACATTTCATAGAAGTCACCTAACCGGTAAAAGAGAATACAGTCTTTATATTCATTTTTCGTTTCCATGTACTGCTGCATCATTGGCGTTAACTGTTCCATGGTCTTTGTTACCTCTTTCGCAATATTCCAATCTATTCTGTTGTATTAGCAGTCGGCTCTGTAGTCGGTACCTGAGTTGGTGCTTCTGTCGGTGCCTGAGTTGGCGCTTCTGTTGGTGCCTGAGTCGGTGCTTTTGTAACAACAGTACCTGGCGTTTTCGTTGCTTTCGGCATCTTCGTAGCCTTTGGCGATTTGGACGCTTTTGGTGTCTTCGTAGCCTTTGGTGCTTTTGTAGCCTTTGGTGTAGCCGTTATACGAACCGGTGTCTGAGTCGGTCTTGGAGTAACTGTCTCAATCGGTTTTGGTTTATCAACAGAGAGATACATCGCATTGATATAACCTTTCTGTCCATTATATTCAACTTCCATCCATTCTTTCTTCTGCAAACCAGAGAAAGTCAGTTTTGTCGATGCCGGAACTTTTGCCACAACACTTGCCGTCAAAGACGGTTCGGAACGCATATTAACAGTCGATGTCGTATAACCTTCCGTTGCCTTTGCCAGTTCCTCATCCACCTGCGTATCGGCATCATCTTCACGAATCATCGTATTTTCATCCGGTGTCTGTGTTGGCTCCGGACTTTCTCTTACCGTAACAGCACTGTCCGATACAGCAGAAGCATTAGCCTCTTCATCTGTAACCGTATTATGATTAAAGAAAGCAACCGAAATATAATATCCAATTCCAATCACTAATGCAAGTGTAAGTACCACGCTAATACCAAACATACTTGTCTCAAATACTTTATGTTCTGAACTCAGCATTCTGCTAAAAAAGCCTTTTTTCTCGTTTTTCATTCCCATTTACACTCCTTATCTTGAATATCTTTGTTTATTATAACCATTCTGTCGTCATTTGTCTATGATAAATTCCATTTTTCGCAAAAAAGCGAACATTCGTTTGACACATATAATAAATTATGATATATTTAAAAAGCAAACAATTGTTTGTATTTTACTAATTTTTTAGGAGGTTTCTATGGGAAATGGCAGAATATCAGCAAAGCAGGCTGAAATATTAGAATACATAAAAGCACAAATTTTAGAAAAGGGATATCCACCGGCAGTACGGGAAATTTGTTCAGCTGTTCATTTAAAGTCAACATCTTCGGTACACTCTCATTTGGAGACATTGGAAAAGAATGGTTATATCCGCCGTGACCCGACGAAACCACGTGCAATTGAAATTATAGATGATGATTTTAATTTGTCCAGGCGCGAAATCCGCAACATTCCATTGTTAGGACATGTTGCCGCCGGTGCCCCATTATTTGCGGAGCAGAATATCGAAAATTATTTTCCAATGCTTGCAGACCAGCTCCCTGCCGGTAATTTATTTATGCTTGATGTCCGCGGTGAAAGTATGATAAATGTCGGTATTTATGACGGTGACAAAATCATTGTGCAGCAGACTCCTACTGCCAAAGACGGCGATATTGTAGTTGCATTAATTGATGATTCCGCCACGGTAAAAACTTACTACAAAGAAAGCGGACGTTACCGTCTCCAGCCGGAAAATGATTCTATGGAGCCAATTTATGTAAACGAAGTAATCATATTAGGAAAAGTAATCGGCTTATACCGCTTCTTCTAAACTTATATTGCAAAAACAGAGCATATAAAATCTTTTTATTGCTCTCTCGAACAAAATGCAATAAAAAATTTCCATGTGTAAGAGGCTTATAACGCGAAGCGTTATCTTATCTCTTACGCATGGAATTTTTTTATAATTCTTCTCTTGATATCTTCTTTCCATCTTTCCAAATTCGCTCTAAATCATAAAACAAGCGGTCTTCTTTGGAAAAAACATGAACGATTACATCACCATAATCCATCAAAACCCAGGAAGAATTTTTATTTCCCTCAATCCTCTTGCTTTTATAGCCGGCTTCTATCATTTTTTCCTCGACTAAATCCGTCATGGCATTTAACTGATTCTGATTTCTTCCATTTGCAATTACCAGATAATCTGCAATTACCGAAATTTCATCGACTTTAAGTATCTCAATGTCCTCTCCCAGTTTTTCATCTAAAGCATCATAAACAATCTGTACCATTTTTTTCGACTGATTTTCCATCTAACGTTTCCTCCTGATTCTATTTTATTGTGAAATAATAATGAAACGCTTCCAGTGACATTTCATCAATCGGCATCTGATTCTCTTCTAAATACGTTAATGTGTTTTTTAAAATCATACCGGTTGCCTGATTCAAATCAAAAAAGGCTGTCCTTCGAATTCTTTCAAGCGGATATGGTTTACAGTCCATATCACGGTTTGGCTCAATATAATCCGCAATGTAAATTATTTTCTCTAATGTCGTCATCTGCGACTTGCCGGTTGTATGACAGGCAATGGCAGAACAAATTTCATCATCCTCTATACCATATCGAAGCACCGCTAATTTAGCGCCTAATTTTCCATGAATTACAGCAGGGGTACTTTTTTCGGACTCAGACAATGGAATTTCCAGTTTCTCACATAAGACAAACATCTCTTCATTCGTCAGATATTTCGCACAGTCATGCAAAAGACCGGCTAATTTTGCTCTTTGCAGTGAAACATCCTCATGCATCATGGCAAGATTTGCCGCCATATTGGCAACTCCTAACGTATGAACAAATCGTTTCGGCCGAAGCGATGCCGCTAAGCAGTCCATCTGTTCTTTTTCGTTTTTAGGTATTACAAAACTAGAATCACCATATAACCGGTGCATCTGAATATAACGCACCACAGGCTCCGGACAATATCCGATAATTGACTTTCCCTTTTTGATACGTTTTCGGATTTCATGTGAAGAAATTGACATGGCAGGTATTTTCAGTGGGCGAAAATCTCCATCTAACCGTTCACTTAACTGCTTACAGTACTCTTTCGTCTGCTCATAGGAAATCTCATCCCGTGAGGCAGCCAATATCGTACACAATTTCACAATTTTTTCCGGATGATACCACTGTTCAAACTGCGCTAAAGAGTCGCCACCCATAATAAAATAAAAGTGCGCATCATCTCTTTCTTTCTTTAATTCTACAAGTGTATCATATGTGTAGGTTTTCCCCGCTCTTTTATATTCAATATTTGAAATTTTAAAATGCGGGATTTTGTCAATCGCAAATTGAACCATACGTTTTCTATGTTCTTTTTCTGCAATCTCATCCTGATTTTTGTGCGGTGGTTTTGCTGATGGCATAAACCATATTTCATCCAATTTATATTGTTCATACGCAGCCTGAGCCATCATCAAATGAGCATTATGAATCGGATTAAATGTTCCGCCCATGATTCCGATTTTCATTCTTTTACCTACTCCTTTGTATTTTTCGCCTTTGGCAGTTCAATTTTTTTCTTTGTTTTAGATTCACGATATAATACAATTTTTCTTCCGATTACCTGTACTACATCCGAATGAGTCCGTTCTGCCAACAGTGCTGCAACATCACCGGGCATTGCCACACAGTTTTTTAATACATTAATTTTGATTAATTCTCTTGCCTCTAATGCCTGTTCTACCGATTCTGTAAGTTCCGGTGTGATGGTTGCCTTGCCAATCTGCATGATTGGTTCCATCTTCATTGCCAGGCTTTTTAAATAGGCTCTTTGTTTGCTTGTCATTTTTTCCTCCTTCTCGCTTCGCATTGCTACGCGCAGCGCGCCTCGCTGCTTTCCGCAACGCACCTCGATTCCGCTTCGCTTCATCTCGCGCCTTGTTGCTTTTCGCAACGCACCCCGATTTCGCTTCGCTTCATCTCGCGCCTCGCTGCTTTCCGCAACGCACCTCGTTTCCGCTTCGCTTCATCTCGTGCCTTGTTGCTTTCCGCAACGCACCTCGATTCCGCTTCGCTTCATCTCGTGCCTCGCTGCTTTTCGCAACGCACCTCGTTTCCGCTTCGCTTCATCTCGTGCCTTGTTGCTTTTCGCAACGCACCTCGTTTCCGCTTCGCTTCATCTCGGTCGCGCTACGCGCGACATACATCTGCGCGAATACACTTATTTGCAAGCGAGCTTGCATAAGTGTATTCGTGCAGATGTGCGTTGCTTTGTAGTTATCGCATAAATTCAAATTGCCAGCCGTACATTTTTACGGTGTCGCCTTCTTCGATTCCAAGTTTTTCTAATTCGTCAAGGATTCCGTTTGTTTTTAAGAATTTTTGGAAGAATTCAAATCCTTTTTCGGAATCCAGATTGGTATAACCAAGCATTCTTTCGATACGAGGACCTTCGACAATGTAAAGCCCTTCTTCTTCCTCGCTTTTTTCAACCGTATACGGTTCATTTGAGAAGTCCGGTTCTTTTATCATGTATTCTTTTTCAAAAACAACCTGTTCTTCTTTTACATGGTCAAGCATGTCTTTGACATGATAAAGTAATGCCTGCACACCTTCTCCACTGACAGCAGATATCGGATATACTGAAATTCCATCCGGTTCAAATTCATCCTTGATTGCCTGCAATACTTTTTCACGGTCTTCACCATAAAAGCAATCGATTTTGTTGGCAGCAATGACCTGCGGGCGCTTAGCAATTTCCGGATTATAAGCTTTTAATTCCTCGTTAATGGCATGAATGTCTTCAATTGGGTCTCTGCCCTCTGTGGATGCTGCATCCACCATATGAATGAGCACGCGGGTACGTTCAATATGGCGTAAAAATTCATGTCCTAATCCAACACCTTCTGAAGCTCCTTCAATCAATCCCGGAATATCAGCGATAACAAATCCATCGGCACCATCTAAATCAACCACACCAAGATTTGGATTCAAAGTTGTAAAATGATAATTTGCAATCTTCGGCTGTGCGTTCGTCACTCTTGATAAAAGGGTAGACTTTCCGACATTTGGGAATCCAACCAAACCAACATCAGCAATAACTTTTAATTCAAGGATAACTTCAAGTTCAATACCGGGTTTGCCCGGCTGGGCATACTTAGGCACCTGCATCGTAGGTGTTGCAAAATGCTGGTTTCCCTTTCCGCCGTTTCCACCTTTTAGTACCACTTCTCTATTATTTTCGTAGGACATATCGGTAATTACCTGTCCCGTCTGTGCCTCACGTACAATTGTACCTGCCGGCACCTTTACGATTTTATCTTCTCCATCAGCTCCGTGACAGCGTCTTTTGCCGCCCGGCTCTCCGTCTCCTGCAAAATATTTCCTCACATGGCGGAATTCGTTTAACGTATTAATGCCCGGGTCAACTTCAAATATCAAATCACCGCCGCGGCCACCATCGCCACCATCCGGTCCACCGTTAGCAACGTATTTTTCACGGCGGAAACTAACATGACCGTCACCGCCTTTTCCGGAGCGGATTGTTATCTTCGCTCGATCTGCAAACATACTTTTTTCCTTTCTATGAACGAATAAGGGGCTGCACATAAGGCAGCCCCCTGACAAATCATTTCGATTTTATTTGCTTTCCACTGGATATACGGAAGCCTGTTTTTTATCTCTTCCTTTTCTCTCGAAACGAAGAACACCGTCTACCAAAGCATACAATGTATCGTCTCCACCTTTACCAACATTAACACCCGGATGAATCTTGGTGCCACGCTGTCTGTAAAGAATATTTCCAGCCAAAACAAACTGTCCGTCAGCTCTTTTAGCGCCTAAGCGTTTAGATTCGGAATCTCTACCGTTCTTTGTAGAACCCATTCCTTTTTTATGAGCAAACAACTGAAGGTTCATTTTCAACATGGTCTTTTCCTCCTAACGATTAATAATTTGAACATACTTCTTTCCATATTCTTCGGCAATATGTTCGATTCCTAATAGCATAGACTGTAACAATAACTGTGTTTTCTCCGAAATTTCTCCTGTTAAATCAAAAGAAATCATTCCTCTTTCCTCATCCATACCCTCCGAGAAGGAATCCTCCGTAAATTCTTCAATTGAATTTACACAGTTAATGGCGAGAACAGAAATCGAAGCACAAACAATATCACTGCCCCGGTCCGCATATCCGGCATGCCCTTCCATATGAAAACCCGTTATGTTCCCATTCTGCTTTTTTACAATTACCTGAATCATAGATTCACCTGAAAGATTAAGCGTTAATCTTTTCGATTTTTACCTGAGTAAATGGCTGTCTATGACCATTCTTTTTGTGGTATCCGGTTTTTCTCTTATAACGATAAACAATAACCTTTTTACTTTTGCCTTCTGCTACTACAGTTGCTTTGACAGAAGCTCCGTCAACAGTTGGAGTACCAACTTTGACATCTTTGTCACCAACTAAAAGTACCTGGTCAAAAGTAACTTCGGAACCAGCTTCCAAACCAAGTTTTTCAACTTTGATTACGTCGCCTTCTTCTACTTTATACTGCTTACCACCGGTTGCTATAATTGCGTACATATAGCACCTCCTAATAAAATTACTCGCCAACTATGGTGCCTGTCTCATGAAAAATGGACAGAACTATAACCTCGTTGTGCGGCATACGCTTAACAGTATAGCATGACCAATCACACTATGTCAAGTATTTTTCATGAACATTTGACGCAAACGAAACCAGCCCAAATTTATTTTTTGATCTTGACTTTCTTGTTCAGTCCTCTGGCACGAAGTACCTTTTTATATGCTTTATATTTACTCTTTGGCACTTTAATAACTGTCTTTTTTCGGATGCTCTTAAATGTTTTTTTAGCAACCGTTTTCTTTGTCAGTTTCTTTGTTTTGATTTCAAGCAGAGTCAGTTTTTTGCAGTTACTAAAGGCTTTTTCTCCAATGGAAGTAACATCGTACTCAACCCCCTGAACGGTAATGCTCTCAGGAATGGTGACTTTTTTCTTCTTTTTGTTTGTATAGCCTGTAAATTCAACCGTAGAGCCCTTTGCCTTTGATTTCGTTACTCTGTATTTATTTCCTTTTACTTTCAGTATTGCACCGACTTTTTTCGGTACTGCTTTTTCCCTTTCAGCAGGCTTCTTCGTCGCCTGAGAATCCGAGGTCTTGGTCGGTTTTGCAGTTGGCGTTGCAGCTGGTTTGCCGGTTGGTTTTGCAGTTGGCGTTACAACCGGCTTTTCTGTCGGTGCTTCTTTGATGGTATAAACCACTTCTACCTTAGCAGTGCCTACCGATACAGTGGCTTTGATGGTACCGGGACTGGTAAGGTCCTCTGTCCGAGTTCCCTCACGTGTATAAAAGATTTCATAAGGCACTTCTATTTTGCCCCATTCTTCACTTAACTCGATACCAATGTCAACCGCATGGGCTGTTTTATCATATACAACACCCTTGCCACTGACTGTCATCCTCACTGAATGAGCAGAATCCTTCTTACAAATACCTGTGATCACATTCCCCTGTGCAGTATATATTGTGTCATGAGCGGTCGGTGATTCCGGAAGTTTTTCATTGGAATAACTCTTCACACATTCCTGATAGCCGGTATATACTGTTCCGTGCGAAGAATCCGCCACCGGAGCTTGGTCTTTTTCACCGTCATTGTCGATGTTCTGGTACCAATACTGGCTTCCGTCACTCACTCCATGGTTCAGAAGGCTGCACACTTCTCCAGAGGCAAACTGCTGTGCCGTCTTAGCATTTTTATCTTCTGTTTTTTCTGAAAGATAATATGTATTTTCAATATGGCTTCCGGTAAATGATTGGCTAAGCGGATAAGTATTGCCATCCCCATCAAACGTAATGTCCTTTACAAAACTATCCTTAATCGTGCCATAATTTCCGCCGGCTAATGCGCTGTGAACCCGAAGTTTAATAGTCATTTCATCGTCATACTCTGTCTTCTTCTTCGTTTTTATGACAGCATTCTCCACCGCACAATTTTCGATTGTTCCATAATTGTTGGAACAGAGAATACCAGAGCGAAAATCTGCCGAATAATTTCTAGATGGCACCGTTGCATTCCGGATACGCACATTTTTGATGGTACCATAATTATTTCCCATCAAAATATATGGATAATATTTACTTTTCACATTGGTAATACTATGTCCATTTCCATCAAATATACCATAAAATGAACTTGCGCCACCATTGAGCAATCCAGAAACATCTTCTTCACTAAAATCAATATCAGCATCCAAAAGAACATTTAATGCATCATCCTTTAGAAGCAGCTTATGCAGCGAATCAAGATCGGCTTTTCCCCCTATTTTCACAAACCATTTTCCATCTTTTTTAACTGCTGGAAGACAGGATGTATAACTTGCACCTTGTTTTACCGTATCTCCCGGATAGGCGACAAAACTATCACCATTTCTGTCCTGTGCAAAATAGAACACTTCATTCGGCAGCACATCTCCTTCAAATTTTTCTCCATCCACAGTCACTCCTAATTCCACTTCGCGCAAAGTAATCATCATATCTTCTGTGATTTTGTCCGGAGTTCCTGCACTTCCGTAGTCATATTCGTAATATCTTTGTCCGTCAAAGTATCGATTTCCCAATTTGAATCCATCCGGCACCACGAACTCTTGTTGATTTGTCTCTCCTTCAACCTGAAGCGTAATCTTGTGAGTACTTACTGCCGGGTCATCCTTAATCATGTTTTCTATTGCATTTTCGCTGTCCCGCTGATAAGTATATGTATAAACGTTTCCATCTTCCAATGTGATTATGTTTTTCCCATATTCCATAAAGCACTTCAAGGTGCCGTCTTCTGCGGTCTGGAGATTCGTGACTGGCTGCCCGTTAATGGTTTTCACTTTGGTATTTTCTAAAAGTCCATCCACGGTAAAAAGACCGATTTTCCTGCCATACACATCTGACACGTCTGACATGCGATTCAGAGTAAAATATTGCTCATCATAGGAAATTACACTATTGCAAATTACCGTATTTGACCCTTCTGACTCTACAATGCCAATTTTAACACTTTGCTGGGTTGGAGATTTCTGTTTCGCCGTTATCTTCGCTCCGTCAATGTATACACTATTCCTGCCTTTAAGAAAATACGAAATCCATTCTTTCTCTGCATCATCAGTCAGTGACAGTTCTCCGCCCAAAATAGCGATATCCTCAGCGTAAACACAACGACCATCACCGTAGGATAAATCTGCTTTTCCTCCTGTCATTGTAAATTTTTCCACCCCCTCAATTGCTCCATAGGCAACCAGATCTCCACCTTCCAATGTGACAGTTCCCTGACGACGATTTTCTCCCTCTTTCCTTCCTAATATAGAATAACCATAATTTTCTTCTTCCTCTGAATCTTCTTTGCAGTTACCTAGCATCAAAGTAAGACGGCCGTTACCTTCTTTGAGCGTCATATCACCAGTTACCTGAATCACATAACTATAATCCTTATCCGGCGATGTAAGACAGGAATCCTCTTCCACATACAGATTTGCTGTTCCTTCGATGTCCAGTACCGGAAAAAGCTGGTTGGTATAGATATTACCACAACTATCCACACCCGAATCATACATCTGATTATTTTGAATCTGTGCTCCATCAAAAATAATATTTGCTTCCACTCCCTTTTCTACCTTGATGTGAGTGTCGACAAATGCACCATTGATCTCATTGGAGCCTTTGATGATGTAAGTTCCATTTTTTGCAATATTAATTTCGATGACGGTAGTAGTAAAATCCTCACCATACGCATCTACAAAGGTTTTTTCTTGTCTAAGAGCCGCATCTGCCAGATTAAAAGTCACTGCGTTTTCTGTAGGCAGGGAAAGCTTCTGCATTTCTTCCATAACTGCCCTTCCCTTGGCATACGCCTCTGCATAGGATACGGTCGGGATACTTGTAAGCACCGTAGCCGATAATGTTGCAATACAAATCCCTTTTTGTGCCTGTCTGTAAAAATTCTTTCTCATTTTTTCCTCCGTTTCTGTCATTTTAAATCTTATTTTCCATTATATTATAATATTTTTCATACTGTTCTCGCAGTATCTCACCTGTTGACCACGGCTTGCGTTTCCCGACATAATGAATAATCGCCGGTTTATCCCTTTGAAGATCTGCATACAATGTTTGGCTGTGAATATTGCCGCTTTGCAAATGTCCTGCCACAAATGTGGTATAATTCCAGCAAAAATCCAAAGGCAGCACCTTGCCATCAAACAGCATATTAAGGACATCTTGATCGCTAAACATATATTTGTGCCCCGTTAGCAATTCATAAACCTGCGACATCGTAATATGCTGCCTGGCTTTTTGCAGATTCAGAAGCAATACCCCTGAATTAAAATAATCCTCTGCATATTGCATCTTCAAACCGTCACTTCGATAATTATCCACATTATATGGCATACCATCTAAAAAAATGGCACGGCGCGTCTGTGACAAAACACGAAGATCTTCTGCCCGAACAGCCGCCACTTCCTTTTCACCAAGATGCGTATCGTAGAGTTTGCTTACATCCTCCAAAAAAATCATGTCGCAATCAAAATACAATATTTTTTCATAATTTGTGAACATCTCATCAAACAGATACAAGCGGTAATTGATAGCTGCTGTGTAATACGCATTTGCCGTTTCCGGAAAAAACTTTTTTCTTTCTCTCATATTAATAAAACGGATGCTGACTCCCGGCTCGTCTTTTCCCAGTGCATGAATTTGTTCTTGTGCCTCCCCGGGAATGTCATCTTGTAAAATAAGGATGTCATAATTTCGTGTCTTGTCCCGATTATACAAGAGAGAATACAACGATGTACAAAGTGGTTTTGCATACTTCTCATCGCTGACAAAGCATATATTAACCGAGGTTTCAAATGCTTTTTGAAGTTTTTTCATTTTTATCCCTTTCTTTGGTGTTAAATATTATAACAATATAAAGTTTATCATATAAAATAGTTAAAAAGCAAGTGATTACTAGACAAAACCTCCCGCAAAGGTGGATTTTTTTTCATTCTCGTAATCTCAACAAGTCCAAGTTTTGTAATGTCAACAAGTACCGTTTTTACTTTGTCCTCCAAAAGTTTCTCACGCAGCAGCTGCATTAATTGTTCCACATGTTCACGCTCTTTCATATCAATAAAGTCAATCAATATAATCCCCGATAGATTTCGGAGACGAATCTGGCGCGCAGCCTCAATGGCAGCTTCACAGTTAATCTTGTAAAATGTCGTCTCTTTCGCTCTCTTGCCATCCACTGCCTTTCCGGTATTCACATCAATAACCGTCAATGCCTCCGTTGGCTCAATCACAAGATTACCGCCGCTCTTTAACCACACTTTCTTTTCATTTGCTTTTAATAACTTTGTCGAAATGCCGAGTAATTTATCCAGTGAATAACTATCATCCGAATATAATTCCACCTTATCCCCATAAATCGGATACAGTTCTTCATAAACCGATTGTAAATCCGTGACAATCCTCTCAAAATTTGAAAGTTCCAAACTTCGGATATATTTTAAATAAAACGACGCCTCGCGATACAAACAGCTAAATCTTGTTTTATACTCACTGTAATCCATTAACTCATGCATTTGTTTCAGAAGTCCGGTGCACTCTTTTCTGATTTCTTCTTCACTCGCTGCCTTAGCACTCGTGCGAAGAATCACACCATAGGGATCCTCACAAAAATCTTCTAAGATTTTATAAAGTTCTTTCTTTTTTTCTTCCTCTGTAATTTTTTTTGAAACACCTTTTGTTTTTGATTTTGTGGAAACAACTGCAAACCGCCCTGCAATTTCCGGGAAAATTGTCAGTACCGGCTGTTTTGTCTTAACTGCCGCCTGCTTAATCTGAACAACAAATTCATCTCCGGCTTTTACCGTTTTCCCCTGACACTCACTTAAAGGAAGGAATCCAACCTTATTTTTCTCAAATTCCACAAAAGCCGCATGAATGTTATCCACGACATTCTGCACTTTCCCAACAAAAATATCACCAACATTTCCAGAAGTATTTTCCTCGTTTTCTACTAAAACATCATACAATTTGTCGTTATGCACAGAAACCAGTATCGTTTTATCCTGCACTTTTGTAATTACAATCTGGCTGCGGTTTGTCATCGTCTATTCTCCCTTTTTCTTAAAAATCATCTGCATTCTGTGAATCTGATACGAATAAGGTTCTAATTCATTCTCACAAAATGCATAAAATGCCTGCATCACAAGTTCCGGCTTAATATTTGTCTCACTTCCGCTTGTCAGCCGCATAAACAGCGAGTTTCCCTCATAATCACAGTGAAGTGTTCCATAGTTTTCACCATTTTTTTTTGCAAAAGCATCCATTGAAAAACCCCAGGCAAGAATATGTGGTTTAATATCCACTTCTTTCACAGATTTTTTCGTCTTTTTCTCAATCACAATTTCTTGCTGCTCCATAAAAGAAAGCCATTTTTCCTGCCAATTTTCCGGAAAAACACCCGCTTCTTTTTCCACTACCATATAATCCGCAGCGATAAGAAGCGACATCGAATTTTTAAAACCATCCGGCATGATTTCAATGTCTGTAACAAATATTTCATCAGTCATAAATTGATTTAAGTAGGTCACAAGCTCCGGCAGCGAAAGATCCGGCAGTGAATAAAATTCTACATCAATATATTCTCCGTCACTTGTTACACCGACGCCAAGCGGCGAAGCAAAACTCATTAACTGGTGCGGACTGTACCCCTTTGAATACGCAACATCCAATTTTGCACGTCGAATCGCTTTCTGAAAAAAACGCATGCAGTCAAGGTGTCCGATAAACTTCATCGAGCCGCATTTTACAAAACGCATTCTTGTTTTCATTGTGCACTACCTCCACTTGCTTTTCTATCCATCATACAGATACCGGCATGGAACGAAGCAGCTCCGCATCCACTGCACTTCTGCTTACAGTTTGGCGTAACCTTTCCCTGCTTTGCATTTTCATATTCACGGCGTAAAAACTGTTTGCTGACACCAATATCAATAAAATCCCATGGAAAGATTTCGTCTTCGTTTCGTTCTCTGTAATTATAAAAATCACGGTCCACCGAAAGTTCATCAAGAAGTTCATTCCATACATCCGGGCGGAAATAATCCGTCCATGCGTCAAAAATGCACCCCTTTTTGTAAGCCTTTTCAATTACATCTGAAAGTTTCCTGTCACCTCTGGCAAAGATTCCTTCCAATTCAGAAGTCACAGCATCATGGCAGATATAACGGATGGAACGCTGATTTATCTGTTCTCTCACCTTACTGGTAAGGAACCGGCGTTTCTCATCAAAATACTCTGCCGTTCCCATCGGCGCCCACTGGAACGGAGTAAATGGCTTTGGTACAAAAAATGACGTACTTGCCGTAATCTCCGGTCTTCCCTGACGTTCTTCTTTTGGAAGTTCAAAATAGGTAGCAGCGATATCATTTGCCAATTCCGCAATTGCTGCAATATCCTCATCCGTTTCACCGGGAAGCCCTAACATGAAATATAGTTTAACACGTTTCCAGCCTCCCTGAAAAGCTTCCCATGCTCCTTTTAAAATCACGTCCTTTGTAAGACCTTTATTAATCACATCACGCATGCGCTGAGATCCTGCCTCCGGCGCAAATGTCAAACTACTTTTTCTGATATCCTGAACTTTACTCATAACATCCAAGGAAAACGCATCAATACGAAGCGATGGCAGCGCAATATTTAATTTTCTCTGACGACATTCTTCAATCAGATAATAAACCAAATCCGCCAGTTCATCATAATCACTTGAACTTAAAGAACTTAAAGTAATTTCCTCATACCCGGTATTGTCAAGCATCTCAATTGCCCGCTGTTTCAAAAAATCAAGTTTTCTCGGACGAATCGGACGATAAATCATCCCCGCCTGACAGAAACGGCATCCGCGGATACATCCACGCTGGATTTCCAGCACGACTCGGTCCTGCGTAGCTCGAATATACGGCACCAACGGTTTAGATGGATAATAAGTATCACTCAAATCCGTCACCACCTGTTTTTTTACACGGTTTGGTGCTTCCTTGCAGTTTGGCTCCATAGACGCAATCGTTCCGTCCTCGTGATACGTTACATCATATAAAAGAGGAACATACAACCCTTCCACACCGGATGCCCGCTTCAAAAATGTCAACCGGTCCTCTCCTTTTTGTCTGGAATCCTTATAAACATCCAATAATTCGCGGTAAACAGTCTCTCCTTCTCCAATATAAAAAATGTCAAAAAATTCAGCAATGGGCTCCGGATTATATGTGCACGGACCACCTCCGATTACAATCGGATCGTCCCATGTTCTCTCACCGGCGTGCAGCGGAATGTGCGACAAATCCAAGACCTGCAAAATGTTGGTATAACACATTTCATACTGAATCGTAATACCAAGAAAATCAAACGCCCGAATCGGCTCCTGGCTCTCCAAAGCAAACAAGGGAATATTTTTCTCACGCAGTATCTTGTCCATGTCCGGCCACGGAGAATAAACCCTTTCACAATAGGTGTCATCCCAGCGGTTAAACATATCATATAAAATCTGTATTCCAAGATGTGACATTCCAATCTCATATACATCCGGAAAACACATACAAAAACGGACATCAACTTCTCTCGGATTTTTCTTTACCATATTAATTTCATTTCCAATATATCTGGCCGGTTTTTCAACCTGCATTAAAACTTCATCACGAAGCGCTAATTTTCTCATGCTCTGTTGTCCTTTCTCATACATTCTGTTCGTCAATTATACACAACTTTATGATATACTGTCAAATATCTTGCCACTTGAATCAACTTATGCTATATTGAAACAAGTGAATTTATGCGAAGGAGGGACCTAATTATGTGGTGTCCAAAATGTAAAAACGAATATGTCGATGGAATTACCCTCTGCGCCGACTGTGGTGTGGAATTAGTCGATGAACTTCCGGAAGAAACGGATGAAGTAAAACCGGTTCGTTTATGTCATGTTGCCAATGAAGAAATTGGTGCAAAACTGGTTTTATATTTGAATGTAGAAGGGGTACTTACCGCAGGAATTATGCCGGTTACCGAAGAAGATGAATTTGACGATGGATTTTACGTTGTCGTTGCCAAAGAAGAATACGATGAAAAAGCTGAAACATTTGAATCTTTTGACGGTGCATCAGAAATGACCGAAGAAACCGTTTCTTCCATGATGACGGATATTGACGACGAACTTGCCCAGATTCAGGACGAAGAAGCAAGTAAAATGCTTTCCGAACTCCGTACCGAATCCAGTTCCGTTTATGTCAAGAAAAAAGACAAATACACAGATTTAAAATTCAGCGGTATTTCCTTTATTGTATTTGGTCTTTTGGGACTCGGTCTTTTGGCACTAAATTTATTTGAATACATTAACTTATTTAATAAATTTTCATCCTTAATCATGGTCGTTGTCTTTGTCATTTTCTTCATTGTAGGAATTACTTCTCTTCTGCGTGCAAAGAAAATGAAATCCATGGTTTCCCAGGAAGAAAGAGCAAGTGATGATGTATTAGACTGGATTGAAGCAAACATCACTGATGAATACATCTCATCTTTAATTAATGAAGAAGAAACAGAAGAAAAAAACTACTTCACCGCCCACTCGGCAATGTGTAATAAAGTTAAAGAACAGTTTCCTCTCTTCAACGAAAACTATATTGATGAATTAATGGATGAACGTTACAACGAATACTGTGACTCCATCAACTAAACACTTCTCTATAAAAAAGGAAGTTTAATTGGTTCAAGACTATAATGCACCGCATTATCCCGTCTTGAACCAATTAAACTTCTCTTTTTTACTTCATTAGGTGCATTTTTCTAGCTAACAAATATAATCTTCTTCCCATCGGGAAATCAAACAATTCTTCTTTTGTCAGACCTTTCAGCAGAAGAAACGCCGTAAAGTATACCACTACCGCCACACAGACCGCAAACATTGTACGAATCAAATTTGAGCCAATCACAAAGCCCACAAGGCCGTAAACACTTACCGCAGCAAGCGCCATCCAAAATCCCGCTGCCAAAGGAGCAAAGAACGTCTTAATAACTTCCTGCCGGTACGAAGGTACATAGCGTTTGATTGCACGAAGATTCAGAATAAACACAAGAATCGGGAATGTGATATTACCAATCAAAAGTGCATAAACGCCAATGTTGGTACAAGCTAAGAAAAATGATACAATTCCTATATGAATCACCAGCGAAATTGCTGAGTGGATTACCGGAATCCGCATTTTATCAATACTCTGCAAGGCACCGCCGGTCACATTGGAAAGTGCATAAAAGATAATAGCAGTTGCACCAACTGTCATCATATGCCCGCCAAGAACATAGTTTGAGGATGAAAACAGCATACGCACAACCGGCTGTCCAAGAACCGTAAGTCCCAGTGCACAAGGAATTGCTATAATCATGTTAAATTTAATACCGGAAGCAACATTATAGTTCCACTGTTCATCGTCTCCCTCCGTGTATGCTGCCACCGCACTTGGTATCATGGAAGAAGCAATGGCTGTTGAAATCGCAATTGGTACACTGCACAATAAGCGGTATTTGGAACTGTACACACCGATAAAGCTTTTAATGGAAACAGCATCCAAACCTCTTTTTGCTGAGATAAAACCAAACAATTTATAATCAATTAACCCACTAATATTATAAACTGTCTGCGAAAGAACAATCGGAAGAATCGTAAGAATCAAAATCTTAAACAACGATTGGTAAGATTCCAGATTTCCGGTCACATCTTTCTTTTCTAACTTTGCCTGAACCGGACGGTATAACCAGTATACAAACATAACAAGCAAAAGAGCCGATGCCGCACCAAGACATGTACCAAGGGTACCACCCGCTGCTCCCCATGCAGCCTGCTGCAAACTATCAGCATTCCACTTCATAAACAAATAGCTTGCCGCCACACTGACAATGGCATTGACCACCTGCTCAATAATTTGTGAAACCGCTGTCGGTATCATGGTTCTTTTTCCCTGGAAGAAACCACGAAACACACCTAATAAGGCCACAATAAAAATTGTAGGTGCAAGTACACGCAAAGGAATCTGAACACCACTGTATTCCGGATAAATCGTATGTTCAATCACACCTGCCCCAAAAAACAAGATCAAAGCAAATGCGCCGCCGGAGATTATGGCAAAACGCAGGGCAACTTTCAAAATTCTTCCTGTATTTTTATGTTCTCTGTTTGCCTGTCTGGCAGAAATCATTTTTGATAAAGCAAGTGGCAGGCTATAAGAAGAAATAATCAAAATCAAATCATAAATCTCAAAAGCAACTGCATAGATTCCATTTCCCTCTTCGCCAAGGATATTAGACATCGGGATTCGGTAAACCATACCGATAATTCGTACGATAAGCGATGCCATCGCCAAAATACCGCCCTGCTTTAAATAATCCGCATTTTTCTTTTTCGTACTCAATGCTCTATTCGTCCTTTCACTTAATCAAATTCTGTCGATTTTTAGGGTACACGGCAATGTAAGTTTTGCCCGGGTTAATCGTCAGCACATTACCGGACTCATCATAGTACGCCATTTCATTCGTTGTTTCCACACGTTTCCACGTAATAGAAATCCGTTTGCCATCGCTGTAATAATACCCTTTTCCGGAAGTATTGCCAAGTTTCATCGTCTGGTATCCATTGTGGTCAACATTTGACTCACTCACCAGTTGTATAATTACATTTTTAAATGCAAGCTGTTTTTTGTAATACGTGTCCATATGTTTTTGCCCGTATTCATATTTTTTATAGGTTTTACTCTTAGCACTGTATTTCATCTTACATGTGGAGTAATTCGAAAACGGAATCGTAACCGACTTAGCTGTTTTTCCATTTGCAGGTTCCGTATCCTCATTCGCAAAATTAAAATGTTTTGCCATTGCCTCGGAGTTCCTCGTCAATGAATATCCAAGCTTTTTTGCACCTTTTTTTATTTTCTTTCCATTTGTAAACACATTGTGAGGGGCACGGATGGATAAATCTCTGGCATACACAACACCACCAATTGCTGACAAACCACTCAAATTGTTTGTTCCCATCTTTTTAATTTTTGACACTGCATATTTGGTATGTCCAAAATGACAGAAAATCGCATCCCATTCTTTGGCAAACTGCACATAGTAGTGTCTTGCACTTCGCACTGAACCAATCTTTTTCACCTTGCTGACATCCTCATAGACCGCCATCATGCGGGTAATTCCACCTTCTGCCAGTGCCTCATAAATAATATCTGCTTTCGATGTTCCTTTTTGATTTCGAAACGCATACTCAATATTGTTTATCATAATCGCATAGGGACGCTTCTTTGCCACAGACGGCTTAATATATTTACCGGTAAGCTCACTTTTAACCATACCTTCATATGGATTTTTCGTTGCCTGCGGCTCATTTTCCTGTTGCTTTGTCTGAACTTGCTTGTCCGTCTGCGGATTATTTTTCTGCAAAGACTTTCTTCCACAAGCCAGATACAATCCTGCGGCAATCAGTGATAACACCGCAATCCCACATAAAGCTAAAACAATTTTTTTCTGTTTCTGATTCATATTACCCTCACTTTCGCAGTCTCATTATCTCAAAATTTGTAACTTTTTCATGATTTCACGCTGCTTTTCTTCCATTTCTGCCCTTTCATCCTCTTCCATATGGTCATAGCCAAACAAATGAAGAAGACTGTGCACAACTAAAAATGAAAACTCTCGCAGTAACGAGTGTCCATATTCTTCTGCCTGTTCGCATACAACCTCCGAACACAAAACAATATCTCCTAACATCATTTCTTCTGATTCTGGGGAAACAGTAAGTGTCTTGCAGAACTTCTCCCCCGAAAAATCCGCCGGGGCATCATATTCCATCATCGGAAAACTAAGCACATCCGTTGGCCTGTCAACATTCCGGTGTGTTCGGTTGAGTTCATGAATTTCTTCCTTTGTAACAAGAGTAACACTAATTTCCGGCTCATAGGGGCACTTCACAAAATCCGTAACAAATGCTGCCAGTTTCTCAATTTGCTCTTCCGGCTCAAAAGGAAAAGTAACTTTCCCCATATCTTCTAAATAAATTGTCATCGTTTTCCTGCTTTCTTTGTCTGTGTGCTTGCTTTTTTACGCGACTCTTTGTAGTTTTCACGTGCCTCATACTTTTCATAGGCATGTACAATTTTCTGTACTAACGGATGACGCACCACATCTTTATTGGTCAGATAGGAAAAACCGATATCCTCTACCTGTTCCAATACTTTCGATGCCTGTTCCAGACCGGATTGTGTCTGAAAAGGTAAATCTTTCTGCGACAAATCGCCGGTTATCACAACTTTTGAACCAAATCCAATACGCGTCAAAAACATTTTCATCTGTGCCGGCGTTGTGTTCTGCGCCTCATCAAGAATAATAAACGCATTATCTAACGTTCTTCCTCGCATATAAGCAAGTGGCGCCACTTCAATCAGGCCTTTTTCAGAGTTCTTAATAAAACTGTCCGCTCCCATAATCTGGTAAAGTGCATCATATAAGGGTCTTAAATACGGGTCAATTTTACTCTGTAAATCACCCGGCAGAAAGCCGAGATTTTCTCCCGCTTCAATCGCCGGTCTTGTCAAAATAATTTTACTGACTTCATCATTTTTAAATGCCTGAATTGCCATAGCCATCGCCAAATAGGTCTTTCCGGTTCCTGCCGGTCCGATTCCAAACACCATCATTTTTTCTCGTATCTGGTTTACATATTTCTGCTGGCCTCTGGTTTTTGGCTTAATCGGTTTTCCCTGAATAGTGTAGCCAATCAATTCTTTGTCAATCTCTGCTAATGACACATCCGAATGTTCCTTCGATAGTGCTAGAACATAATCTACATTCTGCTCCGTAATCGTATTCCCACGCTCCGAAAGTGTAAGAAGCTCCGAAAATACATTTTTTGCCTGTTCAACTGCCGATTCACTTCCTACCAGTTTAACCGCACCATCGCGCAGAATTACGCTTATCCGAAGCGTTCGTTCAATCTTCTTTACATGACAGTCAAGACCGCCAAACAAATTCCTTTCATGCTCCAAAGGAATCTCTAAGATTACTTCATGAGTCTCCATCCTGCTTTTCCTCTGCTTTCTTATCAATCTTAAGTTCGCTCTCTGCGATATATTGTTTCCTTGTTTTTTTGCAAAGGAAACGAATCTGTCCACTGATTAACCAGTCCTTTTCATTTTGTTTGGTTATTTTCGCTTCCTTTGAAAGAATCTCCAATCCATCCTGTCTGCACTGCCGCAATAATTTCTGATACAGCCGCTTTCCCTCTTTAAAAATTTCTTTGCGGTTTCTCTTTCGAATCACAAACGTATACTCTCGAAACTCCTTTTTTCGTTTCGTAAAAGTAAAAGGAATCGGTAAATCCTCCCATTTGGGCAATATCGTTGTTATTATATCATATTTCTTAGCGTTATTAAACCGTTTAATTGGATTTTTTATCACGAAAGTCTTGTGATTGATTTCATACTCAGTCTGGTAGATTTTTTTCCCTGTATATTCCTTTTCGCAGACCTTCACCGGGATTTCTTTAGAAAATTTTCTGTTGCAGACAAGTAAAACCTCTCCTTTTGCTACCACTCCCATCTTATCCACAACCGTCTCATCATCTCCGGTAACCGGAACAATCCCGGAAATCAAAATTTGCCCCTTTTTCACCTTTTGTCCCGGCTTAACACATGCCACACCGCGGTTTACAACAATTTTTTTAATAATTCCGCTTTTTTCTGCTACCAGGTGACAGAACCGACCTGCGCGTTCCCGTCCTACTTCCGGATTCGCTTCTTTTATAGAAATCACAAGAAGACTTCCTTTTTCTTCTGCAGACACCCAGCTGATATCCGGATGCTTTTGACGAATACTTTTTTCAATTGTATCACAGTGCAGGCTGCGCCGTTTCATTCCGCGGTATACCTGTAGAGAATTTACGGTTTTTAATAGTGTTTCTTTCGTATAAGTAACCTGTCCCTGAAACTGAATTTGCCAGACAAAGGTAGACAAAAAATGCAAAAGGAAGAAAAAGAGCAGAAAGCCCGAAAAAAAAGTCCAGTTTTTCTTCATTCTCCCGATATAAAAAGGAAAACCCTTCTTTTTTTTAATCTGCGGATGTAATTTCGTTTTATAGACAATGGGTTTCATCTTTTTAAAATCTTTCACACAAACACAAAATTCTACTGCTTGTTCTCTTTTTACTCCCCATAATAAAATGCCGTGATGACGGCACATATTCATAAAACGCTCGAAACTTCCTTTATGCGATTGGCAGACAACATAGCCATGTAACCACTTCAGTCCAATTCCCCCTTATGTGCCAATGTACTCAACACAGCAGATTTCACCATATATTTTACAATCTTCTTTGGTAAACCGGTCTATTCTAAGACACGTACCGCGGACAATCAATTTGTTGTGTCTTCCCTGTAACTTAATCTGCTCGGATGTATAATCAATAATGGACTGGTAGTTCTCAACCAATGCCATTTCTTTTCCATACAAATTCACAACCGTTGTATTTCCTAAAATATCCGGTGCCAAATGAAGTTTTTCTGAAAGATTTCCCATAAAACACAGCCCTTTTCTTTTATTCTATGCCGTTCCCGCAGCTGCGGTTCCAATGCATAAGAAAAAGTCTGTCTCCATAACAGTTTATGAAAACAGACTTTCTCATATGTGCTTCTTATTTGTATTTTCTTTTACGAGCTGCTTCAGACTTTTTCTTACGTCTTACGCTTGGTTTTTCATAATGCTCTCTCTTACGAATCTCCTGCTGAATACCAGCTTTTGCACAGTTTCTCTTGAAACGGCGCAATGCGCTATCCAATGATTCGTTTTCTTTAACTGTTACACTAGACATTGTATCACACCTTACCTCCCTCCAGTTGTAGATTGTGCTTCAATACAACTGATCGGGTATTTTTTCGCACTACCTAAGATTATACCATAAAATTCCCATACGTCAACTGTTTTTTGCAAATTCGTCTAAAGTTCCAAAGCGAAATCCCTTTTTCTTAAGGAAAGTAAGAACTGCTCCCAAAGCCTCGGTATTTGACTTCGAGCACGCATGAATCAGTGGAATCATTCCATTATGGTAATAAGTCTTAAATTTGCGAATCACAAAATTCTTTCCCGGCTGGTTTGCTGTGTCGTAATCATAGTAGGCCAAACTCCAGAAAATCGTCGAATATCCCATTGCTTTTGCCACCTTAACACTCCGCATGCTAAAGTTCCCCTCCGGTGGACGGATAAAAGGATCCATTTTAAAACCAGTCTTCTTTTTCATTGCCTTTTCACATTCTTTGATTTCTCTTTGAATACGTTTTACACTCAGTTTTGCCATTCTTGGATGATGCGTTGTGTGATTTCCTACCAGATGACCTTCTTTTTTCATCTTTTTAACCAATCCTGGACTTGACATAATATAGTCTTTTGTCACAAAAAAGATTGCTTTTGCATGATGTTTTTTCAATGTTTTCAAAATTTTCTTTGTATACCCAGCCTCATAACCACAATCAAAACTCAGATATACAACCTTGTTCTTTTTTGAACATTTTCCTATGTAATACGCATGGTCTTTTTTACATTTCCATCCTGCAGGTCCGGTTCCATTCGGTTTTTTGTGATTTAAATTCTGTCCTAATCCCCAATTATACGACTGCGTAGAATAAGAAGACAGCGGTCGTTTTGCCTGACAAACCATTTCGCCACCAGTCATACACAAAAGCGCTGTCAGAAACATTGTAAAAATTCGTTTTTTCATTCGTTTTCCCCCTGTTCATTAAAAAATACCGGCAAGCAATGCGCCTGCCACTGCCCCAACTGCCACAATCACAAGTCCCATATCAAAATATGCAAGAACAAGTGCCACAAGCGTTCCCGCCGTAGAAGTAACTACATTTCCGGTTGCCGTAAAAATAGCCGGAAACGTAAGTGCCGCTAATACCGCATAAGGCACATAATACAAAAAGGACGTAAGCCACTGCGATGTAATTTCTTTTCGAAACACCGTAATTGGAAGAACGCGAATCAGATAGGTAATCACTGCCATTACCGCAATATAAATCAACTGCTCTGTCATGCTTTAACCTCCTTTTTTACCGGGAACATAAACGCTCCTATAGATGCTGCAATCACGGTAGAAAGAATCACCTGAAAGCCAATGGAAATTTCTTTGAGTACCGGTGTCGCAGTAAAAATACACTGGCAGATAACAGCAATACCAATAACAAATAAAACGGCCTTGCTCTTTTTTGCCGGCGGTATGATAATTGCAATAAACATCGCATACAGACCAAGTTCCATCGCAGCTGATAAAGCCCCCGGCATAATCTGAGACGCAAGTGCCCCGGCTGCGGTACCAACTGTCCATCCAAAGACCGGCACCGTAATCAAGCCATACATAAAGCGCGCCGACAAAGATTCTGTCTCCATTGATGACACTGCAAAAATCTCATCCGTAATACCATAGCCAATCATCAACCGCTGGCGTAAAGTCATCTTCTTGTCCACTTTCTGCGATAAAGAAAACGACATCAACATATATCGCACATTAATAATAAACGTAGTCATTGCCATTTCTAAATAACTGCCATGTGCTGCCATAATTGCCACTCCGGCAAACTGTCCGGCGGATGTTACATTGGCAACAGAAATCAAAATCGTAATCCACACAGGAATTCCTGCATTTACTGCTTTTACACCAAATGTAAAGGACACCGACAAATAACCGATTGCAATCGGCAGTCCTTTTTTTATCCCTCGTATCCAATCATTCATTTTCCTTATGAAAAGTCACTGTAATCTCAGTTCCTTTATCCTCCTCGCTTGTTACTTCAATATCCGCATGATGAACTGCCACAATATGTTTTACAATAGCAAGTCCAAGTCCGGTTCCGCCGGTTTCTCTCGAACGCCCCTTGTCCACCCGGTAAAAACGTTCGAAAATACGTTCCTGATTTTCTTTGCTGATTCCAATTCCGGTATCTTTTACACAAAATATGACGGTATTTTCCGTTTCCGCCAAACACACTACAACCTGACCGCCTTCTTTATTATAGCGAATTCCGTTATCAATTAAATTATATACCAGTTCCTCCAGCATTTTTGTCACGCCATGAATCATCACAACTTCCGGCACTGTCTCCAGATGAAGCGTAACATTTCTCTTTTTTGCCGCCAAAGCAAGCAAATCCCCGCAGTTACGTACTGTATCCGCAAAATTCACCCACGCAAAATCATCGTTAAAATTTCTTGTATCCAATTCAGATAACTGCAAAATATCATTAATCAAAGTCAGAAGACGCGACGAATTTTTCTGGATTTCCCCGGCAAAACGTACCGCATCTTCTCCTTTTGCCATTCCTCCGGCAATCAGTTCCGAATAACCGGAAATTGATGTCAAAGGCGTTTTCAATTCATGGGAAACATTCGCCGTAAATTCCTGCCGCATATTACTACTTTTTACAATATCCCGGTGCTGCTTTTGAATCGTATTCAAAAAAGGAGTTAATTCTTTGTAACCGGTTGCCAGTTCCTCGCGATCCATGTTCTTTGCAAGCATTTCAATCGGTTTAACAATACTTTTCGCAAATAATCTTGATAAAAAGATAGACACCACAAACAAAAGAATCGCAATTCCTCCAATAAATGGTGAAACTCGCATCAAAAAGCTAATAAAACTCTGACTTTCTTTTGCCAAACGGAGAATATTACCATTGCTTAACCGTATTGCATAGTAATAAGAAGCATAAGATAATGTATTAGAGGTTCGGATGGATTTTCCACTTCCCTTTTCTATCGCCTCTTTTACTTCTGGACGTTCTTTATGATTTCCTAAAACGTCTGCATTTACATCCGAATCAGCTAAGACAACTCCGTCTTTGTCAATCAGTGTCACGCGTATGTTATCAACTTTTTTCTGCGAGATAATGCGGTCAGTATCTTTATAATTTACTAAATCCTCTCCTAACATATCGGCACAGGTGTGAAGATTCTCAATGACCTCATTTTGAAACAAATTATAAAACACAACCGTTGTTAATAACAACACGGCAATCATCGATATCATAGCAATTGCCATAAAGTTTAACTGCATCCTTTTTTTCATTCTGTTTCATCCTCCGTTTTTCGGAAACAATATCCGACATTTCGTATCGTTTGTATCTGGCTGCCGGCTTCACCAAGTTTTTTTCGCAGCGTCCGAATATGCATATCTAATGTTCTCGATTCTCCAAAAAAATCAACACCCCAAATTAACTCCATCAAAGAATCCCTTGTCATCACCTGGTCTGCATGGCTCATCAGTACCTGCAGTAATTCAAATTCTTTGTAAGTAAGCGGGCATTTTTCCCCTTTTACAAAAACTTCTCTGGCGTCCTTATTTAATTCGATTTTCTGCCGGTTTCCAATGACAGAAATTTGTTTCTTTTTGCTCGAAAATCGTCGCAGCAAAGCCCGGATACGTGAAACAAATTCCATTACACCAAATGGCTTTGTCAAATAGTCATCTGCCCCACAGTCAAGCCCCCTCACAATATCCAACTCTGAATCTCTGGCTGAAACCATAAGAATCGGAATCTTTGCATACAATTCTTTTTCACGGATTTCTTTCACGATATGAAAACCATCTGCATCCGGTAACATCACATCCATCACAATCAAATCCGGTAATTTTTTTTTGCACGCTTTCCAAAAAGCGGAAACGCTTGTCAAAAGTGCCACCTCATGCCCGGCATTTTTTAGTGCAAAACTTTCAATTTCTCCAATTCCATCATCATCTTCGACAAGATAAATCAGTGCCATTTATATCCCCTCTTCTTTCCTTATTATTGCAAACTCATCGCAATACAGCAGTCATTTCCAACTACTGTCACTTTACCATAGGAACCGCAGATAAGCGGTATCATCGGTGCCACGTGTCCGATATCCAAATCCATAAAAATTGGCACATCAAACTCACTTAATATAGAAAGAACCGCTTCGTATTGGTCAAGTCCAGCAATTATCTGCCCCTGTACACCGGGACGTCCAATCAGAAAGCCACGGCAGGTATCAAACCAGCCCGCCTGCTTCAAGCTCCACAAAGTTCTTCTCATCTCAAATACATTCAAATCACAGGATTCCAAAAACCAAAGAATACCATCATCTTCATATTTTTGATTAAATTCCTTTACCTTATCAAATTTCGTTCCCCTCAAATGAGATAAGCAATCTAAGCATCCCCCAAGCAGTCGTCCCTCAATCTTGAAAGATTCGCCTTCTTTCTTATTGGTATGCAGAACAAAAGGCTCTGTGACATGATAGGCAGCTAACGGATGCTCTTCATCTTTTAGCGATTCCTTTTCCCACATCGGATAATTTTGCATCTCAAACTTTTTCCCCTGCAGTAATTCATAGGCATCCTGAATCGATGCATGCCACGGCTCCATACCAAAAGCTCCAGCATTTGGACCGTAAATTGCTGCCGTATCGGTCAGTGTTGCAAGTAAAAAAATCAGATTTGTATTGTCTGAGTACCCCATAAACCACTTAGGCGGCAATCGCTTTAATTGTCCAAAATCAATATATTCAAGTATTTCGCACATTAACTCACCACCGCCACAGGAAATCAATGCCTGATTTGTTTCTTTCTTATAATATTCCATAAATTCAGCCGCACATTTTTTCGGGCTGCTACTGATTCCTACACCATCTGACGCATAACAGTTAAACCCTAATTCAGTCTTAAAACCAAGCGCGTTCCATTTTTTCAAACTGTTTTGAAAGGCAGAATAATACGGTTCACCCGCACAGCCAAACGATGGTGCAACAAATCCAATGGTATTTCCTTTTTCAATAAACGACGGATAACGCATATCTCTCCTCCTTATTTATGGTATGGTTCATGATTCATAATGCGGTTTGCACGATAAATCTGCTCAAACAAAATAACGCGCATCAATTGATGGGGAAAGGTAAAATCCGAAAATGACAGCCTCTCATCCGCACGGTCAAGTAAGGATGTATGTAAGCCAAGAGACCCTCCAATCACAAAGGCAATGTGGCTTTTCCCCTGATTCATACACATTGAAAGGTGCTTTGCAAATCCTTCTGAGTCAAATTTCTTTCCCTTTAAATCAAGTGCAATCACATACATGGAATCTTTTATTTTGGAAAGCAGACGCTCTGCCTCCTTTTGCCGTATCTGTTCCTGCTGTAAATCCGATGCCTGTTCCGGTGTTTTCTCATCCGAAACTTCTATAATATCTACTTTCGCATACCGCGACAAACGCTTTTTATATTCATTTACCGCATCTGTATAAAACTTTTCTTTTATCTTTCCTACACATAATATCGTATACTGCATAATGTTTCTTCCTTTACTTTCATATGCCTAGTATAGCACATATACAAATACCACATCAATAAAAAGAAAAAAATATGCAACTTTTTGAAAGCTGACATATTTTTGACACACACTATCTGTATATTAACACTTGGAAAGTTTATAACTTTCTACTCCCACCCTATTATACGCTTTGACACCTTCGGGTGTCAGGAAAGACACCTCCTCCCAGAGGTGTCTTTTCTGTTGTAGAGATTTTTTCATTCTTATGTAGACAGTGACAAACTGACACATAATGCAGTATCAATCTTTTCAATTGCTTCCGTGTCCAAATGACACACTTTTTCACGTAATCGGGATTTATCAATCGTACGAACCTGTTCCAAAAGAATCACAGAATCTTTTACAATTCCATATTTGTGTGCATCCAATGCTACATGCGTTGGCAGTTTTGCCTTGTGCAGCTGGCTTGTAATTGCCGCACAAATAACCGTCGGGCTATAACGGTTGCCCATATCATTTTGTATAATAAGAACCGGCCGCACTCCACCCTGTTCGGAGCCAATGACCGGTCGTAAATCTGCATAATAAATATCGCCTCGTTTTACAATCATGGTTTCACACTCCCTCATTTGATATTCCTATTATTCCCAATATACGAAGCGATATTCAATTTGTTCAAAAGCTTTTATTATTCTCCTAAATATTTTCTAGGCACACGGTTTGTAATACTGCATACAAACTCATAATTAAATGAATGTGATTTTTCTGCAATCTCCTCAACGGGGATATTTTTTTCTCCATCTTTTCCAAAAATTGTTACCGTATCCCCGATAGCAGCTTCTTTAATATGAGACACATCCACCATAAACTGGTCCATACAGATTCTTCCTAAAATCGGTGCATACTGTCCATGAATCAAAACACGTCCTTTGCCTGACAAATCACGTTTCATGCCATCAGCATAACCAACCGGAATTGTAGCGACCGTCATTTTTTCCTTCGCCGTAAATGTACCACCGTAACTGATACTCGTTCCCGGCTCTACGGTCTTTATATAAGAAATAATCGATTTCCATTGCATGGCAGGTTCCAATACAAGAACATCCTTTGCCACTTCATCAGACGGATACAGTCCATAGGTCGTAATACCGGAACGTACCATATCAAGGTTAGCTTCCGAAAATCCAATAATCGAAGCACTATTTGACACATGGTGAATTGGAATCTTAACACCGCGTTTCTCTAATTCTTCGACAAAAGCCATATATTTTCTAAAAGGTTCTCTCGCCGGCTCAATGGTTTTCTCGTCAGCTCTGGCAAAATGCGTAAAGATCCCTTCAACTTCCAGTCCCGGCAGTTTCGAAATTTTTTCTACCGTATCCAAAGATTCTTCACAAGGGATAAAACCAATCCGGCTCATTCCGGTATCAACTTTTATATGAATCTTTGCTTTTTTTCCATGTTTTAATGCTGTCTCACTTAACTGCTCTGCCATTTCCCACGTATACACAGTCTGGGAAATCTGATATTGCACCAAATCCTCATAGGATTCTTCTCCGGTATATCCTAGAATCAAAATCAGTTTATCAATTCCTGCTTTTCGAAGTTCTATGGCTTCCTCTATCATGGCAACTCCGTAAGCATCTACCTGATCATATAATGCCTTCGCAACCTGTACGGCACCATGCCCATAAGCATTTGCCTTCACAATTGCCATTACCTTTGTTCCTTCTTTTATATTTTTATGTACCTCATCGATATTATGCCGGATGGCATCTAAATTAACCTCTGCATAAGTACGATTAAACTGTTTCATTTTCATTTCCTTCTTTCTGAAAACATTTTGTATTTGTAAGAACCTCGGTCAAACCATCCAGCAAATCAGATGCCATGACTCCATACGGACTTTTCTGTTTTGCTGCCACATCACCGGAAAGACCATGCAGGTAAACACCGAGCTTTGCAGCCAAAAACGGATTCACATTCTGGGCAAGCAGACCGCTAATCACCCCGGTCAGCACATCACCCGAACCACCGGTTGCCATTCCATTATTTCCGGAAACATTGACATAACATTCCGTCCCATCCGAGACAACAGTCCTTGCATCTTTTTGCACCAAAATACAATTTCTTGTTTTTGCCATATTTTTCGTTGTCCCTAAAATATCCTCTTGTAGTTTGGGTATCGGAATCCCGGTTAGCACACTCATTTCCTTAACATGCGGTGTTAAGACAAAATTATCCCGAAACGTAATATCTTTTTTTGCACAAATGGTTATCGCATCACCGTCTACCACAGTCGGAACTTTTGTATTTGCTAAGACGTACTCCACCAGTTCCTCTGATTGTTTGGATAAACCAATTCCCGGTCCAATCACGACAGCACTTGCAAGCGGAAGTACTTTTTTTATTTCCTCTCTGGTTGAAAAAAGAATTTCCGGCAGTGCACTAAGCAGTGTATCCCGGTTTGATGGTGTCGATACGACATGCACAAGTCCTGCTCCCATACGATATGCGGCTTTTGCAGACAGAAAGCAGGCGCCACTCATAGTATCACACCCGGCAATTACAACCACTCTTCCAAACGTTCCCTTATGTGAATGAGCGATGCGCTTTGGAAGGTTACAAACAATATCATCCGGCTCATAATAGTAAGCATCTGCCTGCGCGAAAGCAACGCTTTTCCTTGGAAATCCAATATCCGCCACATAAACTTTTCCGGCATATTCACACCCCGGATACAAAACAAGCCCGGTTTTGTTCACGCCAAAGGTAATCGTCGTTTCAGCCTGTACGGCACAGCCTAACACTTTCGCACTTTTTGCATGAATACCGGACGGAACATCTAATGAATAGATCGTCACGCCACTTTGATTCATATCTAAAATAACCTGTTCATACACACCGGTTACTTCTCTGGAAAGTCCGATTCCAAAGACGGCATCAATTAAAATGTCGTATTCATCCATCGAAACAAGCGAATAGGTAAGAATCGGGACGTCACATGCCGAAGCAATTACAAGCTGTGTTTTCATTTCTTCTGACATATGTTCCGAATTTCCTACGACTGTTACTGCCGCCTGATATCCCATTTCATGTAAGATACGTGCCACACAGACGCCGTCACCGCCATTGTTTCCAATTCCACATACACATAAAAAAGTATCCGATGGTCCGGCTTTCTCCAAAAGGACGGAAACCACCGACATCGCCGCCTTTTCCATCAAAACAAGACTTGGCATCCCCATTGTATCAATAGCATGGGTATCAATTGCTTTCGCCTGTTCACCGGAATACATCTCTTTCATAAAAGTTCCTTCTTTCTATTCTTTTACATCGTCTGCCACAGCAATCACAAATGCCGTCGCAACTTCCTTTGTATTTGTGATAGAAATCTTCCAATCGGTAATCCCCATTTCTTCTGCTTTTTTTCTCGCTGCACCATAAAGCGTAACATAGGGAGCACCGCTTTCTCTTCGCAGAATTTCCACTTCACAGGCATCAATGCCCGCAAAGCCGGTACCAAATGCTTTTACTACCGCTTCTTTCCCGGCAAAATCAGAAGCACCTCTCCTTTTTGTGTGTTCCATCTCCGCCCGTTCCTTTTCCGTAAAAATGCGATGGACAAAATGCTCTTTTTCCATCGCTTTTACAACACGGGAAATCTCAATGGAATCTACACCAATTCCAAGTATCATTCTTTTCCCTTCCTTTTATCATATAAATTCATTACGTCATGACCTAACAACCCATGCATCAAAGAATAGGCACTGTCCATACTCTCCTCTAAATCATCTTTCCATTCCGTTTTCTCACGGAGGGAAATGCGGAGTTCTTCAATTTCCTGCTTTACAATTTTCAACTGCTCATCTCCATTTGCCAGACGCTCAAAACAATAATGTGCCCCTGTAGCAAGCAGTTCTTCATTTGCCTTTTTTATCATTCTCGGAAGTTCAATCAATTCATCTGATTCCGTCTCTATCCGCTCTTTGATTTCCAAAAGAAGACGCTGCTGATTTTTCTTCTTCTTATCACGTAAAGGCTCTGCATCATTCATCCCAGCCACAATGCCTTCCATCAATTTCTTTTTCGTCTTTTTTAAATCTTTGATGTCATTTACTAAATACCCCTGCCTTTTGAGCAGTTCATTTAATTTCTCCTCAAGCTGGATAATCTCAGCCGGTTTTTCTCCCTGCGGAAACAAGGTATGCCAGCGACGGTCCAACACTAGAATAGGAACCTTTTTCCCTTTTAAAGCTTCTCTCACCAGCGTTTCAAATTCTAAGTCTCGTCGTTTCATACCATTCCTCCTATTCTGGTAAGTTAGAAATATTGTAGGAAAGCCGCATCAAACTTTCTGCCAGATGTACATTTTCAACCGCAATATTTCCCGGAAGATTCAAATCGGTGGCCGCAAAATTCCAAAATGCACTAACACCATACTGTACAAGCTGTTTCGCCACTGCCGGTGCAATTGATTTCGGCAGCGTAAGTGCTGCAATATCTACCGTATGTCCTTTTACATATCCTTCTAAGTCTTTCATGTCATAAACCATCGTATGACCAATCTTTTTGCCAATCTTATCCGGACTGACATCAAAAACTGCCGATACCACAAATCCTCGTTTTTCAAAACCGGCATAATTGGCAAGTGCATGCCCTAAGTTACCGGCACCAAGAATAATGACATGGTAATCCCTGTCAAGTCCCAAAATTTTACCTATTTCATTTTTCAAATAAGGAACATTATAACCATATCCCTGCTGACCAAAACCGCCAAAATTATTAAAATCCTGTCGGATTTGAGATGCTGTCACTTTCATTTGCTTACTTAACTCCCCAGATGAAATACGCTCAATTCCATTATCCAATAATTCACTTAAATATCTATAATACCGCGGCAAACGCTTAATTACTGCCGCTGAAATCTTTTTATCTGCCACAAAAGTATCCTCCAACGAAAATAAAAAGTACAAATCAGCCATAAAAAAAGCTGTCTGTACTTATTATAATGGAATGTTAAAAATTAGTCAATCTCCAATGTCCGCAAATGTTTCCATTTTCCCTTCTCAAACGGCTCCGGAATCAGGCAAGAAGACAAACGCAGGCATTTTAATCTGCGAAATTGATATAAAACCTCAATATGTTTTAACTCCAATGGCTTAAACTCATCAAATCCTGCTATCTCTATCACTTCAAGATTCGGAAATTCGCAGAGTGCATTTAAATCAAAGGACTCTTTTGTAATCTTCCACAAAGAAACTTTTTTAACTTTCTTTTTTTCTTTTTTCGAAAGCCAGTTTCTTTTGCCTTCTTCATTACGCTCAATGCGGCTGATTGCCTCTTCTCCGTAATAAATTCGATTGATACACATAGTAACCACCCTTTCCTTTTTTGGTGTTCATAAAATAAGACGATTGAAAACGGCAAAATGTTGCAAAAAAATTAAAATTATTATAAAATATGTTTTTGTTAGAAGTTTTTTGGAGGATTCAAACATTATGATATTAGCATGCAATCATATTTCAAAGGCATTTGCAGACGAAACCGTTTTGTCAGATGCTGTTTTTCATATAAATGAAGGTGAACGCGCTGCCATCGTAGGAATTAACGGTGCCGGCAAAACAACACTGCTGCGAATCATTGTCGGTGAACTTCCGGCAGATTCCGGTGAAATTGTAACAGCTAAAGGAAGTACCATCGGCTATCTCCCACAGCAGCAGGGATATCACTCAGACAAAACAATTTATGAGGAATTATTGGCTGTCAAATCGGATGTCATTGAAATGGACGAAAAAATCCGTGCAATGGAGCAGCAAATGACAACTTTAGAAGGTGCCGAATTAGAACGTGTATTAAACCAATACCATAAGCTGCAAACGGCTTTTGAAGATGGTGAAGGATATACTTACAAAAGTAAAGTTCTCGGCGTCATTAACGGTCTTGGCTTTCGCGGAGAAGCGATGCACCAGTGCATCAACAATCTCTCCGGTGGACAAAAAACAAGGGTTGCTCTTGGTAAACTTCTGTTATCAGAACCGGACTTATTGTTGATGGATGAGCCTACAAACCACTTAGATTTGGAATCCGTGCGCTGGCTGGAAAACTATTTAAACGGTTACAAGGGAAGTGTCTTAGTTGTCTCTCATGACCGCTTTTTCATCGACCGCATCGCCGAGAAAATTATTGAAATTGACCACGGCAAAGTAATAACTTTTACTGGTGACTATACCAGTTATTCCGAAAAAAAAGAAAAATTACGCGAGGAAATGATTCACCGCTACTATAACCAGCAACAGGAAATCAAACACCAGGAAGCCGTCATCCAGAAATTAAAATCCTTTAACCGTGAAAAGTCAATTCGCCGTGCGGAAAGCCGTGAAAAAATGTTAGCCAAAATCGAACGTGTAGAAAAGCCGGTGGAATACGAAAAATCACTTTCTCTTTCCCTGACTCCTTCAGTAATCAGTGGAAATGATGTTTTGACGGTCACGGATTTTGCCAAAAGTTTTGGAGAAAACCACTTATTTGATCATCTTTCCTTTTCAATTAAACGAGGCGAAAAGGTGGCAATTATCGGCAAGAATGGAACCGGCAAAACAACACTTTTAAAATTAATTCAGGGAATGATTCCGGTTGATGAAGGAAGTGCCGTAACCGGCTCTCATGTCGAAATCGGTTACTATGACCAGGAACATCAGATGCTTAACGATGATAAAACCATCTTTGAAGAAATTCAGGATGATTACCCGGATTTAACAAATACAGCAATTCGTAATGTTCTCGCTGCCTTTTTATTTACGGGAGATGATGTTTTTAAACCGATTCATCTTCTCAGCGGTGGTGAAAAAGGTCGTGTATCATTGGCGAAACTGATGCTGTCAAAGGCAAACTTTTTACTCCTTGACGAGCCGACCAACCATTTGGATATTACCTCCAAGGAAATTTTGGAATCCGCAATTAATAAATATGAGGGAACCGTGCTTTACGTCTCGCATGACCGTTATTTTATCAACCGCACCGCCACAAGAATTTTGGATTTAACCGGGCACAAACTGCTCTCCTACAGTGGAAATTATGCGTACTATCTGGAGAAAAAAGAAATGGTGGAAAGCCGCTTTTTAACAAATGACGATAAAACCATACAGACTTCTGCAAAAAAAGATATAAAAGAAGAAGGTAAGCTTGACTGGCAGGAGCAGAAAAAACTGGCAGCGAAAAAGCGAAAAATTGAGAACGAATATCAAAAAACCGAACAAGAAATTGAAGCACTGGAAACGGACATTGCAAATCTTGATGAGGAACTGATGCGTCCGGAATATGCATGCAATGCTCATAAACTAAACGAATTATCAACCGCCCGCGAAGAAAAAGAAACCGCTCTCACTGCCGCTATGGAGCAATGGGAACGGTTAGCCGAACAATTAGAAGAATTTGAAGTTACTGAGTAATCCGCTTAGTAACTTCATTTGCTTTTGCATAAATTTCCGATGGACTTTCTCCCACAAAAAACTCGCCATTTTCATAGAGAACCATGCCATTTACCATCGTCATTTTCACATTTTCTTTACTACCACTGTATACTAAGTTTTTCACAAGATTATGCACAGGCTGCATATTTGGCCGCTGTAAATCAATTAAAATCAAATCAGCAAACTGGCCTTCCTTTACATACATGCATTCCGGCAGTCCCATTGCCAGTGCACCACCGGTTGTAGCCATCTTTAAAACATCTGCGGCATCCATAACCGCAGCATCCCTATATTTTAATTTCGGAAGAACTGCTGCTAAATACATTTCCCGGAACATGTCAAGTGCATTATTGCTCGCCGGTCCATCCGTGCCAATCGCCAGGTTAATTCCCGCCTTTTTTAAAGCAGGTAAATCCGCAATTCCACTCGCAAGTTTTGCATTGGATGAAGGATTCGTAACAATCGACACCTTTTTCTCCCTGCAAATATTCCGGTCTGTTTCATCCATCCAGACACCGTGGAAACCACCACCGCCATAGTCAAATACACCAATTGAATCCAAAAACTGAACCGGTGACATACCATAACGCATTTTACATTCTTCCACTTCTTTTTTGGTCTCTGCCAGATGCAGATATACCGGCTGTTTGTATTCATGAGCAAGTTCTGCCATGCCCTCTAACAATTCGCGGCTTGTTGTATATTCAGCATGAACACCAAGGCGAAATGACACCAGTTCATTCCCCTTGTTCAGCATTTCATATTCCTCTCTTGTGCGTGCAAGCGAACCGGTAAAATTATTTAGTTCGCCACAAAAAACTGTACGAAATCCCATTTGAACCGATGTTTTGGCATGCTGATAATTATCCACATACATATCAAAATTTGAGGTAATTCCACTTGTCAGATATTCTAAAACTGCCACCTTGGATAAGATTTCAATATCCCCTTTCTGCAGTTTTGCTTCCATTGGAAACACCCTGTCATTTAACCAGTTCTGTAATGGCAGATCATCCGCATAGGATCGAAGAAATGTCATGGCAGAATGTGTGTGGGCATTTTTAAAACCAGGCATTAAAAGATTTCCTTCGCAGTCAATTTCCCGTGTAAATTTTCTTTTATTAAGTTCTGAATTGTTTTCCCCCACATAAGAAATACGGTTTCCATCAATGTGTACTTCTCCATCAAAGACTTCCGCATCTTCTTCCATCGTAAGAATTTTCGCATGATATAATCGTATGGAAGACATCCTAACACATCCTTTCAATGGCTGATTTCACAAGTGTTTTAAACTTCGGTGCCACACGGTCAGCCACTTCTTTTACCTCCTCATGACTCAATGGATTTGCTGCTGTTCCTCCCGCCATATTCGAAATACAAGAGACACCGCATACGCGCATTCCCATATGTCTGCCGACAATTGCCTCTACCGCCGTGCTCATTCCCACGGCATCAGCACCAAACATACCAAACATTTTCACCTCTGCCGGTGATTCATACGCAGGTCCCGTTGTCTGAAGATAAACACCTTCCTTTAAAACAATATCATTAACTTTTGCTTCTTTTGTGAGAATCTTCCGTAGTTCCAAATCATAAATTGTATCCATGGACGGAAAACGCACGCCAAATGAATCTACGTTTTTTCCAATCAATGGAGATGGCACAAAGGAACTAATCTGGTCAGTTAGCATCATCAAATCTCCTGCCTCCACCTTCTCACTGATTCCTCCGGCTGCATTTGTCAAAAACAAGATTTTCGCTCCCAGTAAACACATCACACGAACCGGCAAAACAACATCCTCCATCGAATAACCTTCATAGTAATGAACGCGTCCCTGCATAATGACAACTTTCGTGTCTCCAATTAATCCAAAAACAAACCGTCCATTATGTCCTGCCACAGTAGAAACCGGAAATCCCGGAATCTCGTGGTAATCAATGGATGCCACGCATTCAATCTCATCCGCTAATGCTCCCAGTCCGCTTCCCAAAATCAAAGCAGCCTGTGGCTTGAAATCTGTAATTTTTCGAATCTGTTTTACACACTCTCTTACTTTTTGTTCCATAATAACCCCTCCTTGTTATATAAACTCTGCAAATACACGGTTGCTGACATCAATTCCAAAATCAGTCAGGCAATACCTGTCACCATTTTCCTTTATCAATCCTTCACGAATGCACTTTTCTAAGGAACTTTGATAATAAGTTTCCATCGGCACTAAAAAATTCTGATAAAACATTTTTCTCGATACACCTTCCATCATCCGAAGTCCCAGATACATAAACTCTGCCATGCAGTCTTCCTTTGTTAATTCCTCTTTTTCAACAACCGGCAATTTTCCATTCTTTATTTTCTGCCCATAAGTCTTAAAATTTCGCTCATTGGAAAACCGCACATTCTCCATGCACGATGACGCTCCTAATCCAAGTCCAAGATAAGGAAAACGTTTCCAGTATTTTTTGTTGTGATCACACTCTTTTCCTGCTTTGGCATAATTGGATATCTCATAGCGGTGATACCCAAAATCCGAGAGCCTCTCTTTCGTCAGTTCATACATCTGCCTGTCCTCTTCTTCCGAAACAGGCGGGCATTCCCCATACTTTTCGTAAAACGGAGTTCCCTCTTCCAAAATCAGGCTGTACGAAGAAATATGCTCCGGTGCAAGTTCACACACACGTGTCAATGTCTGCTCGTATCCTGCTACAGTCTGCTCAGGAATTGCCGACATTAAATCCACATTGATGTTAGCAAATCCACATTCTCTTGCCTGATGAAAACTCACCAAAAAATCGTCATAGCTGTGAATTCTGCCAAGACAAGCAAGCTCAGAAGAAATCGTCGACTGAAGTCCAAAACTAATCCGATTTACGCCAGCCTTTTTATAATTTTTCAGTTTTTCAGCGTCTACCGTACCTGGGTTACATTCGATGGTATATTCCATTTTATCAGATAAATGAAATGATTTTACCATTTCATTCTGTAAAACATCAAACTGCCTCTCCGTAAGCAGAGACGGCGTTCCTCCACCGATAAAAATGGTATCTACCGCATCATTTGATACCTTGTCTTTCCAAAGCTGCATTTCCATAGCAAGTGCTTTTACATACTCATCTTTCAGCGCTTCTTTGGCAGGAAATGAAAGGAAATCACAGTAATTACACTTTTTCACGCAAAACGGAATGTGAAGATACAAGCCAAATGTACTCATTTATTCTTCCTCATCCAGTTTCAAAACACTCATAAATGCCTTCTGCGGAATTTCTACATTGCCAATCTGGCGCATTCTCTTCTTTCCCTCTTTCTGTTTCTCTAACAGCTTTCTCTTACGGGAAATATCACCACCATAACATTTTGCCAATACGTCCTTACGCATCGCCTTTACCGTCTCTCGGGCAATGATCTTGCTGCCGATCGCCGCCTGAATTGGAATTTCAAACAACTGTCTCGGAATCTCTTTTTTGAGTTTTTCGCACATTTTACGGCCGCGTTCATATGCCGTATCTGCATGCAAAATAAAGGATAGCGCATCAATTTCCTCGCGATTGATCAAAATATCTAACTTCACTAGGTTCGACGGAACATATCCCTTCATTTCATAATCTAACGATGCATAGCCTCTGGAACGGGATTTCAGTGCGTCAAAGAAATCATAAATAATCTCGTTTAACGGCAGCTCATATTTTAAGACCGCACGAGTCTCCTCCAAATATTCCATTCCAAGATAAACACCTCGACGTTCCTGACAAAGATTCATGATCGCTCCAACATATTCTGTCGTAACCATGATCTCTGCTGTCACAACCGGTTCCTCCATATGTTCAATCTCAGAAGGATCCGGGAGATTAGACGGATTGGTCACTTCGATCATCTCGCCATTGGTTTTATATACGTGATAGATAACACCCGGTACTGTCGTCACAAGGTCCAGATTATATTCACGTTCCAAACGTTCCTGTACAATTTCCAAATGTAACAGTCCTAAAAATCCACAGCGGAATCCAAATCCCAATGCCACGGAAGTCTCTGCTTCAAATTGCAATGCAGCATCGTTAAGCTGAAGTTTCTCTAGAGCATCCCGAAGATCCGGGTATTTCGCTCCATCGGATGGGTAAAGTCCGCAATAAACCATTGGCTGAACCTTTTTATATCCCGGAAGCGCCTCTTTGCAAGGGTCACTGGCAAGCGTAACCGTATCGCCCACTCTTGTATCCTGTACATTTTTCAGACTGGCTGTAATGTATCCAACCATTCCCGCCGACAATTCGTCTGTTGGGATAAACTGACCGGCACCAAAAATACCAACTTCTACCACTTCTGCCTTGGCACCTGTTGCCATCATTAATATCTGCTGCCCTTTTCGAACGGTTCCATCAAAAATGCGGCAAAAAATAATAACACCTTTATATGCATCATAAATAGAGTCAAAGATCAAAGCTTGTAATGGGGCGTCCGGATCACCATTCGGTGCAGGAATCTTTGAAATGATCTGCTCCAGCACTTCATCGATATTCGTTCCCATTTTTGCTGAGATCAATGGTGCATCTGATGCATCCAAACCAATAATATCTTCAATTTCTTCTTTTACCCGCTCCGGTTCTGCACTCGGCAGATCAATTTTATTAATGACCGGCATGATCTCCAGGTCGTGATCCAGTGCCAAATAACAGTTAGCAAGCGTCTGCGCCTCAATTCCCTGCGCTGCATCCACGATTAAGATCGCACCTTCGCATGCCGCAAGACTACGTGAAACTTCGTAATTAAAATCTACATGTCCCGGTGTATCGATCAAGTTAAAAATATACTCCTCGCCATTTTTCGCCTTATAAACAATGCGAACCGTCTGCGCCTTGATCGTAATTCCACGCTCCCGCTCCAGATCCATATTGTCTAACACCTGAGCCTGCATCTCTCGGCTGGTCAAAAGTCCTGTACGCTCAATAATCCGGTCTGCCAATGTGCTTTTCCCATGATCAATATGCGCAACGATACAAAAATTTCTAATATGTGATTGATTCGTTCTCTCCATTATTATCTCCATTCTACCGGAAAGCTTTGTAACATGTGCTTTCTGTATTTTCTTTTGCGCATAAAGTATAGCACAGTTACCCTGTTTCCCGCAAACAAAATTGCAAAAAGCGGCTGCCATTTCCTTTTGTACCCATAAATTAGTGAAAATACCGTTTTCTCTGTCAAAAAATGGGAACCGTTATTTGTTTTTTCCGGAAAGCACCTGATGCAGCACATCTGCTAACGGTGTCATTGCATTTTTGGCTTCTTCCACGGTATTATTTTCATTACCAAGCTCTATCAATAGAGAGCGCTGCTTCATATGTAGATTGTAGCGATAATTTTTCAGATAGATCGGCTTTGCAAAACCCGGGTATGTTTTCATGCAGGCAATCTTCATTTGAAGACTAAAGGCTAGATTTGCCTGTAGATTATCATTATGTAAATATGCGATGTTTCCCTTTTGATTACGGGACAATCCATTAAAAAACATGACCTGTGCGGTGCGTTTTCCTCTAATAGATGTTAATCTGTGCACTTTATTGCCCACACCATCCCGGTGAAGATCAATGATCACCTGTATATCCGGGTATTTTTGAAGCAATCTCTTCACTCCATCGCCAGACTGATTATACGCCTTATTGCGATCAATACTTCCTTTCACCATATCATATTTTGTTTCATCATGAATCACATGATATCCGTATTTACGCGTTAATATCTGTGCCAGCTCTTCCCCCACTCCCACAATGCTGTCTTCATCTTTATTTGCACGGCTATTTGCAAATCGTTCCGATGCCGCATGCGTATGATAGATCAATATTTGTGGTGTCTTTTTTTTCTTTATTTGCATCGACATCTTTAATAGTGTTTTTGGTTGAAATATCTTCTTATCTACGGAAGTCGAAGAATCGATAATATAAAAATTCTTCAACAGATACTTCATGTCCATATTTTGGTATAGTTTAGAAACCTTTTTTTGTTCTGACGTTTTGTTTCCCTTATAAGCAGTGAACAACTCTTTCTTTTGTACTTCCCTGCGTTTTGGTGCTTTTGATGTACTATTGACGGCAGTCTGCCTTGACGGTGAGACTGCTCTGTTATACTTAGTAATATCATTGCTTTTATTATTAAATACATATAATACTTTCCCTGTGGCACCAGCTTTGGACGCAGATGTTTTCTGTGATGATGTCTTCGTATTTTTCATCTTAACTAATGAGCTTTTCCCCGCTTTTTGCTGTTTCCATGCTGCCACTGTTGCCGCATTATCCTCTCCATTCCTTTGATCCTGCAGATAGTGTAACAGCGCTGTCTGTCCTGTAAGCAGCGAACTACCGGACTGTTTTTCGGCCATCTTACTGCTGGAAAAGCCAAATCCAACTAAATCCTTTTCTACCTGATCCTTAGCTTTGGCAAGCAATTGATACTGTCTATGCAGTCCAACGACCAAAATCCCGCTCCAAAGCAGAATCGACAAAAGTATGGTAAGTTTAATCCCGCATTTAATGGTCTGCCAACTCGTCCGATCCATGTTTCCTCTTTTCTATGCAAGTTTCCAAGGGTTTCTATCCTAGCTTATGATGCAACATAAGAAACTATTCCATCCCCGACTGGAATTGATCGATCCCTCCGGCGATCAGCTTTCCGATCTCACGGATCTGCATTTCAATATCTTTAGGTGTAACAAAAAGATCTTGAATGGACTGTTTACTAATATCCCTTAGAAACGTATCTATATCCTGCTCAGCCAGACCTTCTTTTTGGAGAAATTCTTCCATTGTGTTAATAACAATAGTATTAGCATCAACCACCGTAGGTACACCAATTGCGATTACAGGTATTCCCATTGTCTCCTGATTTACCGGAAAACGATGATTTCCAATACCTGCTCCCGGCGAAATTCCGGTGTCCGTAATCTGTATCGTATGGCATAATCTACGCACACTGCTGGTGGCCAGAGCATCAACGACAAGCAGCACATCGGGTTTGACCGTGTTAATAATACCACCTAATATTTCACCACTCTCAATTCCGGTCTGTGCCATAACCCCTGGAATCACTGCACTGAACATAACAGCAGGGTCTGTTTCCAGATGACGATTTACTTGAATGTGTTCTACAACATAAGGGCCGAGTGCATCCGGAGTTGCGAAACGATTTCCTAAACCGGTCACTAACACTGATAAATGATCTTTCACCGGCAGCAGACAATCTAAAATTTTATATATTTCTTTTTGGATCGTCTCCTGTGCTTCCAAGGATTGAAACTCCAGCGTAAAATAATCTCCAACCGGTTTTCCCATTTGTTCTGCCCCATGCTGATCTTTAATAATGACACGTGTCACCAAAAGTTCTCCACCTGCCAAAGTATGCTTCTCCAAGCATACCCCATCAATCTCCACGGAATCTTCCGGAAAACTTTCTCGAACTTCAATCGCCAGATCCGTATGTTTCTCCATTGCCCTGTTATCCATCCCCATTCCTCCTCACAACAATGCTATAATTATTCTTACTCAAACTTTCCACACCTCAAATTCTCCACAACCACATATTGCTTATTATGTCATAATACTTGCGCATGATTTCTGCGCATAATGGAGTTTCAAAGAAACTCCCGAGATGAGCACTGTGGGCTCATTATGTCGGCAATAAATAGAATATTTTGCAGCCGATAAACTAAATTGTTCTGTCAGCCGAGAACTAAGATAATTGCCGCAGGACGCAATGTTTTTATAGTGATTTCTTATTTTGTTAAGTCTCTGATGAATACATGCCTGAAGGAATGCTTGAGATGTCCCGGTTTAGCAAGGTATCATCGATTTTTGGACGGGACGCTTTCGCTACGATGCGCTACGTCACGTTACTTAATGTCTCTGAAATACGAGACATAAGTAACGACGAGCGCAAAGTCCCTTTCAAAAATGATGATTACCTTGCTTCCGGGACATCGAGTTCTCCGTAAGGCATGCAAATCAAGCATCAGAGACAACAAAATTTAGAAATCACCTAAAACGAAAATGCGGCAAGGCAATTGCTATAGTTCCCTGATGGCAGAATCCACTAGGTAGTAGCTGCAAAATGCGATATAGCTATCGACATAATAGGCAATATGTGGCCTGTTAGCGTCTATGGACGTGTGAAGTTCGAGTTAAATACATGTATATGAATTAGTATTCAAATTATTCCGGGAATCACATTTCACCGCCACGTACATATATATGAATTAGCACGGAAATTATTCCGGCAATAAATAAAGAAAGAAAGGATACTCGCAATGAATAACAGAAGTGAGATGAATGTTTGCTGTAATTCCTGCTCCCGTCCTAGTACAGACTGCCCGAACACTGATCCCTTACGCGGCATGCCTCTAGGTATTGGCTATGTTCCTATCCAAGAATGGGGACAGACGTATTGTCCTGATAAAGCATTACAACGCGGAACTATTTTTCCACCACTGGATCTGCCGTTTTGCGGCTGCATCCCTAAAGGATTTCGCTGTCAAAAAGGAGGTCTCTCATGAACGGAAATAAAATGAATGGGATGAACGGCTGTGGCTGTGGCAATCAGATGAATCGGCCGAACAATGGCTGTGGCTGCAGCAATCAAATGAATCGACCGAGCAATGGCTGTGGCGATCAAATGAATCGGCCGAACAATGGCTGTGGTTGTGGCAATCAAATGAACCGACCAAACAATGGCTGTGGCAACCAAATGAACCGGCCGAACAATGGCTGTGGCTGTGGCAATCAGATGAATCGACCGAACAATGGCTGTGGCAACCAAATGAACAGACCGAACAATGGCTGTGGCAACCAAATGAATCAGCCGAACAATGGCTGTGGCTGTGAATCTGTGGATTTTTCACAAAATCTTATGAATTTGTGTCGCGATGATCTTCTCAAAGTAATCAACGAAGTGAGCTTCGCTATGTATGACTGCTGCCTGTTCTTAGATACACACCCTATGGATTCTTGTGCATTGGATTATTTTCAAAAAATGAAGAAAAAAAGAAAAGCTGCCATGGATATTTATACACGCAAGTTTGGTCCTCTTGTCCTTGACTGCGCCGGTGATGGCTGCACTTGGGACTGGGGACAGGAGCCTTTGCCTTGGGAATAATCGGGCATTAAAGGGCAACACAAGTTTAAGAATATATGAGAACGTTTTTTGTTGCGTTTCTTAAATTATAACTTCGAAAGGAAACTAAATTATGTGGAATTATGAAAAGAGACTGCAGTATCCTGTGAAAATCACACGCTGCGATCCAAAAGCTGCCATGATCATAGCAAGTCAATACGGTGGTCCTGACGGCGAAATTGGTGCTTCCATGCGATATCTGTCACAGCGTTATTCCATGGAAAACCGCATTGCGGCCGGAACGTTGACTGACATCGGCACCGAGGAATTGGCCCACTTAGAGATGGTTGCAACCATCATCTGCCAATTAACCAGGAATCTTACCCCGGAAGAAATCAAGGCTTCTGGATTTGACAAATATTATATCGATCACACCTTAGCCATTTGGCCACAGGCCGCAAGCGGCGAGCCTTTCAGTGCCAGCCAGTTCCAGAGCACCGGCGATACAATCACAGATCTTTACGAAGATATGGCGGCTGAACAAAAGGCACGCTTGACTTACGACAATATTCTCCGTCTTGTGAAGGACCCAGAGATTGCAGATCCGATTCGCTTTTTAAGAGAACGTGAAATTGTTCATTTTCAGCGCTTTGGTGAAGCGCTCCGCAAAGTACAGGATGAACGAGACTCACGCAACTTCTATGCCTTCAACCCACAGATCGATAAAAAATCATGCTAAAATTGCATCGGGTTGAAGACATTGCATTCCAACCCACAGATTGATAAAAAATCATGCTAAAATTGTATTCCAACCCACAAATTGATAAAATATTATGTTATAATTACTAACTACTTCCCATATCGGAGGTTACTGGCCGATCCACATATTGTTATTATTTTATTGGCAAAATAGCAATATGTGGCCAGGCAGTAAATTGGGATACACGAGAGTTGTATGATGCTTATAAGGAGATTGTAAAATGAAAAAGAAACTTAGAGAAGCAAGAATAACGTTTGTAAAACATTTTAAGTATTCACCAAATTTTCCGTCTGCAATGGATTTTGATCAGGATGCCTATGCAGAAGAACTGTTAAAATGTGTCGAAGATGACTTTGATTATACAATTAAAAAATATGGAACAAAGATTCCGGAAGAGATGCCTAAACCTGAAATAATTTGGGATTAACTACCACCAGCCAGACACTAAAATTGACAAGTATTGTTTAAGATAGTATATTTTTTTGCTGAGGAAGAGAAGAAACTTAAAGAAGAAAGTGACAAGTTAAAGGAATGGCCAAAACTTATATAGGATACCACCAGTCTCTCTCGGACAGTAGCAAGCCCTTTTTATTATACCTTTTTATTCTATAAACTTCTTGTTTACGTGACCTACTTTTCCCTTGTATCGTACTTTAGCATCAGTAGCGTTTTCCGCCTCATGCATATATTTTTCATTCTGCTGTACTGCACGATTTGCCTTAAGCTATTCAAAATATTAGACAGCACCTTATGCTTATCTTGCAAAACAGTCAAACTATTGGCATTCTCTGCATATTTTTCCTTAACAAGACCCAATTCAGATCTCATTGTAGCTAATTTTTTACTACACGCTGTCACTGCACTTTTAAACTCTTTTTCCCCATCTAATACAATTGATGTCCCAATCTTTGCTTTATTTGTCATAAATTCCTCCACTTAAAAAGGAGACCTTTTACAGTCTCCTAATCGCTTTTCTTTATATTTCTATTTTCACCTGGCTATTTTTCAAGTTTTGACCAGTTCTCCAATCTGTCCATATATTCATTTTCCCTCTCTTCGTCCATTTCTCGACATAACTTCTGATATGCCGTCGGCTGCTCAACATCCTGTTTGTGATGGAATACCATTTGCATCAATGTCAATACAACCAAGGTCATACCCATTGCCATGACACAATATCCGCAAAATGTGTTTATAAACACTTTGACAAAAAAACCAAAAGCCGAAAATGCTAATCCCAAAAATATATCCTTGCCATATTTGCAATACTTAAAAATTAAATATATGGTCCCTATAATCGCACCCCCTGCTGGCATAGCCGTATAATGCATAATCATCCCCCGTTCCTACAACAATCATCATTATATTAATATTATAATCCAAGACATACTTATTTACAACAAAAAATCCCCTATTATACCGCTAAAAATCAAAATCTATAGGCTTTTCTATCTCATTTTCTGCTTTTATCAAATGCTCATAGGTTTGCCTGGTTTTATGTAACATATTCTCAACATCAAACAGCCTCATATATGCTTGATACAATTCTTGATACTCTCCAAACGAGAGCCACATTGTTTCCGTGTGACTAAAACCCAGGATTGCACAATATTGCCAGAGGCAATTTATTATTTTTTCAGTCTTATTTGATCTGCTTCGTTTAGTATGCCATGATATTGCTTCTTTGTCGTAGATTTGCTCCATAAGTCTTGAAAACAAAAATCATGATTTTCTAATGTGCCTTTTAAATTAGATGCTCTGATAAAATCGCTTTTAAAACTGCTGGTTGACTTGCTGTTGGTCAACTCCTTTGCCGTATTTACATTACAGCTTCTAACGATTTCATCTTCCAGATTTTCAACCTGTGTGATGCATAGCACCTTAGAAATAGCAGTTTCTCGTTTGAGTAATTCGATATTTTCAAATAAAATGTCCGTGTTGTCTGTATCTGTGTCAAAAACTAATACTGCTGTCGTCCCCTTTTTCAAAGTCTTTAACTGTGCCTGTCTTAATTTATCCTGTATAACATTACGTTTTATGACTTTTCCGGGTTGGATCAGACGCATATCTGTCTTTAATATCTTTAACAGCTTTTCCTCGCATTGTCCCTCAACATAATATACATAGTTTTTATCTGCCATTACCGAATATCACCTCTCCTAAATATCCAATATATCGTAAATCAAATCTGTTGCCGGTGCTGATGAAAAAAGATCATTTTCTACTGCTGATTTTAATGAATCGGTGCTCCTCTTCAAGATTTCACCTGCGTTGATACATTCAATCTTGCAATCCTCTTCGTATACCTCTTTTTTCATAAAGGTATATGAATGCTTTGGAAGCTGCATATCCAAAATATCTGTATTGTGTGTTGTAAAAAACAACTGTGTATCTGCACCCAAAAGTTCAATCATTACTGATAAAAGTGCTTTTTCAATGTCGCTATGTATAAACGAAAATTTCTCATCACAGTAGAAAAATTCACACTTCTTCTCTATCATATGTGCAATCATGACCGCTATCGCTATCCCCGATTTTGTACCACTGGAAAGCCATCCTATATCCGGAATCTGACCGTCCTGAATAATCGCCACATTGTTTTTGGTACGAATTGCATATGCGCCTTCAACCTCTGATAATCGATCCACCGCAACAATAGAAGGATCCAACGCGCGTAAGATAACACCTAATATTCTTATAAAAGTACCGGAATCTTTCGGAGCTCTGAATAATTCCACTGCGCTATCGTCTTCCGGGTAGGCAAATGTCCAGCTTAACCCTGTCACCTTTTCAAGCTCCTTTATGTAGTTATCGCACTTTTCCTGTTTTGTTTCCAACAAACGCTTCAAGCAACTTTCATAACTGTCTTTCTTCTGAATTTCCACGGAGCGGACAGATACATCAATATTTTCCCCGGTAAGCTTCTGCCCCTCCTCTGGAGGAGAAATGACTGTATTTACCCGAAATAAATACTTCATATTTGCCACAAAATCAATACAAAAGGCTGCCTCTTTCGTTTTATCGGAAATAAGTCCGGCAATTCTAGTATATTGCTTTTTATCCATGAAATGGAATATATTCATTAACATTTTGCCAAATGAAGTTTTTCCGGTTGCGTTTGCGCCCATCAAGATGTTCACTTTTTTGTACCTGAAATTCGTAAAACCGGTCAAAAATTCATTCTCAATGCTTGAATTAACAATTTTCTTAGGATATGACAAATTCATAGCAAAATTGTTGAATGACATAAAATTATCCATTTCTATATTCATTATTATCATCTTTTGCAACCTCCTGTTTATTATTTCGGATTTCACGAAGTAATCTCCTTTCAATATAATACCTCAAGTTTGTTTGAAAATCAACATTTTCCCGTAAATTATAGCATTTCATAGGATTATAACCTCTTTTTTCCTATTCTATTTCATTCCAAATATCGTCTCAATTTCTGATAATTCGCCACTCTTTTTTCATTGCTTTGAATACAAATCACCTTTATAATATATATAAAGCATGATAGGAGGAGCAAAAAAATGACCACTACAGTTCAGGCAACCGTAGATTCTGATTTAACTAAATTTCCTTTAGAATCGACAAGTAGCACAAAAAGTCCTTATACACGCTTAACAGAACAAGAGTTGTTAGCGAAACTAGAAAAATCTCGTCAACATGCCGCAAGAGAAATGTACAAAAATGCAACAGATGTTTCAGGTGAAATAAGGGCTAAATACGGGTTATAGGATTGCATCTCTACAGTAGTCTAAAATTGGAACGGTGCCAAAAACAGAACAGCCTAAACCTGAAATAATTTGGGATTAAATACCATCAGCCAAACACTAAAATTGACAAGTATTGTTTAAGATAGTATATTTTTTGTTGAGGAAGCATATGAATTGGCATTGAATAAGTTTGGGAAGGAGTGTGGAATATCATGGCGGGAAACAAAGTAAAATGTTATTTAGATATCGTGGAACACCATCCGGATTGGACAATAGAAGACTTTGAGGCAGAAGAGAAGAAACTTAAAGAAGAAAGCGACAAGTTAAAGGAATGACCAGAACCTAGGGAGGATACCACCAGTCGGAGATGACATGGTGGTATTTTTTGTATTACCGCACTTCGATCTGGCACATCTTCATTGCTTCTAAAGCATTCTTATGGCTTTCAGGCGTGACACCGGCGCAGCAATCCTGCAATACAGCAACCGGTACTTCCGGTAAATACGCTTTAACGAGCAATGCATTGGAAATAACACAAATATCCGTACACAGCCCCACCAACGTAATTTCTTCAATGTCTTCCTCAATAGCCAGTCTCTGTAAATAGTCTCCCAACTCTTTGGAGCCGAAGGTCATCTTCTCGAACACTTTGTCCTGTGGGCATTTCACCGTCTCGATATCCTCTGCCAGATTCCAACCGTCGGTTCCTTTGATGCAATGTGGCACCGGCAGATTTTTTCCTTCCTGCGTATCCATGTAATCATCAAAATGTGTGTCTTTCGTGTATAAAATCGTTCCTTCAAAGCCCTTAATTGTCTCAATAACGTTAGGTACAATAGCAACCGCTTCTTTCGTGCCAAGTGCACCGTCAATAAAATCATTTTGCATATCTACAACAATTAATACTTTCATAAATTCACTTTTCCTTTCCAACTATATCAAGCTTAAAAAGCTTCTAACGTTCTGTTTATTAACAACTCCAACTTCCCATACCTCAAGTCCTCCACAACCACATATTGCTTATTATGTCAATAACTCAAGCTTCCCACACCCGAATGTACGCCAAAGTCCCATAATACTTATTACGGGGTACGTTTACTAACATTTTGTAAGGACAAAATCACTGCAAATATTTTGCCTCCATTCTCGACAAAACGCTCTTCTCTTGACACTCCTCGTCTTGCCGCAGCAATGCTTCCATCGATTTACGCTGTTCTACAGTAAGTGCATTTGAAAGATTTGCCACAATGAAATCCTTTTGTTCTGCCGTCAATAGCATCATTCTGCTTTTCGCACCAAATCCTATGCAAAAACGATGTTGCACGCTATTCGCATAATAAACAACATAGCCTTGTTCCATTAAAAAGTTCTCAGCTCTGATACCTGTCAAATATTCGCCATAGATCTCCTGTACCAATTTTTGGGCAGATGCCACATGCTGCCAACATTCACAAAATGTAAAAGTTCCATCCCCTGCTAAAAATCCGCATAATTCCATAACATTTCTCCTCCCTGGCAAATCGAGCATCCACATCTCATTTATTACTTAAGAATTTGTTCTATCTCCTGCAATTCTTCCTCACTAAACTCTAAATGTTCTATACAAGCCGCATTATCAATGATCTGCTGCTTTCTGCTTGCGCCGGCAAGTACTGTGACAACCGCCGGATTATGCAGGCACCAAGACAATGCCATCTGAGAAAGCGTCTGTCCCCGTCGCTCGGCGAGGGTATTTAACTGTTGCAATTTGCTGACCAATTCTTCATTCAATTGTTCTCCAAGCCATGTATTTCCTCTTCCCACACGCGAATCTGTTGGAATCCCATTTAAATATCGGTCTGTTAAAAATCCCTGTGATAATGGAGAAAAGACAGCAAGTCCAATCCCATGCGCCAACGCGTATTGATCCAGACCATCCTTTTCCACTTGACGGTTAAGCATCGAATATGACGGCTGATTTGCAATAAACGGCGTCCCCAAGTCCGTAAGCAGTTGCTGCATTCTCTCGGTCTGCTCTGCATTATAATTCGAGATTCCCACATACAATGCTTTGCCCTGACGAACAATCTGATCCAACGCATGTGCCGTCTCCTCAAGCGGAGTATCCGGGTCAAAAACATGATGATAAAAAATGTCGACGTAATCCAATTTCATCCGTCGTAAACTTTGATCCAAGGAAGCGATCAAGTATTTGCGAGAACCATTTCGATCGCCATATGGTCCGTCCCACATCTCATAACCCGCCTTCGTTGAAATGCAAAGTTCATCACGAAATTCACGCATTCCTCGGTCTAATATCCGCCCAAAATTTTCCTCTGCACTTCCATTATAAGGATTCCCATAATTATTCGCCAGATCGAAGTGTGTAATCCCCAGATCAAACGCAGTATGTACCATTTCTTCCATATCGCTGAAACGACCCTGGTGCCCAAAATTCTGCCATAACCCCATAGACACTTTAGGCAGTTTTAACCCGCTGCGGCCACAGCGCGAATAGATCATTTTGTCATATCTCTTATCACTCGGCAAATACATTTTCTGTTTCCTCCTGTTCCAAAAATAACAACATAACGTCACAATTCTCTTTCAGTGTATCATATATTTTACATAGAATCTATCCCAATCATTTTTTCCATAACAAACACGACGTACTCATCTTAGGAGTTCCCTGGAAATTCCATTAGGCATAGAAATCCTGTGCCGTTATTTATGACCGTATACATACAAACTGCAAGCAAATAGAAAATATATTTTCCTGCAGATCTGCTGTGATCTGTCCATTCATCTGTTCTACAAGCTGACGTGCAATTGCCATTCCAAGTCCGCTCGACGTGGTACTCCTCGCCAGATCCGCCTTATAAAACCGTTCAAATATCCGCTCCACATCAATATATTCCGGGTGCATCACTTCATTTTGTACAAGCAGGCATGCCTCTCCCTCCTGCTCTGACAAAACGATCTTTACATGTCTGCCACCATGTTCCCATACATTTTTAATCACATTTTGCAGCACTCTGCGCATTGCCTGATCATTGCCAAGCACCCATAATGCGCCCTCCTCAAGCTGTAATTGCGGTTCCATCTGTTGTTTTTGCCACTCATTATAATACGAAAACAAGGCTTCTTTGACCAATGCTCCAAAATCGCATTTTGTCAAAGGAACCTCATAACTTCTGCTTTCCAATTTTGTGTAAGTAAACAACTCTTCTAACATATCCCGCAACGCATGAATGCGTTCTTGAATAATTTGCAAATAACGTGTTCGCTCCTTTGCATCCTCTGTATCCTCCAACAACTGAAAATACCCATCCAAGGAGGTTAGCGGTGTGCGAATGTCATGTGACAGATTGGTATACGTCTGCACAAGTCTTTTCTCCTTTTGCACCCACTCCTGCCTGTTGCTGCGCTGCTTTTGCAAGATCTCATTCAATGAATCCGTTAATTTGCCAATCCCCAATATACGAATATCACTGACCAATATCCCATCACTTTGCTTGTCCTGCACAAACCGGAGTTGTTCCTCCAGCTTGCGCATCTGCCACCGCACCTTGACCAACAAATAGGACATTACCACCAACGCGGACAACGATACTGCCACATACCACGTCATACCAAATCCCTCTTTTCTATCTGTATTATATTTATCAAAGACATCACTACGAAATAGCCGACCACTAACAAGCACACATTGCGAATTTCTGTTGCAGTCATGTCAATCTGCAATGTTTTCATTTTGGTCGTCAGCAAATACGGCTGCAGGTCTACACTTCTGTCAAACAATTTCTTTATCACCGCAGAAATCCCCATGCAGGCAACTGGTGCCGCCCCCATGATCAAACACATTCCCAATGTCATGCTAAATGCCATACTTCGAATAAGCATTGCGATCGTCATACAAAGGATCAAAAACACATACTGCAATGCCATTCCCAGTAAAATCTCCGGCAAATATTTTGTCACATCACCCCATTTTATATAATGAAATGTTTTGTATACCGCAATGCTCTGCACAGCCAAGCTGATCAGATCAAATACGACTGTATATATCGCCATGGCGATCCACTTTGCATACACAAGGTGACGCCTATGTTCCATCTGCCCGCCAATATTTTTGATATATCCATTTTTGATATCTAACATCACAAACATTATCGCAAAAATAAGCGCCATCATTGTCAAAATACCCGATTTCAAATGCAATAAAAACATATCTAAGACTTCTACGGACTCTGCATCCATCTCGCTGGTGTCCTCGGAAATACCAAAAAATATTGTAGCGTTATTATCGTTCGCTGACTCTATTTCCAGATTTGCCTGATCCTTTTTCTTCGCTTTACTTACCTGCAGACCATCTTTGTTCTGCTGTCCCGAAATATTCCCCTCTGATGCACTTTGTTCCTGTCTCGCAGCCTTCATATCATCACAGTTAAACTCTGTTGTCATAAAAACCAAGCCGATCATAATAATACTGATCACCCAAAAAGATCTCATCCGAAATATTTCATATAATTCCATGCGAATACTATTCCACATATTATTGCTCCTTTCACCGACAACCTATTTTTCTGCTGTCATATTCAAAAAATAACGTTCCAATTCTTCCTGATAAATCCGTAATTCCCTCGGAAACACCCCCGCTTCAACCAACTGTGCATTGATCTGCGCGCTATCCTCCAGCCGTTCATACAAATACAAATGGTTGACATCGATCATCTCATAACGAGTTATTCCCAGTCGATCCAAAATCGGCATCGCCTGCTCCGGCTGATCTAATGTAAGTTCCAATCGTTTGCTGCATTGCTGTATCAACTGTTCCTGCGAAATCTCCTGTAGTAACACACCATTGTGAATAATCCCAAAATCCGTACACAACTTTGATAATTCTTCCAAGATATGGCTGGAAATCAATATTGTAATATTTCGTTCCTCAGACAAACGCTGCAACATATCACGGATCTCCACAATGCCTTGCGGATCCAACCCATTGATCGGCTCATCTAACACCAAAAAATCCGGGTTGCCTACCAAAGCCAAAGCAATACCAAGCCGCTGTTTCATACCAAGCGAAAAATGCTTTGTCTTTTTGCGCCCGGCATGTACCAGACCGACTAATTCCAACAATTCTTCTGCATATTTTTTATCACGAATTCCAAACAACTCTGCCTTAATCATAAGATTGTCCTGCGCTGACATATTCGGATACAATCCCGGCTGCTCAATAAGGCATCCCACTCTCGACCGTACTTTCGCTAATGATTTTCCGGAACAGCCAAATATCTCATACTCGCCAGCAGTTGGATCCGCTAATCCCGCGATCATCTTTAAAACCGTCGTTTTGCCTGCACCATTCCTGCCGATAAATCCATATATCGCGCCCCGCCGTATGTGCATATCCACGTGGTCAACTGCAACATGTTTGCCAAACTGCTTCGTCAAACCTCTCGTTTTCAATAACATTTCTCTATTGCCTTCGCTCATATTCATCCTTTCTGTGCTCTCTCTTGTTTTACATAGACTATCATAACTGCCATTTCCGAATATATCGCTAAGAAATAGTAAAGAAATAGTAAAGATTTATAAATGCGCGACCATACAATAACCGATTCCCCATACCGTTTGTATATATTCCTGCTCTGTAATTTTTTTAATCTTTTTGCGAATATTGCTGATATGAACATCCAATGTTTTGGTTTCCCCCATATACTCCTCCTGCCAAGCATAAGTAAACACTGCCTCTTTACTAAATACCTGCCCCGGATGTTCCAATAACAATTCCAAAATTGCAAATTCCTGTCGCGTCAAGTGTCCCAATTCTTGACCATCAATCATCACCCGATGCGTTTCCTTATCCAAATCCATCCCTCGACATTTTAAATGTGTGGACTCTTCACCCGCTCCATGCTGCAAATGTCTCAATTGAATCTGCACTCTGGCAATAACTTCCTTCACGTCAAAAGGCTTTGTCATATAATCATCTGCACCACTTGTCAACAGATCCAATTTTTCTTCCATCTCACCCTTTGCCGTCAACACAATGACCGGCACATTACTTGTTTGCCGGATCTGCTGCAGCACTTCTTCGCCGGATAATCCCGGCAACATAAGATCCAGCAAGATCAACTGACATTCATTGTGTTCTAACCACAACAAAGCCTCTGTCCCAGAAAACGCCTGACTACAGGCATACCCCGCCTTGCCAAGCGCTTCCTTCAATAAATTATTAATATGTAAATCGTCTTCCACGGTCAAAATAGTATACATTTTTCTCTCCAATATTACCCAATCAGCAAGCTGCCTTCCTCTTTTAACCAGCGCTCGCATTTTTTATAATCCGGCATCACCTTTGCCACTTCTGCCCAAAACTGCTTCGAATGATTCATGTATTTGCGGTGACATAATTCATGCACCACAACATAATCCAGCACTTCCGGCGGTGCTAACATCAACAAACAATTAAAGTTCAAATTGCCATTGCTGCTGCAACTTCCCCAACGGGTTCTCTGATGACGGATCGTAATGCGTCCATAAGTCACACCCATCCGGGCCGCATAATGCGCCACGCGCTTTGGCACCACCTCAACCGCCTGCTCTGCAAGCTCATGAATTTTACTGTCCGATAAATGGTACTTTGCCTTAGCCGCCATTCGCACTTTATTTCGCTGCACCATCTTTGCATAATTTTCTTCCAGCCAGCTTTGTTTCTCGTTCAAAAATCGAACAATGTCCCGCTTCGGCATCCGATTTGGCACACGTAACACCACCCGGCAGTCTTTTTTGATCTCCAATGAAATCGTTTTACGCCGGGAGCGGACAATTTGCACCGGAATATTTCCTATTTGATACATCATAAGCCGATATTCCTTTCTTCCTTTAACCTCTCATTTCGCCTACTCAAACTTCCCATACCTCAAATCCTCCACAACATCATATTGCTTATTATGTCAGCATAATAAATCAATCATCAGAGACAACAAAATCTAGAAATCACTAAAAACGAAAATGCGGCAAGGCAATTACTATAGTTCTCTGATGGTAGAAATCGCTCTTTGGTGGCTGCAAAATGCTATATAGTCATTGACATAATAAGCAATATGTGGTTGTGCAATAGCTTCCGGTATGGGAAGTTTGAGGCACTTAAGTGTTGTCTCTGATCACGTGCACATATTCAATATGCGGTTGAATCTGGCGAAGCGCTTTATATTGTGGAGCCTCTTCTTGCTGCAATGCATCCAGTGCAAGTTGATACACTCGATGTTCATTCGCCCACCACACTATATATTCCAGTAATTGGTAAGATTCCTGTTCGGAAATGTTGTTACGGATCCCTTGCAAAACCCGGATTCCCACGCTGTCTCCTTGGGGAAGCAGACAGTCCAATAACCGTTCCAGCTTAAATCCACTCACATCTGCCTGCAGATCCATCTTCTCGCCGTGCAATTGACAGGAAAAGCTGTCGATTGTCAAAATACTCTCATCGTCTTTCCCATCTGTACCTGCAACGCCTGCCAGCCAATGATTGACCGCCTCCGTCGCTTCACGAGATAAATTACGATTGACCGCCGGGACACTAAGCACATTCAATGCAAACTGCAATTCTGCCTGACATGGTATTCTCTTAACCAAAGAGCCCGCAACCTTTTTGAACATTTTCTTAGGACCGGACTCCTCCGGCCGATACTTCTGTATCTGCTCTGCAACAAAACATTGCAGCCCTTTTGCATCATACGAGGAAATCTGCACCTCAACCTTCAATCGCTCTTCCATGAAATCATGCCTCCTCTTCCGGATAAACAATTCCCCACTCGCGGCGCAAACTTGTCATGATCTCCATGACCTCTTCCGTATACTCTGCATATATGTGCGATGTATCTCCTTGGATCGCCATTTCCATATCCTGCAATTCATACATAAGTGCATCCTCATGCGCACCGGCACGCACTGTCTCCTTCGTTCCGTCAACATAAGTGATCACCGCTTCCTCTGCGCGCGGATACTCCATGATCTCAATATAACCTTTTTCGCAGGAAATCATTCCCCTTTTGGGCTGCTTCGAATGCAAACTCAATGCCACTGTTGCCATTTGCGCTTCTGCATTTTTGAGTACGAAAACCGATGACTCGTCCACTCCGGTCGGTGCCGGATTATACTGCGAAAGCACGACGTCCGGTTTAGACTCCATAAACCACCGCACAAACGACAAAGCATATACACCGATATCAAGCATCGCACCGCCAGCAAGATTACGATTGAAAAATCGATTTTGCATATCGTATTCCTTAAAACTGCCAAAGTTCATCGTTATAAGATTCACCTTGCCAAGACGTCCGGAAGCCAAAATCTCACGTAATTTACGATACAGCGGCATATGATAGATCGTCATTGCCTCCGCCAAGATCAGCTTCTTTTCCTTTGCTAACGCACGTACTCGTTCCAGCTCTGCGCTATTTAATGTGATCGATTTCTCCGCCAAAACATGCTTGCCGCCACGTAAGGCTTTCTCCATAAACGGCAAATGCGTATTGTGGGGCGTTGTAATGTATATCACGTCCACATCCGGATCGGTAAACATTTCCTCAAAATCATCATACACTTTCTCGATCCCATACTTCTCAGCAAACGCAACAGCTTTCGAGTGCGTGCGGTTGCCCACCGCATAAATGTTGCGTCCACCCTTTGCCAACGCAGCCGCCATCTCATTTGCAATCACACCTGTCCCAAGAACCGCCCACTTAATCTCTGCCATAAGTTCTCTCTTTCCTTTGAATCCTCAATGTATGTTGTGGCACCAGTCACCACAGACACTGCAGCATCAGCCACCACACGTCGCAGCACCAGTTACCACAGACACCACAGCGTCAGTCACCACAGACACTGCAACATCAGTCACCGCCGTTACTGAGTACAGCCACCACTTTCCCATTCTTCATATAAATTTCACCGGCATATCCACCATTGTAATACTTGCCGACATTCTCTATCTGTGAATAGTAAATCTTTAACTCCTTCATGTACTTCTTGACCGATTTCTTGGACACACGACGATATTTTCGTTTCTCCCCATCTAACGGAAACAATACATCTGTGTAATAAAATCGGCATTTTTTCGATAACTTCAACGTAATCTTTTTCTTCAAAAAATAAGGATCGGCACTGTCGAAATATCCTTTTTGCGGACGAACCACAATGCGCTTACCCGTCATCTTCACAATTTGATATTGCGTAGCTTCATCCTTGCGATTGGTTCCTTTCGTATAATGCTTCTTTCCCTTCGTAAGCGATGCCTCCCGATACACTTTCACACCCTTCTTGTACATAAACATCTTGTACGCAGATGCAGAAGCTTCCGCTCCAACTGTTGTCACACAAATACATGCGATCACCAGCATTGTCAAAATCTTAGAAATTTGCTTATTCATGGTGAACCTCCATTCTCCCAGATCCGCTTAGTGTGAATCCAAGGGCATACTGTTTGCTTTGTTGTTTGTTCTATTATTGTGTGGATCGTACGAAAATCCATACACAGTAATTATAGTTATATTTTAACAGGCAGGTGGGGGATTGGCAAATGGAAATCTAGTGGCACTACCATTGCGCATCCGAAAAAACAGACTATCCGATTGTCATTGTTCTAATTATAGAATATAATATTTTTATTATATCAACTTCCATTATGGTACATGATACAAGCTATAGAAAGTATGGTGGAATCAATGAAAAACAATTATTATGATTCAACAATTTTATACTATAATCGCAATGCCGCTGAGTTTTGCGACAACACAGTCAACGCAAATATAACTCAAATTCAGGATTTGTTTCTTTCCAAACTCGAAAAGAATTCTTACATTCTGGATTTTGGTTGTGGATCAGGTCGAGACACGAAATACTTCCTCGAACTCGGTTTTCATGTAGATGCCGTTGATGGTTCTGAAGAACTCTGCCGGCTGGCAGAAAAATATACGGGAATCGAAGTGAAACAAATGTATTTTCAAGAACTATCCGAAATCGATAAATACGATGGCATTTGGGCGTGTTCATCAATTTTACATTTGCCGCACAATGAACTGACTGACGTGCTGAAGAAAATGACCAAAGCCCTAAAACAAGGAGGGGTTATATACACATCATTTAAGTATGGCACTTTCGAAGGAATAAAAGATGGAAGATATTTTACATATATGACAAAAAAATCCTTTGATATTTTTATTCAAGAATTTAAAGAATTAACGATAGAAGAAGAATGGATTGCTGCTGATGCCAGACCAGGAAGAGGTGATGAAAAATGGCTCAATTTAATTTTACGAAAAAGCTAGACATTGACGAAACGCAAATAGAACAGACCGACGTCATGACCGGTGACAATAATAGAAACCGCTATTTATATTACCAGTTAAAATTAAGTATGTTACATGCTAAGAAAATTGATATTATCGTTTCTTTTCTCATGGAGTCCGGAGTCAGGCTCATTTTAAATGACCTAAAAACAGCTCTTGACAGGGGTGTGCAGATCCGGATCTTAACCGGAAATTATCTCGGAATTACGCAGCCCTCAGCCTTATATCTATTAAAAAACGAACTTGGAAATCGCGTAGACATGAGATTCTATAACGACAAACATCGTTCATTCCATCCGAAAGCATACATTTTTCATTACGAAAATTACGAAGACATATATATTGGTTCTTCCAACATATCACGCAGTGCCCTCACTTCCGGAATTGAATGGAATTATCGTCTTAACAGCCAGGACAACCATAAAGATTTTGTGTTATTCTATGACACATTTCAGGATTTGTTTGAAAATCACTCTATCATAATTGATGATAATGAATTGAAACGATATTCAAAAAATTGGCATAAGCCGGCTGTATCCAAAGATTTAGCAAGATATGATGCTGTTGAGGATAATTCCGATACGCCGGTAAGAAAACTATTCCAGCCAAGGGGTCCACAGATCGAAGCCTTGTACGCCTTAGCAGATAGCAGGTCAGAAGGCGCCACAAAGGGGTTAGTCCATGCCGCTACGGGCATTGGAAAAACGTATTTGGCAGCATTTGATTCTGCTAAATACCAGAAAGTCTTATTTGTTGCACACCGAGAAGAAATATTAAAGCAAGCTGCCATATCATTTAGAAATGTCAGACAATCAAACGACTACGGATTCTTTTATGGTAAGCAGAAAGATAAAGATAAGTCTGTAATATTTGCATCTGTTGCCACGCTTGGCAGGAGTGAATATCTGACGGAGAATTATTTTGCCCCGGATTATTTTGATTACCTGATTATTGATGAATTTCATCATGCAGTAAATGATCAATATCAGAGAATAATAAATTATTTTAAGCCCAAGTTTTTGCTAGGTCTTACAGCAACACCGGAAAGATTGGACGGCAAAGACATTTACGAAATATGCGACTACAATGTTCCATATGAAATTTCATTAAAAGAAGCTATTAATAAAGGGGTTCTTGTTCCTTTTCATTACTATGGCATATATGACACTGTTGATTACTCCTCTATTCACTTGGTAAGGGGCCATTATGATGAAAAACAACTCGACAAAGCCTATATAGGAAATAAAGATCGTTATGACCTGATATATAAATATTATAAAAAATACCCTTCAAAGAGAGCGTTGGGTTTTTGTTGTTCTCGAAAACATGCAAATGAAATGGCTAAAGAATTCTGTGCCCGAGGTATAGATGCTGTGGCTGTATATAGTAATACCAACGGCGAACCTTCTGAAGAAAGAAATATCGCCATACAGAAGTTGAAAAGCCAGGAAATTAAAGTGATCTTTTCCGTTGATATGTTCAATGAAGGTGTTGACATACCAGATCTTGATATGGTTATGTTTTTAAGACCCACAGAATCTCCTGTTGTCTTTTTACAGCAATTAGGACGTGGACTTAGGATCAGCAAAGGAAAAACATACCTAAATGTGTTTGACTTCATAGGAAATTACGAAAAAGCCGGACGAGTACCTTTGTTGTTAACAGGCGGAGGAGATTCTAATAAGAACGCTCCAACTGATCTTACCAGCATAGAATATCCAGATGACTGTATTGTAGATTTCGATATGCGCTTAATTGACCTATTTAAGAAATTAGATCAAAAATCCCTTACGGCAAAAGAGCGGATAACACATGAATTTTATCGTGTTAAAGAAAAGCTCGATGGCAAGATTCCTACACGTATGCAATTATTCACCTATATGGATGATGATGTTTACCGATATTGCATAACGCATGCCAAAGAAAATCCATTCCGACATTATTTGGAATTTTTGGAGAAGTTGCACGAGCTCTCTGAGACAGAGGAAACACTTTGCTCAGGTTTGGGCAAGGACTTTCTGACATTAATTGAAACAACAGATATGCAGAAAGTCTATAAAATGCCTATTCTTTATAGCTTTTTTAATCATGGGAATGTACGATTAGCTGTCAAGGATGACGAAGTTCTTGCAGCATGGAAAGACTTTTTTAATACCGGCAAAAACTGGAAAGATTTTGCCGCGGACATTACATATGATGAATACAAATCTATAACAGATAAGCAACATTTGCGCAAAGCCAAAAGCATGCCTATTAAATATTTGAAGGCTTCGGGAAAAGGTTTCTTTGTCGAAAAAGACGGCTTTGCACTTGCAATTAGAGATGACTTAAAAGATATCGTTAAAAACGATGCTTTTATAAAACATATGCATGATATTTTGGAATACAGAACCATGGAATATTACCGCAGGAGATATCTGGAGAGAATATAAGCTCGAATCCCAGAAAGACGGTATCCAAGATCGCGAGCAGAATCTAAGTCTTTGCTCGCGATCAAGAATACCGTCCTCTATGTCATCACACTATTACTATAATCAATGTCAAAAGTCAAAAAAAATCATCAAAATCTTCAGGATCCAAACCAGCGTCATCCAAAGCCTCGAGTCTTTCCTCCTCATCCATTAACCGAAAATCATCCGGATCAATATCAGCATTCAGTAAATCTATTTCCAGTCCATCATGAAATTCCTCATCCACATCGCCGTCAAGACCACTTTCCAGCCCAAATGATCCAGAGGTCGGACCCAAACCTCCGATTCCATCATTCATTTCACGTTCCTCATCATTCGTACACATAAGATCGTCTGCAAGCAGGCTCTCAACTTCATCAACATGACCGTCCCCGTCCAAATCTTCCCAACCAAAAAAATCCATAGTATTCTACCTACCTTTCCCTGTTAATCAGAACATTGATTTTCCTCGATTTCCTCAAATATTTTGTCCAGCTTTGTTCTTTTCTTAAAATTGCGCAACATCTTCTTATCATGTCTCACAATATAACTGACCACTTCACGAAAGTCCTTCGTTTCCAATTCCTGGTCGTGATAATTTTCAGCAAATTTCTTGTGTGTTTTCTGTGCTGTCCCCTTCGCCCATCGATAATTCTCGTGGCGTAGATTGACAACCTCATCTCCTCGCAAAAATATGTTCCAACGTCCACATGCTGAGCGAATAAAAACTACATTGTCTGTTATATTATATATAAGCTCATAACGGTCACATATTTCTCTAATCTCATCGTCAGTAAGCATGATACATCACCTCCTCACGATTCCATCTACTTATAAATTATAGCACAAAAGCGGACGGAATTTTTTATAATTTTGTTATCCACTTTGCCATCCATTATTTCATCAATCTCCCGCCTCACTTCAAAAGCTTTCTTATCTCCTTCTCATTCTGCTTGGTAAAATCAGAAAGTTCATAGGAACGTATACGTTCCTTAACCAGATTCGGAATGACGAAACCATTTTTTACAAGTGTTGCAAGTCGATTTATTACAGTCTTATTTGTAACCTTAAGCTCTTTGCTGACTTCGATCGGCGTGAACTCTCTTTTATAGTTCTTCATGAGCAGCAAGAGCAATTCCTTCTCTTTCCCTTTTAGATATGAAAGGCTTCCTTCCAATTCTTCGTTGTTTGAACTCTCCGACAATTCGCAAACCTTATTTGAGTATAGCAGCACCATGTGAAGGAAATAATTGATCCAAATCTCAGGATGCGGAGGATTCTCTCGTCCCGAATAATACAGTGCAGGCAGCCCCATCTGGATTGATTCATAGTATTCATCAATATCATATGCGAAGTACTCTTCTAATGAGCCAATTCCGTTAAAACCATATCCGTTGATATCTAAAATATATCCCGAGAGCAGCCTTGCGGTCCGCCCATTTCCATCTTCAAATGGATGAATTGTTACAAGCTGATAATGCACTACAGCTGCAATTATGAGCGGATGATCATCTGTTTCATTCACATATTCCACCAATTCATCCAACAGATCCGATATATCAATATATTCCGGAGGAATATAATCAGGATTCCCTGTTTGTGAATCATATACCGCAAATAATACTCCGGGGGGCATTGGTCCTCGAAGTCCGATTTTTTCTTTTGAAGCTCCCTTTTCAACATACTTCTGTACATCCAATATCAGTTTCTTGGAAAACCTCTCCTTCTTTGCCGCTTTCTCTTCCAAATAATTCAGTGCCAGGAAATAATTACGAACCTCCTGCTCCGGTTTAAGATAGTGTTTTCGTTCATCGCTATCTATAACCTCATCCACCTGCTTCTCCGATAAAGGATTTCCCTCAATTTTAGTAGATGCATAGGAACTTTTCTTCTTTGAAATTTTCCGCAACTTACTTGCTACCGCAATAGGCAACGAAACCTCTGATGCTTTATACCTGTTTTTATCTATCTCCGTAATATACTTTAATATTTCATTTGACAAAGTTACTTTAATCATAAAAAAGCACCCTCCTGATACGTATATTATATCAAACATCAATTAGCCTTTTATCAAACTCACAAATCCGCTCTTTCAGAACTTATTCGCTTGTTTCACAAGCTTATTTGCTCGTTAATGATCCAAGAAAAACAACTGTCTGCTTCGCATCCGCTTGTTTTTCTCTGAGGCTCATTATATCACGAGAGTGCTAATTTTTCCATTAAAATTACACTATTTTTTCACTATTTTACATTATCTTTCCGCCATCTTCTATCTGCCTCCCAAAAAAATCGTCAGCAGACCGACCACATCTATGTCCTCTTTCTCTCTACTTTCCGGCTTTCCTTCTTTCATAATGTCTTCGCAGAGCAGGATCAGCTTTGGCATCACCGTGTTACTTTTTTTGCCATTTTCAGAGATCTGCAGATCACCCTTTTAATCTTCCATCCCAAAAAACAAATATGCGTATATATTACCTCTATATTTGCTGGGAATTTTCATTTGCCTTTTTACCACATCGTCAATAGTTTTATATCCATTTTGACGTAAATACTTTCTGCATTCACGTTTCTTTTCGAGGGTATTCCGAATGCGACAGCTACATGCTACTTTATGATGTTTAAGATTTCATAAGCTTAATCAGAGCTTGAGCACCATACATTTCTACATCATTCTCAAACAGAAAGATCCGTCATACCGTCCTTTACGCGGCTTGAGCACCATACATTTCTACATCATTCTCAAACAGCGCTATACAATCCATGCAGTTCACTCAAGCTTGAGCACCATACATTTCTACACCATTCTCAAACTAGCCAGCTTCGCTTGACAGTTTTGTGTCGGCTTGAGCACCATACATTTCTACATCATTCTCAAACCGATCCTCGGGAATATAATACGAATTTGCAGCTTGAGCACCATACATTTCTACATCATTCTCAAACCCAGCTTCATTGTTGGATGCACGTCGTTCTGCTTGAGCACCATACATTTCTACATCATTCTCAAACAGTAGCTAATAAAGAAATGCTGAAAAAATAGCTTGAGCACCATACATTTCTACATCATTCTCAAACGTAATCGATGCCTGTGTTGCCTTTGGAAATGCTTGAGCACCATACATTTCTACATCATTCTCAAACCCTCTAGCCCTGACAATTGCTTTGTCTGCCGCTTGAGCACCATACATTTCTACATCATTCTCAAACTTTATTTTTCAAACACTTAATCTTTACCATGCTTGAGCACCATACATTTCTACATCATTCTCAAACCCATTGGAAAAAATGTGTCCAACGGATAAAGCTTGAGCACCATACATTTCTACATCATTCTCAAACTGAATGCACGGACTACTTCCACAAGGCAGAGCTTGAGCACCATACATTTCTACATCATTCTCAAACGATGTTGTCGGATCTACCCAACCGCTCCAAGCTTGAGCACCATACATTTCTACATCATTCTCAAACTACACGACTAAGGATATTTGTGAACAAAATGGCTTGAGCACCATACATTTCTACATCATTCTCAAACTTGCAACAGTCAACGTACACAAACAAGGACGGCTTGAGCACCATACATTTCTACATCATTCTCAAACCTGAACGGAGCTACGATCTTCGGACAGATGGCTTGAGCACCATACATTTCTACATCATTCTCAAACCTATTGAGAACAAACAGAGACAAAGTTTTCGCTTGAGCACCATACATTTCTACATCATTCTCAAACAACAAGCTGACAAATCTCTACCTATCAATTGCTTGAGCACCATACATTTCTACATCATTCTCAAACGAGATTTTGGTATCTCCGAAAATGTTCGGTGCTTGAGCACCATACATTTCTACATCATTCTCAAACTGTTAATGCTCAGAAACAACAGAGAGATGCGCTTGAGCACCATACATTTCTACATCATTCTCAAACCTGTAGCTATGTTTCCGGCAAAGGACGTAGGCTTGAGCACCATACATTTCTACATCATTCTCAAACACGTCAAACGTGATTGAACAACAGAATCCGGCTTGAGCACCATACATTTCTACATCATTCTCAAACCTCAAATT
>ERZ826613.37-NODE-37-length-177047-cov-7.234756_pt1 | contig 177047 bp, 115 predicted proteins | sample MGYA00519925_ERZ826613 | MGnify/ENA primary metagenome ERZ826613 (study PRJEB31778, sample SAMEA3449236) | human gut metagenome | biome: human gut; feature: human-associated habitat; material: faeces | place: United Kingdom | collected 2010/2012 ... | reverse complement strand
AAGAATAGAACTCCGTGAAACTCTGTGTTACTCTGTGGTGAATTAATTCATAACCCTACAGAAACGAACAAATTTTGATGCGGTTGCCCTGATTAAATTTCCCTTTTTAATACTGAAAATAGAACATAAATAAGTACTTTTGTGTATTGATGTATAAAAACAGGCAAATATGAGCAATAAGATTTATCCCATAGGAATACAAAATTTCGAAAGTCTCCGTCAGGATGATTATTTCTATATTGATAAGACGGCATTAATTTATCAAATGGTAAAAACCGGCCGTTATTACTTCCTGAGCCGTCCACGTCGTTTCGGTAAGAGTTTGCTCATCTCAACACTGGAAGCATACTTCCGGGGGAAAAAGGAACTGTTTATGGGACTGGCAATAGAAAAGTTGGAAAAAGACTGGATAAAGTATCCGATACTGCATCTCGACCTCAATATTGAGAAATATGACGCACCGGAGAGTTTGGATAATATACTTGAGAAGTCGTTGGTAGCGTGGGAAAAACTCTACGGCGCCGAACCATCTGAACGCTCCTTCTCCCTGCGCTTTGCAGGTATTATAGAACGTGCCTGCGAACAAACCGGACAACGCGTAGTAATTTTGGTAGATGAATACGACAAGCCTATGTTGCAGGCTATCGGTAACGAAGAGCTACAAAAACAATTCCGGAATACTTTAAAGGCATTTTATGGCGTACTCAAAACGATGGATGGCTGCATCAAGTTTGCCCTGATGACGGGAGTGACAAAGTTTGGAAAGGTCAGCGTATTCAGTGATCTAAACAACTTGGACGACATATCAATGCGGAATCAGTACATTGAAATCTGTGGGGTTAGCGAACAGGAGATTCATTCTAATTTGGAAAATGAAATCCATGAATTTGCAGCTGCACGGGGAGTGACGTATGACAAACTCTGCGCCGAACTCAGAGAAAACTATGACGGTTATCATTTCACTCATAACTCTATCGGTATATACAATCCATTCAGCCTTCTTAATGCCTTCAAATATAAAGAATTCAACAGCTATTGGTTTGAGACGGGAACACCTACCTACTTAGTGAAGTTACTAAAAAAACATCATTACGATCTGGAACGGATGGCACATGAAGAAACCGACGCCCAAGTACTGAACAGCATCGATTCTGAATCAACCAATCCCATTCCGGTGATTTATCAAAGTGGGTATCTTACCATCAAAGGATACGATGAACGCTTTGGTATGTATCGCTTAGGTTTTCCCAACCGTGAAGTAGAGGAAGGTTTCATCCGTTTCCTATTGCCTTTCTATGCAAATGTCAACAAAGTAGAAGCTCCGTTTGCTATTCAGAAATTTGTTCATGAAGTGGAATCGGGAGATTATGATTCCTTCTTCCGCCGCCTGCAAAGTTTCTTTGCAGATACCACTTACGAAGTAATCCGCGAACAGGAACTGCACTACGAAAATGTACTCTTCATTGTTTTCAAATTAATAGGTTTCTATACCCAAGTGGAATATAAGACTAGCAACGGGCGCATCGACCTCGTATTAAAGACAGACAAATTCATTTATATCATGGAATTCAAGTTGGAAGGTACTGCCGAAGAAGCTTTGCAGCAAATTAATGACAAGCGTTATGCACTTCCTTTCGAGATGGATGAACGAAAACTATTTAAAATAGGAATAAACTTCAGTGAGAAAACCCGGAACATTGAAAAATGGGTGGTAGAATAAAAAGAGGGCATCACCTCATTTGAAAGTGACGCCCTCTTTTCTTTACTCTCTAACAGACCTCAGCACAAGCTTACCAGATTTCACCCCTTTAGCCTTAGCCTCGAAAATAATTTCACCGGGCTGTTCGGTCATTTGAACAATGGCTGTCAGCTGACCACTGAAAGCGGGCATCTTCGGCAAGTGGAATAAATCAAGTGAAGTTGCATCTCCATTAGCGGCAGCACGATAACGCCCCGCACCTTTCACCGTAAAGTTTACAAGACGATTATCAGCAGGACAAAGGTTTCCGTCTTTATCAACCACACGAACAGTGATGTATGCCAAATCTTTACCATCGGCAGTGAGTTGGTCACGGTCAGCAATAACTTCCAGATGATGAGGTTTGCCGGCAGTACGAACTACTTTTTCTTCAGCAGGTTTACCGGAAGCATCGTAAGCCACTACTTTCACTTCACCCGGCTCATAAGAAACGTCCATCCACATCAGGCGGTAACGACGCTGGAGGGCAAGTGTATCTTTGTCCTGAATAGCTTTACTCTCTTCGGCTGTCAGTTTATGCTGTTTACCATAGCTTTTTCCATTAACGAAAAGTTCGGCAGCAGGATAGTTTGTGTAAACAAAGACAGGAGTATTCTCTCCTTCCCTACCCGGCCATGTCCAGTGAGGAAGTATATGGAGTGTATTCACATTCTCATTCCAAAGACTACGGTACAGATAGTAGCGGTCTTTTGGCAAATTGGCAAGGTCAATGATACCAAACAAAGAGCTATGACTTGGCCATGCATCCGTATCATAAGGAGAAGGCTCACCCAGATAATCGAATCCTGTCCAAACGAATTGGCCGATAGTCCAGTCATAATCATCCGCTAAAGCAAAATCTTCATCTGGAACATTAGACCAGGCACAATGCTCCAAGTCATATCCGGAAGACTGGTGATCATCGTACTTCGCATCCCCGCGTTTCTCTACAGGAAATTTATATACGCCACGAGAACTAACGGTAGAGGATGTTTCAGAACCAAGTACTATATTCTGCGGCAACAGTTCATAAGCTTCCAGATAACGGTGTGCACGATAATTAAAACCGGGCACATCAATCATGGCGGCAAAACCATTAGCAAGAACGCAAGTCACCTGATCCATGCCGCAAGTAACAGGACGTGTCGGATCTTCACGATGACAGATATCCTGCAAGAAAGAAGCGACTTTATAGCCTACAGGACTACATTGGGTAGGAACTTCATTACCGATACTCCACATTACGACACAAGGATTGTTGCGGAATTGATGCAACATATTTATCATATCACGTTCTGCCCACTCGTTGAAATAACGGTGATAGCCATTCTCACATTTGGCAATGTCCCATTCGTCGAAAGGTTCCAGCATCATCATAAAACCCATTTCATCACAAAGTTGCACTAACTCCGGTGCCGGCATATTGTGAGCGGTGCGGATGGCATCACAACCCATATCTTTCAGCATCGTAAGTTGACGGCGCAATGCAGCAACATTGATGGCAGCGCCTAACGGACCAAGATCGTGGTGATTGCACACCCCCTGGAACTTGCGATGCTTACCGTTCAGGAAAAATCCTTTGTCGGCAATGATTTCTATGCTGCGGATGCCGAAACGAGTAGTGTATTCATCCGTTTGCTTGCCATCGGCATAGATTTTAGAAACAGCTTTATATAAATAAGGTGTCTCCGGCGACCACAAGCAAGGAGCATTCACCAGGAAGTTTTGTTCAAAAGGCTGACCATGATTAATCTTACGAGTATTATCCTTCGTTGCAACGACTTTCCCATCGGGAGAGATTATCTCTGTCACGATACGGATATCTCTTTCTTCATCATTGGCAATAGTGGTCAACAGACGTACTGAAGCATACTCATCAGAAACATGAGGAGTAGTCAGCTGAGTACCCCATACAGGAACATGTACTTTATCGGTACTCACCACACGCACATTACGATAAAGTCCTGCGCCAGGATACCAACGGGAAGATTGTGGTTTATTTTCCAAACGCACGGCAAGCATATTGTTTTTACCGTCTTTATTCAAAAGTCCGGTGACATCACAATGGAAAGAATTATAACCAAATGGCCAGAAGCATGCTTCTTGTCCATTGACATATACACGGGCTTCACTCATGGCACCATCAAAGACAAGTGTCGTCTGTTGATTGACGGGGGCATCGAACCTAGTACGATACCATCCGATGCCAACATAAGGAAGTCCACCGGTACGTCCGGTCTTGACGGAAGCTTTCTTCTCGAAGTTCTGCGTTACCGCCACTTCCTGCAAATCGTTGCTGCGATCGAAGGGACCAAAAATGGCCCAGTCGTGAGGCACGGTTACAGTTTCCCACTTCCGGTCGTCAAATTCCGGCTTCATGGCTTCCGGAGCTTCCCCCTTCATGAACTTCCAGTTCTTTTCAAGTAGATACTCGCTGCGCTGAGCCATTACCATCAATGAAAGGAGGGCACAGCACGAAAATGCCAACACGTTCTTTCTCATTTGTCTTTTGCTGTTTTTATTGATAAACGATTATTATTATTTGAATGCATCCATTATTACAGTAGGGGAACCATCTTCGGTAAATGCACCCAACCGATACTGACTTGGCTTACACTCGGGTTCCCAGTAAAACACACCTTTGCAGCGTCCATCCGTGTTATCGCGGCATTCTTCCAGAATGCGGCTCAGCAGTGCTTTCCCTTCGGCAAGAACGGCATCACCGGCCAGCTTACCATTATCGTCGGCACACTCCATGCCTGTTTCTACGATCATCACATCACAATCGTATTTCTCGCTTACTTTCTTGATGTTGGCTATGCAATCCGTAATGGTTTTCTCAGCAGAGGTTTCTTTCCCGCTGTTCAAAGCCCAGTAGGGATAGAGTGACATGCCTATCATGTCCCATTTGGCACCATTATTTTTCAGGATGTCCAAGTTCCAGTTGTAGAGTTCGTTATCGAAACCATTATCCAAATGCACTATCACAATGGATTGGGGAAAAACCGCTTTCACGGCTTCATAACCGGCAGCAAACAGTTCGGCATATTGCTTCGGATTCCGGTCGGCTTGCCCCATATCCCATAAGAATCCGTTGCTGGTTTCATTGCCCACCTGCACCCATTCGGGGGTGATGCCCTTGTCTTTCAGAGCGTTCAGCACGTCTTTGGTATGGTCGGCAATCGCTACTTTCGTTTCATTGAGCGAGAGTCCTACCCATGCAGCGGGGATGTTCTGCTTACCCGGATCGGCCCATACATCACTGTAATGGAAATCAATCATCAGCCTCATGCCCAGCTGATGGGCACGCCAAGCTTTCGCCACAACATCGCTCTTATTGCACCAGCCGTCCGAGGGGTTCACCCATACACGCAAACGGATAGAGTTCATACCCAAGTCACGCATCAAAGTCATACATTCCGTTTGCCGGCCTGAAGCATCATAAAACTTAGCTCCGGAGGCTTCCATTTGCGTCAACCAACTGATATCGGCACCTTTGGCAAATCCGGTCATATCATAAATAGGCTCTTGAGGAAATTCCGGAGTTTTATCATCATTACTACAAGCGGCTGCTCCCAGAAGGAGCAAGCCGGCTATTAATATATTCATATATTTCATAATTTAGTTCTTTTATTCAATGGTATAGGTTGCATTTATTAAATCTACAGTCAGGGTGTATGTGCCCGGTGCCAGCGTGGCGTCATCCGTAATGCCGTCAGCACCCTTATAATAAAGTTTCCCGGCACTTCCGCCATAAACGTAATCCCAGTTTCCGTCAAAAAGGTAAATCTTAAATCCCCAGGCAGACGGTTGTGTGATAGTAATGCTGCCACTAAACACGCCAATAGCGCTCGCAGCAGGCAACGGCTCGAAAGTCCAATCTTCATCTTTCAGTTTATTAAGACCTGCAATATATATATCGCTACCTAAAGCCTTTGAATTATAAGTCAACGCCTTCAAAGATACATCAAAGAAATAAAGACCACCATCAGGCGCCGGAATATTGACGGCCCCGTCTCCAACCTCGAATGCCAATGTACCGGCGTCTGCATCGCCCCCATCCAAAGTATAGACCGCATCCCAGTCCCCATCTTCAATACCTATCTGATATCCCCAAGGAGCGTTCACATCTGCTACCCCCGCATACCCCAGATTGTCTTCATTATAAAGACGCAAGTGGTGATTGAAGTTCCAGCCGCCTTCCCCTTCACTGATGCCCAGCATATAGAGAGTCTCACGCGCCGGTTCGGGCTCCGGTTCCGGTTCTGCACTACCGCTACTTACTTCCACCGTCCATTGCTTCGGGTTGCTCAAATCAATTGTCAATGTACACTCTCCCACCGCAGGAACATTTACAGTGACATTGCCCGCCTGAGCCCCAAAGATAAGGCTTTCTCCACTTTGCACAAAGGCTACCGGAGTATTTTTTGCAGCAGCATCATCTGTTCCGGTAGAAGAATCATACAGTTTACCTGTTCCTGAAATCTGCAAAGTGATATTTCCAGCTTGTACGGCATTGAAAGCATAAGTCCATTTCGTGTTCGGACGATCGAAAGTCATCTCTCCGGACAAATCTCCCGCAAGAGTAAGAGAGGGGATGTAAAGAGCAGACCATAATTTAGTATTGACATTCACGTCCACATAGTAGCAACCGCCTATTCCCGGAGACCAGCAGTTCCAACGCTTTTCGTCATCGTCTTCCGAGGACAACACGAAAGCGGTTCCCGTCACACCGTCATTACCCCAAACCGCTCCGTTGCCTTCTTTCAGATAGAAGTTATACCAAGGAGTAAGCCCCATAAATCCTTTATAGTCACCATCGGAAGCATCTGAATAAAGCACCACGCCGGTTTCTTCCTTATCGGTATTGAGAATATACCCCATACTCATATCAATGGTGTAAGGGGTAACGGATACCTTCACTATATTGGAATACACAGGTATCATATTGTTCCCCGTCCGGGCAGCAAGACGGAAATAGACATTGTTTGCCACATCGGGAGTAGCACCTATGCTCTTGGCCAACGCATTGAGTGCCGCTCCGGTATAAGCCTTTGAAAGAGAATTCTCGGAACTTTCATTCACCACACCCGAGAAGTCCTCAGTAGTGGAAACTTGCAAGGTTTGGATAGTCACATCAATAGCCGACAGGCCAGGATCACTTATCTGTAAAACATCTTTAGTCCATGCCAACGACAACACAATGTCCTTACTGTTTTCTTGCAACAGGACAACATTGCTCTCCGTGGCAACCAGTTCTCCCGCTTCAAGGCTGCTCAAGTATATCTTATCTTCATCCTTTTCGCAAGCGGCAAAGCCTAATGTCAGTGCGAGAAGGAGAATGAAATTCTTCATTGTCTTCATATAAAGTGTATTAAATTAATAGTTTTCGTTATAAAGATTCGGATTAGCCGTCAATTCGGTAGACGGAATAGGATAAATGTTGAATTTATCGTCCACAGCCTGCCCCGTAATCGTACCGCCCTTCCATTGCCACAGATAAACGGCAGTGGTGAACTTACCGTAGCGTATCAAGTCTGTACGACGCACGCACTCCATGTAGAGTTCACGTGCCCGCTCGTCCAAAATGAAGTCGACCGTCATTTGTCCGTCAGAAATATTGCCCGAGTCATTGCCAAAGGCACGCATGCGCAGTTCATTGACATACCCTAAAGCTGTGGAACGGCTACTGCCTTCGCCCCCTCTTACCACAGCCTCAGCCAGCATTAAGTAGACATCTGCCAGACGGAAGACGGGAAAATCGGTACTGGCGCTACCATCGTTACTGGGGGAACCCGCTTCACCGGCGTCAGTCAGATTGGTCCATTTCTCGGACAGGTAGCCATTGCTCTGGCTTTCTACCACATCCACCGACTGAGTCTGACCTTCAGTATAGAACATGGCACGGCCATCATTTGCATCGAAAAGATTAGGAAACTCGCCCCGCAAGCGGAAGCTTCCCCAGCCGGACGGCACTCCATAGTCGGTGGGCAACTGCGTATCGGAAGTATTATTTATACTGCCACAAATGATATAGGTAGTCGCACCCCACGTCATGGTACGTTCAGAATCTACCGGAAAAGCGTAGATAATTTCATTTGTGCGCAGGTGGTTGTCGGCATTGAACAACAGGGCATAATTGTCTTCAAGCGTATAGCCTGCCGTCAGAATGCGATTGCAGTAGGTGATGCAGTCCGTCCAACGGGCAGTACCGGTATAAACCTCAGCATTAAGATAGAGACGTGCCAGCAAGGCATGAGCAGCTGAGCGGGAAGCGCGACCGTACTCGCAGGCCGTGCGGTCCAGCAGGTCGTTGTCAATCGCTTTCAGTTCCGACTCCAGATAATCAAACAACTGCTTTCCGGTATAGCGCGGCGGCAAATAGTTGCCCACTGGGTCTTCCTCGGTGACGAAGGGCACATTGCGGAAAAGGTCGAGAGCATGAGTATAGGCCAGGGCGCGGATGAAGCGGGCTTCGGCACGATAATGCCGAATCTCCTCCTGCTCGCTCTCGCTGAAAGCGCTGATTTGTCCGTCAGTGGCATTACGAAGGAATTCGTTACATAGTGCTATGGTGTAGTAAATGCGGTAGTACGTATCAGATACCCACACGTCGTTGGCATCCCAGCTCAGGTAGGTGAGACCACTCATCTTATCGCCCTCCTGCCAGGTGTATACCAGTTCGTCCGTACCACACTCTTGCATATTGAAGTAGCAGCGTAGATAGTCGTAACCGGAATTACTGCTCATGTCGGAGTTGCCGCCACCCTTCTCCTGTCCGGAAATAACAAAGGAAACATAAAGTTTACCCAAGACGGCTTTGTAGTTGGCGGCCGATGTATAGACATCTGCCGATGTGGTTTCAATGTGCGGATACTGGTTGAGATCGCCCACGCAAGAAGTAGTAAGGAATGTACCGGCAAACAGTAGCGCGGCGTAATATAATATCTTTTTCATATCTTGTTCTTTATTGATGTTGACGAATTAGAATTCAAATCCCAGACTGAGCGAGTAAGTACGCGGACGGGGATAGAAGGAGGAGTCCATACCATTCGACACTTCAGGGTCGACGCCCGAATAACGGGTGATACAGAAGACATTCTGCACCATGACACTGGCGTTGAGACTGAACCAACGGCACAGGCGTCCGAAGTTATAGGACAGCGAAAGATTGTCCATCTTCAGAAATGAACCGTTCTCTACGTAATAGTCCGACAAGTGCTGGCGGCTTTGGAAGTTGGTCTTCAAGTAACTGCTGTGCAGATTATTCAGTTGATAGGAATTGTAGCTCATTGTTCCCCAAGCACCGGTATTCATCGCCATCCCGTTGTACATGTAGTTTCCCACACTGGCACGCAGGCTGGTGCTGAGTGTCCACTTCCGGTAATTTAGCGAGGTACTGAAACCAAAGATAAAGTCGGGCGTAGGTGATTTGTAGCGGTAGAGGTCGGCGGAGTTTATCTCACCGTCACCGTTCAGGTCAGCATAAGCACCCTCAATGGGACGACCGGTTTCAGCGTCGTAGAGTTGCTTGTATACGTAGAACATGTAGGGTTCGTAACCTTCACTCAACACCTGCACAATCTGTCCATCGATGGAGGCACCTGCGGATACGTTGGTGGTGGCACCGCCTTCTACCAATGAGAGGTTCTTGACTTTCATCTTCTGCCAAGTCATGTTGAAGCTAACATCCCAGTTCCAGTTCTTACTTTGGATGGGACTGGCATTCAAGGTAACTTCTATGCCCTGGCTATCCACGTTGCCTACGTTGGTCAAAATATTCTTATCAAAGTTGGTACCGGCAGGAGAAGCGACGGTAGCCAGCAAGTCCTTGGTCTGGCGGGTATAGTAGTCGAAACTACCTGTAATGCGGTCCTTCAGCAAACCGAAGTCAAAACCGACATTCCAGGCGGTAGTGGTTTCCCACTTCAGGCCGGAGACGTAGGCTTCGGGGCGATACGTAGTGATGTATTGGTTGCCAAACAGTGCCTCTGCTCCGGTCTGGCTGGCGGTGTATACAGGTAGGTAGTTATAATTGCCAATGCCGTCCTGCTGACCAGTGACGCCGTAGCTGGCTCTCAGTTTCAGATTGCTGAGCACTGGATTATCTTTAAGGAAAGCCTCCTCGCTGATTCTCCATGCCAAAGCTACGGAGGGGAAAGTCCCCCATCGGTTGTCCGGGTTAAAGCGGGAGGTACCATCTCGGCGCATAGTAGCCGTGAGCATATAGCGAGAGTCGAATGTGTAGTTCAGACGAGCATAATATGACAGGAGCACGTGGCGCTGGTCAGTGGCAGCAGTAGTACTCTGCGGTTCCGCCAGGACGTTCAGTTCGCTGTATTGGGGGGATATACTCTTCCAATGCTGATAGTCATAGCCCACAGTGGCATCAATGCTGCTTTTCCATGCGTCGATGTATTTATTATAGTTTAAATAGGTAGTGAGCAGGCGGTTAGTGTTCTTCTGAGGACCATACTCATAGTCACGCCCTGAAGTTGTTTGGTATTGAGCGGCTTCGGCAGGAACATATATCCTTCCCTGTCCCTTGGCATAGTCGTATCCCAAAGTGGCATGAAACTTCAGTTCGGGCAGGAAGTGCATCTTGTAGTCCACATCGAAGTTGCCCACCATGCGAGACACCCGGCTGGTGGATTTATATTGTTCGAGTGCCCCCAGCGGGTTGAGTGTACCGCCGGTGACTAACTGCCCTGTATTGTCGAGAGCTTCATTATAACCGCCGAAAGTGTCGTTGCCTGAATAAACGGGTATGGTTGGATTCCAAGTGGTTGCATTCCAGATAGCGTCGGACTTAGCAAAACGATTATTGTTGCGCGAGGCTTTGACGTTAAGATTCAGTTTCAAGTGCTCATCGAAGAAAGTGGGTGACAAGGAGAGGCTTCCCGTGATACGTTCGGCATTGTCGGTCTTCAGCAATCCGTCCTGATTGTAGTAGCCCAGGGAAACACGGATGGGAAAGTTGTGGGCGATGCGGCCGGAGACACTGAGATTGTTGTCGGTACCAAAGGCGGTATGGAAAATCTGGTCATTCCAATCAGTATCGGCGGTACCCAGCAAAGACTTCTGCGCATCGGTACCCTGGGTATTGACAAGGTTGATAAACTCCTCGCGCGAAAGCATATCGGTCATTTTCGTACGGGTTTGTATTGAGTTAGTGGTAGTAAGACTTACCTTTATACGGTCGGTAGTGCCTTTCTTAGTAGTAATAATAATAACGCCGTTTGATGCACGCGAACCGTAGATGGCGGTAGAAGAAGCATCTTTCAGGATAGTCATACTTTCGATATCACTCGGATTAATCAACGCCAGAAAGTTACCGTCATTGCCACTGATACCTCCTGTTTCGAGGGGTACACCGTCGAGGACGATAAGCGGATCGTTCGAGGCGTTCAGCGAAGCACCGCCACGAATACGGATGGTACTTCCGGCTGTGGGTGAGCCACTATTACTCATAATCTGTACACCGGATACTTTACCGTTAATAAGTTGTTCAGGCGAGGAAATTAGTCCGGAATTAAAATCCTTACTACTGACATTGGAAACAGAACCGGTAAGGTCGCTCTTGCGTTGCGTACCGTAACCAATGACAACGACGTCACTCAACATCTGTGCATCGCTTTTCATTTTCACATTTACAGTGTTACCGCTTGGCACAGGTACAGTTACAGTTTCATAGCCTACATAAGATATTTGTAAGGCGGTAGCTCCCGAAGGAACAATGATGTTGAAATTTCCATCAAGGTCGGTGATTACACCCGTACTGGTACCTACTACCAGGATACTGGCACCGATTAGTGGTTCGTTCGTGTCGTCTACAACATGCCCGGTTATTTTCTTTCCCTCTTGTGCGAAGGCCGGGCTGACAGTTCCTAACAATGCGATACACAGCAGGCAAAAGAACGCTGTGACGCGAAAACTTAAGATTTTGTTTCTCATACGTGGTATTTGTTTTAAAGTGTTACATAATCAAATCTAAAGAGATGTGTCATCTGCGGATGAAAAATTGTAGTTATTTTATTCAAGCCAGATACTCCCTATCTCTATTTCCGCAGTCTTTTCAGCAACTCCGTCAAAGGAGAGTTCAAGAGTTTCAATCCCCTCTACCCTGAAAGGTATTTCAGTCTGCGGACGGAAATAATGATCAAGGAAGACCGGATAGGCGTGGGGAAGCAAAGCGGTATTCGTTTGTTTTAAATCCTGCAAGGGTACACGAATGATACCATCAGTCACAGCGGCACACGAAGCAAGATAGGTATATCCGTCAGAAGTAATGAAGCCGGCTTTTAGTCCTTCGGGAATCTTCTTTGCATGGATACACAAAGTATGGCAGGAAGCGAGTCGCTCAGGGCGTCCGTTTATATCGTCCTTAATATAGCAACGAAGAACAAAGACGGGTGCCTTATCTTTAGACTCGAAGGTGATGCGCAGGGTAGGCTTCTCTGTCGGTGCATTTTGTATTAATTGCCGGTTCGTACGGCTCCATTCGGGCATAGTATATGTTTCCAATTTACTGTCAGCATCCACTATTTCCAGCAGAGACAGTGATTTTTCAGGAGCGACTATGTTGGTTTCCCACAGGGTAGCCGAAGTATAGTCCCAATCCAGTGGACTCCTGGCTACTCCCGAAGGAAACGTTTGTCGCTTATCGCCTTGACAAACGACGATGTTATACCTAAAACAACCCTCTTTTATCTCTGTAGCAGGTACGGTAGCACGATAAGTGTAACCGCCTGTATGATTCATTTTCAGATAAGGATTCTTTTCATTCCAGAAAGATATCTTATCTGTGTAGATAATAACGGAATCGGGCATTTCATTACCCGCCACAATGGCCTCTATCTGTAAATCTTTACCGGCATCTACTGTCTTGGCAGGAGAATGAGTAACAGTAAAACCTTTATTATCTGAAATGGATGGACATACATATTCACCAAGAGTAATATTCTGCCAATGAGCATCAGCAGTCCATTTACCGGAAGCAGATATACCTTCACGCTGTAACAAATAAACGCCCGGACGGAGGGTAGAAATCTTACCATTCGCAGCTTGTGTACTGAATGTATTTCCATTATTCAAGCCGTTCACCCGGAATTGCTTACCTAAATCAGGTAAATTCAGAGTCATATCCCATGCACCGGAAACAATGCGCATTACTTCTTTATCCAAAGAAGGCTTTGTAAACGGATCACTAACCTGTACGGCATCGGGCATTACTTCCAAACGCCAAACACCCTCTTCCAAACGATCCAGCCAATAAACTCCCGTACCTTCATAATTCACCACCGGAGATTTGCCACAACCTGCAATTGCGCGAAGCTGAGAAATATCTTTCGGACGGGTTTGAGTTGTATTGGAATAGTAGAATTTCTCTCCGTCATTCAGTTCGCTTAAATCCTGCACATAGCTGACACGGAAATCATTGAATAATGTATCTGCCGGATAATTGCCAAAACTCTCTCCTCTGCCCACTTTCTGCGCCGCTTCTGCGGCAATCATCAATCCGATAGCCTTATTCGGGGTGTATGCTACATTCAGGTAATGAGTCTGGTATTCAGTATTGTAGGCCGCCATGTCGATAGGATCATAAGCAAACTGAGTAATCCACTGGAAACCGGCTGTACGGAAAGTGCGTACAGTGGCCGGATACATATAGGAATAAAGAATATCAGCGGGATCAAATTCATAAACCATACGGGCCTTCTTATCGAAACCTTTCAGATTAGAGAAAGGAATATCATAACGGTCAACGAAAGGCAAGAAGTTCCCCTTGCGGGTATGTCCGGATACAAGCCCAATGGGATACCATTGATAGGTAGTACCTTGTATAGCTGTAGAATAATAAGCCTCTACCACATGCTGGTTATGGCTGACATTGTAGAACACCGGTTTGCGGTTGCCTGCACGTTTCAGGGCGGACAGCATCTTATTTATGTAATTACGCGTTTCGACTACAGTGCCGGGATGGCAAGGCTCATTGTTTATTTCAAAGCCTACGATATAAGGATCGTCTTTGTAAGCATAACCTGTATAAGGATTCACGTGGCGTACAAGAGCAGCAATATACTTTTCCTGTGCAGCAATAGCTTCAGCATCGCTGTGAACGGCACATTTATCATAATGGGATGAAAAGCCACCGGTGGGTTGGTTGCGTTCCGGATAACCGTTGCCAAAATCAGTCTGTGCCGTGATAACGGTACGGATACCACGTTCCTGTAATTTATGGATAAGGTAGTCCAATAATTCCAGGTGTTCATTTTCCAGCAAGTTACCTTCTGCATCGGAAATTTCTACGTCCCAGATGTGAATACGGTAAGCATTCAGTCCCAAACGTGCCATGTGATAGACATCACGGTCGATAGCAGTTTTACGGTCCACTCCCAGATAGCCCATCGCCCGATAGGCATGTGCAAAGGGTAAGGTATAGTTCACACCAAAGAAAGAAGCTTCTTTCTTCGTATCCGACCAACGCATGACGCCGCCGGCATCTACATAAATAGTAGGAACGCTTTTTTGTACTTTGTTCTGTGCCGGAGCAACTACTGCCAGCAAACAAATAATCAAGGTAAGAATGTGTCTCTGCATGTCATCAAATTCAAGTTGGTTTTTCTTGACGGCAAAAGTAATGGAGGGCTATTATTTGTCAAAGCAGGTATCGGACATAAAACAACACAAAAAGGACATGCATTGATTATCAGTGATATCCATAGACAAATTCCGAATTAGAATATAATAACAACCAGAAATAATTAATCGGACGAACTGGTATTTTTTCTCCAGATTCTTGTAATTATTAGGCATAAAGAAGTATCTTTGGCACATTCTTTATACAAGAGATTAAATGAGAAGACACACCAACATACTAATTTTGCTGCTCCTCACAGGACTCTGCATTTCTGCAGGGGCGCAAAATAATCCCTATAAGATAGACGACTCATTATATCCCATCTTCCAACGTGCCATCAAATGGCGTACTCAGCCCCAAGGACTACTTATTGCTGATACGCTTTATGCGGAAGCCACGCAAAAGAAAGACAAGAAAGCACAATGCCTGGCGTTAACAATCCCTGTCAGCTTTTATCTGAGTATCAATAATTATGAGAAACTGGAACAAGCAGCAGCCCGAGCTAAAGAAGAAGCAAGAAAAAATAATTATCTCCAATATTATTATTCTGCCTGTACCAACGAAATAAACTGCCTGTTGAATAACGGACATTCATTGCGAGCCCTGCAAAAAGCTGAAGAAATGAAAATACAGGCTTTCAAAGATCAGCACGAGTATGGAATATTTTCGTGTATCTTCACTTTAGGGAACATTTACTACATGCGTCAAAACAGGGAGGTAGCCACAGAGTACTACAAAAATGCGTTGGAATATATGCTAAAGAACCTACCCGATCAGGACCCGACATATATGTATATAAACCTTTCTGAATATTATCGGGATAAAGGCGAAGGTGAAGTGGCTTTGGAATATGCAGAGAAAGCTGCTAAAGCCGCTAAAACCAATGAAAGTCGTGTAGCCTCACTGCTAAATAAATGCGAAGTATTGTATTCCATGAAGCGTATTAATGATTTTAATGCTTGTTATGATGAATGCACGCAGGTAATAGAACAATATGGTGTCATTCGCAAGACAGCCGTACAACGCCTGCATATCTATAAACTCATTCTAAATAAAAATTACGATCAGGCACATACTGAAGCGGATTCCCTACGCAATTTATTGTCAGCCAACCAGATGCATCATGAAATATATCTGAAATCAGGAAACTATGAAAAAGCTTATATATATAATAACTGGCTCCACAATTATCAGGATTCTGTCAACCGTCAGGTACAGTCATCAGACATCGCCGAACTAAATGCACGTATAGGTACTGAACGCATAAAATTGGACGCCAAAGCCCTGGAATATCAGAATACAGCACTCAACCTGAAGAATACCCAGCTGGAACTGGACCGGACAAAGTCGCAGTCTGAACTGGAAATGATGAATATCGAGAATAGTAAGTTAGTACTGGAAAACCGGAATCTGGATCTGGCACGCCTCAATGTAGAAGCGGAAAAGCAAAAGGCCATTTTAAAAGAGCAACAAAGCGCCTCCCAACATTACATCGTAACCCTCAGTCTTGTGCTCTCATTCTTGTTTCTTTTCACCTGCTTCCTGATATTCTACCTGTACAGACGCCGTAAAACAATGGCTATCCTACAGGAGAAAAACGAAGAGCTCACCGTTGCACGCGATCATGCTGAGGAATCGGACCGGATGAAAAGCTTCTTTATACAGAACATGAGTCACGAAATTCGCACACCACTCAATGCCATAGTCGGATTCTCACAGGTATTATCTACTCCGGACATGGAAGTTGACGACGAAGAAAAGGAAGAGTTCAGCATGCTCATCCAGCAGAATTCCGAGTTGCTGACTACACTGATCAATGATGTCCTTGACCTTGCCAGTCTGGAAAGTGGTAAATACAGAATGCATTTGGCGCCCCACCGTTGCAATGAATTATGCCAGGTAGCAATGGTTTCCGTTGTGCATCGTAATCCGAAAAAAGTGAAGTCTTATTTCACTTCCGATGTGCCAAATGACTACCTGTTTGTAACGGACAAAGAACGCTTGCAACAGGTACTTATCAATTTCCTGACCAATGCGGAGAAACACACGGAACGGGGCGAGATTCACCTTCATTGCTCTCTTACGGAGAATCCGGGAAAGATAACCTTCTCCGTTGCAGATACTGGTCCGGGGATTCCGGCAGACCAGGCAGATTGCGTTTTCGACCGGTTCAGCAAGCTGGATGAATTCAAACAGGGCACAGGACTCGGATTGAACATCTGTTCCATCATTGCCGGACGCCTGAAAGGGGAAGTGAAACTGGATAAGAATTATACCGGAGGAGCACGTTTCCTGTTTATACTTCCGCTCGACAGTGTGCCTGATAAATAAAGTTCTGCTAAACAAAACTCACCACTCGTTGTTCTTTTCGAAACGATAACAATCTAATGAAGGAACAATGAAAAAGTTGACGTATTCTTTCTTGCTTCTGATGCTCCTGACATCAGTTCCGGCCCTGGCCGATTATGCGCCTGTCAATGTGCAGACAGCACTGAAAAAGATGTATCCTGCCGCCAAGGATGTTGCCTGGTCACGGGATGAGACTTACTATGTAGCGGACTTTATACAGAATGGTTTCGACACAAAGGTCTGGTTCAACTCCGAAGCGCAATGGGAAATGAGACAGATTGACTGGGAAACAATGGATGAAGTGCCCAATGCCGTGTACAATGCTTTTGCTGCAAGCGAATATTCCGATGGAATGGTGCAGGGAGTCACCTTAGTTCAGTTTCCCAAACGGGAAGCGGTGGTTTCTGTAATTGTGGGAATGGCGAATACACAGACCAAGTACCAACTATTGTTCACCCTCGACGGTGGACTGGAGGATGAACGCAATGCAACCTATTTCAATAACCTGCTTGGCGCGGAAGTCTTCTTATAAAAGCCCCCCCTCAGACATACTGCTTCGGCGTCACCCCAAACTCTGCCTGGAAGCATTTAGAGAAATAGGAATGATTGGAGAAACCGACCATATACATCACTTCAGCCACAGTAAACTTCTGCTGCTTCAGCAGCATAGCCGCCTTTTTCATGCGGATGGACTTAATGTATTCCACAGGTGTCATACCCGTCAGTTGCTTTATCTTGCGATACATCTGCTTGTTATTAATATCGGTCCATTCACAAAGGGCATTCACATTCAGTTCGGAGTCCGAGATATGTTCTTCAATCAGATGAATCACGTTTGCCAGAAACTTCTCATCATAAGAAACCGCCTCTATCTCCTTCGGAGTGGAAAGAACTTCCATACGGGCTTTTGCCTCATGCGTCTCCCAGCTATGTAATAACTGCTCCACGCGCGAAAGTAAAATATCCGGTTCAAAGGGTTTAGGAATGAAAGCATCTATATGTAACTGGATACTTTCAAGCTCTGTTTCCTTATCACTTTTTGCCGTCAGCAAGATAATGGGAATAGTAGATGTGGGAATATTCTTCTTGATATGACGCACCATTTCAAGTCCATCCATTACAGGCATCATGACATCAGCTATAATCAGATCGGGCATTAATTCCATAGTGAGTTCCATACCTATCTTACCATTATCCGCTAAACGGCAACGATATTTGGTATGCAGTATCTGATAGATAAACTCTGAAACCTCCGGAGTATCATCCACAATCAGAAGCAATGGTGCATCCGAAGCAGGCATACCTGTATCTGGAACCACAACTTCAACTCCGGCAGCGACAGGTTCGATATCAGAAGAAACAGTTTCCGGAGAAACCTCTACGGCAGAGTGTTCCATAGCAATCACCGGAAGGGTCAGCGTAATGGTAGTACCTTTATTCTCTTCTGAAGAAAGTTGAACATTACCACCATGCAGTTCCGTATAAGTCTTTACCAAATATAGTCCGATACCCGTTCCCTCCTTTTTGCCTGCCGTCTTGGGAGACTGGAAGAAACGCTGGAAAACATACGGCTGATCCTGCCGGGGAACACCTATACCTGTATCGGATACAGAGATATGCACCTCTTTATCAGAAGCCTGCAAACGAAGCGTTACCTCACCCTCTTCCGGAGTGTACTTCACGGCATTGGACAAGAGGTTATCCAAGATAGATTCCAGTTTTATGGCATCCATCTGTATGTATATCTTTTCACGGTCGGTATGAAAATGGAAAGTTAGTTTCTTCTCTTTCGCCTTCTCCTCTGCATACAAAGCAAATAAGCCACGCGCAAAAGATACCAGTTCGATTTGAGAAAGTATCAACAACGTATTGTTGCCACTATCCACCCGGTTGAAGTCTAATCCCTGATGAATGAGTGAATTCAGCTTCATGGCATTTCGATGCACCTGCTCCAGTTGTTTCTTCTCCTGCTGATCCTTGATACCAGGCAGCAACTTGCTGATAGGGGCGATAATCATGCTCAACGGAGTTTTTAGGTCGTGGGAAAGGTTGGTGAAGAACTCCATTTTCGCCTGCGATTGTTCCAAAATTTTCTCCTTCTCCATACGCTCCAGCTTCAAGCGATTCTTAACGCGGAAGAAGTTGATGGTCCAGACCACCAGTATCAGACAGAGCAAGACATAGAGCGCCTTGGCCCACGGAGTATAGTACCAGGGGGGAATGATATGAACCTCCAGTGTATAAGCCCGGTCCGATGGTTTTCCATAAGCGTCCAACTTACTCACCAACAGACGATAGTCTCCATAACTCAGGTTATTGTAAGTGATACGGTTCGTATTCGCTTTCAGCAAGTTCCACTCACGATCCACACCTTCCAGACGATATACAAGTTTGCTTTTTTCTTCAAGAGAATAAGGCAGGTCGGAAAGTTCAAAGGCAAGGTTATTCTGGTCATAAGCCAGTTCTATTCGTTGCGAGTAGCGGATACTTTGTTCGGGCAATGAGGAAGTGCCGGAGCGTCCGGTACCGGAATGTGAAAGATCAGTTTGTGAGATATTGGGCTGATACAGTTGGTTGTTGATATAAATGGCAGTCAGGATAAGCGACTTTTCGGTGTGTTCCGCCAGCAGAGCTTCCGGTGAAGATATGGCAAAGCCATCTGCCGTACCCAAGTAAAATTCTCCGCTTGTCCGGTCGAAGAACATACTGGTGAAACGTTTATCAGTGATATTCAGCCGACGGATTTCCAGCGTTTGCTGGTCTGCCACCCAGAAACCGTCGGTAGTAGATATCCAGATTTTTCCGTCAGCCTCAGCCATGGAAAGTATTGCATAGTGATTGTACTCATCGAAAGGAAGCATGCGGATACTATTGTTATTAGGCTGTACACGCATCACACCACCGGGAAAGCCTATCCAGATATGACCGTCTTGGGCAGAGAGGATGAAGTTGGGGGTTCTTTCGCCTGTCAGCTCGTCCGGGGCGATATGGGTTATCTCGCCTGTGCGGGGATTTATCTTCTCGATGCTATTGGCACTGTTGTACAGCAATGCCCATACATTCCCCTCACGGTCGGGGATTAGCTGGTTGATGAACATACCCGAAAGACCGTTGTGTATGGAATACGTCTTCTCTGCCATATAGGGACCACCGGAAGAACGCATAAGATTCTGTTTATCTACCACAAAAATTCCACCGAGACAAGTGGCTATCCAGAGTTTCCCTTCCCGGTCTTCAAATAAATGATACGCCCAGTTGGCATTGTAGCGGCGGGTGCTATCCACAATGCTATAATGGACGAACTGGCGGTTCTTCGGATCATAACGGCTGATGCTGCCATCGGTAGCCACCCAGAGTTGCCGCTCCCGGTCTTCATAAAGATGGCGTACCCGGTTGTGTGACAAGGGATATTTCCGATCACCCATTTTATACCAGGCCACATCTTGTTCTTCACCCAGGGGCTGGGTGAAACGAATCAGTCCGTTAGTTCCGCCAAACCAGTAAGTTCCGTGTGTATCGCGAAGCATGGAATAGAACTGGTTCCCCTCTCCCGTTCCGGTGATTTGTGAAATGGGGATATAACGCAACGCATTGTTATTCCGTGACATGGAAATTCCGTAATCCGTACCCAGCCAGATGTTATGTTCCCGGTCGGCAAAGATAGTCCAGATGATATTATTGGAAAGTGATTGCAGATTTCGGGAGTCGTGGACCACGTGCAACAAAGGTTCTCCTTCCTGATATACATACAAACCGTTGTCCGTACCCACCAGCAACTGCCCACTGCCATCCAGTGCCAATGACTTGACGGAATTATCGTGGAAAGCATCAATCCGCTGAGTACGGCCGTCGGCAGGCGTATATCTGAAAAGACACCCTTCCGTACCGATCCAGATGCAGCCACGCGCCGTATCTTCCAGTAGGGAATTGACAAACTGATTGCTCCGGTTGCCACTGAGAGGCAGGTCTATTTCTTCAAAATGCCGGGTAGCGGGGATATAGCGACAGAAGCCGTTATAGGTACCGATATAAAGAAGCCCGTCCGAAGAGCGGATCAGGGAATAGATGGTCTGGTGTGGAATACCTTCGGTAACGGCAGAGAGTTGGTGGTCGTTCAGCGAATAGGTATAGAGGCCGTTCAATGTTCCCAACCACAGCATACCGTCGTGTACAAGCAATGCACGGATATCGGTCGGAAGTTGCGTTTCCGGTTCTTCGTAGGTATCTGTGCGATAGTTATAAACCAGCAGACCATTGTCGGCACCCAGATAAAGATAGGTACTGTCTACCACTGTACCGCAATAAATCTGCGTATTGTTACGCTTGGCGAAAGTGAAATGTGGCTGCGTGGAATAACCGTCATAACTGAACAACCCTTTATTGGAACCGATCCATATCAGTCCCTGTGTATCTTGCAGGAAGCAATTGATTACAGAGGCTTCCGTCCCCAGACTGATATTATCGAACAAGCGATAATCCGGTTTCTGTCCGGACAGCTTAACGGGAAGCGTTATCTGCAAAAGTATAAGTAGAAGAAGAAAAACAGGTCTGCGCATACACTTCGGTTTGTTAAAGGTCGGGGACAAAGATAAAATTAATCTGTAACAAACGCCCTGCACCTTTCTAAAAAATTACCTAAAACCACTGGCATACAAAATTCATAATGGTGGGGAAGCAAGGCGAAAGCCCCATAGCCTACGAAGAAAATTCATTGGCTACAGGGCGGTATCGCATACTTTATAAAAATTCTACAAAGTTTCAATCTCTCCCGATGTCAGCCCTGTAGACTTTACTATCACGTCAACAGGAATACCCAGTTGCTTCATGTTGCGGGCTATGGAAAAACGTTCTTCATCTCGTCCTTCCGCACGTCCTTCTGCACGTCCTTCCGCACGTCCTTCAATCTTTCCCTCCAGTTTGGCAGAATCCAGCACATCGTTCTGAATCATCACGGCGCTCAGATGCTCGTCATAAGCCATGCGCTCTTTAGGGGGCATGGAGAAGTATTTCAGTTTCTCGCGAGCCTCGCTCAGACCGGGAGCGGTGGTATCGGGGCGAATGGTACCGTCCTTCAAATATTTCATCCATTCTTCAAGTGGTGTGACAGCCACTTTGTCGAACTCATTCACACGGATAAGGACATATTCGGGAAATATCTCGGCTGGCATGCGGGAGACAATGGCATCACGCTCCTTGACATTCACCTGAAGGTGGTCGCCCGTATGGACGCCTACGAAATGGTTCTGACCGTAATACAGGTAGTCGTTTCCCTTTCCGATATCGAAGTAGAGAACGCTGATGGAGTAGATTTTCTTCACCTTATAGTACGTTTCACCCAGCGAGATATGCTCAGTGATAGCCTTGGCAACGCCATAAAGAATCCGCTCCAGATAATAAAGTTCGCGGGTATTCTGTATCTCGATAATGATGATCTCGTCCTTACTGTTACGGGCCTTGATGTCCACACGGTTGAATTTATCTTCAGCGGACAGTTGATTGCTTTCACTCTCCAGAATTTCCAAAATAGTGACTTTCTCACCCAGAAACACGGTGAGGAAACCTTCAAGCACGTCGAAGTTTGCCTTCTGGCGTAACAGGCGCTTGATGGCCCAGTCGAAACGTACATATTTGTCTTGAAGTTCTTCCATTTCTCTAATTATTAATTTGGAATACATAACTTTACCCACAAAGGTACATCTTCTTGCGGAAAAGGGCAACAAACATACGAAAGAAAGTGAAAGGGACAGGATAAAAAGAGATGCCGGTTGGCATTCCTTGCAAAGTCAGCTTCAGTGCGGCTGTCAGGTATTGGCACGAAATAAGAAGGTACAAGGATATTACGGGCTCTACGAAGTTTAGCCAATCCGCTTTCCGGCAATATCGTTATGGTCGCCAGCATGATGGCAATCACAAAAGCCGAAGCACTTGTTAAAAATTCATATATTGATAACATCTTTCCCTGCCTGTTCAATACCGGCATAAAGACAATGGGACTTTCTGTAACGTTTGCAAACGTTTGCGCAAATCACTAACCCGATAACTGTCAATGAAGAAGCGATATTTCATGTATTCAGCTATTTTTGCAACCGGATAAGTCAGTTCAATAAGATAAGCTGCACCTTAGCAATAAAAAAACAAGCAAGCTTATTTTGTATTGTTTTTGGTTTGCACTACCTTTGGATAAAGGAATACTTAGAGAATACCATGAATAAACCGCAGATTACCATCAAGGACATAGCACGGGCGTTGAACGTCTCGCCCTCTACCGTGTCAAGAGCGTTGAAGGACAACCCGGATATCAGCCAGGAAACCCGCAACCTTATACATGCTTACGCCCGCGAGCATAATTATAAGCCTAACGTACTTGCAGTAAATCTTCGAGCCAGCCGTTCGAATACAATCGGTGTAATTGTGCCGCAACTGGTACATCACTTTTTCTCGTGCGTGCTGAGTGGCATTGAAAAGGCTGCCGCCGAAGCAGGATACAATATTCTGGTAGCGCAGAGCAACGAATCTTATGAACAGGAAGTGAAAATCGTACATTCATTCCTTGCCGCCCGCGTCTGTGGTGTGATTGCCTCATTAGCAAAAGATACTTCCCAATACGACCATTATCAGGACTTGCTGAATAACAATATTCCCATTGTGTTCTACGACCGCATCTGCACCGGATTGAAAACAGAGCGGGTGGTAGTGGACGACTATGCCGGTTCTTTTGCTGCTGTAGAGTATATGATACAGACAGGCTGCAAGCGTATCCTGTTTTATGGAGCAGCCCCGCATTTGGAAATCACCAAGAACCGCCGGAATGGCTATCTGGATGCCATGAAGAAATACAAGATTCCCGTGGACGACAGCATGATTATGTTGTGTGATACCCGGGAACGTGCCATATCCATCACCCCTGACATACTGGAAGGTTCCGAGCATCCCGACGGTTTCTTCGCCATCAATGACGAAACAGCTTCAGGCATTCTGTATGCCTGCAAACTGGTTGGAAAGAAAGTGCCCGACGAAGTATCGATCTGCGGATTTACCGACGGTGCCATCGCCCAAAGCACAGATCCCAAACTGACCACCGTAGAACAGCATGGAGAAGAAGTCGGAAAAAGCGCTTTCAGCATTCTGACAGGTAAGCTGGAAGGGGGCGATGATAAGAGTAGCAACAAGATTGTGAGGACAAATCTTGTAGTGAGGGGAACGACGAAATAACTGAATAAATATCTAATACATAAAATTAAGAATGAAAGTAAAACCTGATTTGAGCTTTTGGAAGCTGTGGAATATCAGCTTCGGCTTCTTTGGCGTACAGATTGCGTATGCTTTGCAGAGTGCAAACATCAGCCGTATTTTTGCGACATTGGGTGCAGACCCGCACAATTTGAGTTATTTCTGGATATTGCCACCATTGGCAGGTATCATCGTGCAGCCCATCGTAGGTGCTGCAAGCGACAAAACGTGGACACGCTTCGGACGACGTATTCCTTACCTCTTTGTCGGTTCACTGGTAGCCGTACTGGTAATGTGCCTGCTGCCGAATGCCGGTAGCTTCGGTATGGCAGTCAGCACGGCAATGATATTCGGATTAGTATCGTTGATGTTTCTGGATACATCCATCAATATGGCGATGCAGCCATTCAAAATGATGGTGGGCGACATGGTAAACGAAAAGCAAAAAGGCCTTGCCTACTCTATCCAGAGTTTCCTGTGCAATGCCGGTAGCTTGGTAGGTTTCCTATTCCCGTTCATCTTTACATGGATAGGCATCAGCAACATAGCTCCCCAAGGTGTAGTTCCCGACTCAGTTATATATTCCTTCTATATCGAAGCAGCCATTCTGATACTTTGCGTCATCTACACCACAGTAAAGGTGAAAGAAATGCCACCTGCCGAATATGCGGAATACCATGGCATCACCGAAGAGGAAAAAAAGGAAAAGATCAATATGGTGAAACTACTGGTGAAAGCACCGAAAGCTTTCTGGACAGTAGGTTTGGTCCAGTTCTTCTGTTGGTTTGCCTTCATGTTCATGTGGACCTATACCAATGGTAGTGTAGCTGCCAATGTATTCGATGCTCCTACTGTTGAAACTGTGGTGAACGGCGCAAACAAAGTAGTGCTGGACACTAAGAGTATCCAATATCAGAATGCTGCCGACTGGGTAGGCGTATTGTTTGCCGTACAGGCCATTGGTTCTGTACTCTGGGCTGTATGTATCCCGATGTTCAAGAACCGCAAACTGATCTACTCACTCAGTCTTGTTTTGGGTGGAATAGGTTTCATCTCCACGTATTTCGTTCACAATCAATATGTATTATTCATCTCCTTTTTGCTTATCGGTTGCGCATGGGCAGCTATGCTGGCATTGCCTTTCACCATCCTGACCAATGCTCTAAGCGGCGGACACATGGGGACCTATCTGGGACTGTTCAACGGAACGATCTGTATTCCGCAGATTGTAGCTGCTACGCTAGGTGGTAGTATTCTGGCTCTGTTCACCCCGAAAGGCATGTTACCGCCTGAAATAAATATGCTTGTCATGGCAGGCGTGATGTTGATTATCGGTGCCGTTTGTGTATATTTAATCAAAGAGACCAAAGGAGAACAAGCAAAAGCATAATCCGTGCGAAAACATACTTAAAAGGAGATATCTATCCCTCTACGACAAACAACTCTTTTCTCTACGATAATCGCCCCGTTCCTTTAAAAAGATCGGGGCGATTCTTATAAAAGAACCAAACACATCTTATTCTTTAGATATTCTTTGTCTTCTTTTTTTCCTCATCATTGCCGTTTATCCGTTTATTTGTTTATCTTTACGGCCATAATCACCATTGAGATACACACCATGAAAAGATACCTTAAAACCGATGAATGGAATATTATTGAAGATAACTTTCACGCCGACAACCTGCGAATGTCAGAAAGTATATTCAGTCTTGGGAACGGTCGCTTCGGCCAACGGGGCAATTTCGAGGAACCTTATTCAAGCGACTCATACCGTGGTTCATTCGTTGCCGGTATCACCTTTCTTGATAAAACGCGTGTAGGCTGGTGGAAAAACGGTTTCCCTCATTTCTATACCCGTATTCCCAATGCAGCAGACTGGAGTCGTGTCAGTCTGCGCCTTATCGACGAAGAACTGGACCTGGCACAATGGGACGTGAACAGCTTCAGCCGCAGGCTCGATATGAAAGCGGGTATCTCCTACCGGGACTTCGAAATCACATCTCCCAAAGGACACCAAATACGGGTACATGTGGAGCATATCAACAATATGGCTCACCCCGATTTATGTCTGATAAAATACAGCGTCACCTCCATCAATTATACGGGAAGAATATCACTGATTCCCTCCCTGGATGCAGTCATAGTCAATAAGGATGATGATCCAAACGAGAAGATATGGAATATCCTCCGTTCCGGCGTCACAAAGGATTGTGCTTATCTATGGACGCAAACCCGACGTGAAGATGCGCAAGTGTGCTATGCCATGACCTATCAGTTCTTCAAGAACGGCAAAGAAACCACCTCGAACCCGATACGCATTGAAAAGGAGAAACAAACCGGGTTCAGCATCGGGGCAGATGTGAAACCGGGAGACAATGTAATGCTCATCAAATATACCGTTATAAGTTCATCGCTCTATGATGAACGCCAGGAACTGATAGAACATTCCGTCACCAAAGCCCGTCAGACTAAAATAGACGGCTGGGATAAGCTGGAAAACGATCATCAGCAAGCCTGGGCCAATATATGGAAAGAAATGGATGTGGTTATCGAAGGCGATCCGGAAGCACAACAGGGTGTCCGGTACAACATCTTTCAACTATGCCAGACGTACCGCGGTGATGATCCGCGCCTGAATATCGGTCCGAAAGGATTCACTGGTGAAAAATACGGTGGAAACACATACTGGAATACGGAACTTTGTTGTGTACCGTTCTTCCTACTCTCTACTCCGAGGGAGATTGTGAAAAACCTGTTGATATACCGCTATAACCAACTACCGAAAGCGATAGAGAATGCCCGCAAACTGGGTTTCAAAGAGGGTGCCGCCCTCTTCCCGCAAGTTACTTACAGCGGTGAAGAATGCCACAGTGAATGGGAAATTACCTTTGAAGAAATACATCGCAATAATATCATCGTCTATGCCATTGCACAGCATGCTGCAATCACTGGCAGTAAAGATTATGTAGCCAAATACGGACTGGAAGTAATGATCGCCGTCTCCCGTTTCTGGAGCCAGCGTGTATCTTTCTCCAAACCAAAACAGAAATATGTGATACTGGGTGTCACCGGACCGGATGAGTACGAAAACAACGTAGATAATAACTGGTACACCAATTACTCGTGTGTGCAGTGCCTGCGGATGACACTTAACTATCTTGAGATCATTGCCGGAGAATATCCCGACGAATATGCGCGTGTACGCCGTGTCACCAACCTCCGCCAACAAGAAGAGGCTGAACGCTGGCGCGACATTATCAACCGTATGTATCTGCCAGAAGATAAAGAACTGGGGATCTTTGTACAAAATGACGGTTTCCTGGATAAGGAACTGAACAGTACCGATGCCATTCCACCCGAAGAACGCCCCATCAATCAGCACTGGTCGTGGGATCGTATTCTTCGTTCATGCTACATCAAACAAAGCGATGTATTATTGGGCCTATATCTGTATTATTTCAATTTCGATAAGGAAACAGTCCGCCGCAACTTCGACTTCTATGAAACAATGACGGTGCATGAATCTTCACTTTCCCCACACATCCACTCCATTCTTGCCGCCCGCATCGGAGAAGTGGAAAAGGCTTACCAACTCTTTCTGCATGCCACCCGTCTTGACCTGGATGATTACAACAACGAAACTCACCAAGGACTGCATATCACCAGTATGCCGGGCAGCTGGCTTGCCATTGTACGAGGCTTTGCCGGGATGCAGATTCTGGAGAGCATACTCTCTTTCTTCCCAGTCATTCCCGAGAAGTGGAACAGTTACTCCTTCCAGATAAATTATCAGGGACGTACACTTCATATGCATGTAGGCAAAGAAATAAATATTTCACTTATTGCCGGAGAAGAACTGAACATACAAGTATATAAAAACGTTTATAAGCTCAAATTGGGCACCGATTTGTTGCTCAGGATAGAGGAGTAGAAGCCTGTATCATTAACAACGCGTAACAAAATAAACCGGGAGAACAATTATCTGTTTTTCCGGTTTTATGTTTTTTATACCTAAACGAACAACTATACATTAGTATGAAGAAAATCTATTTGTTCGCCATCAGCGTGATGCTGCTTGCCACATCATGCGGGCACAAGAAAGAGGGCGATGCCACGCTGATCCGACCTGTCAAGACAGCTACTGCCAGCTCCCAATCGGTCATCCGGAAAGACTTCTCCGGTATTGTAGAAGCCGTAGAATACGTGAAACTGGCCTTCCGTGTCAGTGGACAGGTCATAAATCTGCCTGTGGTAGAAGGTCAGCGGGTAAAGAAAGGACAGCTGATCGCCGCCATTGATCCGCGTGACATTTCCCTGCAATACGCCGCCGACAAAGCCGCTTACGAGACTGCCGCAGCACAGGTAGAACGTAACAAACGCCTGTTGGGACGCCAAGCTATCTCCGTGCAGGAATATGAGATCAGCGTTGCCAATTATCAAAAGGCAAAGTCAGCTTATGAATTATCCAGCAATAATATGCGGGATACCAAACTTACCGCTCCCTTCGACGGTTCTATTGAAAAACGTCTGGTAGAAAACTATCAGCGCGTGAACTCTGGGGAAGGCATTGTACAATTGGTGAATACACAGAAGCTCCGCATCAAATTCACCGTACCGGATGATTATCTCTATCTACTTCGGGCAAAGGACGTAACATTCAAAGTGGTATTCGATACCTATCCGGGCACGACATTCAATGCAAAACTGGAAGAATATCTGGATATTTCTACAGCCGGAACAGGTATCCCGGTAACTATTACGATCGAAGATCCTGCTTTCAACCGTTCCCTATACGATGTGAAACCGGGATTTACGTGCAAAATCAAGCTGGCTTCGGACGTAGCTCCCTTCTTGGAAGAAAAGCTTGTGAATATTCCGCTCAGTGCCATATTCGGTGAAAGCGAGAACCAGAGGACCTATGTGTGGGTAGTAAAAGACAATAAGGTAAGCAAGCGGGAAGTAACCGTATACTCTCCTACCGGAGAAGCCAATGCCCTTATCTCTACCGGTGTACAGCCGGGAGAAACTATTGTGATTGCCGGAGTGCACCAACTGGTGGACGGACAAACGGTGAAAGTTATCAATTAGACTACCAACCACTGCGACCTTGAGGTCGCCCAAATATAAATTATATGAATTTAGCTAAATATGCATTAGACAACACCAAGATTGTTTATTTCTTCCTGGCTGTGTTGCTAATCGGCGGTATACTATCATTCGACCGGTTGGGAAAGAAAGAGGATGCACCCTTTGTCATCAAGTCAGCGGTCATAATGACCCGCTACCCGGGGGCGGAACCAGCAGAAGTAGAACGACTGATCACTGAACCGATCTCCCGCGAGATACAGTCGATGAGTGGTGTATATAAAATTAAGTCGGAGTCCATGTACGGACTATCCAAGATAACATTCGAGCTTCAACCTTCCCTTTCCGCAGAGTCGATTCCGCAAAAGTGGGATGAATTGCGCCGTAAGGTGCTCAACATACAACCGCAACTACCCGCCGGCGCTTCCGTTCCCACGGTATCGGACGATTTCGGCGATGTATTCGGCATATACTATGGCTTGGTAGGCGATGACGGTTTCTCTTACGAAGAAATGCGCAACTGGGCAGAACGTATCAAAACCCAGGTTATCACTGCTGACGGAGTTATGAAAGTAGCCTTGTTCGGTACACAAACCGAGGTGGTAAATATCTATATATCCGTCAATAAACTGGCCGGTATGGGTATAGATCCGAAGCAAGTAGCAAGTCTGTTACAATCGCAAAACCAGATTATCAATACAGGTGAAATCAATGCCGGTGAACAACAACTGCGCATTGTTGCCAACGGAACCTATACTACCGTCAATGACATCCGGAACCAAGTGATTACTACTCCGGGCGGACAGGTGAAACTGGGTGATATTGCCGTCATTGAAAAAGGATATATGGATCCTCCCGGCAACATCATGCATGTCAACGGGAAGCGTGCCATAGGTATCGGTGTTTCCACCGACCCGACAAAAGATGTAGTAAAGACTGGAGAACTGGTAGATCAGAAACTGGCTGAACTTCTTCCCCTTATTCCGGTAGGGTTGGAATTGGAAAGTCTGTATCCGGAAAATGTCATAGCTCAGGAAGCAAATAATGGTTTCATCATTAACCTGATAGAATCCCTCCTCATTGTAATCGTTATCATCATGTTGGTGATGGGGTTGCGTGCAGGTATACTTATCGGCAGTTCGTTGATATTCACCATTGGCGGTACGCTGCTCATCATGTCTTTCATGGGAGTAGGATTGAACCGTACTTCACTGGCAGGTTTCATCATTGCCATGGGTATGCTGGTGGATAATGCTATTGTAGTGACAGACAATGCACAAATAGCCATTGCCCGAGGTATAGACCGGCGAAAAGCACTGATAGATGGAGCTACCGGACCGCAATGGGGATTACTTGGCGCTACGTTCATCGCCATTTGTTCATTCCTGCCGTTGTACCTCGCCCCTTCTGCCGTAGCGGAAATCGTGAAACCCCTGTTTGTCGTACTTGCCATTTCTTTGGGATTAAGCTGGATACTGGCACTCACACAAACCACCACTTTCGGTAACTTTATTCTGAAAGCCAAATCCGGCGATACCAATAAAGACCCGTATGATAAACCTTTCTATCACAAGTTCGCCTCTATCCTCGGAGTACTTATCAAGAAGAAGACTCTTACACTGGGTAGTATGGTAGTCCTGTTTATCATCTCACTGGTCATCATGGGAATGATGCCGCAAAACTTCTTCCCCTCACTGGATAAGCCCTATTTCCGTGCCGATATATTCTATCCGGACGGTTACAGCATCCGTGACGTGGAAAAGGAAATGAAACAGGTAGAAGCGCACCTCCTGCAACAACCGGAAGTGAAACGAATATCCACCACATTCGGAAGTACGCCGTTACGTTACTATCTGGCATCTACTTCCGTCGGTCCTAAGCCCAACTTTGCCAATATACTTATCGAACTGACCGACAGTAAATATACAAAGGAATACGAAGAGAACTTCGACCAGTATATGAAGGCAAACTATCCGAATGCCATCACCCGTACCACTTTGTTTAAGCTATCGCCTGCGGTAGATGCCGCCATTGAAATCGGCTTTATCGGCAACAATGTCGATTCACTGGTGATGCTGACCAACAAAGTCCTGGAAATCATGCATCGGGATGATGATCTCATCAACGTACGCAATTCATGGGGGAATAAGATTCCTGTATGGAAACCCGTTTACAGTCCGGAACGTGCCCAACCGTTAGGTGTCTCCCGACAAAGTATGGCACAGAGCATTCAGATCGGTACAAGCGGTATGACATTAGGCGAATATCGTGAAGGCGATCAGGTGCTGCCCATTCTGCTAAAGGATAACACAGTCGATTCTTTCCGCATCAACGACCTGCGTACACTACCCGTATTCGGTACAACACAGGAAACCACTACCCTGGAACAAGTAGTCAGTGAATTTGATTTCCAATATAAGTTCTCGAATGTAAAAGACTATAACCGTCAGATGGTAATGATGGCGCAAGCCGATCCACGCCGGGGAGTAAATGCCATAGCAGCATTCAATAAGATATGGAAAGAAGTACAAGAAGAAATTCAGGTACCGGAAGGATATACCATGAAGTATTTTGGTGAACAGGAAAGTCAGGCAGAAAGTAATGCAGCATTGGCAGCTAATATGCCACTAACGTTTTTCTTAATGTTTATTACCCTGTTGTTCCTGTTCAGAACCTACCGCAAGCCAATTGTCATCCTATTGATGTTGCCACTTATCTTTATCGGAATCGTACTGGGATTAATCTTGCTTGGTAAATCATTCGACTTTTTCTCTGTTCTCGGTCTACTGGGATTGATTGGTATGAATATCAAAAATGCAATTGTATTGGTAGATCAAATCGACATAGAAGCTGCTTCCGGAAAAGCGCCGCTGAATGCGGTAATCAGTGCTACAACCAGCCGTATCATACCTGTAGCCATGGCGTCCGGAACTACGATTCTGGGTATGTTGCCGTTGCTATTCGACGCTATGTTCGGTGGTATGGCGGCAACCATCATGGGTGGTCTGCTGGTAGCCTCAGCATTGACGCTGTTCGTGCTTCCGGTGGCATATTGCGCGATACATAAGATCAAAGGATAAACTCCGGATACTCTTAACTATTCGCTTAAATAAGAAATAAAGAGATAATTATGAAAAAGATAATAACCATACTTACATTACTTTGCAGCTTCGGTCTGAAAGCCGGAGCCCAGCAGTTCTTAAGCCGCGAAGCATATCGTGACAAAGTAGAAGCCTACAGCCAAGTGCTGAAACAGCAGCGTCTGAAAACCATGGCAAGCACCGAAGCGCGAAAAATAGCAAATACCGGCTTCCTGCCACAAATAGACATCACAGCCGAAGGTACCGCCAACCTCAACCACCTGGATAAGTGGAACAGTCCGAAAGGTGAGTATCGCCCCTACACCTATCAGGCACTTGCAACCTTGGCACAGCCCCTCTATACGGGTGGTTCTCTAATAGCTCAGAAGCGTATGGCACAGGCTGACGAAGAGTTAAGCCAACTCACCACTGAACTAACTCTCGACCAAATTCATTATCAAAGCGATGCCGTTTATTGGAATGCTTCAGCCGCCTATGCCAGTCTTGAGGCTGCTGCTACATTTCAGGATATCATAAAGAAGCAGCACGATATTATTCAGGATCGTTTCAACGATGGCGCTATCAGTCGTACAGACCTGCTGATGATTTCCACCCGTCAGAAAGAAGCTGAATTGCAGTATATCAAGGCCCGTCAGAACTATACCCTTGCCTTGCAACAACTGAACATTTTGATGGGGGTAGCACCCAATACTCCCGTAGATAGCCTAAGTGAAATCAGTATAGCCAGTGAGCCCGTCGACATTCTTGGACTTGACGATGTACTTCCACGCCGCGCCGATTATGCCAGCACAACGGTAAACATTGCCCGGAGTGAGGCACAACGCCATGCCGCCCTCAGCAAGTACAATCCTCAGGTAAGCATGTTCCTTGCCACAGGTTGGGATACCGGTATCACGTACATGGGACAGGAAATCCCCCATACGCCTGTAGCCGGAGTAAACGTCAGTATCCCCATCTTCCGTTGGGGGGCGCGTTTCAAGACAAACCGACAACAGAAAGCATTCATTGGTATCCAGAAGCTGCAACAAAGTTATATTACTGATAATATTCTTGAAGAACTCTCCGCCGCCACTACAAAACTGACGGAAACAGAGCAACAAGTAAAGACAGCAAAGGAAAATATGGATCTTGCCGAAGAGAACCTGGACCTTGTCACTTTCTCTTATAATGAAGGAAAATCCAGTATGGCAGATGTTTTGTCCGCACAATTATCGTGGACACAGGCTCATACGAACCTGATTAATGCATATCTGGCAGAGAAAATGGCAGTGGCAGAATACAGGAAAGTGATTAGTGAATAAAGATTCAGGCGCGAATTACGCGGATTACACGGATTCTTTCATTACAATAAAGAAATAAATCCGTGTAATCCGCGTAATCCGCGCCTAAAAAGTCCGCGTTCGTCCGCCTCAATCCGCGTCGTCCGCGTATCTTTATCCCAAGAATGAGATCAATACACCCGCAGCTACCGCTGAACCGATAACACCGGAGATATTACTGGACATACAGTAATTCAGCACATGGTTCTTCGGATCATACTTCGTAGCAATCTCATTGCATACGCGGCTTGCCATAGGCACAGCACTCAGTCCTGTTGCACCAATCAGCGGATTTATCTTCTTCTTACTGAACAGATTGAACAGCTTCACAAAGAAGATACCACCCGTAATGGAAAGTGCAAATGCAAGGAAACCACCTATAACAATACCAATGGTTGTCCAGTTCAGGAACGCTTCGCTTGTCATAGTTGCCCCTACACTCAATCCTAAGAAAATAGTCGCCGCATTCATAATGCTATTGGCAGCTGCATCAAACAAACGGCTGGTATCCGCACCGATTTCCTTAATCAAGTTACCAAACATCAACATACCAATCAAAGGCACTGCCGTCGGTACAAAGAGAGCGACAACCGTAGTCACTGCTATCGGGAAAATGATTTTCAGTACACGCAGATTCTTGATTTCCGTCTTCGAAGGATAGAGTTTCTCTTGCTCCTTCATATTGATCATCAACTCCTTCTTAGAGCAGAACAACTTCACTACCAACGGAATAATCACCGGAACCAACGCCATGTAAGAATAGGCGGCAATAGCAATCGGACCCAACAAATGCGGAGCCAACTTGATAGTCGTAAAAATTGCTGTCGGGCCGTCAGCACCACCAATGATACCGAGAGCACCTGCTTCCTGCGGTGTAAAACCAATCATCACTGCGCACAACAGTACTGTAAAGATGCCCAACTGCGCTGCCGCCCCGAAGATGGAAAGATGCAAATTACGGAGCATCGGTCCAAAGTCCGTCAGTGCACCCACACCCATAAAAATGATGGGGGGCAGGAAACCTGTCTTAATCAACATATAGTAGATGAAGTTCATCAATCCCAAGTCGTGTGCAATTTCATGCAACGGCATTTCCCAGATGCTCTTCAACACCCCATTTACCATTACCATTCCGTTTTCATCCGCCTGAATGACACCCATTTCGCCACCGGGAAAGTTGGCGATGAGCACACCGAAAGCGATAGGTACCAGCAATAACGGTTCGTAATGCTTCTTGATACCCAAATACAGCAGGATGAAAGCAATGGCATACATCACCAGAAACGACGGGTCTTCAATGATATTGCTGAAGGCCGTCATACCGTAGAGTCTTCCAAATATATCTTCCATGCTGCGTTATCCTATCTTCATTAATACATCATCTTCTGAAATGGTATCGCCCGGAGTAGCACAAATAGCAGTAACTGTTCCGTCGAAATCGGCACGGATGGCGTTATACGTCTTCATAGCTTCGATGTAGCAAAGCAAGTCGCCTTTCTTCACCTTGTCGCCCACCTTCAACGGAGTTTCCTGTGCATTCTTTGTCAGGAAGAATTTACCTTCCAACGGAGCAACCACATCCTGGCCTTCGCCTACAGGAGCTTCCACTTTCGCTGTAGCATCTGCCGGCAAATCAATATCACCGTAAGCTACCGTTACGCGATAAGCCTGTCCATCTACCTGAACGGTAAGTGTTTTCGGTTTGGCGTCGTCCAACGGAGACTTATTAAGTTCCGCCTTCCGTTTTTCCACGTCTGCCAGGAAGTCTTCTTTCGCCTTGCCACTCTTGTATGCTTCGTATTGTGCCGGATGCATGGCATATTCGAAGAGTTCTTCATCATCTTCGCCCAAATCCCATTTGTTCTCTTTCATCATCTTGCGATACTTATCGAGCGCATCCGGATAATTATCCTGTGGGTTTCCGGTAAAGAACTTACGGCCTTCGCGTTCGGCTTTCTCAATGATTTCGGGAGCCAGCGTACCCGGCAATTTACCAGCTTTACCTAACAGCATATCCCAGATATCATCAGCAATCATACCCCAACGTTCCTTACCTTTTTCCATAGCAATCACGTTCATCATCGCCAGATTCTTAACATACTGGCTGAACGGAGTTACCAACGGAGGATAACCTACACGCGGCCATACATAAGCCACTTCATTGAACAGCTTGATAAGCAACTGATCCTGCGTCATAAACGGCAAGTTACGTTTCGCCTTATATTTATTGATAGATTCCAGATTGGACTCCAAGTCAGCCATCAAGCTACCCATCATACCACCCGGAAGTCCCGGACCGATCAACAAAGAGTTCATCAAGCGGTTCTTCGGACTGATGTACAAACCGAGGAAGTCGTCCATAAATTCCTGAATCAATGCACGCACTTTCATGTATGCTTCCATATTCACCTCAGGAACCTGGAAACCTGCATCTTTCAGCATAGCCTGCACACTCAGCAAGTCAGCGTGTCCCGTACCCCATGACAACGGTTCCATACCCACGTCAATATAATCGCAACCAGCCTCGCAAACTTCGAGGATACTTGCCATATTGAAACCGGGACCTGCATGACTATGATATTGAATAGGAATTTCAGGATGTGCAGCCTTGATATTTGCTACGATCTTGCCCAATGATACCGGACGTCCGATACCTGCCATATCCTTGACACAGATTTCATCAGCACCTGCCTTGATCAGCTCTAACGCCATATTGGTGTAATATTCTACTGTATGGATAGGCGAATGGGTGATACAGAGCGAACACTGGGAAATCATTCCGGCTTCTTTAGCGTAAGCGATGGAAGGAATAATGTTACGGGTATCGTTCAGTCCGCAGAACGTACGTGTGATATCCGTTCCCTGCACTTTCTTCACTTTATAAAACAGCTTACGCACATCGGCAGGTACGGGGCTCATGCGAAGACCGTTCAGTGCACGGTCCAACATGTGAGTTTGTATACCAGCCTCGTGAAACGGCTTCGTCCATGCACGTACAGCTTTATTAGGATTTTCACCAAACAATAGATTTACCTGTTCAAAACCTCCGCCATTGGTTTCTACGCGGGCAAAACAGCCCATTTCAACAATAGCTGGAGCAACCTTTACCAGCTGGTCTACGCGGGGCACATATTTTCCGGCACTCTGCCACATGTCCCTGAAAACCAGGCTGAACTTAATTTCCTTTTTCATACTAAATAAATAGGTGTGTGTTTTTTATTAAAGATTATCATTTTATTTTCTCGACCTTGGCTACTTTACCCTTGCCTTGTGTCACCACTGTTACAGCGGCACTGATAGCAGCCAAAATGTTTCCGGGAATTGCGGCAGGACCTTGCGCACCTTTCTTATCCGGCACCACCTCTTCAGGGGCGTACTTGTTTACCAGAAGAATAAGTCCTTTACCTAAGTAGATTACAATCAGCAGGATAGCGAACACTGTCGTCATACCTACCACCATCAGCAAAAGCGCTGTGTTGAGATTTTCCATATTATAAATTATTAGTTATTCGGTCTGTTTTACAAAAAATCGTCCGAAATTACGGATTATCAATGAAATAAAATAGAAAAATAACACTAAAAGATGCTAAAACGAAAGTTTCCATGTTCTCCCTTCAAGCGGAGGGATTGCATGGAAACGATCTGTCAGAAGTCACGGAATGTCAAAAGCTACTGAACCGATGAAGTAAGAGGAAATCAGCCCAACGGATTTTCATCAAGACCACCGTCACCGGAGCCACCTTGATCGCCGCCGTCATCACCGGCATTTCCTCCACCGGCGTTGCCGGTCTTGCCAGCCCACTCTTCCCAAGCAATCTTCGTATTTACCATACTACGGGTAGTCACTTGATTACCACTGCTACGCTCCACTTCGGGTAGGAAGCGAACACGCACCCCTCTAATCAATGAGGCGCTTACCTCTTCGGCCGTCGGCACCCCTTTTGTAGCGGAAACAGCTGTATAATAGAAAGTGCCCACGCCATCTATTTTCACAGTACGTCCCTGTCCCATATAATTACTTAATACTCGTCCTAAGTTTTCAATCACCGCATACGTGTCACCACGAGTCACGGTAGAAATGGCAGACAGTTCATCCGCCACTTCGCGAGTAGTCACAGGTTTGCCCCAGGTAATTGATTGAGGATACCACAAATTGTTAATTGGTTTCTTGGTTCTTTTAAAAAATGCCATAATCGTAATGTTTTTAAATGATTAATTTAATAATGTATTTATCTCTTCCATCTCACCCGAGAAGCAGATGTTTTCACCGTGAGGCCTCAACGATTCAGCCATCTGCTTTTCTCAAATTCGATGTTGCAAAGTTAGGGTGAGATACAAGAGAAAACAAGAAAATGACATCTACAGCCAATTTACATAAACCGATAATTTACAACACATTACAAAACAAACATCTCTACAGGGAAGAAAAAGAATATGAAGCTATTAAAAAACAACATAGCAGCAATCTCTACAGAGATGATGCGTAAACTACTGATAATGAGTATTCCTTTTTTTGTCGGTCTCTACATATCATGATTCTATACTTGATGCCTTATCGCTTCATCTATTAAGTATATCACTTACGGATAAACATAGTTAAGCGACCTGTTTAACAAAACTAATTTCAAAAATGGCAAAAACAAGGCGATTCTAGTGAAACAAATTTATTTAATTTTTAATTGTCCACCTTTTGGTGGACAGCAATGACAACCAGTATTAAACAAACCTACCAGTAATTCAATAATTATTCGTAGTATCCCTTATAAATTACCTTTTATAGATATAATATAATCAAAAAGATCCTGATACGATCCGAATCTACGTCCTTCCTTGTAATATAATTTCACGATCAAGAAATATTCTGTTTTTACTATTAATCCACCATAGTCCTCCCCCCTCTCAGCCCCCTTCTGCAATGGGGTACCTCAGTCCCATACTAAGATACCCTAAGTATCATACTGAGACTATCTCAATATAGGACTGAGATACCCTATATATAAGACTGAAATAACATCACTTCCGGAAAAAGTTCGAATACAAAGTTATACCGGAGCATTTTTGTTGGAATATTTTTAGGTCCTTACAGATTTTACACCGCTAAATTATTAATCAGTATCCCCAAACAAATCCGTCCACCGTCTCCCCATCCTTAAACAGTGTCTCCTCCTCTTGCATCAGCCTTTTCTTCAGCCTGAATTTTTGTTGTGAAACCGAGGCAGGCGACACCGCAATAAGCGTAGCCACCTGTGCATTCGTAAAGCGCAGACGTATCAACAGACAAAGTTGCAGGTCGGCGGCAGTCAATGAAGGAAAACGTGTGGCGAGACGGTTGGTGAAGTCACTGTACACGCGATTAGCAAGTTGCGTCAAGTGTTCCCAGTCTTTATCAGAAAGAAACTTGGGCTGACGGCGCAGGCGTTCCACCACGTCGTCACGGTCTATCAACGTTGAAGTAAGCGTCTGTACTTGCTTATCAAGCAGACAGATGCGTTCGTTCTGCTTCTCCAGCAATTCCGCTTCACGAGGCAACGGACGCTTTTCATATTCCTTAAGGCGAATGCGGAGGGAGTCGTTCTCTCCTCGCAAGAGCACATTCCGGTCCGTGAGATTCAACAAAGACTCTTCTACTTCTTCACGCTCTTCGTCCGTCAACGCCATTTCGTTCAAACACGCTTCCAATTCTTCGCGTTCGCGCTCGTTGTTACGCAGGCGTTGTTCGTTCTCGCTCAAATTTACGAGATAGCGGCGGTGCTTGCGATCCTTGGAAAACTGGATATCTTTGATGGAAAGCCATACATTGAGGCCTATCATCAGTGCGGTGAATGTTCCCCACAGATATTGTTTCCGCTTGTCAGCGGGCTTTATGCGAACCAGACTTCCACCGGAATGTTCCTTCACCTGATTGTATTCACTGTGCAAGCCGGAGAGCAAACGAGCTATCCGGGCACTGTCGGCAGCGCCAGATTGTACCAGCGAGTCGGCACGGGCAAGGGACTGTTCGTAGTTCATCAAAGTCGGGTCGGCAGGTTTCGAGCAGGCTGTCAGGCCGAAAAGGAAAGTCAACAAGAGAGGAAGAGACGCGTGTTTCATCTTGAATGTATCTGTTAATATAATAAGGTGCAAAGGTAGCACTTTCTCCCTACAAAAAAGCACGGGAGGCATAAACTTTTTAACAAGCTCATGCCTCCCGCGCTTTATCAATCAAGAGAACAGCCTTACTTTAAACGCCTTGACAATCGTGAAGGCTCACGGCGCATGTCCCAAAGGTCGGAGATATAGACAATATCTTCTTCTACATAAAAAATCAGCTTATTATATTTACTCACTATCAATCCCCGATATAATTTATCCCGGTGTTTTAACAACGGCTCCTGATGTGCCAACTCAGGATTTATGGCTATACGAGCTTCCCATTTAGCCACACTTTGCTCAAATTCTTCAGCAGCCTTTCTACCAAATTCACGATAGATGTAGCGTACTGTATTTTCCCATTCATGCAGAGCCCGGGGTGCCCACTCTACCTTCATAGATTTGCTATAAATTGTTTCATTCGCTGATGCGCTGCTTCAGCAGGTACTCCTTTGCCCGCAGCAAATTCCGCTTCCGCCTCATCAATCCTTGCATTCAGTTCGTCCATCGTATATGGAGCAAGACCTTTGGCATTCATTTTTTCCAACTCCATCATCCTCAAATTTCGTCTCTGCATTGCACGCCGATAAGCCCGACGCGTCGTTCTCAGCACATCCAGATCATCAGTAGCCAATATATCCCGAGCCAGTTCATTACGACAGGCATTCAATTCCACAGTTGCCATAACCAAATTGTTTTAATCATTATAGATACAAAGATAACTCTTTATCCTGATATATTAAAGAATACAGGGATACAAAGTTTCTACCCTTTGCATCCCTGTATCTCTCAATCCCAATTCAGAATACGAATCAGAACTCGCTTGTAAAGTGGAATTTTATATTCTTGAAGTCCATCTGGGCCATTTGCAACACATAACCGCTATCCGCCAGGAAGACATCCCTCCCCTCACGGTCTTTCGCCATATACTGATACTTACGCTTCTTGAATGCTTCCAGTTCTTCAAGATTATCGCTCTCTATCCAGCAAGCCTTATAAAGGCTCAACGGCTCCCAACGGCACTTCGCACTATATTCATTCTCCAGGCGATACTGGATAACCTCAAACTGCAACTGCCCTACCGTACCGATAATCTTCCGGCCGTTGAACTGGTTGACAAACAACTGTGCCACACCTTCGTCCATCAACTGATCGATACCTTTGGCAAGCTGTTTCTGTTTCATCGGGTCAGCATTCTCGATATACTTGAACATCTCCGGTGAGAAACTCGGCAGACCACGGAAATGAAGCATTTCCCCTTCTGTCAGCGTATCACCGATCTTAAAAGAACCATTGTCCGGCAAACCGATGATATCACCCGCCCAAGCCTCGTCAACAGTCGTCTTACGCTGTGCCATGAACTGTGTGGGCGAAGAAAAACGCATCGTCTTTCCATGACGCACATGCAGGTATGGAGCATTACGTGTAAATTTACCTGAGCAAATCTTACAGAATGCGATACAAGAACGATGATTCGGGTCGATATTCGCCGTAATCTTAAAGACAAATCCGGTGAATTTAGGCTCTTCCGGTTCCACTTCACGTTCTTCCGCCTGTACAGGACGAGGGCTTGGAGCTATCTCTACAAAGCAATCCAGCAACTCTTGCACACCAAAGTTATTCAGAGCTGAACCAAAGAATACAGGTGCCAGTTCGCCCTTCAGATATTCTTCTTTATCAAATTCAGGATAAACTCCATCTATCAATTCCAACTCACTACGCAACTTATCAGCCAATTGCGCACCGATTTGCTTATCCAGTTCTTCGGTATTGATATCTACCTCCACCTTTTCCGTCACCACTTGCTTGGAAGGCTGGAAAAGATTCAGATTGTTTTCGTAGATGTTATAAACTCCCTTAAAGCGCACACCACTTTCGATAGGCCAGGTCAACGGACGTACATGAATGGCAAGCTCTTCCTCCAGCTCATCCAACAAATCGAAAGGATCTTTGGCCTCACGGTCCATCTTATTGATGAATATAATGACCGGCGTATTACGCATACGGCACACTTCCATCAACTTACGCGTCTGTGTTTCCACACCTTTGGCACCATCTACAACGATGATAACGCTATCTACAGCAGTCAACGTACGATATGTGTCTTCAGCGAAATCCTGGTGACCGGGAGTATCGAGGATATTAATCTTATACTCTTTATAGTCGAACTCCATCACAGAGGTGGTTACAGAGATACCACGTTGCTTCTCTATATCCATCCAGTCCGATGTAGCGGTTTTCTTTATCTTATTGCTCTTTACAGCACCTGCCACTTGGATCTGTCCACCAAAAAGCAATAGCTTTTCAGTCAAAGATGTTTTACCGGCATCCGGATGCGCGATAATCGCAAAGGTTCTTCTCCTCTCAATTTCGTTATTATTGGCCATATATAAAATTTGGTATAATATTATTATTGGGCATTCAGTTTTTCAATACATACTTTCAGACTCTCTTCCCAATGAGGTACTTCAATGCCGAAAGTCTTTTTAATCTTCGTCTTATCCAATACGGAATAATGCGGACGTGGTGCCTTTGCCGGATACTCATCCGTATGTAAGGGACTCACCTTGCATGTCGTGATATCCGCAATGCGATGTATAGCCACCGTAAAATCATACCATGAACATACGCCTTCATCACTGAAATGATAAATACCTGGTACAATACCCTGATTAATGGCAGCATAGATAGCTTGTGCCAGATCATTTGCATACGTCGGCGTACCAATCTGATCAAAAACCACACCTAAAGACTCACGCTCACGTCCCAGACGAATCATCGTTTTCACAAAGTTATTTCCATAAATAGAGTATAACCATGCTGTACGAATTACCATCGCTTTCTCACAATTCTGCATAACCTCCTTTTCTCCACCCAGCTTGGTAAAGCCGTAAACAGAATTAGGACAGGGTTCGCAATCTTCTTTATAAGGTATATGCGCTGTTCCATCAAAAACATAATCCGTAGAAACCTGTATCATAGCAGCACCATGGGCCTGCGCAGCACGTGCCAGTATTCCCGGAGCTTCCTGATTCAGTTTGCGGCACAATTCTTCATTATCTTCCGCTTTGTCAACTGCTGTGTAAGCAGCACAATTCACTACAACATCAATCTGATTCTCTGCAATGCAAGCCTGTACAGCTTGTTCGTCACAGATATCCAATTCCTGTACATCAGTAAAAAAATAAGTGTGTTGCGGATTCTCTTTTGCAAGAACTTGCATCTCGTTGCCAAGTTGTCCGTTGGCTCCGGTTACTAATACTCTCATGCTTTATCTATTATTTACAATTTACTATCTTCGAAAGTTATTCCGGTTATTCATCCAGTTTCAACTCCCCTTTCTTGTCCTTTTCGTAATAATTGGCAAGCAAAGAAATGAAACTGCTGATAGTCTCTATCGCCTTTGCGGTTCCCTCCGTGATTTCTTTCTTCTGCAAACGCAGCAATAAAACACCATACAAAGCCTCAAAACAGGTTTCCAGTTCCGGCTCCTCCTGCTTCCCACTCTTCTGACGAAGTTCTACGATGAAAGGCAATGCTTTGAAATAAGCCGCACTATAATAAGGATACTTCGGTGATGCCAGCAGTTCTACGTGCAATTCCGTCAAATTCACTATTACATTACGATTGATTTGCAGATGTCCCTTTTCCTTCACTCCTTCTGTACGCATCATGTCTACCAGATTACCATACCATTCTTCGAGTGCCGGATGTTCTTCTTCCGCATAACGGGAGATAATGTTTTCGCGGATCTTATCGATATCGCACTCATTGGCACGTATCAAATCTTCCACTTGCCACATATATATAAGGTATTCCGCGATATTTTTCGCTTTCAGTTGTTGCGCTATCTTCATGATTCTATGTTTCTGCTCAGTAAAGTGACTCGCCCATCAACGTAAACACCAACCCAAACACAGACACGACAATGACAATGCCTCCGATGATACGATTCAATATCCAGATGCCGCGCAGGTTGAATTGCGTACGGACTTTATTTACAAAGTAAGTAATGCCAAACCACCACGCCAACGCCCCCAGCGCAATAGCCAGGTATCCGGTGACCGCTTCAAACACCAATACCCCCTCACTGACGAAGGCAAAGCGTGCAAAGAGGCCGATAAAGAGGAATATAATAAGTGGATTGGATAATGTGACGGCAAAGGCGGTAATGAAGTTATGAAAATAAGAACCTTTGTTGGTTGAGACGGGACGGATGGACTGGACGGGATTACTGCGAAACGTATAAATGCCAAACGCTAACAGCATGATGCTTCCGAACAACTGCAAATAAAAGATATTTTTATTTACGTAATCGAATACGAAGCTCATTCCGTACCCTGTCAGCAAGGCGTAAGCAATGTCACTCAACGAGGCTCCCAGACCTGTTATGAAACCATACCAACGCCCCTTATTCAACGTACGCTGGATGCACAACACACCCACGGGTCCTAATGGCGCAGACACAACTACCCCAATAATAAAACCCTTCCATAATATATCGAATATGGTCCTTATCTCAATCATGGCTGCAAATATCGTACTTTTTTATGAGACGAACCAATTGTGTTAACGTTTTTTCGACCGATTATCATAAAACACTCAATACTTTACTTTTGACACCCTTCTATTTTTTATTCCTTTTCTTTCTCTGCACCAACGATTTTATGTATCTTTGCGCCAAAGAACGAAAAATCAAAAATATCAGTATGATTCTTTTTTTCAGAACCCCATCCAAGAGCGTGATGGCCGTAGAATGTGACCACGCACTCACCCAGGCAGAAAGCGACAAACTCTGCTGGCTTTTTGGAGAAGCCACCCCCGAAAGTGAAGAAAACCTGAAAGGACATTTCGTTGGTCCGCGCCGCGAAATGATTACTCCTTGGAGTACAAATGCTGTGGAAATCACCCAGAATATGGGCTTGAGCGGTATCTCACGCATCGAAGAGTATTTCCCCGTAAAGGACGAAAACGCTGACCGCGACCCGATGCTGCAACGCATGTACAAGGGACTGGATCAGGAAGTATTCACCACCAACCGTAAGCCGGAACCGATCGTCCATATCGAAGACCTGGAAGCTTACAACGAAAAAGAAGGTCTGGCACTCTCTAAAGAAGAGATGGACTACCTCAAGAAAGTAGAACAAGACCTTGGACGTAAACTGACTGACTCCGAAGTATTCGGTTTCGCCCAGATCAATTCCGAACACTGCCGCCACAAAATCTTCGGCGGGACATTCATCATCGACGGTGTAGAACAAGAGTCTTCCCTCTTCCAAATGATTAAGAAGACTACACAGGAAAATCCGAATAAAATCATTTCAGCTTATAAAGATAATGTAGCCTTTGCCGAAGGTCCGGTAATAGAACAGTTTGCTCCGGCAGACCACTCAAAACCCGACTACTTCCAGGTGAAAGATATCAAGAGTGTTATCTCACTGAAGGCTGAAACACACAACTTCCCGACTACCGTAGAACCGTTCAACGGTGCATCTACCGGTACAGGTGGAGAGATTCGTGACCGTATGGGCGGTGGTAAAGGTTCCTGGCCAATTGCCGGAACTGCCGTTTACATGACTTCATATCCCCGTACAGACGAAGATCGTCCCTGGGAAGAAATCCTTCCGGTACGCCAATGGCTGTATCAGACTCCCGAACAGATTCTGATCAAAGCATCCAATGGTGCCAGTGACTTCGGCAACAAGTTCGGCCAACCGCTGATCTGTGGTTCTGTACTAACTTTCGAACATAAGGAAAACAACGAAGTTTACGGTTACGACAAAGTAATCATGCTTGCTGGCGGTGTCGGTTACGGTACGAAACGTGACTGCCTGAAAGGTGCTCCCGAAGCCGGTAACAAAGTAGTCGTGATTGGTGGTGATAATTACCGTATCGGCTTGGGTGGCGGTTCCGTATCTTCAGTAGATACCGGACGCTACAGCAGCGGTATTGAGTTGAACGCCGTACAGCGCGCCAATGCAGAAATGCAGAAACGTGCCTACAACGTGGTACGTGCCCTCTGCGAAGAAGACAACAATCCGGTGGTATCCATCCACGACCATGGCTCAGCCGGACACGTAAACTGTCTCTCCGAATTGGTGGAAGAATGTGGTGGCGTGATAGACATGAGTAAATTGCCCGTAGGTGACAAAACCTTGTCTGCCAAAGAAATTATCGCCAACGAAAGCCAGGAACGTATGGGATTGCTGATTGAAGAAGAAGCTATCGAGCATGTACGTAAAGTGGCTGAACGTGAGCGTGCCCCAATGTATGTGGTAGGTGAAACTACCGGTGACCATCGCTTCGCTTTCCAACAAGCTGACGGTGTACGTCCGTTCGATCTTGCCGTAGAACAGATGTTCGGCTCGTCTCCCAAAACTTACATGGTAGACAAAACAGTGGAACGCCACTACGAAATGCCTAAATACGAACAATCCAAGTTGCACGAATATCTGACAAATGTATTGCAGTTGGAAGCTGTTGCCTGCAAAGACTGGTTGACCAATAAGGTAGACCGCTCGGTAACCGGCAAGATTGCCCGCCAACAATGTCAGGGTGAATTGCAATTACCGCTAAGTGACTGTGGCGTAGTTGCTCTCGACTATCGTGGTGAGAAAGGTATCGCTACTTCACTAGGACATGCTCCGCAAGCTGCACTGGCAGATCCGGCAGCAGGTTCAGTACTTTCCGTCAGCGAAGCACTGACCAACCTGGTGTGGGCTCCGATGGCTGAAGGAATGGACAGTATTTCACTCTCCGCCAACTGGATGTGGCCTTGCCGCTCACAGGAAGGTGAAGATGCACGTCTCTACACCGCTGTAAAAGCATTGAGCGACTTCTGCTGTGCACTGCAAATCAATGTGCCTACCGGAAAAGACTCTCTGTCCATGACTCAGAAGTATCCCGACGGTAGCAAAGTAATCTCTCCGGGAACCGTAATCGTTTCCGCAGGCGGTGAAGTTTCTGATGTGAAGAAAGTGGTTTCTCCCGTACTTGTCAACAACGAAAAGACAACGATTTATCATATCGACTTCAGTTTTGATACATTGAAACTGGGTGGCTCTGCCTTTGCGCAATCATTGGGCAAGATTGGCGACGAAGTACCCACTGTACAAGATGCCGAATATTTCCGCGATGCTTTCCTTGCCGTTCAGGAACTGGTGAACAAAGGACTGATTCTTGCCGGGCACGATATTTCTGCCGGTGGTCTGATTACTACCTTACTCGAAATGTGCTTCGCCAATGTAGAAGGTGGTATGGAAATCAATCTCGACAAGATGAAGGAACACGACCTCGTGAAACTCCTGTTTGCCGAGAACCCGGGTATTGTTATCCAGGTAAGCGACAAGCATAAGGAAGAAGTAAAACAAATATTGGAAGATGCCGGAGTAGGTTTTGTGAAGATTGGTAAGCCGACCGACGAACGCCACATCCTCGTATCTAAAGATGATGCTACTTATCAGTTCGGTATCGACTATATGCGTGATGTTTGGTATTCTACTTCTTACCTGCTCGACCGCAAGCAATCTATGAACGGTTGCGCCAAGAAGCGTTTCGAGAACTACAAGATGCAGCCACTGGAATTCGCTTTCATGCCCGGCTTCAAAGGTAAATTCTCTCAATATGGTATCGACCCGAACCGCCGTACACCGACAGGCATCCGCGCAGCAATCATCCGCGAAAAAGGAACAAACGGTGAGCGCGAAATGGCTTACTCCCTGTATCTGGCAGGCTTTGATGTGAAAGACGTCACCATGACCGACCTCATCAGCGGACGTGAGACACTGGAAGACGTGAACCTGATTGTTTATTGTGGTGGTTTCTCCAACTCAGACGTACTGGGTTCTGCCAAAGGTTGGGCAGGAGCTTTCCTCTTCAATCCGAAAGCTAAAGAAACACTCGACAAGTATTATGCACGCGAAGATACGCTTTCATTGGGTGTTTGTAATGGTTGCCAGTTGATGATGGAATTGAACCTCATCAATCCCGAACATAAGAAAAACGGTAAAATGCTGCATAATGAATCTCATAAATTCGAATCGAGATTCCTGGGACTTACCATTCCTACCAACCGCAGCGTAATGTTCGGCTCTCTGAGTGGCAGCAAACTCGGTATATGGGTAGCTCACGGAGAAGGAAAATTCTCTTTGCCTTATGACGAAGATAAATATAATGTGGTAGCCAAATATAGTTATGACGAGTATCCTGCCAATCCGAATGGCTCCGACTACTCCATAGCAGCCATAGCAAGTGCTGACGGGCGCCATCTGGCTATCATGCCTCACCTGGAGCGCTCTATCTTCCCGTGGCAGAACGGTTGTTATCCTGCCGACCGCCTGCACAGCGACCAGATCACTCCATGGATGGAAGCCTTCGTCAATGCACGTAAATGGGTAGAAGAAAAGGTTAAGTAGTTCTGACTACAATCTATAAGTGAAGCACAGGCGCAGGTTATAATATACAACTTGCGCCTGTTGTCGTCTAAACAATGCGAGGAATCGAACACTATTCTTCTTGCTTTCGTGTTGCTTTTATCAAACAAAATGCATATTTTTGCGTTAATTTCACAAATACCCCCAATAACGAACGACCGTAACTGTTATGAGAAAATTTATCATTTTCTTTTTATTCACATACATTTCCTCCTTCTGCATCGCCCAAACTTATAAATATCTCGGCGTGGAAGATGGCTTGAGCAATCGTAGGATATATGCTATTCAGAAAGGGCCGAAAGGATATATGTGGTTTCTTACGCACAATGGCATTGACCGCTATGACGGAAAAAATTTCAAGCAATACCGACTTATAGACAGCGAAATAGAAGTTAACTCCATGCTCAATCTGAGTTGGCTATATGTTGGTGTGGATGGAACACTGTGGGAGATAGGCAAAAAAGGAAGAGTATTCCGCTATGATGCCAAACATGATCGCTTTCAACTTGTATACAAGCTACCTGATGAAGTGGTAAAAGGAAATCCGACTCCCGTAAGCTATGGATTTATTGACAGCAACAATATTGTATGGCTCTGTAACGAAGAAGCATTGTATCTCTACGATACGAATACTGAAAAAACCACCGTTATCAAAAACCATATCGGAGAAAGTATTACGGATATCGAGCAAATCGACCCTGACCATTATTTCATCGGTACAGACGTCGGTATACATCATGCCGAATTAAAAGACAACGTTCTCAACCTTTCTCCATGCAACTGGCTTGATAAACTGAAGATGCAAGTCAACGAGTTATATTTCCATAAAGCAAACCGCAAACTATTCATCGGTACATTCCAGAAAGGCATTTATCTGTACGATATGAATATTCATCAAACTGTAGAGCTGAATGTCGGTTTGCAGGATGTCAGCATTACACGTATCAAAGCCTTCAATGACAAAGAAATATTGATAGCTACAGATGGTGCCGGTATATATAAAATGAATGTGGATACCTATGAGTGCGCCCCCTACATCGTGGCGGATTACAATAGCTATAATGCCATGAACGGCAACAGTATTTACGACTTCTATGTAGATGATGAACGCATCTGGATAGCCAATTACCCTATCGGCATCACAGTACGCAACAATCAATATGCCAGTTATGAATGGATCAAACATTCTATTGGCAACAAGCAATCGCTCGTCAACGATCAGGTAAATGCCATCATCGAAGATCACGAAGGTGATCTTTGGTTTGCTACCAATAACGGTATCAGCCTCTACTCTACCAAAACAAAACAATGGCACTCATTCCTCAGCGTGTTTGACAATGGTAACGTAACCAAAAACCATGTTTTCATTTCTTTGTGCGAGGTATCACCCGGCATCATCTGGGCAGGTGGATACACTTCGGGCATCTACCAAATCAATAAAAAACAGATGAAGGTGGAGTTCTTTACTCCTTCTACATTTGGCGATTGTGATATCCGTCCGGATAAGTACATACGCTCTATCATAAAAACTTCCGATGGCAGTATCTGGTCCGGTGGCTATTACAATTTAAAGCAAATAGACTTCAACCGTAAAAATATACGTGCTTATCCGGGACTTAGCGGAATTACGGATATTAAGGAGAAGGATGCGCAACACATGTGGATAGGTACTGCCACAGGACTGTATCTGCTGGACAAAGAAACCGGCAAGTATCAGTGTATATCGATGCCGATAGAGTCTTTCTACATTAACGCGCTTTATCAGACACCAGACAGTTTGCTGTACATCGGGACCAGCAACTCCGGATTACTCATTTATAACCATCAGCGAAAGTCGTTTGAGCATTTCCACAAAGATAACTGCCCGCTGATTTCCAATAACATATATACCATTCTTCCGGACGGAAACAAAAGTGTCCTGCTGAGTACGGAAAACAGTCTGACAAGCTATTACCCGGCTGGAAAGATATTTCATAACTGGACTAAAGAACAGGGACTGAAGAGTGATCATTTTAATTCAACATCAGGCGTACTGCGAAAAAACGGAAACTTCATTCTTGGAAGTACGGACGGAGCAATAGAGTTCCACAAAGATATGATGATTCCACGCAATTATGAGTTCAAAATGATATTCAGCGATTTGCGCGTATTCTATCAAACCGTTTATCCCGGCGATGAGGGTTCACCGCTGGAAGTGGACATAGATGAAACTCAAGTGTTAAAGCTGAAATACAATCAGAACATATTCTCTCTACGGATATCTTCTATCAACTACGATTATCCGTCATTGGTTCTGTATTCCTGGAAACTGGAAGGTTTCTATGACGGATGGAGCCGTCCTGAGAAAGATTGCATGATCCGGTTCACAAATCTGAATCCCGGAAAATATACATTACGGGTACGTGCCATCTCCAGTGAAGACCGACGAATCGTTCTTGAAGAGCGTGACATGGAAATCATGATAGAACAGCCCTTATGGCTCAGCATATGGGCATTAATACTTTATGCCGCCGTGATAGCCGCAATTGTCATTATCACATTGCGTGTCATTATCCTACGCAAACAGCGTAAGGCCTCGGATGAGAAAATACGCTTCTTCATCAATACAGCGCATGATATTCGTACCCCGTTGACACTGATCAAAGCGCCACTGGAAGAACTCAGTGAAAAGGAAAATCTGACACCGAGCGGACGAAGCAATATGAATACTGCCATACGAAATGTGAACGCCCTGTTGCGACTGACGACCAATCTTATTAACTTCGAACGTGCAGACACTTATTCCAGTGCCCTATATGTATCCGAATATGAGTTAAGCACCTACATGGAGGAAATGATCAATGCTTTCCGGGCTTATGCCGACGTAAAACGTATCAGCCTGACTTATGAAAGTAATTTCCGCTACATGAATACCTGGCTTGACAAGGATAAGATGGATTCGATTCTGAAAAATCTGATATCCAACGCCTTGAAGTATACACCGGAAGGTGGAAGCGTACATATCTATACAGCAGAAACAGAAGACTATTGGAGTGTGGAAGTAAAGGATACGGGTATCGGTATTCCGTCCTCAGAACAGAAAAAGCTCTTTAAAATACACTTCCGGGGTAGTAACGCCATCAACTCGAAAGTAACGGGTAGTGGTATCGGATTGTTACTGGTATGGAAACTTGTTCACCTGCATAAAGGCAAAATCAACTTTACAAGCACGGAAGGAAAAGGCTCCTGTATTAAAGTCACATTCCCAAAAGGTGAAAAACCTTATCGAAAAGCTATTCACAGTCCGAAACCGGGAAGTGAGAAAGTAGCTTATGCTGAATCGGGAGTGCCTAAGAATGTTACGCCAAACATTGCTTATGATGCAACTAAACAGAAACAACAGCAAAACAGTGATCTTCCGAAAATCCTGATTGTGGAGGATAATGATGAGTTGAGGGAATATCTCCGCAATACACTGTCGGACGACTATAACATACAAGTATGCAGCGATGGCAAACAAGCACTCGAAATAGTCAAGGAATATATGCCTAACATGATTATTTCGGATATCATGATGCCGGAAATGCGTGGAGACGAATTGTGTCATGTCTTAAAGAATGATATTGAAACCTCTCACATCCCCATCATTTTGCTCACAGCACTGAACAATGACCGCAACATCATTGAAGGATTGAAGACCGGAGCAGATGAGTATATTGTGAAGCCTTTCAATATAGGTATTCTCCGTGCTACGATATCCAACATCCTGACGAATCGCTCTTTGCTGCGACATAAATATGCTAATCTGGAACTGAATGATGATGAAGATGCCACAACTTGTACCAATTGTTCCACCGACCTTGACTGGAAATTCATTTCTTCCGTCAAGAAGCATGTGGAAGAAAATATGGATAACGGTGCACTCAATGTGGAAATGCTCTGTTCATTACTGAATATGAGTCGTACCAGCTTCTATAATAAAATAAAAGCCCTGACCGACCAGGCTCCGGCAGACTATATCCGATTGATACGTCTGAAACGTGCCGCACAATTACTGAAAGAGCAGAAATACAGCATAACTGAAGTTGCAGAAATGACTGGTTTCAGCGATGCGAAATATTTCCGGGAAGTATTCAAGAAGCATTTCAGTGTCAGCCCGAGCCAATATGCGAAACAGAAAGAAGAAGGGGAAGAAGGGGAATAAAGTGGTAGAGTGATATCATATTATCACATTATAACATTAAAACTATGAATATTTATTTAGAGGCATTCGGCATTTTTTCTAAAATAGGAGTTTTCACTATCGGAGGTGGCTATGCCATGGTGCCACTCATAGAGGAAGAAATTGTAGAGAAACGAAAGTGGATCGCCAAAGACGATTTTATAGACTTACTTGCCATTTCCCAATCGACTCCCGGCATTCTTGCGGTTAACATTTCCATTTTTATCGGATATAAGTTGCGGGGAATTCGTGGAAGTATAGTCACTACTTTAGGGACAATTCTACCCTCATTCCTCATTATTCTTGCCATAGCTATGTTCTTCCACAATTTTAAGGATAATCCGATAGTAGAACGGATATTCAAGGGTATCCGCCCGGCAGTAGTTGCACTGATTGCCGCTCCTACATTCAGTATGGCTAAGTCAGCCAAAGTCAACCGTTACAATGTCTGGATACCCATTGTATCCGCACTAATCATCTGGCTACTGGGATTCTCACCTATCTGGGTAATTATCATCGCCGGTGTAGGAGGATACTTATACGGACGGTTACACCATCCCAAAGTTGAAAGTTGAGAAAGTTGGCTGCGCATCATAAATCATAAATTATAAATCATAAATCTCCTATGCTTTATTTTCAGTTATTCTATACATTCTTCAAAATAGGCCTTTTCGGCTTTGGCGGCGGATATGCCATGCTTTCGATGATACAAGGTGAAGTAGTCACACGCTACGGGTGGTTGACACCACAAGAGTTTACAGATATTGTAGCTATCAGTCAAATGACTCCCGGACCTATCGGAATCAACTCGGCAACGTATGTAGGCTTCACGGCTACCGGAAGTATATGGGGTTCTGTCATCGCTACTTTTGCCGTAGTACTTCCTTCATTCATCCTGATGTTAGTTATCAGTAAGTTTTTCCTAAAATACCAGAAACATCCGGCTGTTGAAGCAGTATTCAGTGGATTGCGCCCGGCAGTGGTAGGGCTACTGGCATCAGCGGCCCTGGTATTAATGAATACAGAGAATTTTAGTTCACCTAAAGAAGATATGTACTCGTTTATCGTCAGTTGCATCATCTTCCTGGTGGCTTTTGTGGGTACCCGGAAATATAAAGTCAATCCGATAGTGATGATTATAGGCTGCGGAATAGCAGGTTTCATATTGTATTAACAAAAAAGGTGAAGCTTATAGCTTCACCTTTTTTGCCACTATCTTCGACTCATTATGCAGTCGGTCGAGTGCTGTTACCACATAGCGATATTTAGTCTTTCCATTTTCATAGGGTAACTTATAGAAGTTATCCCGCGTGATGGCTACAATATGAGAAGGATCACTGATGTCCACTTTCTCTTTAGCATCGAAACGGTAAATCACATACTGTACGGCACGATCCATTTCATCCTTATACTTCGGTGCTGTCCAGAACAAAAGATATCCATCTTCTGTCCACACCGGTTTCATCTTGCGCACTTTATCCGGCGCTTCATTATCCATGAAATCAAAAACAGGAGGCAAGGCGGGATATTTGTGGTATTCAGCCATCAAAGCATCACGATACTTTCCGGCATTCTCCACCACTGCACTTGCAGGCCACTGACAACTTCCGCCAATCGTCTGATAAGCACGTTGCAACGCCATCTTACGGGGAAGCTGGTTCATGGAAGGAGTCTGCGGATCAGCATTCTGCACCGTATTCATTACCGACTGACCGATGAACAAAGGACGATTTTCCGTATTCTTTGCCCACCACTTCACCAATGTCTCATAATCAGCTACCGGATGACCTATCTGCCAGTATATCTGCGGAATGTTATAGTCTATCCAACCTTCACGGGCCCAAAGAAGCACATCAGCATAAAGATCATCATAGTTTTGCAAACCATTAGTCTTACTACCCAGCGGATCACTCTTCTGATTACGGTAAATACCAAACGGAGAAACACCGAACTTAACCCACGGCTTCAATTCGCGCACTGTCTCATGAATTTTCTTTATCAACACATTGACATTACTGCGACGCCAATCCGCTTTATTAGAAAATCCACCGCCATAACGGGCAAAGCTGGCATCATCCGGGAAGTCTACTCCCTGTTTAGGATAAGGGTAGAAATAATCATCCATATGAATAGCATCAACATCGTAGCGGGAAACAATATCCGTAATCACCATACAGATGTGGCGACGGCTTTCCGGCAATGCAGGGTCGAAATAGACTTGGTCACCGTAAGTAACAAACCATTCGGGATGGATATTATAAACATGGCCCGGCGCCAATTCATTCTTCAGTGAAGTCTTCACACGATAAGGATTAATCCAGGCATGAAACTCCATACCACGCTTGTGGCACTCTTCAATCATAAATTCCATGGGATCCCAATAAGGATTGGGTGCTTGTCCCTGTACACCGGTCAGAAAGCGGCTCCACGGTTCCAGTTGCGAAGCATAGAGAGCATCGGCTTCGGGACGTACCTGAAAGATAATGGCATTAATGCCTGCCTCTTGCAGGGAGTTCAACTGACTGATCAGGTTCTGTTTCAACTTCTCGGTGGGAATTCCGCGGAATTGTCCGTTAACAGCTTGTATCCAGGCTGCACGAAATTCACGTTTGGGGTATCTTTCGGGTTGGAATTGCGCTGCCACTGTCAGAGAAAAGAGCAGGGCACATACGCACAAAAGGGTTCTTACTTTCATTCTTTATAAAATCTGATTAGGGTTTATTCAATTCATTGGCCATTCAACAACTACACGGACGCCACTATTGTACGAAGTATCCAGGTAAATCTTTCCATCTACAATATCCATCACCTGACGGGCAATGGAAAGTCCCAGACCTGTACCGGGAGTAAAGCTATCTACTTTAAAGAAACGCTCGAAAACAGTTTCCTGATATTGCGGTTCAATGCCGATACCAGTATCTTCTATTATGAAACGTATGATATTATTCTCCTTATCTTCCTCGCATTGCAGACGGATCACACCCTTTTCGGTAAATTTCCCGGCATTATCCAACAAAAGGGTAAGCACACGTTTCATCCAGGCTCGTACCGTCTGTATCACCGGGACATCCGGAGAGGGAACCCATTGCAGTTCCACACCTTCTTTCTGCTTCCCACCCAACTCATCTATACATTCAAGACAGCAGGCATTCACATCCACCGCTTCTTTGGGCATATCCGCAGTCTGTGAGTCCATATCGGCAATATCTATAATATTATCAATCAGTTCTAACAAATAAGCACTGTTCTTCTCTACCTGACTGGAATATTCACGGGCATCTTCCACATCCAAGCCTTCTTCGGCAAGCAATGCAGAAAAACCTACTACAGAATTAAGCGGTGTACGCAACTCATGCGTGACGTGCTGGATGAACGAACTCTTAATGCGCCCCATCTTCTGCAATTCCTTACGAGCAACATCCAGTTTCCGGTTCATGGAAAGAGTACGAATATAAAGGTAAGTAACCAATATCAATAGCAGTAATATCACACAACCCGCCCCAAACACAAAAGCCAGACGCTCACGACTCATTTTCTCACTCAGTTCCAGCTTCTCCATCTTCAGACGGTCAACCTCAAACTGAGCGGTATATTTGTTCAGCTGTTCATCCATCTCTGCCGTACGCACAGAATCATTCAACTGAGAATACTCTGCAAAAGCACGACATGCCTCCTTGTAATGTCCGGTCTGTTCCAGCATAATGGCTTTTTGCCGGTAGTTTCCCGGATAATAATTGCCTATCGAACGCTGGTAATCAATCAGAGAATCCATATAAGCCACGGCATTGCCTATGTTACCCAAGATCTGACTGCACATAATTTTATAGCCGAACCAGCCCTCCTGTGAAATAGACTCTTTATTTTTAAGATAATAAGCATTTGCTTCACGAATATAAGGTGCTGCCGCTTTCTCGCCTTTTATCCCCAAAATAGCAATAACCCGGAACTGATAATAGCGCATATACAAAGCTTCTCCTATTACAACATCCTTCCCCTCTACTGTCTTCCCCAACTGTCCCAACCGGTCCAGATAAGGCACAGCGTCACTATATGACTGACGTGCCAGATAAGTTTGAATGATATTGAGGGAAACGACATAAGCATCACGGTAATATTTGCCTTCTTCAAAGTGCTTCAATGCACTGTCATAATATTCAAGGCATAGCTTTATATTCTGACCGAACACACGGTGATTATAACCTATACACATTTCACCGGATGCCATGCCGTATTTATCTTTCCGTTTCTCGGCGTCTTTGCAGAGTAAATCCGTCTCCTTCATCACCTCTTCCTGCATCCCTTTTTCGGTCATTCGCTGGATGTACTGCCTCCATGCCTGATAGCGATCGGTATTACGGTGGCAACGATCTGCCCAGTCCATATATTCATAAGTCACCAGGCGCAAACTGTCCGTATCTCCTAATTCATAATAATGACTGGCAAGAATAGCATAAGCGTCACTGATATTAGCCGTATCCTTCCGCTCTTTTGCCAATTCAAGGAAGTGCATACCCAAAGGTAGAAAATTCGGTTTACCATTCGCTTTCCGTACACTGTCGGCAAGCGATTTCAGATCAATTGTATCTTGTCCCATAACTGTCCCGAAACAAGAAAACAAGCATACCAACATGGCACACAGGCATATCCGAGGGTATTGCATAAGGATGATTGGTTTTTAAAATGCGCATAAAAATAGTGCTTTTCCCGCTTGTATGTCAGCAACTATTTAAAAGTATAACAAATCTTAACCTGCCAATCATTATACATATTTGAATTGCAGTGATTATCTTTGCAGCTTAAATTCACTTTAGTGACTCAGATTATGACCAAAAACAACTCCATACTCATCAAAGGCGCACGCGTCAACAACCTGAAAAATATAGACGTAGAAATACCCCGAAACAAACTTGTTGTCATCACCGGGTTGTCCGGTTCGGGTAAATCCTCCCTGGCATTCGACACACTTTATGCTGAGGGACAACGTCGTTATGTAGAAAGTCTGAGCAGTTATGCCCGCCAGTTCCTGGGACGTATGAGCAAGCCTGAATGTGACTTTATCAAAGGGATTCCGCCTGCCATCGCCATAGAACAGAAGGTGAGCAGCCGCAATCCACGCTCCACTGTCGGCACCTCTACCGAAATATACGAATACCTGCGATTATTGTATGCCCGCATCGGACGGACATTCAGCCCCATTAGCGGAGAGGAAGTAAAAAAACATTCCACTGAAGATATCGTAAACTGTATGTTAGGCTATCCGGAAGGGACAAGATACACAGTGCTCGCTCCGATACTACTGCGTGAAGACCGCACAATGAAACAACAACTGGACATTGATATGAAGCAGGGCTTCAACCGTCTGGAAGTAAATGGAGAGATGATACGCATTGATGAATATGAACCCAAGAAAGGAGATACCGTTTTTTTATTGATAGACCGTATGGTAGCATCCAAAGAAAAAGATGCGGTCAGCCGACTGACGGACTCTGCCGAAACGGCGATGTACGAAGGCGACGGTGCCTGTCTGCTCCGGTTCTATCAGCCTGACGGAACCACCAGCCTGTATCGCTTCAGCACCAAATTCGAAGCAGACGGTATTGCTTTTGAAGAGCCGAGCGACCAGATGTTTTCCTTCAACTCCCCCATCGGTGCCTGTCCTGAGTGCGAAGGTTTCGGTAAAGTAATCGGTATTGATGAACATCTGGTGGTTCCCAACCGTTCGCTGTCCGTTTACGACGGTGCTGTTGTCTGTTGGCGTGGCGAAGTGATGGGTGAATGGAAAGATATGGTGATACGAGGTGCCGAAAGAGCCGGATTCCCCATCTTTACACCTTACTATGAGCTGACGGACGCACAACGCCGGATGCTATGGGAAGGCACTCCTTACTTCCAGGGTATCAACGCCTTCTTTAAGATGGTGCAGGAAAATCAGTACAAGATACAATATCGCGTGATGTTGGCACGCTATCGTGGCAAAACACTTTGTCCGAAGTGCCATGGCACCCGCTTAAAACCCGAAGCCAGCTATGTACGAGTAGGAGGACGAAATATTTCCCAACTCGTAGATTTGCCGATTACGGAGTTGAAAAACTTCTTCGATAACTTGCAACTGGATAAGCACGACAAAGATGTTGCTACCCGTATTCTCATGGAAATCAACAGTCGTATCCGCTTCCTTCTCGATGTCGGATTGGGATATCTGACACTGAATCGTCTCAGCAACTCGCTTTCGGGTGGTGAGAGCCAACGTATTAATCTAGCCACTTCACTGGGCAGCAGCCTGGTAGGTTCACTCTATATCCTTGACGAGCCCAGTATCGGACTACACAGTCGCGATACCGACAAGTTGATACACGTATTGCGTCAATTGCAACAACTGGGTAATACGGTTGTCATCGTGGAACATGACGAAGAAATCATCCGTGCAGCGGATTACATCATAGATATCGGGCCGAAAGCCGGCCGCCTGGGCGGACAAGTGGTCTATCAGGGAGATATGAAAGATTTGCAGCCGAACAGCGACAGCTACACCGTTCGTTATCTGCTGGGAGAAGAAGAAATTCCTGTCCCGGAACATCGCCGCCCATGGAATAACTACATAGAACTGACCGGGGCACGCGAAAATAACCTAAAAGGGGTAAACGTGCGCTTTCCTCTGAATGTAATGACTGTAGTGACCGGCGTCAGCGGATCGGGAAAGAGTACCCTGGTACGCGATATCTTCTTCCGTGCCCTGAAACGCGAACTGGATGAGTGCAGCGAACGTCCGGGCGAATTCGCTTCTATCGGCGGTGACCTGCAAAACCTGCGAAATGTAGAATTTGTAGATCAGAACCCTATTGGCAAATCCAGTCGTTCAAATCCTGTAACTTATATCAAGGCTTACGACGAAATCCGTAAACTATGGGCAGATCAACCACTTGCCAAACAAATGGGATACACTGCCGGCTACTTTTCATTCAACAGTGAGGGCGGACGTTGCGAAGAATGTAAAGGTGACGGAACCATCACAGTAGAAATGCAATTCATGGCCGACTTGGTGTTGGAATGTGAAACCTGCCACGGAAAACGTTTCAAAGCTGATACACTGGAGGTTAAGTTCCATGATGCTAACATCTACGATGTACTGGAAATGACCGTGAACCAAGCTATAGAGTTCTTCACTAAACACGGACAGAAGAAGATAGTAAAAAAACTCGCTCCACTACAAGATGTAGGATTAGGCTACATCAAACTGGGACAGTCTTCCTCTACCCTTTCAGGTGGTGAAAACCAACGCGTGAAGCTGGCTTATTACCTCAGTCAGGAAAAGGCAGACCCTACCCTGTTCATCTTCGACGAACCGACCACAGGACTACATTTCCATGATATTCGCAAATTACTGGAAGCTTTCGATGCCCTGATATTACGTGGACACTCCATCGTAATCATCGAGCATAACATGGACGTTATCAAGTGTGCCGACTATGTGATAGACCTCGGACCGGAAGGTGGTGACAAAGGTGGAAATCTGGTAGCGGCAGGTACACCGGAAGAAGTGGCAAAATGTGCGGCAAGTTATACAGGACAATTCCTGCAAGAAAAACTGCACATGAAATAATTGAGTGAAACTCATCTCATGAGACGGATTATTCTGTCTCGTGAGATAAAAATATCCGTCCCATGAGATAAAAAAAATCGTCCCACAAGACAAATTGTTTTATCTCATGGGACAATTTATAATAATCTGCAAAGCGGAAAAATCTTAGCTTGCTTTATTCATAGCAGGAGTTATGTAAGTTAGAAGTAGAAACCGAAACCAACCTTCAGACCAAATACCGAACGGTCACCGTTTACGTTCCAATACACAGCCGGCTCAAGTGTCACCGTCCTCGACAGAAAGAAAGCGTACCCTGCTTCCGCACCGAAAGAAAACTTGGTATCATCGCTTGTCCCCCAATCCCAACGGTCTACGTTGACATCAGCACCCAGATATAGACCAATCTTACTGAAATAATAACGACCGCCCACACCGAGTGTATAAACATCCGTATCACCTCCTTTTTTCATTCCATTTGGCTCCTGCATGTATCAATAACGCCACATTATCCAGCAGAAACGCACCACCTTTGGCTTCAATGCCAAATGAAGTCTTGTCTGTCTCTGTATTATGCGACAAACCTAAGCCGGAAATCGACGGATTCAAGATCCACTTTCCTTTTTCAAATTGTGCCTGGGCAGCCACTGTGGCCACAAGCAGACAAACGAGTAATGCTAATTTTTTCATTGTTACTTATTAGTTTTTGGTGTTATTGTACTTTTCATCTTCCTCTCTACGTTTTCGCTGCAAGTCTTCTTTCTTACGCAACACCAACCAGAGGATAAACACAATGATATAGGATGCTGCAACAGTGACGTATTTTTCCGTATCACTGATAACAGTGTTGCGCGGCAGGAAATAGGCTGCCGTAGCACTCACATAGATAAGCAGAGCAATCGTGATGCTTGTAGATTTTTTAAATCTCTTCATTACCAAAGTTTTTTAGTCGTTTTAAAATACCAGATACTAAACCAGAGCGCAGCTACCACAGCAGCCAGAATGGCAACACCGAGAGCAGTCTGAGGTCCTAAGCCAAAGCCTTCGGGGGCTATACAGATGTATGTTATACAAACAGTTGTCATAAATACAGCCGGAACATAAGTTACATAAAAGTAATGCCCTTTCTTTTCACGTACCAGATAGACGGTAATCGCCCAAAGCGTAAAGACGGAAAGCGTCTGATTGGTCCATGCAAAGTAACGCCAAATCATGTCAAAACCCTCTTTGTCGCTCAAACTGTAGAGCAACAAACCGATAGCAGCGAGAAACATAGGAATACATATATACAAACGACGACGCATGGATTTTTGTTCCATTCCGAGGAAGTCTGCCACAATAAGGCGGGCAGAGCGGAAAGCGGTGTCACCACTCGTGATAGGCGCGGCAATCACACCTAATATAGCAAGGAATCCTCCCACAGTACCGAGCCAATCTTTGGTGATAGCATCCACTACTACGGCAGCATTCGTCTCCCCCATTCCGTTTTCATGAAAGAAATAGGTGGCAGCTGCCGCCCAAATCAGGGCAACAATACCTTCGGTAATCATAGCACCATAGAACACAGGGCGACCGTGACGTTCACTCGTCATACAACGAGCCATTAACGGACTTTGCGTAGCATGGAAACCACTGATAGCACCACAGGCTATGCTGACAAACATAATCGGGAAAATGGGTAGTTCAACAGCATTAGGGTTCGTATTCTGTAATCCGTCCCAGAATTCCGGTAAGACAGGATGCTTCACATAAAGCATCACCAGTATACCCACCGCCATAAAAAGCAATGCAACAGCAAAAAGCGGATATATCTTACCTATAATTTTATCAACCGGCAACAAAGTGGCAAAAATATAATAGATAAATACTGCTATTATCCAGAACGTAACATCCAAAGATTCCGGTGTCAGTTTTGCCAGCAATCCGGCAGGGCCAGCCACAAAGACAGCTCCTACCAATATCATCAAAAGAACTGTAAAACCGCGCATCACCTGCTTGGTAGTTACTCCCAGATAGCGACCGATGATCTCCGGCAAGCTTTCACCGCCATTACGCAGAGAGAGCATACCTGCCAGGTAATCATGTACGGCTCCGGCAAAGATACTGCCGAGCACAATCCACAAATAAGATGATACACCAAATTTAGCCCCCATAATAGCACCGAAGATAGGACCCAAACCGGCAATATTAAGAAATTGTATCATGAAAATCTTCCAGGTGGGCAAAGGGATATAATCCACCCCATCGGTCTTAGTCAAAGCAGGCGTCTTACGATCGTCAGGACCGAAAATATGTTCGATGAAACGCCCGTAAAGAAAATAACCTGCTATTAATGCCAACAGGCAAAGCGTAAATGTAATCATGGTGCGTTATTCATTATTTTTAATGGACGCAAATGTAATAGTTTCTAAGGAAACTGCACAACATTCTCAAGTGTTTTACTTATCTTCGCCGCTAAAAATGACAGAAATAAAGAAGGAAAAGAGAATTTGTTTAGAATAAGTATTAGGTATTACAATAAAATCTCTATCAACATGAAACAGTTACTTCTCACTATATTATTTATCACATTCGTTCTGCCCCTTACCGCACAATCTGCCGGTGAGATGGTTACCCGTCCTCCAAAATACGAAGTGCGCGCTGCCTGGGTCACCGCCGTCTATGGTTTGGACTGGCCCCGTACCCGTGCCACCAGTCCCGAAGGCATCCGAAAACAAAAGGCAGAACTAGTCGAGATACTTGACCGACTGAAAGATGCCAACTTCAACACTGTGCTCTTCCAGACGCGAACGCGCGGTGACGTGCTCTACCGCTCGAAGATAGAACCGTTCAACTCCATCTTGACTGGGAAAACAGCTGCTGATCCGGGGTACGATCCACTGGCTTTTGCCATAGAAGAGTGTCATAAGCGCGGTATGGAGTGCCATGCCTGGATGGTAGCCATTCCGTTAGGCAATCGCAAGCATGTTGCCAATCTGGGCAATGCCTCCGTAACCAAACAGAAATCCGCTATTTGTGTGCCTTATAAGCGTGAATACTTCCTCAATCCCGGAAATCCGGCAACCAAAGAATATCTGATGAGCCTTGTACGCGAGGTTGTGGAAAAATATGACGTGGATGGCGTCCACTTCGATTATCTGCGTTATCCGGAGAATGCTCCCCGATTCCCAGACACCTATGATTTCCGGAAATATGGCAAAGGACGCGACCTCGCCCAATGGCGCAGGGATAACATTACGGAAATCGTCCGACACCTCTACAAAGGTGTGAAAGCTCTGAAGCCCTGGGTAAAGGTAAGTACCTGCCCTGTAGGAAAATACCGTGATACCTCCCGTTATCCTTCCCGCGGATGGAATGCTTTTCATACTGTTTACCAAGATGCACAAGGTTGGTTGGGTGAAGGCATACAGGATCAGATATATCCCATGCTTTACTTCCGGGGTAACCATTTCTATCCTTTTGCTCTCGACTGGCAGGAACAAAGTAATGGTCGCCAGATCATTCCCGGACTGGGTATCTATTTCCTCGATCCCAGTGAAGGAAACTGGACTCTGGATGAAGTGGAGCGTCAGATGCACTTCATCCGTACCCACAAACTGGCAGGTCAGGCCCATTATCGTGTGAAATATCTGATGGACAACACACAAGGGTTGTATGATGTATTGGAAGAGGACTTTTATACCGCTCCTGCCCTGCAACCTGCCATGCCCTGGATAGACAACGTGCCACCGACAGCCCCTACCCATCTTACTGTCACTCGACTGCCGGACGGATACATCCACCTCAGTTGGATGCCCGCCACGGACAACGACAAACGTAATGTACCGACCTACGTCATCTACGGCTCGGACACTTACCCGGTGGATACCTCCAATCCGGAAAATATTATTGCCCAGCGAGTACAAGGAACAGAATACACGTATGCTCCCGTCCGCTTCTGGACGGCAAAGAAGTATTTTGCTGTCACTGCCGTGGACCGTTGTGGCAATGAAAGCGAAGCGGGCAGATGACCCTCCCGAATGCCACACTCCAGCGTCCCCAATGCCACACTTGAATGGGTGAAACGCCACACTTGAACAAGTGTGAAGTGCGGCATTGGGGACGCTGAAGTGTGGCACCGGAAGCGGTGAAGTGTGACATTGCGAACGCTGAACTGTGGCAACCGTACAGCAAGCCGCGGCATCCGTACGACGAGACTCGACATTGGAAAAATCAGCAGCAGCAGCGTTTCTTTCTTTTTCTTCTGCTGCTGTTGTTAGTATATCTTTTATATTCTCTTTATTATCCGTATCAACACTTTCACTAATAATACTATCATTCAGCGTTTTATCTGATTTTCTGGTGCGTTTTTCCGCCTTTTCCCTCGACGTTTTTTGTCGTTTTTCGTCATTTTTTGACCAGGAAACCGACGATTCCGATACATTTCCGGTCGTTTTCGGAACCGTTTTTCGAACCGAATCTTCCGGTTTTCCCGTTTTATCCGCAACTGTTTCCTCCCGCTTTTGAACCGGTTTATGCAGTGGGTTCAGTTCGGCAGGCGCAAAAGATCCGTCCTCTTCAAAATCGAAAAGCTCGTAACCGAGAATGATCTTCTTGACATAAGCAAAAGATATCTTATGCATCTTGCAGTAAGGACGCAAAAACTCCATATCGACACATGAGCCGGGCAACATAGCCAATTTCTCGATAACGAACCAATAAGCCCCTGTTCCCTTGAGCTTTTCCTTTTTCAACAGATATTGCATTCTGGGATCGTGCATAGCCATCAGCGGATGCTGCAAATAGAAATTCCTTTTCATCTTTCTTTATGTTTTAGTTTAAAGCCATAAAGATAAGAATAGCATGTGAGACAGTCGGAGGTTACGTGAGGTTCCGTGAGGTTAAATGAGGTTCCGTGAGGTTAACACACCTCCACCCGCACGTAAGCCCGGTACCTGCTTTGAGGAGTAACCGGCACCAAGGCCAGATAGCCGGAGACGATTCTTCCTTCCTCCACTATCAATGGATAATCCCTCATGTCCTGTTCATGTTGCGTCCGCAAAGCCTCGGCAGAAGGGAAATTGTCGACATTAAAAATTCCTTTGCTACCGGGAGCGACGAAATTATCATAAAGCTGACGGGCAACCATCCCCATAGTCATGCGCACATTAATTTCAACATGTGGATAAATGGCGTACGGATATCCTCTCTGATCCGGACAGATCATCATATCTATCCCCATAGGACCGGAATAATACCTACCATAAATTCCTTCTATAACTTTCTGCAAATACTCACGAATGCACACAAAGGCTTCTAAAGGGATATACCGTAGAATCCACTGTTCCACGTCCTCATTAGAAACCAACATATTACCACGATAAACACCTTTCTCATCCGTAATAAAATGCGAGTAGCCGCTAAACAGTACCTTCCCCCTACCATTGGAGTAGAATTCCATGGCAAAATCCCCCTCCTTTTTATATATAGGTTCCAGTATAAGAGCCCCGTGGTTCACCAATTCCCGACGACACCAATCAGCCGTAGATTTCGTCAGCCCACGGCGACACCAACGCAACCCCTTTCCGCTGCCCGACCACACGGACTTGAACAGGTAACCGTCCTTAAAATCATCGACTATATCCGGAACGCAGAATTCCTTGCCCTCCCCTGATATCAGAAAATGACGTCCACAAACACATTTGAGGGTTTTATTCAGTTCAAACGTCATAGCAAGAGCCATCCCATACGCACGGGAAGAAAGCATACGACACTCGCGCAACTCTGCTTCCGTAGGAAGTTTATGTTGGGCAATACCGACCTTCTGCATACGCTTGCGGAAAGCGCGATTCCATCCCCAAGGTACAATTTGGGATTCCGCATAATCGGGTAATTCCGGTTCAGTGACCAATTGCACGGAAAGGGGGAACAATTGTTTCATTTTTTGCAGGTAATCAGCGTTATAGGCCGAAGGAGCAAGTACTGCACTGCCAGGTTGGGCATACCAAACGGGTAATAAAGCAAGATCTTGGGCCATGCGACAGGCAGAAGCGGGAGCCATATAATTTTCTTCATTATTAGCAAGTGCCATGTCCGTGTCTGGGTTAAATACATAGAGTTTCATACTATTACAGTTCTTTATTATTTAAGGCCGCAAAATTACAGAGAAAAACAAGGTAAAGCAAATATATAAACTTCACTAACAAAAAAGATATTTTGCCATCTCTACTTTGCAATTCTATAAAAAAGACGTATATTTGTCGCCCGATAAACTGAATTTAACAGCATGGAAGCATTCTACCGCACACACGCCTATCTTGTTGAGCATACTAATGCCCCCGTTCGCCGTGACCTCATGGATGAGATCAACTGGAACGACCGTCTTATCGGTATTAAAGGAACGCGTGGTGTAGGTAAAACCACGTTTCTGTTGCAATATGCTAAAGAGAAATTCGGCACTGACCGTTCCTGCCTCTTTATCAATATGAACAATTTCTACTTTTCTTATTTCAGCATCGTTGATTTCGCTTATGAATTCCAACGCCGCGGCGGAAAAGTATTGCTGATAGACCAGGTATTCAAACATCCGGACTGGAGCAGGGAACTGAGAATGTGCTACGACCGCTTTCCAAACCTCAAAATCGTGTTTACCGGTTCGTCCGTGATGCGACTGAAAGAGGAAAACCTGGAACTGCGCGATATAGTGAAGAGTTATAACCTGCGTGGCTTCTCCTTCCGTGAGTATCTGAACCTGCAAACAGGCATGAAGTTCCGTGCTTATACACTGGAAGAGATTTTGAGTAACCACGAACAGATTGCCAAAGGCATCCTTTCGAAGGTACGTCCACTGGATTACTTGCAGGACTATCTGCACCATGGTTTCTATCCGTTCTTTCTGGAGAAACGCAATTTCTCGGAGAATCTGCTGAAGACCATGAATATGATGGTAGAAGTGGACATCCTGCTTATCAAACAGATTGAACTGAAATATCTTTCAAAAATCAAGAAATTGCTTTATATGCTGGCAGTAGACGGTCCGAAAGCCCCGAACGTAAGCCAGTTGGCAAACGACATACAAACATCCCGTGCCACGGTGATGAACTACATCAAATATTTGGCAGATGCACGCCTTATCAATATGGTATATCCGAAGGGAGAAGAATTCCCCAAGAAACCATCGAAGATTATGATGCACAACTCCAACCTGATGTACTCCATCTATCCCGTGAAAGTGGAAGAACTAGATGTGCTGGACACTTTCTTCGCAAATTCCCTGTGGAAAGATCACAAGGTGAACAAAGGCGACAAGAATATGTCATTCCTGGTGGACGATGTGATGCCTTTCAAGATTTGTCCGGAAGGTATGAAAATAAAAAATAATCCCGGCGTCACCTATGCCCTGCACAAAGCGGAAATAGGAAGGGGGAATCAGATTCCACTCTGGATGTTCGGCTTTTTATATTGAGATTTATTCACTTAATAATAATTCAATTTAGTTATGACTAAACAGAAGAAATTCATTACTTGTGATGGTAACCAGGCTGCTGCGCATATCTCGTATATGTTCTCTGAAGTAGCTGCTATCTATCCCATCACTCCCTCTTCTACGATGGCTGAGTACGTAGACGAATGGGCTGCCGCAGGACGCAAAAACATCTTCGGCGAAACAGTATTGGTACAGGAAATGCAATCGGAAGCCGGTGCTGCCGGAGCCGTTCACGGTTCATTGCAAGCCGGTGCGTTGACTTCAACGTACACTGCATCTCAAGGTCTGTTGCTGATGATCCCGAATATGTACAAGATTGCCGGTGAATTCCTGCCTTGCGTATTCCACGTATCAGCCCGCACACTGGCTTCTCACGCGCTGTGTATCTTCGGTGACCACCAGGATGTTATGTCAACCCGCATGACAGGTTTCGCTATGTTGGCAGAAGGTTCTGTACAGGAAGTTATGGACCTCTCCGGTGTTGCTCACTTGTCAACTATCAAAGCTCGTGTACCGTTCGTTAATTTCTTCGACGGCTTCCGTACTTCTCACGAAATCCAGAAGATCGAGATGTTGGAAAACGACGATCTCGCTCCGCTGATTGACCAAAAAGCTCTGGCTGAATTCCGTGCTCGCGCATTGAATCCGATGAATCCGGTTGCCCGTGGTATGGCTGAAAACCCCGACCACTTCTTCCAGCACCGTGAATCATGCAACAACTACTACGAAGCAGTTCCTGCTATTGTAGAAGAATACATGAATGAAATTTCTAAAATCACAGGACGTAAATATGGATTGTTCGATTACTATGGTGCTGAAGACGCAGAACGCGTAATCATCGCTATGGGTTCTGTAACCGAAGCTGCCCGTGAAGCTATCGACCACCTGATGGCTAATGGCGAAAAGGTAGGTATGGTTGCCGTACACCTGTATCGTCCATTCTCTGCTAAGCACTTCCTGGCTGCTGTGCCTAAGACTGCTAAGACTATTGCAGTTCTTGACCGTACGAAGGAACCGGGCGCGAACGGCGAACCGTTGTACCTCGATGTTAAAGACTGCTATTATGGTGCAGCTGATGCTCCGGTAATCGTAGGCGGTCGTTACGGTTTGGGTTCTAAGGACACTACTCCTGCTCAGATCATTGCCGTATTCAAGAATCTGGCTATGCCGATGCCGAAAAACCACTTCACTATCGGTATCGTAGACGACGTAACCTTCACTTCACTTCCTCAGGAAGAAGAAATCGCATTGGGCGGTGCAGGTATGTTCGAAGCTAAATTCTACGGACTGGGTGCTGACGGTACAGTAGGTGCTAACAAGAACTCTGTGAAAATCATCGGTGACAATACCGACAAACACTGCCAGGCTTACTTCTCTTACGACTCAAAGAAGTCAGGTGGTTTCACTTGTTCTCACTTACGTTTCGGTGATACTCCGATCCGTTCTACATACTTGGTAAACACTCCGAACTTTGTGGCTTGCCACGTTCAGGCTTACCTGCACATGTATGATGTAACCCGCGGTTTGCGCAAGAACGGTACATTCCTGCTGAATACAATCTGGGAAGGCGAAGAACTGGCCAAGAACCTGCCTACCCGTGTGAAGAAGTATTTCGCTAAGAACAATATCTCTGTATACTATATCAACGCAACTCAGATTGCACAGGAAATCGGTTTGGGTAACCGTACCAATACAATCCTGCAATCTGCATTCTTCCGTATCACAGGTGTAATCCCTGTTGACCTGGCTGTAGAACAGATGAAGAAATTTATCCAGAAGTCTTACGGCAAGAAGGGTGAAGATATCGTAAACAAGAACTATGCTGCCGTTGACCGTGGTGGTGAATACAAGCAATTGACCGTTGATCCTGCTTGGGTTAACCTGGCTGACGACGCTAAGACTGAAAACAACGATCCTGCATTCATCAACGAAGTAGTTCGTCCGATCAATGCACAAGATGGTGACTTGCTGCCGGTATCTGCATTTAAGGGCATCGAAGATGGTACTTGGTATCAAGGTACAGCTAAATACGAAAAACGTGGTGTAGCTGCTTTCGTTCCCGAATGGAATGCTGAAAATTGTATCCAGTGTAACAAGTGTGCTTATGTTTGTCCTCACGCTTCTATCCGTCCGTTCGTTCTGGATGCTGAAGAGCAGAAGGGTGCAAACTTCGAGATGCTGAAAGCTGTAGGTAAAGTATTCGACGGTATGACATTCCGTATCCAGGTTGATGTTCTCGACTGTCTGGGTTGCGGTAACTGTGCCGACATCTGTCCGGGTAATCCGAAGAAGGGTGGCAAGGCTTTGACTATGAAACATCTGGAAAGCCAGTTGAACCAAGTTCCTAACTGGGATTACTGTGCTGAAAAGGTAGCAAGCAAGCAACATCTGGTTGATGTTAAAGCTAACGTAAAGAACTCTCAGTTCGCTACTCCGTTGTTTGAATTCTCAGGCGCTTGCTCCGGTTGTGGTGAAACTCCGTACGTGAAATTGATTACTCAGTTGTTCGGTGACCGCGAAATGGTAGCCAATGCAACAGGATGTTCTTCTATCTACTCCGGTTCAGTACCTTCTACTCCTTATACTAAGAACGAAAAGGGTCAAGGTCCTGCTTGGGCAAACTCTTTGTTCGAAGACTTCTGCGAATTCGGTTTGGGTATGGAACTCGCTAATGAAAAGATGCGTGACCGTATCGTGAAACTGTTCAACCAGATTCTGGAAGGTGACAATGCTCCTGCTGAGGCTAAGGAAGTATTGAAAGCATGGATTGAAAACATGTACGACGCAGACAAGACTAAAGAACTTGCACCTCAGATCGAGGCTATCATCGAGCAAGGCATCGCTGCCGGCTGCCCGGTTAGCAAGGAACTGAAAGGCTTGACTCAATATTTAGTAAAACGCAGCCAGTGGATCATCGGTGGTGACGGTGCTTCTTACGATATCGGTTACGGTGGTCTCGACCATGTAATCGCCAGCGGTAAGGACGTTAACATCCTGGTTTTGGATACTGAGGTTTACTCTAACACAGGTGGTCAGTCTTCTAAGGCTACTCCGGTGGGTGCTATCGCTAAGTTTGCCGCTGCCGGTAAGCGTGTACGTAAGAAAGACCTTGGTTTGATGGCTACTACTTACGGTTACGTTTACGTAGCTCAGATCGCTATGGGTGCTGACCAGGCTCAGACTCTGAAAGCAATCCGTGAAGCTGAAGCTTATCCCGGACCGTCACTCATCATCGCTTATGCTCCGTGTATCAACCACGGTCTGAAGCTGGGTATGGGCAAGAGCCAAGCTGAGGAAGAAAAGGCTGTTAAGTGCGGTTACTGGCACTTGTGGCGTTACAACCCGGCTTTGGAAGCTGAAGGCAAGAATCCGTTCCAGCTGGATAGCAAAGAACCGGATTGGTCTGGATTCCAGGACTTCCTGAAGAGCGAGGTTCGTTACTCTTCTGTAATGAAACAATATCCTTCAGAAGCTGCTGAACTGTTCCAAGCTGCCGAAGACAATGCCAAGTGGCGTTATAACAGCTACAAGCGTCTGTCTAAAGGAAACTGGGGTGCTGATGCCGAATAATTTCGATTATTAAAATAGTAAATAATAAACTCTGAAAAATGAAGGCTGCACCGTGAACCGGATGCAGCCTTTATTTGTTTTCAAACAAAAGCAACGAACATTATGATTGGATTTATTATTTGGATTATAGGCCTGATACTTGCTATCAAAGCCGTATTGGAAATTATGCAATGGAAGGTAGATGGCGTCAAGAAACTATTGGTCGCTATTCTTGTATTGCTCACCAGTTGGATCGGACTGATCTTTTATTATTTCTGGGGAAGAGACAATTTACCTTCAATGTTGAAATAAACAGATCTATCTGTATAAAAAAAGAAAATGCCGTACTTAAATTACGGCATTTTCTTTTTTTATTAAACTATGTACGTCATCCTCCGTTCCACCGAACGGACCGTAGCTCTGTAGTTTGACGGAACACATGGCAGCGGCAAAACAACCGGCTTCCTGATAAGATGCTCCTCTTTTACGCATATACAGATAGCCCGCCATATACGTATCCCCACAACCGGTAGCATCGGCAACATTCTCTACCGGATATGCCGGAATTTCATAGAATCGTTCATCAACATAAATAAGTGAGCCTTTGTCTCCCAAAGTCAGCAAGACTTCCTTCACTCCCCAGTCCGCCAATTTAACAGCAGCATCATAAGGATCTGAACATTGCGTAAGTACCTCCATTTCGTGTTCATTAGCTTTCAAGATATGGATATATTTCAAGGCTTCTTCTTTTTCAGCCCAGTCCACCGCCAATACTTCTTCGTTCTGCACTTCACGCAAATAACCCTGTACATCAAGAGAAAGTAATCCTTTCCCGGCAAGATATTTGATAACATCCAGTGAAAAATCATCCGCCAGTAAACTACCCAAATGAAAAATCCGGGCATTTACATCCTGCAAACCTTCAATCGTAAAAGGATCAGCTTTAGCAGTAACCCGCTGCTTTCTTTCATTGGTATCCTCGCCATAAATATTCTCAAAGCAGATGGAATGGATGCTGGGGAGTACTTTCACTTCAATGCCGTCTGTCCTCAAATCATCCACCACCGGCATCTCGCTATCAGCCAAGGCGGTGACAAGTTGGAATCCTTCCGTACTCAGGTGTTTGATGGCATGCGCAAAATAGAAAGAGGTTCCTCCGGGCATGTGCACAGTTTTCTGCGGAGTAACTACTTTATCCAAAGTAATATATCCGATACAACAAAGATCGTATTTCATAAAATATTCAGTTCCATTTTTCAGACTGCAAAAATAGCCAATAATTATCGTTTCTTCCCCCTGCAACGCTATAAATTCTTCCGTTTTAAGAAATCCGTCGGACTTTCACCGAATTGTTCCTTATAACACTTCGTGAAATAAGACGGAGACGAGAAACCGACTTCATAAGCAATTTCCGCAACCGTCATTTCTGAAGAAGCCAACAGGGAAATTGCTTTTTTAAGGCGTGCCTGGCGCAGCAATTCATTGGGAGCATAATTAGTAAGTGATTTCAGTTTACGGTAGAGTTGCACACGGCTCAGTCCCATATCTTTGCCTAAGTCTTCCACATTCAGTTCCGGATCTCTCATTTTCTCCTCTACCAGAGATTTAAAACGAGAGACAAAATCTTTATCAATATCACAGATATTCTCTTTCGCCAATGTCTGATTATCACCGAAGAACTGGCGAAGCTGCCGACGGGAATCTATCAGATTCCGGATACGGGACAGTAACAACTGAGAATTGAAAGGCTTGGATATATAAGAGTCAGCACCACCATTATACCCCTGAATGCGTTGTTCATCAAGTGAACATGCTGTAAGAAGAATCACGGGAATGTGGCGAGTCTGCAATTCGGTTTTCAACCTCCGGCAACACTCTATCCCGTCCATACCAGGCATCATGACGTCGGAAACAATCACATCGGGAACATATTTCATTGCGAGACGAATCCCTGTAGCAGCTTCCGGTGCATCCAGCACATGATATTCTTCAGCAAGTAGTGTTTTTACGTAATTGCGAATATCGGCATTATCGTCAATAACCAGCACTGTCGGGCGATCTGCAGCTTTCGTGTCTTCCTCATCCAAGGGCAAATCTGTTTCTATCAATGTAGCAGAGACTTCCGCTTCCTCAGTGGGAAGAGTAACAACCGTAGGATGATACAGAGAAACACTCTGCGCCGGAAAAAGAACGGTAAAAGTCGCTCCTTTTTCATTGCTATGGGCAGTGATCTGTCCGCCATGCATCTCTACGAAGGCACGGACAAGCGCTAATCCGATACCTGTACCGGCCTGATGTCCGTCTATCTGGTAGAAGCGTTCAAAGATAGCATCCACCTCTTTGGGGGAAATATGGCTACCTGAGTTAAATACAGAGAAACGGTAATTAGTCGTTTCCGCCTCCAGCTTAACCACTATTTTACCATTCTCGGGTGTATATTTCACAGCATTGGATAGCAAATTGAAATAGATACGTTCCATCTTCTCACTATCTGCCATCATGCGGAAATCTGTGTCAGGTGTAACTTCAAAAGAAAAGGAGATATGCTTTTTCAGCAACGCCATACGGAAAGAATCATTCCAGCCGCGGAAACTACTTAAAAGATCGAATGGTTCCAAATGAAGTTCCATCCGCCCGTTCTCTACCTTACGGAAATCAAGAATTTGATTAACAAGACGAAGAAGGATGTTAGCGTTCTTCTTCATCAGTTCCAGTAGTTGATGCGGATGCTCTCCAAGAGACTTATCGGCAAGAAGCTGGTTGATAGGATCTGCTATCAATGTCAACGGAGTACGGAAGTCGTGAGAAACATTCGTAAAGAATACTAGTTTGGCATGGGTGGCCTCTTCCAGTTCGCGGGAAAGCTGTTCCAACTGTTCTTTCTGCTGAATGAGCAGCTCCTTCTGCTGTGTTAATTGTTGCTTCTGTTCCTCTAACTTCTCCTTCTGCCGGGACAGTTCACGATTCAGGCGGTTTTTGGTACGCAAAGAAAGATAAACGGCAACCAGTAAACCGATTACCAATAAAAGCACCAATAAGCTGCCATATAATATGACTTGCTGCGTAGCGTAACGATCAAGGAACTGACTCATCTTTCCATTCATCGTTTCTATCTTTTCATCAAGGGTAGCAATATGCGAGGTCTGCATCTGCATAATCTGCGCATTGGTAGCATCTACAACAGAAGTACTCAATATGGTTTCACGAGGAAAGTCCCGCTTATTCAGGATATCCATCGCCATCTGTATCACACGGTCACCACCGGTAGGATAAATAAACGTGGCATCCAGTTGACCATTCAGCACTTGTTCTACGCCATACCCTTCACCGGGCAAAGCATCCGTACCGATAAAGCGCATTTCTTCTGCCCTACCCTGCCGCTCAGCAACATCATAAGCTCCTGCCGCCATTCGGTCGTTCTGTGCATACACTACATCTATTTCAGGAAAACGCGCCAAAAGAGTATCCATCTTCTCTCCTGCCTCAGAGCGCAGCCAGCCGGCATCTTCACGTGCCAGAAGCTGAATGCCGGGATAAGGAGATATGGCGGCAACAAATCCCTGATGACGGTCCATGGCCGGTGTAGAACCTGTCAAACCGGCTATCTCCACAACGTTGCCTTGTCCATGAAGCATATTAGCAACATAGTTACCTATTGCTTTTCCTAACTCATAGTTGTCAGCACCTATATAAGCGGTATATTTATCAGAAAGTATCTTGCGGTCGAAAACAATGACGGGAATTCCCCTGTCGAAGGCTTCCTCCACTACCGGAGTGATAGGTGCAGCTTCATTGGGTGCAACTACAAGCAAGTCCACTCCTTCTTTGATAAAATTACGGATATCTTTTATCTGTTCTGCATTATCATCTTTTACCGTACGAATATCAATTTCTACTCCGTCATAGAAAAGTGCCTCGCGCAACATTTCATTGTTCATCTGATGTCGCCATTCATCATCGCTGCACTGGGAAACTCCAATACGGAAACGTGCTTCGCGATGGGTGCACGAAGTGGTCAACCAAAACCAGGAAAGTGAAACAAGTAATAATTGGATAGTATATCTTCTCATCTTTTCCGTTATTAGTAACGCAAATATAAAAATATTATCATAGGTATCGTTATCTGTTTCTTAAAAAAACTCCCTATTCCACCGATTTTTAACTCGGACAGAATAGGGAGACTACTATTGCCGGAAAGAAGGACAGACAAACCAGATAAGGCTATTATTGAGCTGTAAGCTCAATAACATGGCTCTGAGTCGCTGTAAAACCAAATACATTCAAACCAACTTTCATCAGATAATCACCGGAATAAACTTTCCCGTTAGATTCTAATTTAGATTCAGTAGAGGGCATCAAATTGATTTCTTCCACTTTATATTGCTTGTTCGGGTTTAATCCCTGAAGTTTGACTGTCATCAGTTTCTCCTGGAAACGCGGATGGATATCATAAGCAAACAATACAGCTTTGTTTGCATCCTTGCTTACATAATTCAGTGCCATGTGATTGCCCTCATACGGAGACACCAAACGATATTGATCACCATCCATAATGGCACTTTGCAGACGCTTCCAGTTGGCAACAGCCGTCTGGCAGTAAGTCAATTCATCAGCCGTGAGTTCTTTCAGACCTATATCAAAACCAAGCTTACACATAGAAGCTACATCCGTACGGAATTTTACAGAAGTCGCTTTATTCCAACTGGTCACATGGGCATCCATAGCTTTCGCAGGGAAGAACTGGGAAAAGCCCCACTGGATATAAATACGTTCTACAGGATCCGTATTGTCGCTGCACCAGAACTCTGTGAAATATTTAAGCGCTTCGTAGTCGCAACGGGCACCACCACCGGAACAAAGCATCATCGGGACATCAGGATAATTCGCTTTCACACGCTTCAGAACATTATAGATGCCACGGACATGATCAATATACAACTGTCCCTGTTTGTTCTTCAGATACGGAGAATAGATATTGGTGATAGGACTGTTGCAATCCCATTTGAAGAAAGCAACTTCGGGATTCTCCTTCATTATATTCTCTACAACACCATATACATAATCCTGCACCTTCGGATTGCTAAGGTCAAGTACCAATTGGTTACGGTAATAATACGTTTCACGATTAGGCAGTGTGATCGCCCAGTCCGGATGTTTCTCGAAGAGTTCACTCTTGGGATTCACCATTTCGGGTTCAATCCAGATACCGAACTTCACATCTGCATCCTTGGCAGCTTTCACCAGCGCCGGAATGCCACCGGGCAATTTATCGTGATTCACATCCCAGTCTCCCAAACCCGCATGATCATTCTTACGGGGATATTTGTTCGCAAACCAACCATCGTCCAACAAGAACATATCTACACCCAGATGCTTGGCTTCCTTCATTAACTCGGCCAGTATCTCCTGATTAAAGTTAAAACCTGTATTTTCCCAGTTATTCAGAAGAGTCAGACGACTCCCTTTACCATCTTTCAAGCTGTAGTTGCGTGCCCACTCATGAAGGTTACGGCTTCCTTTCCCGGCACCGTCATTACTTAAAGTAAATATGAATTCGGGAGTGATAAACACTTCATTCGGTTTCAGTTCATAATTCGAAGCGTAAGGATTGATACCGGGAATCACACGAAGATTCCCAACATTGTCCACTTCAAACGTAAAGCGGAAATTACCGGTCCATCCCAACGTACCCATCAATACATTTCCCTGATGTTCGCTGACCGGCTGATCCAACCCTACTTCAAAGAAAGGATGCGTATGCATGGCAGCACGGCTTCCCAACTTCGTATCAATTACTTTCTTGCCAAATTGCAATTGCTGGCTGCTCATTTGCGCTTCCTTTGCCCAGTCACTACTGAACTCAGTCAGGTAATAAGCGGAATTATTGAAATAAAGCATGGCAGAGGCGTATGTAGAAAGCAGGACAGGTTTCTTTTCCTGATGCTTGATTTCACTCCAAGTCTTGATAACATTTTCTTTCGGATAAGCCACATAGTGCAGAGTAACGTCTACCGGATACTGATCGTCACGGAGATTAACCACAGTTTCCGTACCACCCTCAACCGCCTTGGAGGAGGAAGAAACATAATACAACATAGTGGACGGATTGCCATCATTGTGAGTGATAGCGATAGCCGGTTCAAAGTAATCTTCATTACCCGAACCACCATACACTTCCCAACCGCGTTTACTTACACTACCATCGGCACCGGCATGGATATTCCACTGAAAGTTATTCAAATCCTGCTCATGCAGCAGTTTTTCACCTAAGTAAGTTTGATACAGACGGCCGTTGTCGCCTACCTGAAGCACCAGGTCGGTGTTATCCGTAGAAATACGGATCGTTTTGTTTTCCGCTGCATTGGCATACGACAATGTAGCACATGCAAAGAGAGTTACAAGTAAATTTTTCATGGTGTACAATGAATTTAGTTACAAAAATATATTAAATTAATTTAGAATGAAAGGCTTGCACTGAATTCCAGTGTAAATGGACGCAAGTAATTACCACTCATATAATGATCTTTGAATTTACCTGCTTCTTCCTTGCCCAGTAGTTCGGCGCCGCTGATAGTTCCGCTTGCACCCTTTTGGTTCAGGAAGTTCACTACCGTTGCCCCCAGTGAGAGGTGCTTATTCACTTTCCAGTTCACACCACCGAAGGTTTCCCAACGACCGTTGAAATAGAGGGCATTAGTCAGATTGGCATACGTCTTCCCGAAATAACGGAAACTGAGCCACAAGCGCAGATCGGGAGTTATGTTATAACTGGGATCTATTTCAGCCAGTATCTGCGGAATTTCTTTCACGATGTTGCCATTAGCATTCAAGTCAGGCACTCCTTCAAACGGAGATTTGATAAAGTAATTGTTATAAGTCGGTTTCTGATAAGTAAACAGGGCATGCAGATGGAAACCTTTGAAAGGATTGATTTCAGCGGAAGTGGTCCAACCCAATGTCTTGATATCGTAAATCAGCAAGGTCGTCTTGGACTGCGTTGTTCCCGGTTTGGTTACATTCTGCTGGTCTATATTATTCGACTTGGAAATATAAGTAATCATGGAAGTCAGGTTTATCCAGTCATTCTGATAAAATAATCCGCCACGCAGCAAAGGGATAGTCACACGCTTATATTGCTCTTCGGTAGGTCCTGTTCCGGCATATTCATTGATACGTGGAAAGCGGGTGGCGACGGTTCCGTCGGCAGTCAGCCCGAAGTTTTTGGTCAACTTATAAGTGAATTGTGCCGTTGCAGCATAGTTCAGCTTATCTTTTACTACTCTCTGCGGCTGTATCTTTTCAGTAGAAAGTATATTCCCTTGATTATCCGTATATTCGTGAGTATCACCGATGTGGAAGCCGGAATAGCGACCATAAGGAATCTGATCGGCAGACATACGGTAATATTCCAGACGGGCACCATAATAGACAGTGAATTTCGGACTTACCTGCCAGTTATCCGTAAAGTAGGCAGCCAGTTTGTTTTCGGTCCCTTTGGTATATTCCGGACTCAGCTCATTGAACCCACTGAATTTAGCGGTACTCCCGTCAGCTGCCACACGATTCAGTATCTGCGGATATTCAGTAACCGTACCTACCCATTGAAAAGAGGAAGAGTGATAATCCAAATGATAAAACCATTCATTCAGCCCCAGGCGTACGTCATGGTCGCCTATCTTCTTTTTCAGTTCGGAAGTAAGCAATGCATTCTTCACTTTGCCAAGATGCAACCAGGTACGCCTGCCTTCGACCAATCCGGTATAGGCATCCTCCGAACCATCCTGAAAAAGGCCGTCCGCCACCGTGGCTTTGTTGATATTGCTACCACCAAAGTCCACATAGTTAGCTTCGGGAGCATTCATAAACTTGGCATTCAGCGTCCAGTTCAGATTGTTACGGAAGGTATAATCAAACAGCATAGCCACTTCATGCGCCTTATTTCCTATAAAGTCACCAAACCGACCGCTCTTCATCTTTCCGTCCATCACATCCATGTACTGAAAACGTCCACCTTCGGGAGCATACGAAGAAGTTCCTAACTTGAAGCCAGGAATTTCTTTCACACTGCCATCTCCCACATAGATAAACGGAGCAGCGTTAATCATCGAACCCAATGCACTGCTTTTTGAGAACTTATAGATAACGGAGAACCTTCCGCGATTATTGTTGAAAAGGCGCGTCAGCCCTGCATGATAAAGTTGGGTGCGGTCACTGAAGTTTTCAAACTTAGGAGAGAAACTACCCGGATCGAAGTTCTGATAGATGCTGGCTGTATAGAGCCAGCGGTTTCCGATGCCACCGGACACATTCATGTCTATATTTTGCCACCCAAAATGGTTGGTGCGATAATTCAAGACTCCTTTGAACTCCTTTTGCCCCAATTTGGAGAAAGAATTTACGGAATAAGCGATGTTTCCGGTAGCAATAGCAGATTCAGACGGTGTCATCAGCCCTACTTCGCCCAGGCTGGCATCGCTGCGCCAGTGAGTAGCCAGCTTATGCACAGCCGAAGAATAGACAGCGGGTAATCCGTTTTCATACACATTTACATCTTCACTGGGAAGTCCGATCTGAATTTCACGGGGCTTGTTTGCATCCGAAGCATTCAGCATCACATTGCGTTCGCTGATCTCCGCTTTTTTACTACTGATAGTGTCATTCTCTACCGGTTTGCTCGCCGTTGCAATACTAGCGAATGATAAGGCTGCCGATATGACATAAGAAAAGAGACTTGCTTTCATACTATTAATGGATTTAAAATTAAACTTTCGGTTCAAGGCATCAGATAAGAAATATTCCCCTTATCTTTCAACGAGGGCAAAGTTAACAGGTATAATAATGCCCGGTTTCCGCAAGTAGCCGTCAGGTAGATTGGCGTGAGAGTATCATCTACAATACAGCACTGATAACAAGCTATTTACATCATTCCGTTTTATAAAAGCAAGTAGACATACCCGTTTACCGGAAAGTTTTAATATCTTTGTATTTGTCTACTTTTAATGAACATACCCTATGAAAAAATACTTGTTATCGGTATTATTCCTGTTGTTCGTGCTTGTCCCTTTTCGTGCGGCGAATAAGACTGACTTATCCAATGAGTTGGAATCAGCTTTAAAACTGCGCAACCAATACTCACTCCGAAAAGAAGCCCGAATTGACAGTTTAAAGCGTTTGCTATATCCATCCATGGACGACAATGAACGTTTCCGATTATACAATGCTATTTACGAAGAGTACTATACTTACCGTTTCGATTCAGCCATGCTCTATGTAGACAAGGAAGAACAGGTGGCTATGGCACTATCTCACCCCGCTTATCGCAACCTGAGCATCATTCACCGCTCGGTGCTTCTCTCCACATCGGGTTATTTCAGCGAATCCATCCAGAATCTGGAACAAATAGATTCACGCACATTGAATGATGCGACACGGATAGAATATTATGCCGCCTATGAATGGGCTTACAGTATGTGGGCGGAATATTCCAACGATAAGGTTTATGCTCCCCGTTATTATGAAAAAGAAATGCTTTATCAGGATTCATTGATCAGTGTACTTCCCACTGGCTCGTCACTACACAATTACTGGAAAGGAGAAAATCTATATCGTCACCAGCGGTACGCCGAAGCGGAAAAGTATTATCAAAAGGCACTGGAAGGCGTTCCAGTGAATGTTCGATTGTATGCTATGGTTACGTATGGTTTAGCATTGGTCTATTCAAAACTTGGTGACTGGAACGAATATGAGCATTATCTGATCAAGGCCGCCATATCGGATCAGGTATGCCCGCTTAAAGAAAATCTGGCCTTACAGGAACTGGCCCTGCATATCTTTAAAAACCGAAGTGGAGAAGTATCCCGTGCCAATCGCTATCTGAACTACTCCATGGAAGACGCTCAGTTTTATAATAACCGGCTCCGCATGCTCGAAATAGCGAAAAAATTCCCTTCTATTGTACTGTCTTATCAGGAACAGAATCTTATCAAGAGCAGACGACTGCAATGGTCACTGATATGCATCAGTATATTGTCCATCGGACTGGTCGTCTCCCTGATCTATATTTATCGGCAAATGCATCAACTCCATAAACGCAGGAAGATACTGGCGGACATGAATCAGGAACTGCAACATCTGAATAAGGCATTAGTAAATACAAATCATACGCGTGAAGAATATGTAAGCCTGTTCATGGACCTGTGTGCCGCCTATATAGACAAGCTGAATAAATATCAGGATTTGGTAAAGAGAAAAGTGAAAGCGAAACAGACAGATGATCTATTGAAGTTAGTCAATGCCACCAAACTGTCAGATACAGATGCGAAAGAGTTCTTCGTAAACTTCGATACGGCATTTCTGAATTTATACCCTAAATTTATAGAAGAATTTAATGCACTATTGCGGGAGGGTGAAGAAATCATACCTAAAAGAGGAGAAATACTGAATACAGAACTTCGGATATTTGCATTGATACGTATGGGGATTCAAGATAGTTCCAGGATAGCTACCCTCTTGTTCTACTCACCACAAACAATTTATAATCATCGGAGTGTAGTGAAGAATAAGGCAAAGATGAGGGATAGCTTTGAAAAGCAGGTGGAGGAGCTTTGTGCAGTGATGTAGATTCACTTACATTATAAAATAAGACACTTTTTCTTAAGAAAAGAATGTGTATCCATTGCCCTTTCAAATACTTCTGTTACTTTTGTCGACAGCTACAAGATAACTACTAGAAAAACTATTATATTATGAAAAATCTATTCTATTTTATCATTTCGATATGCACGTTATATGCATGTTCCTCGGATTCTGATTTCAACCCGGAAGATGAAAATCCCACTTCTTCTGATTTTTATGAACTTAAAGCCATTCCTGACAAGAAAGTCATTTTCAAAGCCTATCCGGCAAATATGAAACAAATTCTTGGCGCAGGCTACGATGTTACTGCCGACCATTTAAGTCCCGAAGCCATAAAAGCTCCCATAATAGATTTGGAAAAATTGGAAAACAGCGATGAAGATTATATCTATCGTATGAAAGCCACTTCTTCCGAACCCAGAGACTACGCCGGAGAAAATGCAACAACATTCCTGACTGATATTACCAATAGCCTGATATTGGGAGACATAAATTCCAGAAATGCTCTATCGGTCGGTACCATTCTCAAGCATAAAGAGTTCGAGTCTGATTACAACCATTCTTCACAATATTCTTTTGCCTCCAGCGAACAACTATTTACAGCGGAGCGTTGGTACTTTTCGTTTTTCTATACCTTAGAGAAATATAAATACAGATACCTTACGCAGGAATTTGAAAATGATGTAACCAGTTTGGCAGCAGAAGATATCATAAACAAATATGGCACACACCTTTTAGTGGATGTCGGTATAGGAGCACGATTCAGAGGACTTTACCGGACAGCAGTACCTACAGCGACATCAGCTACCAGCACCACAAAAATCACCTTACTCAGCGCTTTGGAAAAAATAGGCCAGCAAGGTCTCTTTACCGGAAGCGGTGCCGGCGGATGGGAAGAAGAAGTGGCACAAAGCATAGGAGGTCAGCTTATACTGGAATTCTATGGAGGAAATACAAGTTTATTGACTTCACAACCGATAACCGATGGCTTTAATGCCTGGTGGAACTCGTTCAATGAAGAGAATTATACTTTGACGAAAATCACTCAAAATAAAGTCCTTCCTATTTATGAACTAATAGCGGATGCCACCAAAAAAGAGCAAGTGAAAGATGCGATAGAAAAATATATATCCAACCAAAAGTTATCGTTAGTTTCTACCACTCCGTTACTTCAGGCCTGGAATGGCAAAAATCACACATACGACACATCTTACTTAGATATTGCAATGCACTCCAACAAAAAATATGAAGGAGCCATCTGTTCCATCTACAAACAACAAATCACGAGTACCGTACCGTTGTATTTATATAGTAACGGAAAAAAGCAACGTCTATCTGTAGAGCTATTGCCAGCCGACACCGAATGGCAACTGGAAAAAGAATTAGGATATGTATACGCTTCGCCCGTAGAAGGAGCCATCCCGCTATACGAAGCCGAAAATAAGAACGATTATTGTTATACTACAGAAGACAAGCAGGAATATGGCACAAAAGGGAGTTGGAAGCAAAAAGGCATTGTATGTTACACAATGCCCCTATAATATAGGATTGCCTGCCAAGTTGAAGCAATTATCAGGATAGGTTCAACTCATACACCGGAGATATCAGCTGCTCCCAACCGACTCTTAAAAGCAGACGGCAATTCCGGCATGGCCCCACTCTGTGTACAAACATAGGCGGAGACTTCCACTGCCAGTTTATGCGCTTCGGGAACAGGTTTCCCACTAAGTATAGCCGATGTAAAAGCAGCAGTAAAAGAATCACCTGCCCCCACAGTATCGGCAACAGGAACTTTCGGTGTATCCTGATAAGATACTACACCCGGAGTAAATACATAACTGCCATTGGTTCCACAAGTCAGAATCAGCATCTTCAGATTATATTTAGCCAAAAGTATCCAGCATTTATCCTGTAAATCAATACCCGGATAACCGAAGATACGGCTGATAGTAACCAGTTCCTCATCATTTATTTTAAGTATGTTGCAGCGGCGCATAGATTCGCAGAGTATTTCTTTCGTATAGAATCCCTGACGAAGATTGATATCGAAAATCTTGATCTGATCTTCTCCATCAGGCATGGTGTCCAGAAAACGTTGAATAGTAGCACGACTCACGGGACTGCGCTGAGCCAGCGAACCGAAACAAACAGCACGGGTGGAAAGGGCCAGACGTTTCAAATCATCCGTAAAAGGAATATTATCCCAAGCCACCCCCTCTTTAATCTCATAACAGGGAACCCCCACAGCATCAAGAGTAACCTGTACCGTACCGGTAGGATAATCCACTTGCTCGATCTCACAAGTCAGTTTCTTTTGAGCAAAAACATCCAATATTTCCTGTCCGTCAGCATCACGTCCCACTGCACTCACTACACGGCTATCAAAACCAAACTGTGATACATGATAAGCGAAATTGGCAGGCGCACCACCTATTTTCTTTCCTTCGGGCAGCACATCCCAGAGTGCTTCACCCATTCCTACGATGATTTTATTCATGACACTAAATTTAATTACAAATTATAAATTACAATTAGACATTAGGTTATTTCTTTATCTTCAAAGTATAGTACAGCAAATAAAGTACTCCGACAGTCATCACGGCTACTGCACCGCTTTGTCCTATGGCATCACTTGCCAATCCCATTGCCAACGGAAAAACAGTTCCACCAAAAAGTCCCATTATCATCAGACCAGAAATTTCATTCTTCTTGCCGGGCATATACAGCAACGCCTGTGAGAAGACAATCGAAAAGATATTCGAGTTTCCGTAACCTATCAGCGCAATGCAAATATAAATAGATGTTTTTGAATGGAAAGCAAAAAGTCCAATCATTGCCAGTAACATCATAAAACTACTGATAGCAAAGAACGATTTAGCATTCATCCTCCTCAAAATAAAAGAACCTGTGAAGCAACCTGCCGTACGGAAAATGAAGTAGAGACTGGTAGCAAACGCAGCGTCATCCAATCCCATCCCCAAACGCTCCATTAGAATCTTAGGAGCAGTAGTATTCGTACCTACATCGATTCCTACATGGCACATGATACCGATGAAAGAAAGCAAAACAAATGGTTTACCCAATAAAGCCAAACACTCACCGAACGTAGAAGGTTTTCCTTCCTCTTTCTCCTCGGCAATCTGTGTCTGTCCCAACAATAAAACGGCTATCACAGCTATCACCATATAAATAGGAAACAGCACACGCCAACCCAAACCGAACGACGGAATGGCCTGTGTAGCTCCCCACATAGCGATGTAAGGTGCAAGAAACGAAGCAATCGCCTTTACAAATTGTCCGAAGGTAAGGCTACTTGCCAGCCGGTCACCTCTCACGATGTTGGAAAGCAGCGGATTCAGTGAAGTCTGCATCAATGCATTGCCAATACCTAATAAAGAGAAAGAAAGCAGCATCAACGTATAGCTATCACCAAAAACAGGCAATAACAACGAAGCAAAGGTCACAACCAAACTAAGGAGTACCGTCTTTTTTTGTCCGATACGGCTCATCAACATACCTGTCGGCACAGAGAAGATCAGGAACCAGAAGAAAACCAGCGAAGGGAAGATGTTAGCTTGAGAGTCTGTCAAACCCAAATCTGCTTTTACATAGTTGGAGGCGATGCCTACCAGATCCACAAATCCCATAGCGAAAAAGCAGAGCATCACAGGGATCAGCTTGGATAACGAAGAATTAGATTTCATTGTTGTATGGTATTAATTTAAGTATTTCTTGCTCGGAAAAGCACGTTGCAAAGGAAGCGAATATCAGAACAACAGGATAACAATCTTGTTACAAAGAGTGGCAATTATGATACAAGAATGTTTTTTAAGCGCATTTCAAGGGCATTATTTCTCTTTTTAGCTACATTTGTGGAAAATTATCCAAAGAAACTTTTTAAACAACAATATGGAAACACTCTTTAATGGACGACTCAGCATTGAAGTTTCTGCACATGGAGCAGAGCTATGCAGTATTTTTTCTAATGGAAAAGAATATCTATGGCAGGCAGATCCTGCATTCTGGAAACGCCATTCGCCGGTACTCTTCCCGATTGTAGGAAGCGTATGGGAGAATGAATATCGAAACGAAGACACCACCTATGTCCTCACTCAGCATGGATTTGCCCGCGACATGGAGTTCACACTGATATCCGAGGAAAACGATGAAGTCCGCTACCAGCTTGTCAGCAACGAAGAAACACTCAAGAAATATCCTTTCCCATTCCGTCTCACCATCGGCTATCGCATCCGCGAGAAGAAGGTCGATGTCATGTGGGAAGTAGAGAATACCGGGGAGAAGGAAATGCACTTCCAGATTGGTGCACATCCGGCATTCTACTATCCGGATTTCGATGCCGAAACGCAAGAACGGGGGTTCTTCGGTTTCAATAAGAAAAGCGGACTGAAATACATACTTATTTCTGAAAAAGGATGTGCCGACCCGGACACCCAATATCCTCTGAAACTGACAAACGACTTGTTGCCATTGGACACACATACATTTGACAAAGATGCACTTATATTGGAGGGAAGCCAGGTGCGGCGGGTTACTCTATATAATAAGGAGAAAGCTCCTTATCTCAGCCTCCATTTTGATGCGCCTGTTGTCGGACTGTGGTCGCCACCTGCCAAGAATGCCCCGTTTGTCTGTATTGAACCATGGTACGGTCGTTGCGACAAAGCACATTATACAGGAGAGTATAAAGATAAGGATTGGGTACAGCATCTGCAACCCGAAGAGATGTTCAGAGGAAAATATACCATTGAAATAGAAGAATAGTTTTGAGTTCTTCCTGCCTTCTGAAACAAATGACATGGCTTCACGTTCATCTATATGAATATATAAACATGTTATTATGGTAAAAGGAAACAAGAAAGCAGCAGAAAGTTTCACAGCTTACATGCAGCGTACGATTGTAATGTTAGAGGAGGAAGAACGTTTCGGAACTGCACGCGTTTATTTCTATGCGTTGCGTTCGTTCACCGAATTTGTCGGAGGTGGAGAGATTTTCTTCGGTGCACTGAATCGCCGGTCACTGAAACGTTTCGAGAACCACTTGTTAGTTTCACTTTGCAGCTGGAACACCGTGTCTACATACGCCCGTGCTTTACGGGCTATCTATAACCGAGCAGTGGACGACGAACTCATTGAAGGAGATTACCGGTTATTCAGCAATGTGTTCACCGGAGTAAAATCTGAGAGAAAGCGGGCGCTACATGCCGAACAAGTACATCGATTGCTTAAAACCGATGATCAGGAATGTGATGCGAAATCCGTAAGTTTACAGAAAAGCATACCGGAACAAATAAAGCGTTCGCGAGATTTACTTACCTTGATGTTATTGCTTCAGGGTATACCTTTTACGGACCTGATGCATCTGCGGAAAGAAGACTTCAAAAGCGACAGCGAAGGGAACTGCTTACTGAGTTGCCGACGTCAGAAGACCGGTACGGAACTAAATGTAACAGTCCCTCCGGAAGCATTGACGCTTATCAAACGATACAAAAGTAATCAGCCATCTTCGCCCTACCTCCTCTCTTTCTTCGACGGATTACGCGACGGACAGGAAATATACAAGGAATATCAGCTACAACTGCGAAAACTGAACTATGGATTATCCAGATTACCCCAATACTGCCGAATGCAAGGTATCAAAATCAGCTCCTACACTGCCCGACATACTTGGGCCACCCTCGCTAAATATTGTCAAATACCCGAAGAAATTATTTCCGAAGGATTGGGGCACTCTTCACTCAAAGTAACACGAACCTATCTGAAAAGCTTTGAAGGAGACGAACTGGCGAAAGCAAACAGGATAGTCATGGAGTATATTTTTACCGGAAAGAAAAACACATGGACAACCGCATAAAACCCTTGTTACTTTGTAAGTAACAGTAATTTAAACTTCGGCAAAGGTAAATATTTATTTCATAAACACAAATTATAAACTGTATAATTTGCGAATATTATTCAAAAAGAGAAGCATATAAGACAAAACAGATAAAAAAAACAACATATTCAGCCATCAAGATGATAAATACACGCACGAATCCTCTCCCCCACGTTTTAAACCTTAAACATGGATATAGAATATCTACGCTCTTTTTCAAACTACCTTTATGATATATTTCTGTAATGCGCCATTTGCCTTATGTATACGCATTACTGTTACTTACAAAGTAACAGAACTAAATCAATAATCATGATCACGCTATTGACACAAACTGCTATTGCCGTACTAAACGACATTGCTGATCCATTTTCATCTAATCATCCGAAGCAATACGCCATTGATTCCGAAGAAATAGGCAAACTGCTACTCAGACTAGAGGATGGAAATATCATTTGTAGAAAATCTCCGGAGTGCCCCCTGCAAGACCCAGCTTCGTATAAGCTGACTCGCCCTAAAAACAGCATTTCTCTTCTTGATGTACTCGAAGCTATAGGAGAGCACCTCAACTGTAATACTCCTACAAAAGAGGAATTATACCTACATTTCCACAAAGTAGCTCCTCGCTTAGGAATACTCAACCAAATCACACGAACTTATCTGTCGCAAATAAAGCTGACAGACTTTTAAGGAGGTACCCGCAAGCATAATCCGAAACTTTTATCACCGTACCCCCCATTAGAATGGCAGCCCGTAAACTCCGTTCCATATTGCTATTCCTGCTGCTAAACACCACCGGTGTCTCGGCACAGCATTCGGCATTGAAGACCAATCTGCTTCAGTGGGCTACCACTACGCCCAACGCATCGGTGGAATTTGCTCTCGGCAGACACTTCAGCCTGGAAGCAGGAGGCTCGTACAATGCCTGGAAGTTCGATAACGGAATGAAGTTGAATCTCTACATGGCCCGTCCGGAGTTACGCTACTGGCTCTGCCGGAAATTCGAGGGACATTTTCTGGGAATACACGGACACTACGGACACTTCAATATCGGACTGATCCCCTTCCTGCGCACCATGAAAGACGACATCTACCGGGGAGATTTTTATGGAGGAGGGCTTTCCTACGGATATCACTGGGCGCTGGGCCGTCGCTGGGGTATGGAAGCTGTGATAGGTGGAGGATACGTCAACATGCAATACGGGAAATACCGTTGTGTGGAGTGTGCGGAAAAGACGGGAGACTACAAACGGAACTATTTCGGAGTGACGCGAGCCGCCATCAACCTGATTTATTTCATCAAATAACCCAATACTAACGAATGAAGCGTATGATACTGCTCACTTTACTGACCGGAGTTTTATTCTCCTGCTCCTTTGAGGATGAGCCCGGACTTTGCCCCTACAATGTCCGGCTGGAGTATCATTATGCCGGTGCTCCGGATGTAGACAACCTGTCCGTATACACCGACCTGCTATGCCAGTATATATTCCGTGAAGACGGGACGTTGCTGGACACAGATACGCTGACCGGACAGGAAATGTCCGAATGGAAAGGAACACTGGACGCCGGGCGGTATACCGTGGTGACATGGGGAAATCCGGGAACAGAACAGCAATTCGTTTCCATGCAGACCGGAGAAGCGCATCTGGAAGAGGCGGGATTAAGCGCAGCCACGGAAAGAGCCCCGAAGGAAGGACGCGGAAACACCTCACGCCTCTACTTTGGCTACCACATACTGGACGTCCCCTCCGGTAAAAGCCTGCACCGAAAATTATACATGACCCATGCGCACGCCTCACTGCACGTTACCGTGCGCTGGGACAAAGGTCTGACACCTCCTGCCCCCGGACGTTTCTCCCTAAGACTACGGGGAATACCTGCCGAATACAGATACAAGGCAGGCATGGAAATCCCCTTATCGAATGCCGACGGAGCTTACACCATGCCGCAAACAGGATTTCTGCACATCAATCACTCCGTGCGCGCATCCATGAACTACGAAAATGAAGTGGTGGGAGAATTCGTCACCTTCCGCTACACCGCAGCCACGCATCCCATGCTGAGTTTATACCGTGAAGGGCGACAAATGATGAAGGAACTGGATCTGGAACGGTTCTTCCGCAAACTGCCCGTCAGCCTCGACGAGAACACGGAACAAGAATTCAACTTGCTGGTGCTGATACAGAAAGACAAGATTACAGTGTCCGAAATGGGCGCCACGGATTGGGAAGAAGGAGGAGGATTGGGATGATGAAAGCCAGGACGTATATATATAATAAGGTGAAGAAGGATGGAATACTCTGCTGCCTGTTTCTCATGCTTCTGTTTGCCCCGCAAGCCACCCGGATCGCAGCGAGAGCAGACTACACACGCCTTGCAAGCCTCCCCCGTGATAAAGCCGGAAACAGAGACACCTCTCCCGTAGTGCTCTCCAAGGTATGGGTGGAGGGCGACAGCGTGGTGGTAGGCATTCGTTTCGACTTTGCCGAAGTAAACGTGCGCCCATACCTGGCACTGTGGTTCAGCCCTGTACTGAAGGGAGAGAAGCAATACCTTATACTGCCCGCCGTGGTAGTCAGCGGAAAAGCCCGTGCCCGTGCCGACCGCCGCAACCGTTTCCTCACTGCCGGACGCGCCAACCGCGAACCGGAGCCTTACCGTGTACTGAAAGGCAACAGCCCGAAGCGAGGAAACAAGATAGACTACCGTATCGCCGTGGCCTACAGTCCCTGGATGCAGGAAGCTTCACTCTGCCTAATGCGGGAAGACAAAAACTGCTGCCGCCTCTCCCTGTTGGGAGTAGACCTGCTGACGGAACAACTCGCCCTTACCGGAGGATTCACGATTCCGCAGGACAGCACCGGATGCCAGACGGCAGGAAACTATACCGACATGATGGCACAGACCTCCCCATCGGATCATAACACCGCAGATGCCGGCCATGACTACGGATTGAGCGGCAACCCGTCCCACAAGCCGTATGCCTCACTGGAACCCTGCGCCGAATGCACCGCCATGGTGAGCTATCTCAACCCGGATTTGGAAAAGAACAAAGAACGTACCGAAGGCACTGTGCTGCACATCGACTACCCTGTCGGCGTGTACGACGTACGTCACGCTTACATGAACAACGATGCTGAACTGACCCGCATCGACAGCCTGCTACGCCCCCTCATCGAAGGCGGCCTGACTACCTTCCGCCACATTTCAGTCTGCGGATATGCTTCTCCCGAAGGCACTTACGCCGACAACGAGCAACTGGCGTCACGCCGTGCGCAAGGATTTATGCGATATCTCACGCAAACCTACCATCTGCCCGAAACTCTTTTCCGCGTCACCTGGATTCCCGAAGACTGGGACGGATTGGTGGAACTGCTTAAATCCGAACAGCCCGAATATGCCGACGAGTCCATCACCTTGATTCATAAGTACTCCGTGTTTGACGGGCGAGAACGGAAGCTGATGGACTTGCGCGGAGGAATACCCTATCGGCACATGCTGACCAACCAATTTCCACGCCTGAGGAGGCTGCAACTGACCGTGGATTATCGGGTGCGGAACTTCAGCATCGAAGAGGCGGCAAGGCTCATCTATACACACCCGCAACTGCTCAGTCTGCAGGAGATGTATCGTGTAGCCACCTTCCATCGTCCGGGAACGGAACAATACCGCGAAATATACGAAATTGCCGCCTTCCACTTCCCCGATGATGTGGTGGCCAACGTCAACGCCGCATCCGCCGTCATCATGACGGGAGACCTGGTCAGTGCGCGCCGCTATATAGAAAAGGTGAAGAACGACCCACGCGCCTGGAACAACTTAGGAGTGATGGCATACCTTTCCGGACACCCGGAAGAGGCCGCCGAATGGTTCCGGAGGGCGGCGGGAGCCGAACCCGAAAAGGCGAGGAAGAATCTGAGGAAGGTGATGAGAATGATGAAGGAAGAGGAGGGAAAGGGTGATAGGGGTGATAAAGGTGATGAGTAATGAAATGATAAACAAAAAAGATATAGTATTATGAAACTATTAAGGAACCTCTTATGGCTATCCATGTTTGTTTTGCTACCGGCTTGCAGCAGCGATGAGACAGACCGGAAAGAAAATGGTGGAGGAAACCCTGATTCCGACCGCCGCGAAATAATGATCGAGTTGCAGAACGGGTTGCGTCCGGTTTCCACTACACGCAGTGCGGACGACGGCGGGCAACACACCGACGACGGGCAACAGTCCGCCGCCACCCGTGCCGGCATTGCCGAAGCCGACGAGAACCGCATCCGCTCACTGGACGTCTACGTCTTCGCCTGTCCCGAAGAAGAAGGGCAGTATACCCTCTCCGACCGTTTCTGTTACCGTGCCGACAACGAGCCTATTCCCGTCGGAGCGCAAAAGCTGGACTTCAAATGTGATGAAAGCACCGGACAGGCACGCGTCGTATTCTATCCCCGCAAAGGTATGTACTGCCACTTCTTCTGCGTGGCAAACAATGCCGAACTGTTGCGTGAAGACGATACCGCCTACACCGGCTTCAAGCCCCTGGCTCTGAGCAATGCCCCCAGCGCCGACGGCACCGGGATAGGCCTCGCCGCCGCTGGAAGCCCCACCGAAGAAGAATTTCTTCACCTGTTACCTCCACCCCTGAAAGCCGGTGACGTGCTGCGCGCACCTCTCATGATGTCCGGAGCCACCCTGCTTCCCATCGACCTGCGCAGTCCCTCGCTGGGAAGTTCCATACGCCTGAACATGCGTCTAACCCGGACCGTGGCACGCTTCGACATTGTGAACAATGCCCTCCAATCGCATCTCACCATCACCAGCATCGGACTTGATCGCGGGCGCCGTCGCGTCTCCCTCTTCCCCATCGCCCCTATCGACGGACCGGAGGGGGAAGAGAGCAGCCTGATCACCTATGCTGACGCCCCCTTCGACATGCCCACCGCCAATCTGGGCACCACCACCAAAGCCTTCTATTGCTATCCCTCACCGATGCCGGACGGAGCGGCACTCATCATCAAGGGATATTATGCCCTGAACCAGACCGACCAGCCCGTGGAAGTGAGTTACCGCATCCCCTTCGAGCAGAGCACCGGCGGGAGCGGTACACGCATAGATGTAGCACACAACCACCGCTACACCCTGCAAATTACACGTGCCGACAAATTCAAGCTGGACCACGTGCTCAAAATAGAAGACTGGGCAGACGAAGGCAGCCTGGAACAGGACTTGGACAACGACCTCGACGAACTGAAAATCTCCAACCTAACCCCTACCGACAAAACCACTTACAATCCGCTGACCGAAACCGTCACCATGAGCATCGACCCCGTCCGCGGCGAAAGCAGTTTCACGGTACACACCGCCTCCAACTCGGGCGTATCGGCAGCACTCAACTTTGTATTGGCTTCGCAAAACCAGCGTTGGCTGAAACTGGAAGAGATGATACCCGACGCCGACTACCAGCATAAAGGCAGCCAGGCGGCCAAATTCAAGATCACCGTCATTCCCGAAAAAGTGAATGAAGGATGCCCCCGCGCCGTACTGCGCCTGACGGACAGCAGCGGAAAGTTCGAAAAGGTACTCATTATCATGCCCGAACCCATCCCATTGCCCATCCCCACCACTCCCGTGCCCGAAAGCGCGGGCGGAAAGCTCAATGTCTATGACCTGACAGACAAGACCCTGCACCTGTACCGCGTGAAGGGAAGCACCGTACAGCTCAAACTTTCGTGCCCGGACGGCACCATCGCCGACCAGTCTCTCAACTCATGGCTCAAGGTGGAGCGTACCGGTGGCACCGACCTGCTCTCCATCTTCACCCTCACCCTTACCGATCCTGAAGTGAAGTTGACCGACAACCGCGCCCAACTGACATTCAGTAACAAGAACCAGCCGGACCTGAAACAGACCGTCATCCTGGTGCTGCACGAAGCCGAAGTGACAGACCTCGCCATCAGTGACCATGCCGGGCTGAGCGACCTCGACGCCACAAACAAGGAAGTGGAAATGACCGTCACCCTGAACAGCCAGTTCCGCTTCTCGGCACTCGCCTACGATGCCGTAAAAGTGGAGAAAATAGAATATGCCAACGGAAGCTTCGGCAAAGTGGACGATTGGCTGGAATACACGGAAGAAAGCACCACCCGCACCATTGCCGACGCTTTCTCAACACGCAGCATCAACCTGCCCATGAAGATACAAAGCAACCTGGTATTCAGAATGAAGGATGCAGCACAGTACTTCGGTCCCGCCACCGTGACCCTGAAAAACACCTGTCTGGGACCGGACCTTATACTGAAGGTGCTACCGGAATATCCCGTGCCCACAGTGAGCGCCTCCACCCCCATGACACCGGAGCCCAACAACTACGATGACGCCAACAAAACCCTCTACCTGCTGCAACAAGCCGACGGAAAGACTTCCGTGGGAACTCTCAGTGTCTACTCACCGGGCGGAAGCAAACTTGTGCTGCCCGCCGATGTCTCCGGCCTGACCCTGAACCGGACCGACAGCGAACTGCCAACCGAGAAGTACACCCTTTCCTGGACCGGTACCAACAGTACCCTGACCGACCACGACGTCACCCTGCAAGTAAAGAATGCCAGTGACACCGACAGCGTACAAGCCATCACTGTTAAAGCGCTCAGCACCGACATCAGCGACCTCACCCTTACCCCCAAGGAAACAGGCAGCGCGACACTGGACTTGTCCACCAAAGCCATCACCATGAATATGAAAGAGGGCAATACGTTCACCCTCCGCATGAAATCGTACGGCGGACAGGTGAAGGTAGAATCGTGCCCCTCCTTCCTCGACGCCCCCGCCGCCACCCGCAGCATGCCGCAAAAGACCGAAACCTCGCTCACCTTCACCCTGAAAAGCGGAAACAACGGAGTCAATGCCAAGAGTGCCGAAGATTTGGTACTGGCCAATCCCTGCGGAGGCCCGAAACTGACGTTGCGGGTAACCCCCGTCTATATATCCCCCATAGTGAGCGGCGCAGGAACCATGACGCCCTCCAACGCCAACAAGTGGGACGCTGCGGACAACACGCTCTACCTGGTACAGCAAGTGGCCGGAAAAACCTCCAGCGGGGTGCTCACCGTTTACTCGTTGGGTGGAAGCACCATTGAACCGCCCACGGGCACCACCGCCAGCCTGCTCAGCAGCGACGAGAAAAGCCAGCAGTACGAACTGCGTTGGGCGGGCAGCGACAACGTGAACCTGAGTACGCAGAATCTCACCCTGAAGCTGAAAAACAAAAGCGACGCCACCAAAACCACCGACGTAAAGATGCAATTGCTGCCCAACGTCATCTCCAACCTGGCACTGGCGCCCAAAAGCAGCGGTACCGCCTCGCTGAGCGGAACCACCGTCACCGTAGACATCACCGCAGGCAACTGGTTCAAGCTCACCATGAAAGCCTACGGCAACAGCACCCGCGTGCAAGTAAAGAGCAAACCGGACTGGCTCACCGCCTCTTCGCCCGCCACCACACGCACCGCTCCCGTCAAGGAGCAGACCGCCATCACTTTCACCGTGGACGGCACAAAAACCGCCTTTACTCAAGGAAACATAGTGTTGACCAACCCCAGCGGCGGACCCGACCTAACTGTAACGGTGAAACCTAAATACATGAAACCCACGTACAACACCCACTCGGGCCTGACCACCTGCAACAGCTACGGAAGCAACTCACTGAATCTGGTTCAGCCTCGCAGCGGCTCTTCCAACGACACCCTGCGCATTTATGCCCTGGGAGGCAGCCGGGCCGAACTGATAAACACTACGGACGGCCTGAGCATAAGCAGCAACACGCTTACCGCCACCACCTACCACGACTATCCGCTGAAATGGGCACCCGCCAACCCCAACAACGCCCGTAGCGACCGGAGCATAACCCTGCACATCTGGAATTTCGACAACAGCCAGTATCTGGACCAAACCATCAAACTGGTGGCAAACGGTTCGCTGGATATTTATAACACCAAGTATAATGCCGACAAATGGGACGTTGCCGCCAAGCGCAGCGGCGCCGTAGCCCAATCGGCAGGACTAAGCATCAACATCGTGGCAAACGCCACTTTTGAGATACACACCAACTCCTATGGCGGAATGACTCTGGCGGGCAACCCGTCGTGGCTGACCGGTACCAAATATCAGGAAACCCCTGCTATCACCACCGCCTACGCCACCAAAATAAACAGCCGTTTCCGCTTCACCATCAAGAGCCAGAACGGCAGCTATCCGGCGGGCAACATTACGCTGCGCCCCGTCTTGGGCGGACCGGACTTTGTGGTGACCATCACCCCCGTGTATCAGGCTCCCGCCATCACTGCAGGCACCATGAATCCTAATGGGGTGAACAATTATGACTCGGGGCAGAGTTTCGTCTATCTGGTGCAACGAGCGGCAGGTCAAAATTCTACCGCCCAACTCAGCGTCTACTCCTTAGGAGGCAGTAAAGTGACCTTCCCGGCATACAGCGGATTCTCCATCAGCCCCAGCAACAGCGCTACCCCCACGCAAGTTTATACCCTGACGTGGACGGGCAACAATAACGTGCTGACGGCTAACAAGGACATCGCACTGACCTTTGCCAACAACAGTGACGCTTCGAAAAAGAAGGTTATCACCGCCAGACTGATGCCCAATACCTTGCGAAACATCAAAATTACGGCACAGACAGGCGGCGTCAGTCTCACCGGCGGCACTCTGGCATACGCCACGTCGGGCACACTCAACGTGCCCATCGTGAAGGGCGTGGGCTTCACCATCTCCATGGAATGCTACGGCGGAACGCCGGGCGTGAGCACCAAACCCGGCTGGCTTCAGCAAGGAGCCGTCACGCGCGCCTCTCCCAACAGCCAGACGCACACCTTCCGGTTCGACCTGATAGAGAATGCAGCCAACTTCAATGATACGCAACTGGTGTTCACCAATCCCAGCGGCGGACCGGGACTGACGCTGAACATCACAAGAGGGTTTCAGACGCCAACCGTAACGGATGGAGGAAGTGCCTCTCCGGCTGTCAACTATCTCTCCGGAAACACACTGAATATATATCGCACCAAAGGCGGAAAGAGCAGCACACGCCTGCTGAAAGTGTATTCGCTCGGAGGAAGCACACTGACCAGCCTCGGAAGTTGGCACAACCTGACTGAAGAGAATGTATCGGGACAAACCTCGAACTGCGTGAAGTTCTATCGCGTGGGGCACAACACAACCGCCACTGACTCTTCTTATGGTGGCGGTTATGACGGCACATTCTATGCACAAAACACTTCGGACAAGAGTAAACAAGCGGCTATTAAAATACACTTTGTCAGTTCACGCGTCAGTTGGGCACACGATCGGTCGGATGGCATTAACATTCATCAAAACGGTACGGATGCCAACACATGGGCATATTTTGACACGAAAGACGCGCGAGGCATTTATAATCAGACAAAATTTACACTCACCGTCTACTCTCCGGCAGGTGTCACGTTCAATGCAGGAACGTCCACTATTGACGATAAGTTCAGTGTATCAACCGGCTCGGAATCAACGAGCGGCTACTATAAAGCCAATGTATTTACGTTTACACTTAAATCCACAACCACCCTGGGTGGTGGCGGAGCAAGCGATCCGTTAGGCAAGATGTATTTCTCATCGAAAGACGGAAACAACTTTTTTGACTTCTATTTTGATTGTTACAACTATGTACCAATATTGACCGGAACCTGGGGAACCAGAGTGACACAGCCGTACGGGGACAAGAAATCGTTCTTTATTTGCAAAAGTAATGTCAATACGAGGATATGGGACGCAAAAAAGAATACTAATAATACGAATGCCTTTATGACAAACGGATGGAGATATCCCATGAGAAACGATATTATGTGGCTTGTTATAAATGACATATATTGGGACAACACCAATAATGTGCAAACTTCAAGTGTAGTGAGCCCGAATCTGGATATATTATGTACATCTAATGATTACCCGATACAAACCAATCAGGAAGTATCTAAGCAAACCTATCATTACGTTTTCAACTATAAGGTGGGCGGTTCTCTTAATCAATGGAATCAAAAACACTGGTATACGGACACAAAAGTAGATCTACATTGTATACATGATTAAAGAAAGCCCCGGTGGCCGGCGGATTTGTAATCCGCCGTCTCCCCGGTCGTTCAGGAAGGATTTGTAATCCGCTACAAACAACCGAAGATTCGTACGTGTCGGATTACAAATCCTAATACTAAAACAAGCGGATTACAAATCCGCTTGAACGAAGCTTGAACGAACACCCCAGTCGCAGGTCATGCGACTACTCGGTCGCAAGTCATGCGACACCCCGGTCGCGGGTCATGCGACTACTCGGTCGCGAGTTGTGCGACTGAATGGATAAAAGGAAACATCGTTCTTTGACGTATTGGAAACAAAAATGAGACGAAAACGTTAAATTTAAGTTTTTTATGGCACTAAAATCAACACCCCATTCATAATAATTAGCTGAAAACATTGCTGATTATCATCCATGTATGCTATCTTTGCAATCATTACCGAAACGAATAAACATTCGTTCTAACTATTAAAAAAGAAACAAAAATGAGATACTTAGACCCCAAAGCCGACCTGACGTTCAAACGCGTCTTCGGCGAACATCCCGACTTGGTTATGAGCCTGTTGAACGCCTTGCTACCGCTCGAAAGCAAACAGGAAGTAACGGAAATAGAATATCTTCCGGTGGAGCTGGTACCCGACAACCCGCTCCGCAAAAACAGCATCGTCGACGTGCGCTGCCGGGACAACCGGGGACGCGTCTTTCTGGTAGAGATGCAGATGATCTGGACGCCCGAGTTTAAACAGCGCATATTGTTCAACGCCTCCAAAGCCTACGTTCGACAAATCAAGGCCGGAGAACATTACGAATTGCTCCAACCAGTATACTCGCTAAACCTGGTGAACGACATTTTTGAACCGGAACTGAAAGATGAATTCTATCATTACTACCGCTTAGTGCACATGGAGCACACGGACAAAGTAATAGAAGGACTGCACCTGATATTTGTGGAACTCCCAAAATTCAAACCCCACAACTACAGCGAAAAGAAAATGCAGGTTCTATGGTTACGATACCTCACCGAAATAAATGAGGATACACGCGAAATCCCCAAAGAACTGCTTGCAAACCCCGAACTGAAAAAAGCTGTAAACGCCCTCGAAGAATCAGCCTTCACGGATGCGCAATTGGCCGGATATGAGAAATTCTGGGATATTATTAGCGTGGAAAAAACGCTATATAACAGCGCAATACGGAAAGGTATGGAGAAAGGTATCAAAGAAGGTCACAAGGAAGTGGCCCGTAACTTGAAAAAAGCTGGAATACCTGTCGCCATTATCATGCAGAGTACCAGTCTATCGGAAAAAGAGATTGAAGAACTGTAAAAGATACTAAAACAGGAGCCTCTCTCCTCCTCCCCCTTAACGTTTTCGTCCCGCCGCCGCCGCTCATAATGAGCGGTGGCGGCGGGACTTTTTTGTTTCCTCTTCCCAAAGAAAAAAAGAATAACGCAAGCCTGAAATGACCTGCACTGTATATAAACTTTAATTTAAACGTAAAAAGTATGGCAGAAACAAGAAGCTATGCAGATGAGCTCGAACTGAAAGCTTATCTCAATGAATTGACTACGGATATAGACAACGACTATACCGTGAAAGTACAAACCAAGACACAGAGCCTGACCGACGAAGACATCGCCCAGGACATGGCACTGCTGAGCGGCAAGTACACCCAGAGTGAAATACTCCACCTGCTGGACCTGCAAGCGCAGGTAGTGGGCCGCGCCGCAGCCAATGGCTACAACGTGGCAACAAAGACCTTCTATATGCAGCCCATGGCAAGCGGCGTGATCATGGAAGACGAACTCTCACTGCCCGTAGACCGTGAGAAGGTGAAAGTGTATGCCAACTTCCGTGCCGGCACCACCGTGAAGGAAGCCATGCAGAAGACAAAACTCAGCCTCTTCACCCAGCCTGCTGTAACGGGTCCTTACATCGCCGGCATGGTAAGCGCCGCTCCCGTAGACTCCGTGACACAGACCCGCGCCCCGATGGAAGCTTCGGAAATGGCGGTCATCACGGGAGAGGGACTTAAAGTAGTGGGTACAGACGCTTCGGTAGGCGTCACGCTAACCTCAGTCGCGGACACCTCGAAATCATTCTTCATCCCTGCCGCCAAACTGAACCCCAATACACCGAAGAAACTACAATTCGTACTGCCTGCAGGAGTAACGGAGGGACAATGGAAAGTAAAAGTCACCACCCAGTATATGGGTAGCGGCAAAAGCTTCACCAAAGAGCCCCGTTCTTTCGAGCTGAAACACCCGGTAACCGTAGGCACTCCCACCGGAGGCGGAGGAAGCAGCACACCCGGAGAAGGCGGTGGAGGACTGGATGAAAATCCGCTGGGATAGGAACGAAGTATATTTTTAAATAACACATAGTATTAACCACTAAAAACAAGCAAACGTATGAAACTTAAAAACATGCTATTTGCAACCGGAATCGCCTTACTTGTCGCTGCATGCAGCAGTGAAGACGGACTGACGGGAGATGGCGGGGGACAACGTCCCGGTGCCGCAGGAAAAGAGTTGAGACTGGTATTCGGAGGTTCGGGCGAAAGCACCGACTACACCCGGAGCATAGCCTCGGAGTCAGAAAACAAGATTGAACGACTGGACATCTACGTCTTCGCCGCAGCCAACGGAAGTATGGACTACCAGTATTTGGAAACCTGGAGTTCGGCGGATAAGGACAACACCGCCACCCGGCAGTTCGTGCTGCAAGGTGCCGGAACCAGTCGCAAAGCCTCCATCTTCCCCACCGAACTGAAGGGAGTGCCCAACCTACGCCTCTACTGCGTAGCAAACGCTCCCACCCTCTACCAAGCCGGTGGTATGGCAGTAACGCCTATGCCCCCCATTCAGACAGATGCGGCCACAGGAACCATCACCCAACAAGGAACCCTTGCCACTGCCTTTGAAGGGTATCTTACCGAAACCATGCAAGCCGCGGCCGCAGCCGGAAACCCACTGCAAACGCCGCTCGTCATGTCCGGCAGTGGAGATACTCGCATCTTGGGCAACATCGCCACCGTAAACATCGAACTGAAACGCCGCGTGGCGCGCTTCGATGTGGACAATGACGCCTCGAAGACGGGACTCATCATCGAGAGCATCTCTTTGGGCAACGGACGCACCAACACCACGCTGGTGCCTTCCGCCCTTCCCGTATTCTCCGAAGACGACCGTAAAACAAAACTCATCGAGTATCCGGCATCGGCAGACTTCAAACTGTTGCCCCTCGCCAATCAGGGAGTAACGCCAAGCGCACTCTACACCTACCCAGCCGACAAGACGGACAAGGCATATCTCATCATCAAGGGACAGTATCAGAACCCGATGCAACCCACCCCCGTGCCCGTAACTTACAACCTGGACATCACCAAGCCGAGCGGCGGCGGAGCACCCGAATTCATCGATGTGAAAGCCAATACCCGCTACACCCTCCGCATCCAGGAAGTAATGGAAGCCACCATCACCGCCTTCTTTGAAATTGTGGACTGGACCAGCGGCGGCGGCGTCATCATCAAACCGGACAATGCCGCCCCCGAAGTCATCGGTTTGAATAAGGAAGGTACCGACCTGGACGTAACCACCAAAGATATTGACGTGACCGCTGACGGGACGCAGAAAATCATCACCCTGACAGCTACCGCGAGCGGAAAAGTGATACCCGACATGACCTCCATAGTGGGATGGCCGAAAACCTGGCTCGCCTTTGACGCTACCGCTTACGACGCAGTCGCCAACCCGGACGGATGCGAATATGAGGTGAAAGACGGCGTACCTACCACCACACTGCGATTCACTTATACACTGACCGACGGAGATGTATACAGCCCTGTCACCGTGACGCTGAAAAACACATCCGCATCAGCTGACGAATCAGTATACACCAAACTGAACATACTGCCGCCCGCCGTAGCCCCTGCCATCGACTTCAAAGCGCCGGATGCCGCTACGGGTAACTTCAACAGTTATACGCATACAGCCGGACCTCCGGTAGCTGACCGGAAAATCACCCTTTACAAAGCAGAAAAAAGCAACATTGTACTGGGCGCGAGCTGCCCCTTCGGCACCACAGTAGAGAACCGGCTGGCTTGGCTGGCAGTGGAAAAGAATACCACAGCGCCCGCCACACGTACCGCACTGAGTCCACAAGATGTCACCGTGACCACTCCCGTAGCCGAATACTACACTTTCACACTGAAAGATGTGAACGCCACGAGCGGCATCGACAGCAAAATCAAACTGATAAACGCGAAAGACGATACGAAGTATGCCGAAGTGGCGGTAGAACTGATTTCACCGGACGTGACGGCCATAGCCGTAGCCGAACCGGCGCCTCCCGCACTGGCATCGGGCGCCACGCTGGATGCCGTAAACCAAAAGATCTCCGGCATATCGCGCATGGGTGGACGCAAGTTTACCATCACCCTCACGTCTCCCGAAGGCGTAACGGCCAGCACACTGGCTTCCTGGTACACCGTGGCGGACTACAACGATTTCAATCCGACGACGGGCGAACAGACCTTCACCGTCACCGTACGTAATGACGTAGGAGACTTCACCCCCGCACCCATCATCTTCAAGAACAAGATTCAGGGCGCCGACGATTACACCGTAACCCTGGAAGCCGTTGCCGCACTGGCATTCGAAGCACCGGGCAACCTGGCGTTCACGAATGCGACAGGCGGAGACGCGTTAAACGCATATGATGATGCAACGAAAACGCTGACCCTTGCCTTAGGTACCGACGGTGCAAAACTGGCACTGGATTGCTACTACGGCATCTCGCTCGTAAACAACTGTGCATGGCTCACCGTAACCAATACGGCAACCGAAGAGAAAACGGACACCAAGACCGTCACCTACACCCTGAAACTGGAAACCGCTGCCACCGACGGCAACACGGGTACCTTAGTCTTCAAGAACAGCAAGAAGCCCGACCTGCAGACGACTGTTACGGTAAAGGCGGTGACAGCTACCCCCGCACCTTAAATCATTAACCCATTAAAAACAATAGAATCATGAATAAGATAAACGCTTATTTCAGAAAAGGGGCTTTGCTGAGCCTGCTGTCTATGGCAGTGCTGGCTTGCAGTAGCGAGCAAGTCCTCCCCGACGACGGGGAAAAGGAAGATCCCACGATCGTGGACGACGCCTCCCGGCGCGAAGTGCAACTGAAATTCGACAACAAGCTGACCGTGAGAGCCACGTCAACCGCCACCCGTGCTGATGAAGCTATCGCCACCGAAGCCGAAAACCATGTCACCTCATTGGATATCTATGTCTTCGGTTCCGACAAGGAAGAAGGCCCGTACACTTTCCAAGAACGATTCGCCTATCGTGAAGACGGTTCGGCAGTGGTCGGAGCCACCAAAATTTCACTGAAATCAGATGGGGAGACCTCCGCCGTGGCCACCCTACGCCCCAAGAAAGGATTATTCTCCAAATTTTACTGCGTGGCCAACCAGACACGGCTAATGAAAACGGACGGCACCGCGTATGACGCTTTCGATCCGCTGGAGCAAAGCTCGCCCGGCATGGGATACAACGTAGTGACCAAAGCGGGTGTACCCACAGAAGCCGACTTCCTGCGACTGACGACACCGCTCATCGACACCGATCCCGCCAAAGCGGATGAACCGGACAATAAATTGCTGACTCCCCTGCCTATGGTGGGAGCTTATAACCCGGCCCTTGACCTGCGCGAAATCAGTATGAGTTCACGTACGCGCATCAACATGACGCTATCGCGTATCGTAGCCCGTTTTGATATCGTGAATGACGCCAGTAAGTCGCATTTTACCATCACGCATATCTCTATGGGTAAGGGACGGCGTGGTGTGACGATGTTCCCCGTACAGCCCGTAAGTGATGCGGACCCTGACAAGTCTCTCATCACCTACCCCGACTGCGAGTTCAAAGGAGACCATATCAACATCGGCACCCAGACCGGAGCCTTCTATAGTTATCCAAGCCCCATAGAAGACAGAGGATATCTTATCATCAAAGGTAAATACGCCCTGAACATGACTGATACGCCGAAAGATGTCAGCTATCCCGTAGCTTTTGAGCAACAGACCGAAGGTACCGGTGGTTTCATCGAGGTAAAACACAACCATCGCTACACGGTACGCATCACCGATGCCGACCCTTTCAAACTAAACGTCAATATTACCGTAAGCGAATGGGGTGACGGTGAAGAATTGCCCTACGGTCCGGAAAATGAACTGAAAGTGGAAAAAACGGAAGCCCAAGGAGCCACCGTACTGAACGTGGCAGACAAAAAAGCAACGCTGAACCTGACGGAAACAGGTAATGCCGGAGGTTTCGTCGTCACCGCCTCCAGCAATGCCGAAATACAGGCAACCATTGTCTATCCGGGCTTCAGTAACTGCAACTGGCTGAAAACGGAAGTGGCACCCGTGGCACCCACCACACGCGGATTCTCGGGGCAATATACTTGCAAGGTAACGGTGGATGCCGACTATGTGGCAAGCGCCACGGCAAACTATCTCTTCCCGAAAGCCCTAGTGATGATCAGCAGCAAGGCCGGACGAGAAGAAGTACAGTACGAAGTAACAGGCGTGCTGGCTAAACCTACCATAGCCGCTTCAACCTCATCACCGACCTGCAACGCTTATGACGATGCAAGCAAAAGCCTCAGCCTCTACACCGTAGGCACCGGAACCTCCTCCATCAAACTGAATGCCACTGCCAAAGGAGGAACGAAACTGGCAGACGTACCTGCCTGGATCAGCGTAGCTGCCACCACGCCTACAGTAGCCGGTAATGCCGCCACCACTGAATATACACTGACACTCGATCCGTCGAAACCCGGATTCCCCTCCGCACTGCCTGCTGACAACGCAGCCACCATCAAGGTGAAGAATCTATCGGACCTGACACAAGAAGAATCTATCGTGGTGAAAGTGGACAAAAGCGGGATCAACAACTTCGCATCAGGCACTGCGACCGACGTGATTTATTCACCGGGGGACAATGAGGCTGTAGTAGACATCAGTGCCACCACCCCGAGTCTGGTGATAAATTTCAATGCCAGCAGCACACCGACTGTCACCATCACATACAAAGGCGGAGGCGGAAATGAATGGCTGGAAGCAAGCGCTCCCGCAATAGACGGCGCCGCACCCGCCTACACCAGCACACTGAGCATGAAAACAGCCTACACCGGAGCCCTTTATCCCGAAGCCACAGTGAAGATCTCCACTTCACAGGGAGCCGTGGAAAAGGTCATCACTGTGAAACCGAAAGCGGATGCGATTGCCGTACCTACCCTTGCGCAAAATGCCGCAACTGCCGGAAACAGCTACACGGACGACACGAAAACGATAGCCATCACGGTTCCGGCAGACACCAGTGAATCATCCGTCACTCTGGACATCACCGCTAAAGGCGGAAGCAAACTGACCGGACTGCCGGAATGGCTTGCTGCCGACAAGACAGAGGATACAAGCAGCAATGCCGCCGTAGCCTACAAGTTGACACTGGATAAAACAAAAGTTCCGGCAGTGCTTCCTGTCAATGCCACCTTCAAGGTGACAAACTACTCGGACAGCACTAAAAGCCAGGAAATTACAGTCAATCTGACGGAGGCAACACCAGCGCCCTGATGACAGGAGTGTCACCGAACTTGACTGAATAAAAAGAAAAAGGGGTGTCATGACTTCCGCCATTATTTGGCATTGTCACGACACCCCTCTTTTAACTCCTACTATGAATAGGCTTACTTCAACTTATAAACCTTGAATGAACTTACCGCATAGCTACCGCCTTTGCCATAGAAACTGATACGGTTGTAAGGTTCCGAAGGAAACACAAGGTTTGTCATTGCGAAACGTCCGTCATCGCCAAACGCTTCAATACTTGATTTATCAACGAAAAGACGCAGCGTCATTTCCGAATTGCCTTCTATCGGAGCAAGAGTCAGCACCGGAAAGTCCGAACTGAATGATACGACTCCGCTCTTACTACGATCCATCGCAAACTTCTTCTCTACCAGATTATAGTAAATATCCACTTCTTCTCCTTTTGAATTGAAAAGTTGGAAGCCAATGACTTCTGCATTTCTGTTCTTAATCGTCATTTCAATTTCATACGTACCTGTATTATCCGAAAGCAGTTTGTCCATATTATAAGTACGGTCCACCTTGAAGGAATGCTTCTTTTCTTCTTTTCCACGCAGTTTCAGCAGTTCTCGCGAAGGGGAAGATTTCAGATAAGTTTCACCCGCCGAAGTATAGAGGCTCAGGTCACGAGGAACGGAATTTGCGCTACGATATTGCATGGTAGGCACATCATTGGCATACTGCCAATTACTCATCCATGCCAATGCGATATGTCGTCCTTCAGGTGCATTACTCCAGGTTACAGCAGCATAATGATCTTTTCCCCAGTCCATCCATTTCGTCATTTTCGGAGATTCATTCACGAATGTTTTTCCGTCAAACATTCCTACAAAGTACTGGGCAGCACTACCACCGAAAGGTCCCCCCGGATTAATATTACATATCAATACCCATTTTTTCAGTTCCGTGCCTTCAATAGGTAGCTCTATCAGGTCAGGACATTCCCAAACGCCTCCATGAGCTCCCTGTCCTTCACCGAAACTACTTTCATAAGCCCAATCCTTGAGGTTGGGAGAAGAATAAATCTGCATTTCCTGCCCTACCGCAAGAATCATAATCCATTTGTCAGTAGTATCATGCCAGAATACTTTCGGATCGCGAAAGTCTCGCTGTGTAGAAGTCAGAATCGGATTACGCGCATACTTTTTGAAAGTCTTTCCATTATCAAGGCTATAAGCCATACTCTGTACCTGGCGGTCACTTGCTGAAGTATAGAAAGCAACAATAGCACCGGCACCAAACCCGGCCGTATTATCTTTATCCACTACACAGGAGCCACTGAATATAGTTCCTAAAGCATCAGGTGCAATAGCTGCCGGCTGATGTTCCCAAGAAACGAGATCAGTACTGGTTGCATGTCCCCAGTGAAGATTTCCCCACATAGAACCGTAAGGATTGTATTGATAGAATAAATGGTAAACTCCATCTTTATATACCATACCATTCGGATCGTTCATCCAACCATATCTGGGAGAGAAATGATACACCGGGCGGAATACTTCGCGATTAGATGTATCGAATTCATCAGAAAGCTTCATTTCATCCCAGCAAACAGCTGTATCAGAAATTAACTGGAAGTTAAAGGAAAGTGATTTATCATCAAATCCGGAGAGATCTACCGGAACAAAATAATCTACCTTATTTATAGCCAGACGAATGTTCATATAGCGCACTACGTCATTATCTGCTATCATATACAGTTTTGCTTCCGGAGAAGCCTCTTCCACGGGAAGCAACAGAAATTTCTTCTGGTTCTCAATCTGGACAATGCTCTGTCCGTCACCTAAATGTTTAATCACGAAAGGAGGATTAATAGCCTGACACGAAAAGACAGACCAGATTGTACCTATTATAAAGGTAAGGGTCCATCGCACAGTCAACAAATTGTTTTTTAAATTCATGATGTTTTTGGGTATTACATTTAATTAATAATGGGTTGCTCGGGAAAGCACTTTGCAAAGGAAGCGAATAAAACAGAAATAGCCTGCCATTTATGTTTCATAAGCTGGCAAATATGATACCTGCCCTTTATTTTGTTACAAATATACCAGCTTATGAAACATAAATTACAGCATATTTTCACTTAATTCCCTTTCTTTGCAACATCAAAACATCACTCGGGAAAGCATGTTTTGAGAGGTAATCCACAGCGATTACAAAATGAAAAGCATATTAATTAAAATCTAAAAACATGGAAGGCATAAAAAGATCACTTCTATTTGCACTCTTTCTTATAATGTGTACACTAGTTCAGGCCCAACGCCTGACGGTACAAGGAAAAGTGGTTTCCAAGACTGACGGAGAATCCATTATCGGTGCAACTGTCATAGAAACCAACCAGACAAGTAACGGCACCATAACCGACATCGACGGCAACTTTACATTGTCTGTACCACAAGGTGCAGAACTCTCCATTTCGTATATCGGATTCAAGACTGTGAATGTGAAAGCTCAAGCTACACTGAATATCGTTCTGGAAGAAGAATCGGAATTGCTACAGGAAGTCGTAGTCACAGGTTATACTACTCAACGCAAGGCCGACCTGACCGGAGCCATCTCCGTAGTCAGCATAGACGAGATTGCCAAGCAAAACGAAAACAATCCGATCAAAGCATTACAGGGACGCGTCCCCGGTATGAACATCACAGCCGACGGTAATCCCAGTGGAAACGCCACTGTACGTATTCGCGGTGTCGGGACTTTGAACAATAACGATCCTCTTTATATTATTGACGGTGTGCCTACCAAATCGGGCATGCACGAACTGAACGGCAATGATATCGAATCTATCCAGGTATTGAAGGATGCAGCTTCTGCCTCTATCTATGGTTCGCGCGCTGCAAACGGTGTCATCATCATCACTACGAAGAAAGGTAAAGAAGGACAGATAAAGATTAACTTCGATGCTTCTATCGCCGCTTCCATGTATACCAATAAGATGGAAGTACTGAATGCGGAAGAATATGGCCGTGCCATGTGGCAAGCTTACGTAAACGAAGGCCAGGATCCCAACACCAACGCACTGGGCTACAAGTATAGCTGGGGATATGACGCAAACGGTTATCCTCAACTGAACAACATCAGCATGTCCAAGTATCTGGATTCCGCCAATACGGTTCCGGCTGCCGACACCGACTGGTTCGATGAAACAACCCGTACAGGTATTATCCAGCAGTACAATGTATCAGTAAGCAATGGTTCTGAAAAGGGGTCATCTTTCTTCTCCCTGGGCTATTATAAGAATATAGGTATCATCAAGGACAGTGACTTCGAACGTTTCTCTGCCCGCATAAATTCTGATTATAATCTGATTGGCAAATTCCTGACCATAGGAGAGCACTTCACACTGAACCGCACTTCGGAGGTGCAGGCACCGGGTGGATTCTTGCAAAATGTATTGCAATTCAATCCCTCATTGCCCGTTTACGACATCAATGGAGAATATGCAGGTCCGGTAGGCGGATATCCCGACCGTGAGAACCCGGTAGCGAGACTGGACCGTAACTCTGATAATCGCTATACTTACTGGCGTATGTTTGGTGATGCTTACATCAACCTCAACCCCTTCAAAGGATTCAATGTCCGCTCCACCTTCGGATTGGATTATGCACAGAAATCACAACGCATCTTCACCTACCCCATCACCGAAGGCAATGTGGCAAATGATAAGAATGCCGTAGAAGCCAAGCAGGAACACTGGACGAAATGGATGTGGAATGCCATCGCTACCTACAATCTGGAAATTGGCAAACATCGTGGAGACGCCATGGTGGGTATGGAGCTGAACCGTGAAGATGATATCAATTTTTCGGGTTATAAAGAAGATTATTCTATTCTGACACCCGACTATATGTGGCCGAATGCGGGTTCCGGTACGGCTCAGGCTTACGGTTCGGGCGAAGGCTATTCACTGGTTTCTTTCTTCGGAAAGCTGAATTATACATACGATGATAAATACCTACTCTCGATGACAGTACGCCGTGACGGTTCTTCACGTTTCGGTAAAAATAACCGCTATGCCACATTCCCTTCCTTCTCACTGGGATGGCGCTTGAACCGTGAAAAGTTCATGCAAAACCTCAGTTGGATTGACGATCTGAAAGTCCGCGGTTCATGGGGACAGACCGGCAACCAGGAAATCTCGAACATTGCCCGCTATACAATTTATGTTCCCAACTACGGTGTAACGGAATCAGGCGGTCAGAGCTATGGTACTTCCTACGACATTGCCGGAACCAATGGCGGCAGCATCCTTCAATCCGGATTCAAACGTAATCAGATCGGTAATGATAACATCAAATGGGAAACAACTACACAAACGAACCTCGGCCTCGATTTCTCACTGTTTAAACAATCTCTTTACGGTTCATTCGACTGGTTCTACAAAAAGACAACGGATATTCTGGTACAGATGGCAGGTATCGCCGCTATGGGCGAAGGAAGCAGTCAATGGATCAATGCGGGAGAAATGAAGAATGTGGGTGTTGAATTGAATCTCGGTTATCGCAATCAAACGAGATTCGGACTGAAATATGACCTGAATGCCAACATATCCACCTACCGGAATGAAATCACGAAGCTGCCAACTACAGTAGCAGCCAACGGCACTTTCGGTGGTAACGGTGTACAAAGCGTAATCGGTCACGCTAATGGTTCGCAGGTGGGTTATGTAGCTGACGGTATCTTCAAATCACAGGAAGAAATTGATAACCATGCCACTCAGGAAGGTGCCGGGATAGGCCGTATCCGCTGGCGTGACTTGGACGGCAACGGTATCATCAATGAGAAAGACCAGCAATGGATTTACAATCCGACTCCGGACTTCAGCTATGGTCTGAACATCTACCTTGAATACAAGAATTTTGACCTCACCATGTTCTGGCAAGGTGTTCAGGGAGTAGATGTTATCAGCGACCTGAAGAAGGAAACCGACCTTTGGAGTGGACTCAATATCGGTTTCCTGAACAAAGGTAAGCGAGTACTCGATGCATGGTCACCCACCAATCCGAACTCTACCATTCCTGCATTGTCACGCAGCGATACGAACAATGAGAAACGTGTTTCCACTTACTTTGTTGAGAATGGTTCGTTCCTGAAGTTACGCAATATACAGTTGGGATACAACGTTCCGAAAAACTTTGCCCAGAAGATGAAGATGGAGCGCCTGCGCTTCTACCTGAGCGCACAGAACGTATTCACCATCAAGAGTAAGGAGTTCACCGGAGTAGATCCTGAGAATGCCAACTATGGTTACCCCATCCCGATGAATATAACTTTCGGTATTAATGTAGGCTTTTAACAATAAAATCAGTTACTTATGAAAAAGTTAATATATACAGCAGTCTTAGGTCTTTCACTGATGTGCGGCAGTTGCACCGACTTTCTGGAAGATCAGCTCCCCCAAGGAACCATCAGCGATGAACAGCTGAAGAACCCGGCATACATCGACAATCTGGTAATCTCTGCTTATGCAGTATGGATTACTGCCGAAGATATCAATTCTTCCTTCTCCATGTGGAACTATGACGTACGTTCGGATGACGCTTACAAAGGCGGAAACGGTACGGAAGACGGTGATGTATTCCACTCACTGGACATCTCACAAGGTATCATGACTACGGCATGGAACATCAGCGATATGTGGCAGCGCCTCTACAACTGTATCTCACGCGTCAATACAGCTTTGCAACTATTGGAACAAGTGGATGAAAGTACTTATTCATTAAAGCAGCAGCGCATTGCCGAAATGAGATTCCTCCGTGCACATGGTCACTTCTTGCTGAAACGCCTGTACAAGAAGATCCCGTTTGCCAACGATGCCAACTTGTCACCGGAAGAATATAACTATCTCTCCAACACCACTTACAACAATGACGAAGGCTGGCAACAGATTGCAGATGACTTCCAGTTTGCTTATGATAACCTTCCCGTGAAGCAGGCAGACAAAGGTCGCCCCGCCAAAGCCGCAGCCGCCGCCTATCTGGCAAAGACTTATCTGTACAAAGCTTATCATCAGGATAATGCAGACAGCCATGAAGTGACAAGCCTCAGCACGGAAGACCTGGTGAAAGTAGTACAATACACAGACAATGCCATTATGTCGGCAGGTGGCTACGGGCTGGAATCAGATTTTCACAATAACTTCCGTCCGGAACCTCAATATGAAAATGGCGTGGAATCCCTGTGGGCCATGCAATACTCCATGAACGACGGTACCAACAACGGTAACTGCAACTGGTCTTATGGTCTGATCGTTCCCAACATTCCGGGAGTTACCGATGGTGGTTGCGACTTCTACAAACCGAGCCAGAATCTGGTAAATGCATTCAAAACAGATGCCAACGGACACCCGCTGCTGGATTCCTTTAACAACACCGATTACAATTCGCAATCCGATTATGCTGACCCACGCCTCTTCCTGACGGTAGGTATGCCGGGATTCCCTTATGAATTCAATAAGAACTACATGATGGACCAGTCGACTACCTGGAGCCGCAGCAACGGACTTTACGGATATTACGTGACCTTGAAGCAGAATGTGGATCCGGATGGCGATTACCTGATAAAGGGTGCCTGGTGGGGTTCTCCGATGAACCGCATCGTACTGCGCTACTCGGATGTATTGTTGATGCGTGCCGAAGCACTGATCCAACTGAACGACGGACGTATAGCTGAAGCTATCAGCCTGATTAACGAAGTACGTAACCGTGCTAAACAAAGCACAGCCATGATTGCCGACTACGAAATGGAATATGGCGTACGTTTCAACATTCAGCCTTATACGGGAAGCTACTCACAGGCAGATGCCTTGAAATTGTTGAAGTTTGAACGTCGTGTAGAGCTGGCTCTGGAATCAGAGCGCTTCTTTGACCTGGTAAGATGGGGCGAAGCTGCCGAAGTACTGAATAAGTTCTATGCCGAGGAAGCTGCCGACTGCACCATCTACACGAATGCCTCGTTCACTAAGAATAAAAATGAATATCTGCCTATCCCGTTTGCACAGATGAGTGCCAGCAACGGAAACTATACGCAGAATTGTGGTAACTGGTAACCTTATAAAAAAGAAGAACATTATGAAATCAATACTGAATAAACTAAATCTGCTTGTACTGGGAACTGTCCTGTTGTTAACATTCCCGGGATGTAGCGATGAGAAACTGGACGGAGACACATGGCTCACCGCCCTTGAACTGAATGATACCTATACGGGGGTGATAGACCGGACCAATAAGACCGTAACTGTGGCAGTGCCCGAAGTATACGACACTAACGCAATGAAAGTTACCGGTATCGAAGTATCCGAAGGTGCCGAGGCCTCTGTTAAGGCAGGCGATGTGCTGAACTTCTCATTCCCCCAAGTGATAAAAGTGACTAACGGAAACGTATTCCTGGACTACACCGTCAACATCAAGCATGATGAAGCGCGGATACTCTCCTTCAAACTGAATGACGCTTATGCCGGAGTTATCGACCAGACTAAACATACCATCACCGTACGTGTGCCGAGTTCAGTCAATATCAAAAACATGGTTCCGATCATTACAACTTCGGCAGGAGCCACCGTAATGCCGGCATCCGGCCAGGCTATTGACTTCAGCAATCCTGTAGAATTCACCGTTTCATATAACACCGCATCTGCCGTTTATACGGTAACGGTTATCCCGACCGATGCACCGAGTGCCGTATATGTGGGTCTGGCAGCTACACTGAACGAACTGAATCCGGAAGAAAAGGAAGCGGCAACCTGGATGCTGAACAATATTGCCAATTCGCAGTATATCTCATTCGAAGATGTGCAGGCAGGAAGAGTAGACCTGAGCGAATGTGAAATCATGTGGTGGCATCTGCATATAGACGGCGGCATCGACAACATGGATAAGTTTGAAAAGGCAGCGCCTGCAGCAATCAACGCATTGGTGAAGATGAAAGACCTTTATAACAATGGCATGAACCTGCTGCTTACCCGCTATGCTACTTATTATGCCGCCAAACTGGGTGCTACTCTGGACGGCAACAACCCGAACAACTGTTGGGGACAATCGGAAGAATCCGGTGAAATAGTGGGTGGTGCATGGAACTTCTTTATCCAGGGACACGAGTCGCACGCCCTCTACCAGAACCTGGTGATGAACAGCGGTGAAACAGATAAGGTCTATACCTTCGATACCGGTTACCGAACCACCAACAGTACGGCACAATGGCACATCGGTTCCGACTGGGGCGGCTATGCTACGAATGAAGTATGGCGTACCAATCATGGCGGTGTTGACCTGGGTTATGGTGGCGATGGTGCTATCGTGGCATGGGAATATCTGCCTAAAGACTCTCGCGGAGGTATCGTATGTATCGGCTCAGGATGTTACGACTGGTATGCTTACGGCATAGATGCTTCAGCAGACAAGTATCATGGCAATGTGGCCAAACTGACAGAGAATGCAATTGACTATTTAACGGGTAAATAAAACTAATATATGAAAACAATGATATATTCACTCACACTGACTGCTCTGATGATCACTTCTTTCAGCAGCTGTAGCGATGACAATGATCCGGTTTTAACTCAGAAAGACTGGGACGGAACCACCACTTATTTTGCTTCGGCAGATGCTATGAAGTTCGATACATACTACAAGCCATCTGTTGGTTATGTAGGCGATCCGATGCCTTTCTATGATCCGCAGGCAAAAGATTTCAAGATTATGTATCTACAAGAATACCGTCCGAACCAAGCAGGCACTTACCACCCGATATGGGCGGTAAGTACTCAGGACGCCGCTTCATACACATCTATGGGTGAACTGATTTCTTGCGGAGGATTGTCGGAGCAGGATGCCGCTATCGGAACGGGTAGTACTATTTATAATCCTTCGGATAAATTGTACTATACCTTCTACACAGGTAACAAATATCAGCCTACTTCTTCCGAGAACGGTCAGGTAGTGATGTATGCCACCTCACCCGACTTCAAGACCTGGACCAAGAATCGCACTTTTTATCTGAAGGGTGACACTGACGGGTACAGCAAGAATGATTTCCGCGACCCCTTCGTTTTTGAAGGTGAAGATGGAAAATACCACATGCTTGTTTCCACTACTAAAAGCGGCAAAGGGGTACTGGCCGAATATACTTCTACAGATATGAAGACTTGGGAACATGCAGGTGTATTCATGACCATGATGTGGGATCGCTTTTATGAATGTCCCGATGTCTTCAAGATGGGAGACTGGTGGTATCTGGTCTACTCGGAGATGCATGCAGCCGTACGCAAAGTTCAATATTTCAAGGGACGTACACTGGAAGAACTGAAAGCAACCACCGCCAACGATGCCGGTATCTGGCCCGACAACCACGAAGGTTTCCTTGACTCACGTGGCTTCTATGCAGGCAAGACGGCTTCGGACGGAACTAACCGCTACATCTGGGGATGGTGCCCCACCCGCTCGGGCAATGACAATACTGCCGTAGGAGCTTCTCCGAACGAACCGGAATGGGCAGGAAGCCTGGTTGCACACAAAGTAGTTCAGCATGCGGATGGTACTTTGACTTTAGGCTTAGTAGAAGGTATCAGCCAGAAATATGCCACCGCCTCTACTGTAAAAGTGATGGAGAAGAGTAGCGGAGTATCAGAAAGCAACGGTAACTATACTCTGACGGATAATGCTTATATCCTATTCAATCGCTTAAATGTAAACAACAAGATTTCGTTTACCGTAAAGACGGCAGGCGATGCAGATAGATTCGGTATCTCTCTGGTACGCGGTACGGACTCCAAAAAGTATTATACCATTGTAGTGAATCCGGAAGACAACAATAACAAGCGAAAGATAAACTTCGAAGAAGAAGGTGAAGAAGGTAAAGGATTCATCGACGGAATAGACGGGTATCTGTTCGACAGACCTGCTGATAATACTTATCATGTAACTATCTGTACGGACAACTCTGTCTGCGTGGTTTATATCAATGATAATGTGGCTTATACAAACCGCATATATGGTATGCAGAAGAATCCATGGTCTATTAATAGTTATTCGGGAACGGTGGAAGTCAGCGCTGTGAAGGTTAGCTATTACTGAGTTAATTCACCACAGAGTAACACTGAGTTTCACAGAGTTCTATAAGAGTTTCACATACCACGTAACCATCTGTGTGACAACGCACTTGGTGTTCCATCACGATCAGTCGTAATGAAACACGAGTTCAGTCCTAGTGGGAAGTGCCTTCAGTCCTAGTGGGAAGTGCCTTCAGTCCTAGTGGGAAATACCCTCAGTTTAATATAGTGAACGAATCATTGGATTGTTCATATCAGACTTACTAAAGTTTGTAGGCCAACAAAGATTAAGAATAAAAAAACGCATTGCCAGATAATGATTGCCACTTTATAGCAATCATTATTTGGCAATGCGTTTACAATCTTTTGATTAATCACTGAAAGTCATACTTCGCCGCACATGCATAACCTTCTTCATACAAATCAGTCAATTTCCTGATATCCCGTTCGATACGGTCGACTGTTACAGGTTTCTGCGGACGGATTACAGTAATCTCTCCTGCCGCTTCCATACGTTCCACCATTTCCAACTGCTCGTTGTACACACGGCAACGACGGCTTAAAGCCTCACGCACTTTCGGGTATTTACGGTACAGGAAAGAAGGTATATGTATGTCCTTTGCTTCTTTACGATAACCATGATTACGGGTAAGCACTACCACATTATGGGTAAATCCCTCACTCCTGGCACGCATCAGCGGAATACTGTCGACAATACCTCCGTCAAGCATCGGCTCATTATCCACATAAGCAATAGGGCAGACAAAAGGCAGGCTGCTTGAAGCACGCACAATGTCAATCACACGATGCTTGTCCCGTTTCTCCTCAAAATAGTTAGCCTCACCCGTCACACAATTTGTAGTCACCATTTCATAGCGCTCCGGACAAGAGAAATACGCTTCATAATCATAAGGAAGAATGTGTTCGGGAAATTCCTGGAACAGCAGATCGAAGTCCATAATATTACGTTTCTTCAACAAATATTTCAACCCGATATACTGATATTTCTCCAGTAAGTCAATGTTACTGTACTTGGCACGTCCGCGCTGGCCGGACATATAAGAAAGTCCATTACATGCTCCGGCACTGACTCCGATAGTATAGGGGAAACGGATGCCACGGTCCATAAAGCTGTCCAGCACGCCACAAGTGAAGACACCACGCATGCCGCCGCCTTCAAGAACCAATCCTGTCTGGGGTTTGATATGTATCTTTTTCTCCATAATTATCTGATAAAACGCTCCAAAGATAGCTTTTGTTTCCGAAATCTCCCTATCTTTGTGCCAGTAACAATCATTTAATATCAATTTAATTATGATGAAAAAGTCAATACTTATTGCCACTTTAGGCTTATTGAGTTTCAATGTGTCAGCACAGGACACTCCGAAAGCGGAAGAAGGCTTCATCTTCACAACCGTTAAAGAAAACCCGATTACTTCCGTTAAAAACCAAAACCGTTCCAGCACATGCTGGAGTTTTTCGGCTCTTGGTTTCCTTGAAAGCGAATTGCTGCGTATGGGCAAAGGCGAATATGATTTATCAGAAATGTTTGTGGTGCACCACACCATGATGGACCGCGGCGTGAACTACGTACGCTATCACGGTGACAGTTCTTTCTCACCCGGTGGAAGCTTCTACGACATCATGTTCTGCCTGAGAAACTACGGTCTTGTTCCGCAGGAAGCTATGCCGGGCATCATGTACGGTGACACATTGCCGGTACACAACGAGTTGGATGCCGTGGCCGGTGCTTACGTAAACGCTATTGCCAAAGGCAAACTGACCAAACTGACTCCGGTATGGAAGAAAGGCCTGTGCTCTATCTATGATACTTACCTCGGCAAGTGTCCCGAAAACTTCACTTACAAAGGAAAAGAATATACTCCGAAGACATTTGCCGAATCCCTCGGAATCAATCCGGACGATTACATATCTCTGACTTCATTTACCCACCATCCATTCTACACTCAGATGAACATCGAAATTCAGGACAACTGGCGCAACGGCCTTTCTTATAACCTGCCTTTGATGGAATTCATGTCTGTTATCGACAATGCCGTTAACAACGGTTACACTGTAGCTTGGGGTAGCGACGTCAGCGAAAGCGGTTTCACTCGTGACGGTATAGCCGTTATGCCCGATGCGGATCGTGGTGCCGAACTCACCGGTTCCGACATGGCACGCTGGACAGGTCTTACTGCCGCCGACAAACGCAAAGAACTGACTTCCCGTCCATTACCGGAAATCACCGTAACTCAGGAAATGCGCCAAACAGCATTCGACAATTGGGAAACTACTGATGACCACGGTATGCTTATCTACGGTATAGCCAAAGACCAGAACGGTAAGGAATACTACATGGTAAAGAACTCCTGGGGTACCAACAACAAATACAAAGGTACTTGGTATGCTTCTAAACCTTTCGTTGCTTACAAAACTATCAATATCCTGGTACACAAAGATGCAGTGCCCAAAGCATTGCTGAAGAAGCTGGGAGTTAAATAAGTGATTAGTGGTGAGTGATTAGTGCTGTGCTGTCATTGCCGCATGGTACTAATCACTTATCACTCACTACTAATCACTATTTCATCATCCTACTGTTAATATATTCCGTAAACTGATCCTTATAATTCTCTCCTACCGGAATATAGGTCTCTCCAAAAACGATGCGCAGGCGAGAAACTTCCGTTATCTTTTTCAAATTGACAATATAAGAACGATGTACCCGCATAAACTGAGAGGGGGGCAAAGTTTCTTCCAGACGCTTCATGCTGAGTAAAGGCATAATGGGCTTAGCCTCTCCTTCTACAAAGATACGTACGTATTCGCTCATTCCCTCAATATATTTAATATCTGCCAAGTTGATACGCGTAACGCGATAATCACTCTTCACAAACAGAGTACCGTCATTGAAAGAAAGTTCGGACGGAGTTGACGGTGGAGCAACTGTTCCATGACCTTTGGTGCGGAATTCCCACCATTTATACGCTTTGTCCACCGCCTTCAGGAAGTCTTGAAAGCCAAACGGTTTCAGCAGATAATCCAGTGCATCTACTTTGAAACCTTCGACGGCATACTCCGAATAAGCTGTTGTGAAGATAACCAACGGCTTTTCCGTCAGGGAACGCACAAAGTCCATCCCATTCAGGTCGGGCATATTGATATCAACAAACATCAGATCAATCTTCTGTGCGGAAAGAACACTCATAGCATCGAAAGCGTCTTGGCAGGAAGCTACAAGATTCAGAAAAGGTACACGGGAGATATATCCCGTCAGTTGGGTAAGAGCCAACGGCTCATCATCAATAGCTATACAATTTATCATAATATACCTCCATTCTGTATTAACTCACCGGCACAAGCAACTGCACATCAAAGCAATCGGCCGTATCATCAATAGATAGTTTATAACGCTCACCGAACAACAGACGCAAACGCTTACGGATATTATCAAGACCGATACCGTGGTGCTGATCTTCGGACCTATAATAATTACTGTTGGAACAAACGAAATGAATTTCCTCTCCCACCACCTGCAAACAGACTGATACGAATGAAGCATGCTGATAACTGACACCATGCTTAAAAGCATTCTCTACAAACGAAACGAACAATAGGGGTGGTACTTGTACTTCGCCCGTATCCGTAGGAAAAGACACATCTATCCGCACTTTATCCGTATAGCGGATGCGCATCAGCTCTATATAATGATTGAGGAACTGCAACTCCTTGGAAAGCGATATCAAGCGGTTATTCGATTCATAAAGCACATAGCGCATTAACCGTGAAAGTTCGACAATGGTTTGTTTGGCCTTCTCCGTATCAATATCCACCAATGCATGTATATTATTGAGAGTATTCATGAAAAAGTGCGGATTTATCTGGTATTTCAGATAATCCAACTCCGTCTGAAGATTGTTGTGCTCCAGTTCTTTCATAGCCTCCTGATCGCGTACTGACTTAAAAAACAGCTTAACAGCAATGTTGAAACTGAACATAAGCAAAGCTATCAGCATGCGCCCCAGAAAAGGACCACGAAACAGGGGCACAAAGAAAGGCATCTCTTCGAAAGGCGGACGTGGGAAGTCAGAATGCCGAGGATCAGGACGTCCCCCCCGTACAGACGGTATATCCGGCCCCGAAGGCTTACCGGGAGCATCATGCTCTCTCGGCCCGGGCCCTTCCTTTCCCCGGTCGCGCATTCTCTGTTCTATTTGCTGCCGCTTCATGACAGGACGACTGGGAGACACCATATCCACTACCCAGAAAGTGAACGTAGATAATAATATGGCAACTACTACATACACTACCACTTTCTGCTTCAGAAAAAGGAAAGGAGCAAGCACACGATTATTCAATAAGAAAAGGAAAAAGAATGGCAACACATTGAGCCATAAAATAAAAACTCCTTTCCATCGCATCACTTCCACCTTACCCGATAAAAGTTCGAAGAAATTGCTTACCACCGGCACCATCAGTACGATAAGCCACACAGCAATGTAGATCATCATTTCCGGCAGGTAACGTTTATAGGTAGCACGGGCAAACACTTTCTTCATGGTTTGTTTCCTTTTTAGAGATGTCATGGCAAATATAGCCGACTTTCGATTAACTGACAAAAGAAATAGACGAGGAGGAGCTTTTCATCGGCAAAGTTCTCATTACCAATGCCAACCACCTCCGCCACCACCAGGACCTCCGGAAGATACGTTTCCTACCGAAGTCACCATACTGCTGGGCGTAAAAGTCGCTACCTGTGAACCTGTTGTATAGGTGCCACCAACAGTCAGTCCATAGAATTCAGTACCTCCGGTCACCGAACCGCCTGTATAAATCGTATAAGTGGTGCCCGATGCCAACTTCGAACTGCTGAACAACAATGTCATTTGCGAATAAGCACGGGGAATAGTGTAAGACATCACCTGATCAGAACCTTGAATACTCAAAAGCGTACCTTTACTACCCGAACCGCCATAGATAACCGTGCGTTGTGTACAAACGCTGGACGTGGGAGTACTAGTGCCGCCACCAATTCCCAAGATAGTTCCTCCTGTTATCTTAAAAGTATTCTGATCGCAATCAAATCCTTCCTCGGGAGATGTAGTACCGATAGAGACAATCGTACCACCGGTAATAGTCAGGGTACCGTTAGAATCGACACCATCATTTCCACTGCTGTAACAATAGATATTACCGCCGTTGATAACAATGCTTTTAGAAGCATTCATGCAGTCATCATAAGAATAGACACTGACGTCACCACCATTCACCGTAAGGGTACTTTTACTTTCAATCCCTTCACTTCCTTCACCACCCGGGGTCTTCACCCAGATAGTACCGGAATTGATAGTCAAATTACCGTCTGCTTTAATGCCTTTGGCGGAGGAATCCAGACGATTATAGACATACTGTTTACCGGTAGTAATAATCTTCACCGTACTATTATCGATACTCAGAGTTCCGTCGCAATTAATACCTTTACCGGCAGCACCCGTACTTTTGACTAAAAGAGTAGTACCATTCATCACTAGGTTACCATCACATTTGAGACCTGCGGCAGAACTCAGATCATTGTCTTCATAGACCGCAGAGCCCGAAGTCAGCAGAATCAACTGCCCCCCACTGAGCGTGATGTCCGTTTCCGCCTTTACCGCTTTAGAGGCATCCCCAGAGATGTCAGCCTTGATAAGTCCGCCTCGTATATCAATGAATCCTTTTTCACAGTCCAACCCATCACCGGATGCTTTCACCTTCAGGATACCACCACCAATAATGATTTTATCATTCGTATGAATTCCATCTTTCACGGCAGAAGCTACGGTAATATTGCTGCCGCTACGCAAACGCACATAGTCGTCACTACAAATACCATGCTTGTAATTACCTGTCACAGTCAGTGCACCCGTACCGCTAAAAATAAGTTGTCCTTCACTAAAAAAGCATCCTTTTTCATCTTCGCCCGTTACGGTGGAGTAAGAAGAAGCATCTGCCAGATAGTTTTCCGTTTCCGTCTTCACTTCTACAAAAACACGCTTGCCGGACTGGATATTGATTGCCGCCCCGCTGTCATTAGTCAGCGAAATACCCGCAAGAGTCAGTTTAAACTTCTTATCACTGTATACCTTGAAAGAGCCGTTGGACGCCGAACCACTAAGCACATATTCTACACCTGCTACGGATGCATTTACTGTGACATGTGCTCCGTTTGTGGTTACTGTAACCCCACTCACAGAGCCTGTCACCGTTGCCGAACCATTAGCATATGCTATTTGTATGGAAGAAGCGAATGATGAATTCTCTATAAAGTCATCATATTCGTCATCATTCTTGTCGGTTATGATAGTTTCAGCTATTTCAACATATGAATTATCAGCTATATCTTCCCACGAAACATCAAAGTCAAGTAATGTACCCGAAGCATCCGAACTGCCTGAACTTCCACCGGGGTTCGTTCCCCCATCCGTTCCGTTCTCTCCCCAATCATCAAAAGGACTATCAGCACTACACGCGACACACAAGCAGAAACACACTGCATAAATCCCTATTTTCTGTATTCGTTTCATTTCCATCATTTATTTATGTGACTAATAAATCATTCACTTAAAACTTAAACGTATATCCCGCACCTACTACGTGCCCGTTCGTCTCATCATCATCTGCATGATTCTGATACCGATAGAAAAAATCGAGCGAATTCTTCTTATTGATTTTGTATCCGGTACCCAGTGTCCAGCGAGTTTTATCCAGAGCCCAACTATCGGACATGGAATGATATAATTCACAAGAAGCATAAGGTGCAAAACGAGATTTCTTAATATTCCATTCAGCCTGCAAGCGTGAACGAAGTACATTCTTACCTTTGCCGGTAATTTCCTCATCTGCTTTTTGGGAACCATCGTCCCCATCGTACTTGGAAACAAGCTGCGAAGTACGATACGTATACTGGTAACGTTCGCGCAAGGAAAATTCAAAGCGTTGCCAGTTCAACTTACCTGTCAAAGACAAGTACATACGATGACGGGGTGACCAGTAGTCAGAAACATAATTGCCTTTCTTGGTCATCTCTCCCGGACGATGGCTATAAATAAAAGTATATCCGCCATCTGCTTTCAAAAAAGAAGTGATGCGATAAGCCACACCCGCCCCCGCAGACCAGCGTTCAACATTATCCACACCATCACGAGTACGGAATTCACCTTCCACCGAAGCATCAAAGCCCGGGAAGATTTTCTTCTTTACCTCGGCACTGGTCCAAATGCCGAAGTCATCACTTTGGGCATATACTCCTGCAACCATTGTGCAGAGAAAAACAGCCAGTAAGGTTATTCGTCTATTCATTTTCTTCATTCTCCTTCCCTCGGTATCCGTCTTAGTGTATCAATTGTATTTATCTCTTCACTCTCCGGTTCATAATAAACCTTCAGTATCGCTGCATCTCGTAGGAAATCAATATGGCCCACTTCTACTTTCGTGATGCTAAGTCCCGTTCTATTTTCCAGATCCATAATCAATTCTGCCCTACGTTGCGGGGTAATCAATTCAATACGATCATACTGCACCAGCTTGCATGAAATATGTTTCAGCCAACGATTGCTTTCGCATAACCAGATACACAGAATAAATAATAAGTTTGTTGCCGTCAGTTCGGCATAACTCAACTGTACAGACAGAGCGTTGATGACGGAAATAGCTATAATCACAAACAGGTAGGTCATCTCACGCACAGGCATCGACTCTGTCCGGTAGCGAATTATGCCGAAGATAGCAAACAATCCAAGTGCAAACCCTATTTTCAGTTTTACACTGCCCAACAGGAATATCATCAGAAAAATGCTGATACTGATAAGCGTAAATGTGAAGAAGTAATCGCGACGACGGCTCTTCGGGTAATAAAAGAAACGAATAATGGCCACCACCACTACCATGTTGAGAACGAAGCGCAATATCAATTCCATAAATCCAGCCGCATCTATAAGCGGCGTCTCCATAAAGGCTAATTCAGCAAAATCGTTCATATACTATTTATTAATGTTTCTATATTTCGGGGAATTTCTGCCCTCCTCATTTTACGTACTTTCGGTTTGAAACGATTCTGTTTCAAGTTTTCATCCGTCAGTACACAACCCATGCAATATTTACTAAAACCTGCAGGATGTACATGCAAGCGACTTAATATATCGCGGATGGGCGATGATGTACGCCCGTCTCGCTTTAACTCCACCACAGCAAGACGTGGCAAGGCAGCATAATTCCCGTTCACCAGATTTCGGAAGCAAATATCCGTATCAATAGTAAGCCGTTCCGTCATTGCCCGGTTGACAAGAGTAATGCGCTGAAAACGATTCTCCAACTGTGGAGACAATTGCGGCAGCTTGTACCAGGCATACAAAGACAAGAAGTCATCCACACCTTCAGCAGACAGTTCATCAAGAGCAGTGATGCGTATACGCCGCTTGTCCGTGCGACCTTTATTATTCTTATTTTTGACTTCAAGAAAAGTTAATTGGGAAGCAACATAGGTACGTACCCTGATTTTCTCACGTACCGCCCGTCCGTTTTGATGTGCCCGATACATTGCTTTGTCTACAGTATCCAGATAAACAGTATGATAGACAATGTTCCGTTCTCCCGCCACTTCCTGTACACGATAATCGGCGGCAGCATAATGCAAAAGCACAGCCAGCGTTTCCAAGGGCAGCAGATATTTCGTATCCGTCCTGTTCATCAATCGGATACCACTCATTTCTTCCAGCGTGACAGGACCGAATATATCCAGCATTTCCACTATATCCTTCAATATTTCTTCTGTTATCATACCTGCTTCGTTTCTGCGACAAATGTAACTGCAGGAGTGAAACAAAGAAAATAGATTCAACCAACAAGTGATTTTTAACGATAAACACAATCAAAAACGATGTAGTTCTTCTGCCCTATTTTGCTCAAAACCGTTCTGTATGTGCATTTTTTGCCCGCATTTCTTGTCAGAACGAACAGTTTGACTAATTTTGCACGCTGATAATTAGTTAACCGGATAATTTCAGTAGCTGGACACTATGTACCTCCTACTCCTATTCCCGGCACTGACGCTCCAAAGAAATACTAATACTAATAATTAATAACATGAGTTTGAAAATCGTAGTATTGGCTAAACAAGTTCCCGACACACGTAATGTTGGGAAAGATGCCATGAAAGCCGACGGAACCATTAACCGTGCGGCACTCCCCGCCATCTTCAACCCCGAAGACTTGAACGCTCTTGAGCAAGCCCTCCGACTGAAAGATGCACATCCGGGCTCTACCGTAACCATCCTGACAATGGGACCGGGACGTGCAGCCGAAGTTATTCGTGAAGGAATGTTCCGCGGTGCCGACAACGGCTATCTGTTGACCGACCGTGCTTTTGCAGGTGCAGATACCCTTGCCACTTCGTACGCTCTTGCTACTGCCATCAGGAAGATAGGCGAGTATGACATCATCATCGGCGGACGTCAGGCTATCGACGGTGACACGGCTCAAGTGGGTCCGCAAGTTGCTGAAAAGCTCGGTCTGACACAGATCACTTATGCCGAAGAAATTCTGAATGTGGAGAAAACTACCGGACGTGTTGTCGTGAAACGTCACATTGACGGTGGTGTGGAAACTGTAGAAGGCCCTCTGCCCATCGTTATCACTGTGAACGGAAGTGCAGCTCCCTGCCGCCCACGCAACGCTAAGTTGGTACAGAAGTACAAACGTGCTCTCGGTGCACAGGAAAAAGCAGCTATCACCAAAGAAGGTGCTACCCTGCCTTATGCCGACCTCTACGAGAAGTACCCTTATCTGAACATCACCGAATGGAGTGTGGCAGACGTGAACGGTGACCTGGCACAATGCGGTCTCAGCGGTTCGCCCACTAAAGTAAAAACCATTCAGAACATCTCTTTCCAAGCCAAAGAGAGCCGTACACTGACCGGAAGCGACCAGGATGTAGAAGATCTTATTGTTGAACTACTCGCTAACCACACCATTGGGTAGTTAACAAGGCGACAAGAGACAAGGTAACAAGGCATGTCCTCGTCAACTCGTCACCTCAAAAACTTAAAAGAAATATGAATAACGTATTTGTATATTGTGAGCTTGAAGGCACCGTAGTTGCCGAAGTAAGTCTCGAACTCCTTACCAAAGGACGCAAGTTAGCTAACCAACTGGGCTGCCAACTGGAAGCCGTTGTTGCCGGTACTAACCTTGCAGGCATCGAAAAACAAGTATTGCCCTTCGGCGTTGACCGTCTTCACGTCTTCGACGCTCCGGGCTTGTTCCCTTATACTTCACTGCCCCACTCTTCCGTACTTATCAATCTGTTCAAGGAAGAAAAACCGCAGATCTGTCTGATGGGCGCCACAGTTATCGGTCGTGACCTCGGTCCGCGCGTTTCTTCTGCACTGACCAGCGGCCTCACTGCCGACTGTACTTCACTGGAAATCGGTGAACACGAAGATAAAAAAGCAGGTGTGGTATATGAAAACCTGTTATATCAAATCCGTCCCGCATTCGGTGGTAATATCGTGGCAACCATCGTCAACCCCGAACATCGCCCGCAAATGGCAACCGTTCGCGAAGGCGTAATGAAGAAAGAGATTCTTAACGATAAGTATCAGGGCGAAGTTATCAACCATGACGTTGCCAAATACGTACCGACTACAGACTATGTAGTGAAAGTAATCGACCGCCATGTAGAGAAAGCGAAACACAACCTGAAAGGTGCTCCTATCGTTGTAGCCGGTGGTTATGGTATGGGTAGCCGTGAAAGCTTCGACATGCTGTTCGAACTGGCTAAAGAACTTCACGCTGAAGTAGGCGGCAGCCGCGCAGCTGTTGATGCAGGCTTCTGCGACCATGATCGTCAGATCGGCCAGACTGGTATTACGGTACGTCCGAAACTCTATATCGCCTGCGGTATCTCCGGACAAATCCAACACATCGCCGGTATGCAGGAAAGTGGCATTATCATCTCTATCAATAATGATGAAAATGCTCCTATCAATACCATCGCTGATTATGTAATCAACGGTACGGTAGAAGAAGTGATTCCGAAAATGATTAAGTACTACAAACAGAACAGTAAGTAAGCTATGGCTAATTTTTATACCGAAGTTCCTGAATTGAAGTTCCAACTGAACAACCCGATGATGGAACGTATCTGTGAGCTGAAAGAGCGCGGATACCAAGATAAAGACAAATTTGACTACGCTCCGCAAGACTATACGGATGCAATGGACTCTTATGATAAGGTGCTCGAAATCACCGGAGAAATCACCGGAGAGATTATCAACCCGAACGCCGAAGGCGTGGACGAAGAAGGTCCTCACTGTGCCAATGGTCGCGTAGAATATGCCAGCGGTACGAGACAAAACCTCGATGCTATGGTGAAAGCCGGCCTGAACGGTATGACTATGCCCCGCCGCTTCGGTGGATTGAACTTCCCGATCACCCCGTATACCATGTGCGCTGAAATCGTGGCTGCTGCCGATGCCGGTTTTGGTAATATCTGGTCTTTGCAGGACTGTATCGAAACACTGTATGAATTCGGCAACGAAGATCAACACAGCCGTTTCATTCCGCGTATCTGCGCTGGAGAAACCATGTCTATGGACTTGACAGAACCCGATGCCGGTTCCGATTTACAGAGTGTAATGCTGAAAGCTACATTTGATGAGAAAGAAAACTGCTGGCGCCTGAATGGTGTGAAACGTTTCATCACAAACGGTGACGCTGATTTACACCTCGTACTGGCTCGCTCGGAAGAAGGAACCAGAGATGGCCGTGGACTTTCCATGTTCATCTATGACAAGCGCGAAGGTGGTGTAGATGTACGCCGTATCGAGAATAAGTTAGGTATTCACGGTTCTCCTACTTGTGAGCTTGTTTACAAGAATGCAAAGGCTGAACTTTGTGGTGATCGTAAACTCGGTTTGATTAAATACGTAATGGCGCTGATGAACGGTGCCCGTTTGGGTATCGCCGCACAATCCGTAGGTTTGTCACAAGCCGCCTATAATGAAGGTCTGGCATACGCAAAAGACCGTAAGCAATTCAGTAAAGCTATTATTGAATTTCCGGCTGTATATGACATGCTGGCTATCATGAAAGCTAAGTTGGATGCAGGTCGTGCTTTGTTGTACCAAACATCTCGCTATGTGGACATTTACAAAGCTTTGGATGATATCTCTCGCGAACGTAAACTGACTCCGGAAGAACGTCAGGAACAAAAGAAGTATTCCAAACTTGCTGATGCCTTTACTCCGCTGGCCAAAGGTATGAACTCCGAATATGCAAACCAGAATGCCTATGATTGTATCCAGATTCACGGCGGTTCCGGTTTCATGTTGGAATATGCTTGTCAACGTATCTACCGCGACGCCCGTATCACCAGCATCTACGAAGGTACGACTCAGTTGCAGACTGTAGCCGCCATCCGTTATGTAACAAACGGTTCATACGCTGCTACTCTCCGCGATTACGAAACAATTCCTTGCAGCGAAGAAATGCAACCGTTGATGGATCGCCTGAAAGAGATGACGAATAAGTTTGAAGCTGTCACCAACGCAACGAAAGAAGCTGCAAACCAAGAGCTGCTGGACTTCGTAGCTCGCCGTCTTTACGAAATGGCTGCTGTATGTGTGATGTCTCATCTTCTCATTCAGGATGCAACAAAAGCACCTGAACTGTTTGCAAAGTCAGCTGTTGTCTATCTGAACTACGCTGAAGCTGAAGTAGAAAAGCACTTCAATTTCATCCGCAAGTTCAAAGCTGAAGAACTGGATAACTACCGTAAGTAATTAACCGATTAACTATATTCAAAGAAGGCTGTCTCAAACGAATGGGACAGCCTTCTTTGTCATAAATAGCACCTTTACCGGAACAACCTCAACTGACTGCGCAGCTCATGAAGTTCATTCTGCATCTCCTCCATACGCTGTAACAGATGATGGATAGCATCAATCCCTTCAATATTGATGGACAAGTCATAATACATGCGGCTGTAACGTTCTACGTCCGGTAATTGAGTAAACGTCAGATAACGTTCTCCACCTTCAGTCATTACTTCTATCAAGCCACCTTCCTGTAATAAGTCGATAAACGACGGTTCAATGTGGCACTTGCGACAATATTCGCTGACTATGATTAATTCATTCTGCATAGTGATACCTCCTTTTAGTTCATACTTTGAAGTTTACGGAACAACTCTTTCTGTGCTTCCGTTAAGTTCGTCGGCAGTTTCACGGAATAAGTCACAATGAGGTCACCGAACTGTCCTTCTTTCTTATATACAGGGAATCCCTTGCCTTTCAGACGGGCTTTCGTACCGTTCTGTGTCTCGGGTTTCACTTTCAGCTTTACCTTTCCATCCAAAGTATCTACCAGCTGGTCTCCACCCAGGATAGCGGTATAAAGATCAATGGGAACATCTACATACAAGTCATCTCCCAAACGTTTGAATACCGGATCATCCGCAATCACAAACGTTATGTACAAGTCTCCGGCAGGTCCACCATTCACACCTTCGCCACCGTAACCTTTCAATTTAATGACTTGCCCGTTTGCCACGCCGGCAGGAATGGTAATACGTACATTCTTCCCGTTTACAGTCAACACTTGTTTATGAGTCTGGGCTGCATCACGAAGTGACAGATTCAAATCTGCATGGTAATCCTGACCACGAAAACCTGCATTAGAACTACCACGTCCCCGGTTTCCGAACATAGATTCAAAGAAATCGGAGAAGCCACCACCATGCCCGGAAAATTCCTGTCCATCGGACGAATACCAATAAGATCCGTTACCATCCGTACCATAGCCTGCACCCGAACCGCTACCAAAACCACCAAAGCCACCTGCGCCTGCTTCCTGACGGGCACGCTTCTGTGCTTCAAATTCATCGGCATGCTTCCAATGTTCACCGTACTCATCGTACTTCTTACGTTTCTCAGGGTCACTTAGCACTTCGTTTGCTTCATTAATCGCCTGAAATTTATCCTTGGCAGAAGAATCGTTCGGATTCAGATCAGGATGATATTTACGTGCCAACTTACGGAACGCCTTTTTTATATCATTCTGACTTGCCGTCTTGTCCACCCCAAGGACTTGATAATAATCTATATAAGCCATAGTCTATTAATTTTGTTATTCTTATATACCCTATCACAAATAACGCACCAATCAGGAGTTTTGAATACTAAAATACGTAAACGAAAATTAAAAAGAAGTATTAAAAACAATAATATAAAGATAATCAACATATTAACCAGTAGTAATAGCTTTTACCGATGCTACTCAATTTTCAAAATAATGTAAACGACACATAACATCAATTAATTATTCATACTAAAACTTCCTAAAATAAATAGAAAACGCTTTATTTGTATGTGAGTAATGCAGTCACAGAAAACATTTTTCCCCCAACCTTAATATATTGACTTATTATGAAAAGTAACCATTGGCTACTTACGGTAGCACTCACTTTCATCGTTCTGCAAGTAAAAGCGGATTCATGGATACGTATTAACCAACTTGGCTACTTGCCACAATCTGTAAAAGTGGCAGTATTTATGAGTGAAGAACCAGCTGACATACAAGAGTATGCACTGATAGACGCCTTCACGGGACAAACCGTCCGAACTTTCAATTCGACCAAAGCAACCGGAAAAATGGGACTCATGAAGAGTACCTATCGTCTGGACTTCAGTGATTTTAACCAGCCAGGAACTTATTATCTGAAAGCGGGAAAAGCGGTCTCACCTCGTTTTCCCATCAATAATCATGTGTACAATGGGACTGCTGACTTCTTGCTGAACTACATGCGTCAGCAACGTTGCGGCTATAATCCCTTTTTGAAAGACAGTTGCCATGTGCACGACGGCTACATCCTGTACCATCCCACCAAAACAGGACAACGCATTGATGTTCGAGGCGGTTGGCACGATGCAACTGATTATTTGCAATATACCACAACTTCCGCCAATGCCATTTATCAGATGATGTTTGCCTATCAGGAAAATCCAAACTCATTCGGTGATTTCTATGATGCTGCCGGGCTTCCCGGTGCTAACGGCATTCCCGACATTGTGGACGAAATCAAATGGGGACTGGACTGGCTGAATCGTATGAACCCTGCTCCCGGTGAACTGTATAATCAGATTGCCGACGACCGCGACCATGCCGGTATGCGCCTGCCCAATAAAGATGAGGTAGATTATGGTTACGGTCCGGGTAAAGGACGCCCCGTTTACTTCTGTAGTGGCGAACCTCAGGTACGCGGTCAATTTATGAATGCTACCACAGGCGTGGCAAGCACAGCAGGTAAGTTTGCTTCCTGTTTCGCTCTTGGTGCCCGCCTATTAAAAGACTTCTATCCGGAATTTGCAGCGGAGATTGGTGCAAAAGCGGATGCAGCTTATCAGGAAGGTGTAAAGAAACCGGGTGCTTGTCAGACAGCCTCCGTCAAGTCTCCTTATATTTATGAAGAAGATAATTGGGTAGACGATATGGAACTGGGCGCTATGGAACTTTTCAAAAGTACCGGAGATTTTAAATACTTGGAGCAAGCCGTTGAATACGGACGTCGCGAACCTGTTACTCCATGGATGGGTGCTGACAGTGCCCGCCATTACCAATGGTATCCATTCATGAATATGGGACATTATCATCTGGCAAAAGTACATAACGACCGCCTTAGCAAAGAATTTATCCGAAATATGCATGCCGGCATAGCACGCACCTACGAGAAAGCCGTTGAAAGTCCTTTCATGCACGGCATTCCTTACACCTGGTGTTCCAATAACCTGACAACTGCCATGCTGACACAATGCCGTCTGTATCGTGAAGCAACAGGTGACGAAACTTATAAAGAAATGGAAGCCGGCATGCTTGACTGGTTGTTCGGTTGCAATCCCTGGGGAACCAGCATGATTGTAGAACTCCCTCTATATGGAGATTACCCTTCTCAACCGCACTCTTCATTACTCAACGCAGGTGTAGGAAATACTACAGGTGGTCTCGTAGACGGCCCTGTATACCGCACTATTTTCGAAAGCCTCCGCGGAGTAAACATGACAGGTATTCCCGGTACTTCCGGACAGGATTATGAACGTTTCCAGCCTGACCTGATGGTATATCATGATGCCATTCATGACTACTCCACGAACGAACCGACCATGGACGGAACAGCTTGTCTCACTTATTATCTCTCCGCCATGCAGAAAGAAGGTATGAAGCAGGCGAACATTCAGAGTGATAAGAATGTATATGTAAATGACGGTATCATCCGCACTGATCCATCAAAGAAACAAATAACGCTTGTCTTTACTGCCGCCGATAAAGCAGACGGTGCTGATGCTATTATCAGCACACTGAAGAAACATGGCATCAAAGGCGGTTTCTTCTTCACCGGTGAATTTTATGAGCTTTATCCCGATGTAGTAAAACGACTGCGTGCAGAAGGTCATCTGGTAGGTAGCCACAGCTATGGACACTTATTGTATATGCCATGGGAAAACCGTGATTCATTATTGGTGACACGCGAGCAATTTGAGCTGGATATGCTGAAGAGTTACGAAGTTATGCGCAAAGCAGGTATCGAATACAAAGATGCTCCGGTATATATTCCGCCTTACGAATATTATAATAAAGAAATTGCCGCATGGGCAAAGAATATGGGTATACAACTTATCAACTATACACCCGGCACGATGAGCAATGCGGACTATACCACTCCGGACATGGGTGCCAAATACCGTAGCAGTAAGTTCATCTATGACAAAATCATGGAGGTAGAGAAAAAAGAAGGATTAAACGGGCACCTGATGTTGATACACTTCGGTACCGACGACCGCCGTACAGATAAGTTCTACAATGGTTATCTGGACAAAATGATTAAAACGCTGAAACGGAAAGGTTATACTTTCGTACCCGTCCTTGAAGCAACAGGAATATAATTCATACCCATAGTTATTATAAAAAGGTTAGTTAAAGGTTATCATGCAAAGGTATTTAAGGTAATATTCAATCGGTTTGTTTTCAGTAGACTTTTTCCCACCCCCAAGGGAAAAAGTTGCAAACCAAAGCTCCATGCCTGCGAAGGTCCGGAGCTTTTTCTATTGTCAGATTTTAATAAATGCGTGATAACGAAGAATCAGAAACTATCCTTCACTGCCTGCAACAAAGACTGAATATCTTCTTCTGTCGTATCAAAAGAGGTCACAAAACGAATTTCATTTTCAGCTTCATTCCAGAAATAAAAGAAGTAAGACTTCATCAATCTATCAATAACCGGACGAGGCATAGTCAGGAACAACTGATTACTCTCCATCTTTTGTGTGAATTGTACATCCGGCAATGTTTGCAACCCTTCATATAGTTTACGTGCCATCGCATTGGCATGTGCAGCATTCTTTTTCCACAAATCATCCGTAAGATACGCTGTAAACTGACAAGAAAGGTAACGCAATTTAGAAGCTAACTGAGCCGACTGTTTTCGTACATAGAGCGCTTCCTTTTTCAGGTCCGGATTGAAGATTATTACACTTTCACCTAACATCAATCCATTCTTCGTTCCACCGAAACTAAGAATATCAATGCCACAATCCACTGTCAGTTCCTTGAAGCTGAGATTCAACGCAACACAAGCATTCGCTAAACGTGCCCCATCCATGTGCACATACATACCATATTCATGCGCCAAGGTAGTCAGCGCTTTCAATTCTTCCGGAGTATAGACAGTACCTAATTCCGAACATTGAGAAATATAAACAGCACCCGGTTGAGAATGATGCTGTTCCCCGAAGTTCTTCAGATAAGGACGTATCAACTCCGGCGTCAGTTTACCATCCGGCGTTGCAATAGGACGTATCTGGCATCCCGTCATACGGGCAGGTGCACCACATTCATCTACGTAAATATGTGCAGTCTCCGCACAAAGAATTAAATTATAAGGGCGGGTAGCCAACTGCAAAGCTACCGCATTACTTCCTGTTCCATTGAAGACAAACAGTGGCTCACAATCAGGCGAAAATGTCTCTTTAATTTTGCGAACGGCTTCCTTAGTCCAAGGATCGTCACCATAGCCAACTGCGTGATTTTGGTTTGCCCGGTTCAGCGCCTCCATCACCAATGGATGTACACCGGAATTGTTGTCTGAAGCAAAACTTCTCATAATTATATTGATTTTATCGATAAATAGTTATAGCGTATAAATAATCCTTTAGCTCTAAAAAATATGCAAAGGAACGAAATAATTCGTTAGTAGAAAAAAAGAAGCGTGGATTTTACAATCCACGCTTTCGTTTAGGTTTTCAATCGGTTTTTTCGTTCTTACCCGATATAAACATTCACGCCCAAAAAAATGTAGAGCTCTCCGTCCTCCTGGTGCAATACGATCTTGTCTTCACAAGCTAACCATCCCAGGGCCGCTCCCAGTTCTTTGTCCTTCAGCCCGGACTTTCTCTTCAAAGTCCCATAGTCCCACTTGGCATAATTGCTAAGCAACCTCCAAATTTTGCCTGCGTTCAGGCCGATGTCGCTTTTGTTCATCTCTTTTCGTCATTAAAAAGGTTAAATAATTGATTGGTGATTTGTTTAGGTTATCCTATTATCAGCCTAAAGGTATCACTTTTTATTTATAAAACATAAAAAACGAACAAAAGATATTCTTTTTAATCAAAATTGTAACAGTTTCGTAATAATATACAGGTAATATAAGAAGAAACAGGCCAAAAAAGAGAAAAAAAGACCACAGCCCCTTCAGAGAGATGCTGTGGTCATTTATTATAATTATGAATTCAGGGAAAAACGGGTATTACATCATGCCACCCATACCGCCCATGCCGGGAGCACCCATTGGCATTTCAGGTTTGTCTTCCTTCTTCTCAACAATTACACATTCAGTAGTCAGGAACATACCTGCAATAGAGGCAGCGTTTTCCAAAGCTACGCGAGCTACTTTTGCAGGATCAACGACACCGGCAGCATGCAGATTTTCATATACATCAGTACGGGCATTGTAACCGAAGTCACCTTTACCTTCGCGTACTTTCTGTACAACTACAGCACCTTCTTTACCTGCATTGGCTACGATCTGGCGCAACGGCTCTTCAATAGCACGCTTGATAATGTCAACACCTGTAGTCTCATCGATGTTATCACCTTTGAAACCTTCCAATGCATCGAGTGCACGGATGTAAGCTACACCACCACCTGGTACGATACCTTCTTCAATAGCAGCACGTGTTGCACGTAAAGCATCGTCTACACGATCTTTCTTCTCCTTCATTTCAACTTCAGAAGCAGCACCTACGTAAAGAACAGCAACACCACCAGACAATTTAGCCAGACGTTCTTGCAATTTTTCTTTGTCATAATCAGATTTAGTAGCAGCAATCTGAGCTTTGATTTGTTCACAACGTTCCTTGATATTTTGTTTGTCACCGGCACCGTTTACGATGGTAGTGTTATCTTTAGAAACTGTGATCTTATCAGCAGTACCCAACATTTCGATGGTAGCTTGTTCTAGCTTCAGACCTTTTTCCTCGCTGATCACTACACCACCAGTCAATACGGCGATATCTTCCAGCATTTCTTTACGACGATCACCGAATCCCGGAGCTTTCACAGCACAAATCTTCAACTGAGAACGCAGACGGTTTACAACCAACGTAGTCAAAGCTTCACTGTCCACATCTTCTGCGATTACCAACAGAGGACGTCCGGTTTGTACAGCCGGTTCCAGGATAGGCAAGAAATCTTTCAGGTTAGAAATCTTCTTGTCGTAGATCAGGATGTATGGTTTTTCCATTTCGCACTCCATCTTCTCCGTATTAGTAACGAAGTAAGCGGAAAGATAACCACGATCGAACTGCATACCTTCTACCACACCGATAGTAGTATCGGTACCCTTAGCTTCTTCGATAGTAATTACACCGTCTTTAGAAACCTTACGCATAGCATCAGCGATCAACTTACCGATAACCGGATCATTGTTTGCAGATACAGAAGCAACCTGTTCAATCTTATCGTAGTTGTCACCTACTTTTTCAGCTTGTGACTTAATTGAGTCAACCACTTTGGCAACAGCCTTGTCAATACCACGTTTGATATCCATAGGGCTTGCACCGGCAGTTACGTTCTTCAAGCCTTCAGCAACAATAGCCTGTGCCAATACAGTAGCAGTAGTAGTACCGTCACCGGCATCGTCACCAGTCTTGGAAGCTACTTCTTTCACCAACTGTGCACCCGTATTCTGGTATGCATCAGACAGTTCCACTTCTTTAGCTACAGTTACACCGTCTTTCGTGATGTGAGGAGCACCGAATTTCTTTTCGATAATCACGTTACGACCTTTAGGGCCGAGAGTTACTTTCACTGCATTTGCCAGTGTATCGATACCTTTTTTCAATTGGTCGCGGGCATCGATATTGAATAATATTTCTTTTGCCATAATGATATCTTATTTATTTTAAAATGATAAATTTAGAATTTTGAATTAACCCAGGATAGCGAGAACATCGCTCTGACGCATGATAAGGTATTTAGTGCCTTCTACTTCAAGTTCGGTTCCGGCATACTTGCCATAAAGAACTGTATCGCCTACTTTCAATACCATTTCTTCGTCTTTCGTTCCGTGACCAACTGCCACAACTTCACCCTTCAAAGGTTTTTCTTTTGCTGTATCAGGAATAATGATACCACCAATTGTTTTTTCTTCTGCAGGTGCAGGGAGGATAAGCACTCTGTCTGCTAATGGTTTAATGTTCATAGTTCTTTTTTTTGATTTTATTTGTTATACATTATATTCATGATTTGTCCTCTTCTTGAAGAAGACGCTAAATCAGTTGCGAAAAGTATGCCAAAGCAAAATAATGATTGTTTGGCAGAAATTGACTGACAAAATGACTGACAACAGGTTATTAATGGCAAAAAAGCATATTTGTTCCACACTTTTTAAACAATAGAAGCGGATTATTCCTTATAATAACGTATATTCGTAAATGAACCCCAAGATAAACTGTATAGATTATATGAATAAAATAAGTTTTGGCATATCCATCGCTTTTTGCGTACTCTATTCCTGCACTTCGCATACAGGACACAAAACTTCTGAAGAGACTTTACAGGCTGATTCACTGGCACAGGACACGATTGCGGAAACTGTGGCAGAACCTGTCGTCAAAAAGATTACTCCGGAAGAAATTCAAATCACCAAAGAACTACTGTATGATAAATACACGCTGGAAGATACATATCCTTATAAAGATACGACCCGCAGTTTCCAATGGGACAAAATAAAAGAACAGCTTGCTCTGCTCGAAAACATACAACTGCAGCCGTCTCAATGGGCTATCCTCCAGAATTACAAGAACAGAAACGGTGAAGCTCCATTGGTGAAAAACTTCAAAAGAAATGCCTACGGACGGGTAGCGGACACGCTTGGGGTAGAGCGATACCAGTCTGTCCCGCTTTATCTGCTGACGGATACGATAGCACCCGAACGCTACGGGCAGGATGGTGAACTGACGCGTTTTATTGAGGACGGAGAAAACTTTGTCAAAGCAGAACCGATATTTACAGAAGGCGAATGGATGATTCCTAGAAAGTATGTCAAAGTGATCGGAGATACGGTGGTTTTCAATAAAGCCATTTTCGTTGACCGCCATAATCAGAATATTACCGCACTGGAACGCACGGAAAAAGGGAAATGGGTAGTACGCAGTATGAACCCTTCTACTACCGGACTTCACCGACCGCCGTATGCGCAGGAAACTCCTTTAGGAATGTTCGTACTGCAGGAAAAGAAGGTGAAAATGATATTTCTGAAAGACGGCTCGAAGGAAACAGGAGGCTATGCGCCTTACGCCAGCCGCTTCACGGACGGAGCCTACATTCACGGAGTACCTGTCAATGAGCCCCGAAAGACACAGATAGAATATAGCTGGTCACTGGGAACTACTCCCCGATCACATATGTGTGTACGGAACGCAACTTCCCATGCCAAATTTATTTTCGACTGGGCACCTGTTAATGAGACGATTATTTTTGTTTTGGAATAAAAATCCCTATCTTTACCGCGATTTTATTTCAAGCTTAAACCCTATGCTTCAGAAAGTTATATTATTTTTATCATTCCTTTTCATTCCATTCAGCCATGTTTCAGTCGACACAATGGCCGTTCCTGCATCTGACTCTCCGACTCCTGTGTCCGAATTAGCTGCCGGCGAACAGCTCTTTGAAGAAATGGAGTTGGGTGGAATTGTCAATTTCATTGCATTCCGTCAGGCTGTCGCCGGTTACAACCGCATCAAGGAGAAGAGTAAACCGATTCTGACGCTGATTGACTTCTCAAAGCCGTCTACCGAAAAACGTTTTTTTGTCTTCGATATGGAGAAGAAACAACTGCTGTTTTCATCAGTAGTCTCACACGGACGAAACAGTGGAGGGAACTATGCCACTTCTTTTTCCAACCAAAACGGCTCTTATAAAAGTTCACTGGGATTTTATCTCACTGAAAACACTTACCAAGGCGGAAACGGCTACTCACTCATCCTAAACGGACTCGAAAAAGGAATCAATGACAAAGCTAAAGAACGTTCCATCGTCGTGCACGGGGCTTCATACGCCAATCCGACAGTAGCCGCCTCGGGACGTTTGGGGAGAAGTCTGGGATGTCCTGCCCTCCCGACAAAACTAGCCAAGCCCATCATTAATACAATTAAAGATGGCAGTGTTATGTTTATCTATGCCAATAATAGCAGCTATCTTGCTCAAAGCGACATCTTAAAAAATGTCAGTGCCCCCATGCCGGCACTCTAAACAGTCTTTATCAGAAAGAGCTGCACGGACTAACCGCACAAAGGAAGAACAACTTTACTTTATCGGCAGGGTAAACCAGAAACAAGAACCTTTCTCTGGTTCACTATCTACGCCAATCTCGCCACCCAGTTGTTCCACAATACTGCGGCAAATGGAAAGCCCGAGTCCTGTGCCATGTACAAAGGAATTCAGTTTGACGAAACGCTCAAAAATCTCGTTCTGCATTTCCGGCTCAATACCTATGCCTGTATCGGCAATGTAGAAACGCAGATGAGCCTCATCAAGCTGATCATAGCCTACCCGTATATTTCCTTCTTCCGTGAATTTAAGCGCATTGTTTACAAAGTTGGAAATAACCTGATGTAAACGATTGCGGTCACTCATGATGCGACATTCCGGCAGATGGCGGTCAAAAAGGATTTCCACGTTCGGTCTGGCCTTCATTCTCATAGCGAGAACAATATCTTCACAAAGCAGATTTACGTCCACTTCACGTTCGGTGAAATCGAACGTTCCCGCCTCAATCTTCGATAAGTCAAGAATATCTGAAATCAATTGTAATAACAGGTCATTGTTTTCTTCCACAATATCCATGTACTGCCGTCTTTCCTCCATGTCCTCCGTATCCACCATCAGACTGGAAAAACCAACTATGGCATTCAGCGGAGTGCGTATCTCATGACTCATATTGGCAAGGAAAGCAGACTTCAACCGGTCGGATTCTTCGGCTTTCTCTTTTGCCTCTATCAGTTTGGCTTCCGTTTCTTTCAAGGCAGTGATATCGTAGTTGACTCCAATCAATTCCACTTGGCCTTTTTCCGGCTCATAGAGATTCAACACTACATTGGTACGCACCCAGTTCCATTCATTCTTCGTACCGGGACGCAAAATACGCATCTCACCTTTGAAGGCTTTTGCTTTCCCTTTCTTTGCTTCTTCAAAAAAAGCAAGCATACGGGAACGGTCATCCGGATGCATTTTGGAGTAAACACCGACTACATCGGAAAGAGGTGTATTCTCATCCTCTCCCATATTCTTGAACCATTGCTTGATGGCATAGCCCTGACGATTCAGCAGATTGAGTTTGGCATATCCCACCTTGGCATAATCAGATATAAGAAGAAACAGATTCTCAAAATCAGAAATAGGCTTCAAGGCATCAATACGCTCCGTATTATCCATATTAATAAGGATATATCCGGTAAGGTTACCATGATTATCATATAATTTGCGGACTTTTGTATAAAGTTCGATGACACCGGCTTTCAATGGACGATAATACCCCGTGTGGCGGGCACATTCGAACGAATAACGGGCACGAAAATCCGTAATACTGCTCTTGCGTATACTCTCAAGTATCTGGGCATCCACATTCGGGTTTTCAAAGAAATTGAGTCCGATCACCTCCGACTTATCTGAAATTCCCAGAATATCCATATCCCTCTCGTTCAAATCCACCAGATTCCCCTCTTTATCGTAAATCTCCACCCCGGCAGGAATATTGGCAAAGATGTTTTTGAAGAGTCTTTCACTGCGTGCCAAAGCTGCTTGTTCGAAGATTACTTTCTCTTTCGCCCTGCGCAGTTCAAGGCAAATACTGATTACATTGGCCAAAGAAGACAGCCAGCGATAATCTTCGTCCGACCATGAAGCGGAACCATCCACCAAATCTACTCCCATAAATCCGTAGACATGATCATTGACTACCAATGGAGTCGCCATCAAAGCCTTAATTCCCTGACGGGACAACACCTCATATTCACCCTGCCCCATTCCAGGCATCGGCTTTAATGTTTCAAATAAAATAGGCTTCTTGCCCAATATCTGTGATGTCCACCACGGCATGAAGTCTACCGGAATTTCCTGCAATTTATTTATTTCCGCTTTTACTCCTTCCGCTACAACTTCATAGGTACAGTTATAAAAATGATTTTCTTCGTCCGTCTCGAAAATATAGGCACGTCCCGCCCGATAAAAAGCCAGAATATCTTTTAATATCTCATAAATTCCTGTCTCGACTTCTTCATCTTTCAGAAAACGGGACAAAGACCGTGAAATTGAGTTCTGATAATAAAGCAAATCATTGATACGGTGTGAGATGGTTTCCGTTTTTTCATATTCCACCTTTTCGACAGATTTCTGTTCAAAGTCTGCCGCATGTTCAGCCACATATTTCCATAAGGGGGCGGCGTTGAGTGACTGCATGATCTCATTGTTTTCCAGCAGTTGTTTCACTTCTTCAAAAGTCAGCAGATGTACAGACAAATCTTCGGTATCTTCCAGATGTTGATGATCTATCGGTTCGACATTCGTAGCTAGGAAGCAATGAGTCAGGTTGGTATGCGTACTCGGATTGGCAGATATCACCATGTATTCCTGCCAGTTTCCTTTTCCATATCCGGTCTCCTCCCACAGTTCGCGCTGAGCGGAAACTAATGGGGAAGCATCCTCTTTATCACAAACTCCGGCACAGAGTTCATAAGAGGTACGTCCCAATCTAGGACGATACTGACGGACAAATACAAATTTGCCGTCTTTGGTTATTGCTATCGTGTTTACCCAATCGGGATATTCAAGAATATAATATTCAGGGATGTGGTTTCCATTAGGTAATAGCATATCTTCGCAGCGAACTGTCAACCACGGGCGGCGAAACAGATATTTGCTACTTACTGTTTTCCAGGCCTTCTCTTTCTCTTCCATCATTATTTGGTTTGCTTGCGGCAAAAGTAATGATTTTAGCCGGATAACTATTGCCCTATACAAACAAATATCTGTTTTTTACTCGCAAGTGATCTCTATTGTCTGGACCTGTTCGAGGTACTTCTTTGTAGCACTAACCAGCGAACTCCCCATATAATACCAAAACATCAGGCTGATGATGATCATCAATGCACCGATCATCGCAAAACGACTTCTTTGTTCCAACATACTGCTACTCATATCTCTTCTCCTCTCTTATTTTATGTTTTACAAAGATAACACCGAAATGCTACAAAAAATTGACAAGAATGTTTCAAAAACCTTAAATATTGAATTTATTTAACCAACCGGAGGGAAATAGTCTCCTGCATACAGGCTGTTTTATCCTTCCGGAAATATTAATGTAACAATCTGCTACATTCAATTTAACGATTATTAGTTTATCCGCAAACTAGTTACTATCTTTGCACCCACTAACAACCCTTTTAATTACTATATGGCTTTTACTAATAATATTATGATTGTCCGGCATAAATTGCTGGCTGACCTTGTCAGACTCTGGAAAAACGACCAGTTAGTAGAAAAAATTGACCGTCTCCCTATTGAGCTGAGTCCGCGCAAATCAAAACCGCTGGGGCGTTGCTGCGTACACAAAGAACGTGCTGTATGGAGATACAAGACCTTCCCGCTGATGGGACTGGATATGACGGATGAACACGATGAAGTAACTCCTCTCTCCGAATATGCACGGATGGCACTGAACCGCCCGGAGCCAAGTAAGGAAAATATCATGTGTGTCATTGACGAAGCCTGTTCTTCCTGCGTACAGATTAATTATGAAATCACCAATCTTTGCCGGGGATGTGTGGCACGCAGCTGCTATATGAATTGCCCTAAGGATGCAATACGTTTCAAGAAAAACGGTCAGGCAATGATTGATCATGATACTTGCGTCAGTTGCGGTATCTGCCATAAGAGTTGTCCTTATCACGCGATTGTATATATCCCCGTTCCTTGCGAAGAATCCTGCCCGGTGAAAGCTATCAGCAAAGATGAGCATGGCGTGGAACATATTGACGAAAGCAAGTGCATCTACTGTGGAAAATGTATGAATGCCTGCCCGTTCGGTGCTATCTTTGAGATTTCACAAACCTTTGATGTACTGCAACACATCAAGAAAGGAGAAAAGTTGGTAGCTATCATCGCTCCGTCTATCCTCGGACAGTTCAAGACTTCTATCGAACAGGTATACGGTGCCTTTAAAGAAATAGGATTCACCGACATTATCGAAGTAGCCGAAGGAGCCATGATGACCACCAGCAACGAGGCACACGAACTGCTGGAAAAACTGGAAGAAGGTCAGAAATTCATGACTACCTCCTGCTGTCCTTCATACATTGAACTGGTAGAAAAGCACATGACGGAAATGAAACCGTACGTTTCTACCACAGGATCACCGATGTATTATGCGGCACGAATCGCCAAAAAGAAACATCCGGATGCGAAGATTGTATTTGTCGGTCCGTGCGTAGCCAAACGAAAAGAGGTACGCCGTGACGATGCTGTAGACTATATCCTGACATTCGAGGAAGTAGGTTCTATCTTGGATGGAATGGACATTCAGCTGGAACAGGTGAATTCTTTCTCTATACTGCATACTTCCGTCCGTGAAGCACATGGTTTTGCACAAGCCGGTGGTGTGATGGGAGCCGTAAAAGCATATCTGAAAGAAGAAGCGGACAAGATCAATGCTATCCAAGTGTCGGATATCAACAAAAAAAATATAGCCTTGCTGCGCGCCTGTGCCAAAACAGGAAAAGCAGCGGGACAGTTTATCGAAGTGATGGCTTGCGAAGGTGGCTGTATCACCGGACCAAGTACGCACAACGACATTGTTTCAGGACGTCGTCAATTAGCACAAGAACTGCTCAAGCGGAAAGAAAGCTATGAGACAATGGATAGATAAACTGCAAGAAGAAAGGACACTCCAACCGGAAGAATTCCGGCAACTGCTGACCGAATGTGACGGAGAATCATTGCGCTATATCAATAAACAGGCGCAAGAAGTCAGTCTCCGTCATTTCGGAAACCGGATTTTTATTCGCGGACTGATTGAAGTCAGTAACTGTTGTCGAAATAACTGCTACTACTGCGGTATCCGGAAAGGGAATCCGAATCTGGAACGTTATCGGTTATCCACAGAAAATATACTGAATTGTTGCAAGCAGGGGTATGACCTCGGCTTCCGTACTTTTGTGCTGCAAGGGGGAGAAGACCCCGTACTGACAGATGAACGGATAGAGGATATAGTTTCAACGATTCGCCGGAGTTATCCTGATTGCGCCATTACACTGTCACTGGGCGAAAAGTCGCGGGAAGCATACGAGCGTTTCTTTCAGGCAGGAGCCAACCGCTATCTGTTGCGTCACGAGACTTATGACAAAGAACATTATCAACAACTGCACCCTACCGGTATGTCATGCGAGCATCGTCTGCAATGCTTACGGGATTTAAAGGACATCGGCTATCAGACAGGCACCGGAATCATGGTAGGCAGTCCGGGACAGACTATAAAACACCTGATTCAGGATATTCTGTTTATCGAACAGCTTCGCCCCGAAATGATTGGTATCGGCCCCTTCCTGCCTCATGGTGAAACGCCTTTTGCCCAGTCTCCCAGCGGAACCGTGGAACAGACGCTCCTTTTATTATCCATCTTCCGTCTGATGCATCCGTCGGCGCTGATTCCGGCAACTACGGCACTGGCTACCCTCACTCCCGACGGACGGGAACGGGGAATACTGGCAGGCGCCAATGTAGTCATGCCCAATTTGTCGCCACAGGAAGAACGCAAAAAGTACAATCTGTATAATAACAAAGCCTCCCTCGGAGCGGAATCTGTGGAGGGACTCAACATATTGCAACAGCAGCTGGAAAAGATCGGTTATCAAATCTCCTTCTCCAGAGGCGATTACAAACAATAAAGAAATGTATAAAATAGATTCACCCCAAGCAGAAGAATTCATTCATCATGAAGAGATTCTGGAAACTCTTGAATATGCACGGAATCACAAAAATAACCGCGCATTCATAGAACAGCTGATCGAAAAAGCCGCTCTTTGCAAGGGACTGACGCACCGCGAAGCAGCTACCCTGCTGGAATGTGACCAACCTGACCTGATAGAACGAATCTTCCATCTCGCCAAAGAAATCAAACAGAAGTTTTACGGCAACCGTATCGTTATGTTCGCACCGCTTTACCTGTCGAACTATTGCGTAAACGGATGCGTATATTGCCCTTATCATGCCAAAAACAAAACAATCGCCCGCAAGAAACTGACGCAGGAAGAAATACGCAAGGAAGTAATCGCTTTGCAGGATATGGGGCATAAACGTCTGGCACTTGAAGCCGGCGAACATCCGACTCTCAACTCACTGGAGTATATACTGGAATCCATCCGGACCATTTATAGTATCAGACACAAGAATGGGGCTATCCGCCGTGTAAACGTAAATATCGCCGCCACTACCGTCGAGAACTATCGCCGGTTGAAAGATGCCGGCATCGGCACGTATATCCTATTTCAGGAAACTTATCACAAAAAGAACTACGAAGCTCTCCACCCCACCGGACCGAAAAGTAACTATGCTTATCATACCGAAGCAATGGACCGCGCCATGGAAGGCGGCATAGACGACGTAGGAATGGGAGTGCTCTTCGGACTGAATACCTATCGCTATGACTTCGTAGGATTATTGATGCACGCAGAACATCTGGAAGCCCGTTTCGGTGTGGGTCCGCACACTATCAGCGTGCCGCGCATCTGTTCGGCGGACGACATCAATGCGGGAGATTTTCCCAATGCGATTTCCGATGATATATTCAGTAAGATTGTAGCTGTCATCCGGATAGCGGTTCCTTACACCGGCATGATTATATCCACACGTGAATCACAGGAGTCCCGCAAAAAAGTGCTTGAACTCGGTATCTCACAAATCAGCGGCGGCTCCCGCACCAGCGTAGGCGGCTATGCGGAAACGGAACTTCCGGAAGATAACTCCGCACAATTTGATGTAAGCGACACCCGGACATTGGACGAAGTGGTCAACTGGCTGCTCGAATCAGGATATATCCCCAGCTTCTGCACCGCCTGCTATCGGGAAGGACGCACCGGGGACCGATTTATGTCCTTAGTCAAATCGGGACAGATAGCCAACTGCTGCGGCCCCAATGCATTAATGACTCTGAAAGAATACCTCGAAGATTATGCATCGGAAGACACCCGAATCAAAGGTATGAAGCTGATAGCCAAAGAGACCGACCGGATTCCGAATCCCAAAATCAGAGAAATAGCCATCCGGAACTTAAAAGATATTGCGGAAGGAAAAAGAGATTTCAGATTTTAAGGGGCAAGGTGCCCCTGCCAAGTTTCCATGCGGATAATTAACGTTACAACAATTGCTTGATTTATGAATTTAGTCCACACCCCCAATGCCAACCGGCTCCACATCGCCCTCTTCGGAAAGCGTAACAGCGGAAAATCCTCCCTGATCAATGCACTGACCGGACAGGATACCGCTCTTGTTTCCGATACTCCCGGAACAACGACCGACCCCGTGCAGAAAGCAATGGAAATTCACGGTATCGGTCCTTGTCTGTTCATTGATACTCCGGGATTTGACGATGAAGGTGAGTTAGGAAACAGGCGTATCGAACGCACATGGAAAGCCGTAGAGAAAACCGATATCGCCCTTCTGCTTTGCGCAGGTGGTAGCTCTGCAGAGGAAACCGGAGAACCGGACTTTACCGAAGAACTTCATTGGCTGGAACAACTCAAGGCAAAAAACATCCCGACCATTCTGCTTATCAACAAGGCAGATATACGGAAGAACACCGCATCCCTTGCCATCCGGATAAAGGAGACTTTTGGAAGCCAGCCGATTCCTGTCAGTGCCAAAGAGAAGACAGGCATCGAACTGATACGACAAGCCATTCTGGAAAAGTTGCCGGAAGATTTCGATCAGCAAAGTATTACTGGCAACCTGGTAACGGAAGGAGATCTTGTCTTGCTGGTCATGCCACAAGACATTCAAGCCCCCAAAGGGAGGCTTATTTTGCCACAAGTGCAGACAATGCGGGAATTGCTCGACAAGAAATGTCTGATCATGAGCTGCACCACAGATAAGTTACGGGAAACGCTGCAAGCCCTCTCCCGCCCTCCTAAACTGATTATTACAGACTCACAAGTCTTTAAAACAGTCTACGAGCAAAAGCCTGAAGAAAGCAGACTGACCTCTTTTTCCGTCCTTTTTGCAGGTTATAAAGGAGATATCCGGTACTATGTGAAAAGTGCCTCAGCCATCGGAAGTCTGACAGAATCTTCCCGTGTACTGATAGCCGAAGCCTGCACACACGCCCCTCTATCCGAAGACATCGGGAGAGTAAAACTTCCGCATCTGTTAAGAAAGCGGATTGGAGAAAAGTTATCGATAGATATCGTGGCGGGAACTGATTTCCCGCAGGATCTCACTCCTTATTCTTTGGTTATCCATTGCGGCGCTTGTATGTTCAACCGCAAATATGTGCTGAACCGCATCGAAAGAGCAAGGCTACAAAATGTGCCGATGACAAATTACGGAGTAGCTATCGCTTTCCTCAACGGGATACTTAATCAAATAGAATATTAAAATAAAAAGAACAGAACCTTGCAGACTTCAAGCATTTGTCTTATATTAGTCACGCAATCAAATATTTATTAACTTTAGACATAAACAAATGAAAAAGAGAACTATGGCTTTGGCCATCTTTCTGGCAACCGGTGTTACTATGCAAGCACAAGACCGACTGACACAGTACAAAGTCCGGAATGCCATCAGCGTTCGTACCCCCATTATGAACGACAGCATCAATCCTAAAGGAGAAAAACACACCAAAAAGATGTTACTCCAGACCCCGGTCGTACTACATTTGCCGGATGCACCGATGCAGTCGCTCACTGCGGACACAGCGGGGTATCTCAGCTTCGAGAAAGCAGATAAAGACAATAAACTTTATCTGGTTAAGACTCAGATTCGTGCAGAACGTTTCCTGAAAGGGAAGTTGAAAATCACCTCCCCCGTCCGCTGGGAAGTCTTCATTGACGGAGCCTCCAAGCAAGTAAAAGATGCGGCAGAAGACAGCATCACCTCCGGCTCATCACGTGACATCGCTCTCAGCCTTGAACCGGAGCGGGATTACGAGATAATCATCAAACTGCTTTCTGCTTCCGACGACAAAGCGGCTCCAACGCTGAAATGCGAACTGATCAAAGACGAGAAATTCAAGGATATCGCCTGCAATCTAGATCCGGAAGCAAAGAAGCGTTTTTCTCTCGACAATACAGTTTATGGCAACCGTGCCATCTCTGTTTCCATCTCTCCCAGCGGAAAGTATCTGCTGACCCGTTATTGGGATAACCACGCCGCCAAACGCTCACGCACTTATTGCGAACTGACGGAACTAAAGAGCGGAAAAGTACTCCTGACCAATCTCAGAGACGGCATGAGCTGGATGCCTAAAAGTGACAAGTTATACTACACGGTAACTGCCCTGACAGGAAATGACGTAATCACCCTCGATCCTGCCACACTCCGCGAAGAAACGATTTTGCAAAGTATTCCCGAACAGAGTTTCAGATGGTCGCCCAACGAAGATTTTCTGATTTACTATCCCCGCGAAGAAGGAGTCAAAGAAGATGGTCCTCTCCGCCGCATCGTAAGTCCTGCAGACCGTATTCCCAATTCCCGCGGACGGAGTTTCCTTGCGAAATACAACCTGGCCGACGGTGTCTCCGAGCGCCTGACCTATGGCAACCACAGCACATATCTGCAAGATATTTCTCCGGACGGAAAATACATGTTATACAGTACATCCAAAGAAAACATCACTCAACGTCCGTTCTCTCTGTCCTCACTTTACCAAGTAGATTTGGAAACGTTGAAAGTGGATACTCTTTTCTATGAAGACCGCTTTATCGGAGGTGCGGGCTACTCTCCTGACGGCAAGCAGCTATTGCTGACCGGCAGCCCCGAAGCGTTCGGCGGCATCGGAAAGAATTGTGGCAATCACCCTATTGCCAATGATTTCGATACTCAGGCCTTTATTATGGATCTGAGTACCCGCAAGATACAACCGATTACCAAAGACTTTCATCCGACAGTCAGCCCTCTGCAATGGAATCATGGCGATGGGTGCATCTATTTCAATACGGACGATGGCGATTGCAAAAACATCTATCGTTATTCTCCGAAGGACGGAAAATTTGAGAAGCTGAACCTCGAAACGGATGTTACCAGCGCTTTCGCTTTGTCCGAATACAATCCGGGCATCGCAGCTTACATCGGTCAATCGGACTACAACGCCGGAGTGGCCTATCTCTATGACATGAAGAAAAAGACTTCCAGCCTGCTTGCCGACCCGATGAAACCGATTCTGGAGAAAATAGAATTAGGCAAAACAGAGCCGTGGAACTTTACCGCTTCCGACGGAACTGTCATCACTGGCAAGATGTGCCTGCCTCCGAATTTTGATCCGAACAAGAAATATCCGATGATTGTATATTACTATGGCGGTACGACTCCGACTACCCGCGGAATCAGTAATCCGTATTGCGCACAATTATTCGCTTCACGTGACTATGTGGTCTACGTCATCCAGCCTAGCGGAACGATTGGCTTCGGACAGGAATTCTCCGCCCGCCACGTCAATGCGTGGGGCAAACGTACAGCAGATGACATCATCGAAGGCACGAAGCAGTTCTGCAAAGAGCATCCGTTTGTGGATGAAAAGAAAATCGGATGTCTCGGTGCTTCTTATGGCGGATTCATGACGCAGTATTTACAGACGCAGACGGATATTTTCGCCGCTGCCGTATCGCACGCCGGAATCAGTGACGTGACCAGCTACTGGGGTGAAGGTTACTGGGGTTATTCCTACAATGCCATCGCCGCAGCCGACAGTTACCCGTGGAAGGACCCGGACTTGTTCACCAAACAAGGCTCCCTGTTCAACGCCGACAAGATAAACACTCCGTTACTGCTGCTACACGGTACGGTAGATACCAATGTGCCTATCGGTGAAAGTATCCAGCTTTTCAACGCATTGAAGATACTTGGCAAGACTGTAGAGTTCGTGACCGTAGACGGAGAAAACCATTTCATCTCCGATTATGACAAGCGAATCAAATGGCATAACTCCATCATGGCATGGTTTGCCCGTTGGCTACAGGATCAACCGGAATGGTGGAAGGAAATGTATCCGGAACGCCATTTATAATTTATGATAAATACGTATCCCCGGTCGTACACAAGAGTAATTCTTGGATATACTACCGGGGATACTTCTACTTTGTAATCTCATCTATTTTAATTCTACCTCGATAGCTGCCGGATAAAGCCGTTGCGGATCAAAGAACACCGCACAGCTATTAACCATATTCTTCAAATCAGCCTTTACTTTTCCCTCGAAAACCTTTTTGCCATTCACCGTCAGAGTCACCTTTTCAGTTAAATCGACCAGCTCGTCGCAGAGATAAATGACCACTTTCCCTTTATGCACCTGCGCATATTTCTTCGCAAACTTCATCTCTATTCCCCATCGTTGATCCTTCTCCGTAGCTTCATAAACAACATCATCGACCTTCAATGAAATATGATTTCCCGAAATACTCATTTCATAATAAGTACGCGACTTCCCCTCTTCATCGGATCTTTCCTTCACATACAGATTATAAAATCCTTTCCGGTAGAGTCCGTCCATTTCAAAATTCTCCCAGCTTACATATTTGGGATAAGGATTACGGACATATTGCTTCAGCCAGGGAGTCGTCGGACGATAATCAATACTATGCCCCATTCCGGGAATCAGTTCTATCTTGTGAGTGAAATAGCCGGGATGCTGATGCGCCAAACTATCGAATGCTTCCCGTACATATCCGGTCAGTGTATTCCGGTAGAATCCGGTATCCTTATCTCCTGTCCGCAAAGAAAAAGCAATATTACTACAATTCTCCGCAGGAGCATTCTTTAAAGGTTCCCCTCCTGCCATCGGTCCCGCAGCAGCCCAATAATCAGCATAAAATGAGGCCAGACGCTGACTGCCATATCCGCCTTCCGAGATTCCAAAAACATACACTCTGTTGGGATCAATCTTTCCCAAGAGTAAGGATTGTCGCAGCAATTTCTCCCAGGCAAACTGTTTAGCTTTTTGCCACCAACGATAGTACTCGCCTTCGTTCGGAATCTGTGGAATAAAGTAAACGGAAGGAGCATCATCAAAATTCCGGCAAATATTCAATCCGGTACTCCATTCCCGCTCTTTGGGTCCCGAACCATGCAGATAGAGGAATAATGGAAGTTCATTTCCTGCTTCATCTGTCCCTTTCATTCCCCAGTAATAGGGCATCACTGCATTTGGTTCCAAACTATCAGGAAGTTCCCAATAGCCGGTAGAAGCGGATGAGAGTGTATCCAAAGCTATTAATTTTTCTTCTTTAAAACCATCATTTGCCTCTTTCCACAACTGCCATACGACATCACGATAGTGTTCTACTTCTGACAGTTTCAACGGTTTTCCTGCGTCAAAAGTGGTTGTCTTACCGGAAAGAGATTCAGAAAAGAACGTAACAATCTCTTTTCTTGTCTGTGCCTTCACCGACTTCTTCAGGGAGTTCTCATTGGTTTCGAGTTCATGAGCAGTCGAGGAGGCAATACTGGCAGCACAGATTATGCCTAGAAAAAGTGTGTTTCTTATTGTTTTCATATTACTTTGGGGGTTGTTGTTTTTCATATATTTGCTATCAATTCAATGTATGCACAAAGATAAAAATTACTGTCCGGCTCTCCTTATTTTTTCAGTCTAATCTAAAAACTAATATCCAAAGTTTTTAATTAAGAAGTAGAATTAAGCCTTCCGAGAATATGATCCCCAAAAGTAATTGTTACATATAATTACCATTTCATTCTATATAGTTTCCGATAGTCAGTTTTCATTCGAAACCGCATCCTTATATCTTTACAAAAACAAAAACGGCCTTTAATAAACACGGATTCTGTTTATAATAAACTTATCGCACGTTTATTATAAACGGTATCCAAGTTTATTAAAAACGATATTCGTCCCTTTTTAAGTAAGAGACGAAATGTAGCAGGCATAATTAACGACAAAATGGGGCAATAATCATCTGATCATTGCCCCATTCCAAGTTCTTCTGATACTTATAAGTAACAGTATAAAGGTGATATTTATGTATCTATTTTTCTTATTACATTCATCTTATTTATGCCTTTTCTTTTCTCAAAGATACAACATAAAAAGTCATTTGTCAAGTACTTCACCGGAAAAGCGGATATTCTCACTCTATACCCTGCTTTTAATTGCGTAAAGCAGCTATCAGTTCTTCCACCGAAACAAGATTCTGTTCGCCGGTTTCCATATTCTTCAGCATTGCTTTGCCTTCGTTCATTTCGTTCTCTCCTACGATAGCTACGAACGGAACACTCTTGGCATTGGCATAGCTCATCTGCTTCTTCATCTTTGCCGCATCCGGGAAGATTTCCGCACGGATACCTGCCGCACGAACTTTTGCCAGCATACTCATAGAGAAAGCAGCTTCTTTATCACCAAAGTTTACGAACATCAATTCCGTACCGTTCACTGCTTCCTTCGGATAAAGTTCCAGTTGATTCAAGACGTCGAAGATACGGTCTGCACCAAAAGAAATGCCGACTCCCGACACACCGGCCATACCGAATACTCCTGTCAGGTTGTCATAGCGACCACCACCGGTGATACTGCCGATCTGCACGTCCAGCGCTTTCACTTCGAAGATAGCACCGGTATAATAATTCAATCCGCGAGCCAGCGTCAAGTCAAGTTCGATCTCATTTTTCAAGCCCATTGTTTCCAGTGTGCCCAGAATAAATTCGCTTTCTTCCACTCCTTTCATGCCTGTTTCACTGGCTGCCAGCACGCTCTTTAGTGTAGCCAGCTTTTCAGTATTGGTTCCGCTCAGCAGAATGATCGGCTGCAATTTGGCAATCGCCTCATCACTGATCCCTTTCTCTTTCAGTTCCGCATTGACGTTCTCCAGACCAATCTTATCCAGTTTGTCAATAGCCACTGTGATATCTACAATCTTATCCGCTTCACCGATAATCTCAGCGATACCGGAAAGAATCTTGCGGTTATTAATCTTAATACACACACGGATGTTGAAACGGCTGAATACAGTATCGACAATCTGCATCAGTTCTACTTCATTCAGCAGTGAATCACTGCCGACAACATCGGCGTCGCATTGATAGAACTCACGGTAACGTCCTTTCTGCGGACGGTCTGCACGCCATACCGGCTGTATCTGATAACGCTTGAACGGGAAAGTTATTTCATCGCGGTGCATCACCACGTAACGGGCAAAAGGCACTGTCAAGTCATAGCGCAAACCTTTCTCACAGAATTTGCTTGCCAGCTTAACAGCATTACGACTCAATAACTCTTCATCTGTGATGCCGGAAAAATAATCTCCTGAGTTCTGAATCTTAAATAGAAGTTTGTCACCCTCATCGCCATATTTCCCCATCAGTGTAGAAAGCATCTCCATCGACGGAGTTTCTATCTGCTGGAAACCATACAGATGATATACGTCACGAATCGTATTGAATATATAATTACGCTTCGCCATTTCTACCGGCGAAAAGTCACGAGTTCCTTTAGGAATACTTGGTTTTGCTGCCATGATATAATTACTGTTTAGTATTTTAATTGCGCAAATTTACTGCAAATTTCCGAGCAACGCTTGCATATATCTAAAAAAAACATCAATAAAAAAAGAACGCCTCCATAGTCTTTGAAAACGATGGAGGCGTCAAAACGATTAATCTTATCTCTTAGTCTCTTCTGCCCATAGCAATCATAATGTAATAGATCAGCGTAGCCAATGAACCCAGTGCAGCAACTACATAGGTGTATGCAGCAGAGCGAAGAGCGTCTTCGGCTTGCGTATGATTGTATGAATTAGTAATGCCGGATGAACTCAGCCACACAAGCGCGCGCTTACTTGCATTGATTTCCACCGGCAAGGTGATAAAGCTGAACAAAGTAGTGGTAGCAAACAGAATGATACCGATCCACAACAATTGCGGGAAGGAGTTGAACAGCAGAATACCGCCCAGCAATACCCAAGTCATGATAGAGGACGAAAAATTCACTACCGGCACCAAGGCGCTGCGCATTTTCAACGGAGCATACATACGTGCATGCTGAACAGCGTGTCCACATTCGTGTGCCGCTACGGCAGCCGCCATGATACTATTACTTTCGTATACACCTTCACTCAGATTCACTGTTTTGTTAGCAGGATTGTAGTGGTCGGTCAGCTGACCGGGTGTATGAGTTACTTGTACATCGTAAATTCCATTGTCGTGCAGCATCTTCAGAGCTACGTCGCGTCCTGTCATACCGTTTCCTGTCGGAATTTTGGAATACTTCTTGAATTTGTTCTGCAAATTCATCTGTACCAACCAACTTGCTACGGCAATACCAATAAATAATACCCAATAAGACATCATATACTTTTCATTTTAATTATTACTCTATATCTATATAAACAAATTGTTTGCCAAAAATAAAGGGAAACTACGTATGTAACGATAGTTTCCCTATGCTTTTATGAAGAATTAGCTAAAAATTAGTCAATTGTAAGTTCTACAACGTAATCAATATCTTTTGGTATCTCTGTAAACTCCAGCAACACGCCTTCTTTATTTTTAGTGAATCGGACAGGTGTGCCGTTCTTAAACAGTACTGCCTTCTTCACCTTCTTATCTGCCAAAGGCAGGAACAGGGCTTTATCCTGCAAATTCAGAATATGCACATACAGCTTGTTTCCTTTCTGCGTCGTCACTCCCCAATCATGCGGAGCAACCGCACCGCCACGGGTTCCATAAATCGTTTCACCATATTGATTCATCCACTCTCCCATTTCTTTCAACCGCTGTACGGCTACTTCCGGAAGCTCTCCGTCGGGCTGAGGGCCGATATTCATCAACAGGTTCGCATTCTTTCCGGCTGCCTTTACCAGATAATGAATCAGTGTCTTCGTTGATTTATAATTCTGATCCGTAATCTTATATCCCCACATACCATTCATCGTTTCGCAGGTTTCCAAGGGCAGGTGACTTACACTTTGTCCGGAAAGTCCTGCGGTATTTTCTCCGGGCAGGTCACGTTCGAATATCTGAATGTCTTCACCGGCAAAAGGAGTCTGATGATGGTTATTTCCTATCAGGCAGCCCGGCTGTAGTTTATGGATCATGGCATATTGTTCCGGCAATTCCCAGTTAAAGCCGGGGTTTCCATCCTGATCCCACCATCCGTCAAACCAAATGGCTCCTACCGGACCATAATTAGTCAGCAGTTCCGTCAACTGATTGTTCATGAACTGATAATAGCTTTTCCAGTCTCCTTGCGGATTCGAACGTCCTGTACCCCGTCCTGTACGTCCCCAAGGATAATCTTCCCGCGTCCAGTCAAGATGAGAATAATAGAAATGAAGTTTGATTCCCTGTTTGCTACAGGCTGCTGCCAGCTCCTTGATGATATCCCGCTTAAAGGGAGTTGCCTTCACGATATTGAAGTCCGAATATTGGGTATCGAACATGGAGAAGCCGTCATGATGGCGGGAAGTCAGACAGATATATTTAGCTCCCGATGCTTTGATGGCAGCCACCCACTTATCCGCATCAAACTTGGAGGGATAGAAACCGCCTGCCAGTTTGGCATACTCTTTATAATTCAGATTATTATTTGTCATAGTCCACTCACCGGTGGCAAGCATGGCATACAGTCCCCAATGAAGGAAAATACCGAATTTATTATCCTGAAATTCTTCACGGGCTTTGAGGTTTTCTTCACCAGGCTGGTAAGAAGACTGTGCGTGGAGCCGGGAGGAGATTCCCAGACTCATACCTACTAATAATAGGAAAGTGATGAAATGTGTTTTCATAATGCGTTATAGTTAATATTGGGGGTAAAGAGAAAACAAAAAGGCGGAGTCATTTCCATTTCTCCGCCTCTCATTAAGTTATAGAACAAAGTTATTCTAGGAATAGAATAACATTTCTTATTCTTCAGTATAACGTTCGATTGTCTGGGCTCTGTCCGGTCCGACAGATACAATCTTGATTTCCACACCAAGTTGTTCTTCCAGGAAAGTCAGATAAGCATTGAATTCTTCCGGGAATTCATCTTCGCTCTGCATCTTTGTCATATCTGTCTTCCAGCCCGGCAGTTCTGCATATACAGGCTCCACACCTTCAGTGATATCATATGGGAAATAATCAATTTCCTCGCCATCTACCTTATAAGCAACACAAGCCTTGATGGTATCGAATGTATCGAGCACGTCGCTCTTCATCATGATCAGTTTGGTAACACCGTTTATCATAACGGAATATTTCAGAGCTACCAGGTCAATCCATCCGCAACGGCGTTTACGTCCTGTTACAGAGCCGAATTCATGTCCCAATGTACACATCTTGTCACCAGTCTCGTCGAACAGTTCTGTCGGGAACGGACCGGCACCTACACGAGTACAGTATGCCTTGAAGATACCGAACACTTCGCCAATACGGTTCGGAGCTACTCCCAGACCGGTGCAGGCACCTGCACAAACCGTATTGGAAGAAGTAACAAACGGATACGAACCGAAATCGATATCAAGCATCGTTCCCTGAGCACCTTCGCAAAGAACGCTCTTGCCGTCTTTCAGATAATTGTTAACCTCATGCTCACTGTCTACAAAATGGAACTGTTTCAGATATTCGATACCTTCCATCCATGCTTTTTCCAGTTCTGTGAGGTCATATTCGTAGTTCAGACTCTTCAGTATTTGTTCGTGACGAGCTTTCGCCGCACCGTATTTCTGTTCGAAATTATGAAGGATATCACCTACACGAACACCGTTACGGCTAACTTTATCCGTATAAGTAGGGCCAATGCCTTTACCGGTTGTTCCTACTTTCGCATCTCCCTTGGCTGCTTCGTAAGCAGCGTCCAGTATGCGGTGTGTCGGAAGGATGAGATGAGCTTTCTTAGAAATGTGCAAACGCTCTTTCAATGGGTGTCCCGATGCTTCGAGTGCCTCAGCTTCCGCTTTGAACAATGCCGGATCGAGCACTACACCGTTACCGATAATATTTACCTTATCTCCCTGAAAAATACCGGAAGGAATAGAACGAAGTACATACTTCTGTCCTTCGAACTCAAGTGTATGACCGGCATTCGGACCGCCCTGAAAACGAGCGACCACATCGTACTTAGGTGTTAATACGTCGACTACTTTGCCTTTACCTTCGTCGCCCCATTGTAATCCTAATAGAACATCTACTTTCATTTTTCTTTTTTATTGTTGTTACTGACTTTTTTCCGTTTATTAGCTCTGTCGCACTTGCTGCACAATCCATATATATATAAGGAGTAATGCGAAAGTTGAAAGCGGCTTAATTTTGTATTTTCGATGGCATGCTGCAATTCCTCGTTCTGAAACTCAGTCACTTTACCACATTGAGTACATATCTGATGATGATGCGTCTCGCGATTGTATGATTTTTCGTATTGGGAGGAAGTGCCGAACTGATGCTTGATGATCAGCCGTGCATTGATCAGCAGAATGATAGTATTATAAAGAGTCGCCCGGCTCACCCGGAAATTCTCCTGATCCATCATCCGTGAATAGAGCATATCGATATCGAAGTGTCCGTCGATGGAATAGATAGTTTCGAGTATGGCGTAACGTTCGGGAGTCTTCCGATGCCCGTTCGCCGTGAGATATTCTGTGAATATCTGCCTTACTGTATCTTTCACATTTTGAGTTTCCATCATCAGCACAAAATTAGCGCGAACAAAGTTAAGCCTTTTTTGTGGAAAGCAAAAGAATTTCTGAGAAATAAGTAATAAGTAATAGGTAATAGGTAATAACCGTAGTTACTTAAAATTCCATCCGGCGAATGCCCGCATGGTATTACCTATTACTTATTACCTATTACTTATTCTCCACTTCTTCTTTTACCATATTATAGAGCATCTGCTCCGCTTCCACTGTGGAATCTGCCATTCCTTCAACCATCCGGCAAACACGGAAAGCGTGTTCTTCGTTATGCTGCATATACTTACGGATAGCCAGAAGAGCTGCATTCCGCACATGATAGCTTTCTGAATGAACAGCGCAAAGTGCCTGATCGAGCAATTCGCCGGAGGCTCTTTCTGTCATATCTCCCTTTTTCATCAAAAGACGGGCAGCCGTCAGGAAACCGCAAGTCTGCACATATTCCTGTTCATCAGCCATCCAATGAAAAGATTTAGCAGGGGCATACGGCAAATGCTGGAAAAGATTCATACAGGTCAGTTCCGCAATCTCTATGTTACGGATACTTTCTACCCAGATATCAGCTATTTCGGGATAAAAGGTATCCACAGGCTGCAACATGGCTGCCATGATTTTGCATTCGCGAATGTCTTCTTTCCACAATGCCTGCGCCAGGTCATGGTTCTTTTCATACCCTTCGGCAATCATCTTTATGCGGGGGATTTCGACTCCGAAATTGAGTTTGTATACCAATCCCTTCTCACGCATACTTTGGGACACAGCCCCGTTCATAGAGAGACGGAGCTGTGTTTTGATATCCTTCAGTTGTTCTTTTATATCCATTTTCAATATTAATTATTTACGGAAGGCAACGGAGAATAATCTTTGCTGTAGCGCAACATTTGTTCTACATAGTCTTCATCATAAGACACGGTAACGTCCGTGATATTTCCATCCTTGTCAGTCACCAGTTCATAAACCGGATTTATAAAACCTTTGTAAGGAGCCAGATTCAGTTTCTTATAGCGTGCCAACACTTCGGCGTGCAAAGCAGGATCAACCTTCACGGCATAATTTTCGACCAATGTACGGGCACCCTCAAAATCACCGGTCGATTTGATTCGCTGGATTTCAGCCAGCAGTTCACCAAACAACTGACGGACTTTCTCATAATCATTGACTACAACATAGGTCTTTCCGTCCCTCTTCACCATTTCGACCACTTTGTCGGGAGCACCTTTTTCAAATACCCAGCGGGCAATCAGCTGACGGTTGCGCATATGAGCTTCTTCGATATTATTTCCCGGTTCGATACGTACAAGCTGAGTCATCAGACCGTTCATCAGGAAAGTATAATATTCAGCTTTATAAGCCTCCGCATCCGGAACAAGTTTCAGTTCCACCAGTTTCGGGTCGGCCACATAATACAATCCGAACAGGTCGGCACGTGCTTCTTCTATAGTGGAACCATACGCTTTCAAAGCGTCAGGGTCTACTCCCGGAAGCAATTTGCCCGAACCATGTCCCAGACATTCATGTAAGTCTGTATGAAGTTCACCTGTCAGGTCGCCATATTGGTCGATCCGCTGTCTCTCTTCGTCATTGCAGACAAACTCTTCATTGAATCCGTTACCGTGGGCAGCTTTATTATAAGCATCTGTGATATTGCCGATAGTAACTGACTTAGAGCCGTGATGGGCACGAATCCAGTTAGCGTTCGGAAGATTGATACCGATGGCAGTTGCAGGATATAAGTCGCCGGCAAGAATAGCGGCAGTGATCACCTTGGCAGATACCCCTTTTACCTTTTCCTTTTTGAAAAATTTATCAACCGGCGAATGATCTTCGAACCATTGCGCATTGCTGCTGATAATCTCTGTGCGGTGCGTAGCATCCAAGTCTTTGAAGTTGACCAGTGATTCCCAGCTGGCCTTCACTCCCAGCGGATCGCCGTAACTTTCTGTAAAGCCATTAACGAAGTCAATTCTTGAATCAAGGTCTTTCACCCAAAGGATAGCATATTCATCGAAGTCTTTCAGGCTGCCTGTTTCGTAAAATTGAATCAGTTTGCTGATCACAGCTTTCTGTGCATCATTTTCGGCAACCGTTTCCGCTTTCTTCAACCAGTACACAATCTTTTCAATCGCCTGAGTATAAAGTCCGCCTACCTTCCAGACTTTTTCCTGTATTTTCCCATCTTCTTTCACCAATCGGCTGTTGAGTCCGTAAGAAACCGGAGTTTCATCTTTTGGGTCTTTCATTGCTCCGTAGAAGCTTTCCGCTTCCTGCTGAGTGACTCCGTCGTAATAATTGCAGGCAGAAGTCAGCACCAAGTCTTCACCGTCCGCCTGATTTACACGCTTTGCCAGGATAGCCGGATCAAACATAACCGGGAAGAGCTCATCACAGAGTTGTTCGGCAGTCTGTCCTTCTGATAACGGAAGTAATTGGGCGTCCGTTCCGAGCACTGCCTGTTTCAAGAAGTCCTGCGAGAAACCGGGCACAAACTTTTCCATGCCGTAATGATGATGAATACCATTGGAGAACCATACCCGTTTGAGGTACACTTCCATATTTTTGAAGTCGGGAGCCGACTTGTCTCCTTTATAATTGGTGTAAACGGCTTCGAGCATCCGACGGATTCTCAGGTTATACTTTCCGTTCTGATCAAACAGGATGTCGCGTCCTTCCAGCGCAGCCTGAGTCAAGTAATAAACCAGTTCTTTCTGTTTCAGCGTCAAGGTTTCGAATTCGGGAACCTTGTACCGCAATATTTGTAAGTCTGCAAATTGTTCCACTGTATAATCAAATTTATCTGCCTCAGCAGTTGTTGTTTTGGCCCCACCGCAGGATGCAAGGATCGTAGCGGTAACTGCCATCGAAATAAAATGTTTTTTCATAATTACTGATATTGATTAATTAAATAAGAAAAGGAATTATCCCCGAACTTTTCATTCAGAGGTAATTCCTTTTGGTCAGTATCGGAAAACGCAATTACTTCTTACTTTCAGCGTGTTTCTTGCGATATCCGTTAGGAGTTTCACCTACGTTCTTGTAAAATGCAGCGTAAAAAGATTGACGATTTGCAAAGCCAACCATTGCACTGATTTCTTCCACATTCTTGTCGGCATAACGCTTGTCTGTCAACAAATGCAGAGCGTCTTTCACTCTGTACTCATTCAACAAACAAGAGTAGTTCATACCAAAACGAGAATTCACTACTGCAGAAAGGTAGCGAGTATTGGTCTTCAACTCTTTAGCCAAATCTTTAGCTGAATAGTCAGGATCTTTATACTTCTTCTGAACTACTACAATGTTCAGAATCTTGTCATACAACTCGTCTGCCAGTTCCGGTCTGATTAATGACCGATATGCAGCCTTCTTTTCTTTCTTTTCCCTCAAATTGTAGGGACGTTTCTTTGGAGCTTCCTCCGCTTTTTTGTTCTCTAAATCACTCATTGAATTAACTGGTTAGGGTTTGTTTATTTGTTATTAATTGCTCATTCGCAACGTTACATGTTACAAATGTCTTACTTTTTTTTTAAACACACAATTATTTTGTGCATTTTTTTTCTAATAAAACAATCAAAAACCTTGAAAAAGAGGAATTAAGGGTGAATAATAAGAAACTTTAACTCTTGGAGCATTTAAATCAAAACAGAAATCGAGACATGATAAAGATTGCTAAGGAAAAGCGTACCTTTGCCACAAAGTTTAAACAAATGTTGATGAAAGAAACTCTAAAATCATATTTCGGTTATGACAGCTTCCGACCCTTACAGGAAGAAATCATCCGCCACCTGTTGAACAAGCAGGATTCACTGGTACTGATGCCCACCGGAGGAGGTAAATCGATCTGTTATCAACTACCTGCATTGCTTTCTGAAGGAACGGCTGTAGTGGTCTCCCCGCTTATCTCACTGATGAAAGACCAGGTAGAAACATTGCAAGCCAACGGCATCGCAGCAGGAGCACTCAATAGCAGCAATGACGAAACGGAAAATACCAATCTCCGCCGTGCCTGTATCGAAGGACGCCTGAAACTGCTTTATATTTCACCGGAGAAGCTGATAGCGGAAAAGGACTATCTGTTGCGGGATATGAGTATTTCGCTCTTCGCAATTGACGAAGCCCACTGTATTTCCCAATGGGGACATGACTTCCGTCCTGAATATACACAAATGGGAATGCTCCATCAGCAATTTCCGCAGGTACCGATTATTGCATTAACGGCAACAGCCGATAAAATAACCCGTGAGGATATAATCCGACAGTTGCATCTGATACAGCCCCGGACGTTTATTTCTTCTTTCGACCGTCCCAACATCAGCCTGGACGTAAAACGCGGTTTTCAGGCAAAAGAGAAGAATAAAGCGATTCTGGAGTTTATCCATCGCCACAGAGAAGAAAGTGGAATCATTTATTGTATGAGCCGTAATAAAACGGAAACTGTAGCACAAATGCTGCAAAAGCAGGGAATCCGATGCGGTGTCTACCATGCCGGATTGTCTCCGCAGCATCGGGACGAGACTCAGAATGACTTCATTAATGACCGTATTCAGGTAGTATGCGCCACCATTGCTTTTGGTATGGGAATTGACAAATCGAATGTCCGATGGGTTATTCATTATAATCTTCCTAAAAGTATTGAAAGTTTTTATCAGGAAATCGGGCGTGCCGGACGGGATGGCTTACCAAGCGATACTGTATTGTTCTATTCACTGGGCGATCTGATCCTGTTAACTAAATTCGCCACAGAAAGCAACCAACAGACAATCAATCTGGAAAAGTTGCAACGTATGCAGCAATACGCAGAAGCGGACATCTGCCGCAGAAGAATCCTGCTGAGCTATTTCGGAGAAACCTCAACAGAAGATTGTGGCAACTGTGATGTCTGTAAAAACCCTCCACAACGCTTTGACGGTACAGTCATCGTACAAAAAGCGTTGAGCGCCATAGCTCGTGCAGAACAACAAATAAGTACAGGGATATTAATTGATATTCTTCGTGGAAGTTATTCGGCAGAAGTTACGGCAAAAGGATATCAGGAATTAAAGACGTTTGGCGCAGGAAGAGACATACCACCTCATGATTGGCAGGATTATTTACTTCAAATGCTACAACTAGGCTATTTCGAAATAGCCTACAATGAAAATAACCATCTCAAAATCACTCCAAGCGGAAGTAACATTCTTTTTGGAAAAGCGAAAGCAATGCTTGCCGTGATTCATCGGGAAGAAATCGTCACAGGAAAAGGGAAAAAGAAGAAGGTGGTCATCGCAAAAGAACTTCCTTTCGGTATCCCCGGTGGAGAAAACGAAGATTTATTCGAAGCACTACGGGGATTGCGGAAACAGATTGCCGATCAGGATGGCCTTCCGGCATATATCGTTCTATCGGATAAGGTGTTGCATCTGCTCAGTATTTCACGGCCGACTACCATCGAAGCATTCGGAGAAATCAGTGGTATCGGAGAGTTTAAGAAGAAGAAATATGGAAAAGAGTTTGTGAATCTGATTAAGCAGTTTGTATAATAATGTATTGAGCCGTCCCATCGATTTACCTTTAATAAAGAGTAACTTATTCAAGCGTAACCAGGAAGGACCATATAATAAGATGAGTAAACAAAAAAGGGAAGCAATCGCTTCCCTTTTTTGTTTAATTCAAGAACATCCGATCTATTTAGCCTATAATCCATTTACTGCCCGGTATGAATGAGATAATCTTTGTCGTTATATAACAGCAGACAAATGTAGTCACTGCAATACATGGGATAGCGGCAACAGTAGGCAGTTCCAGCGTATTTTTGAATACTGTCGCCCATAACCCGAGCCAGAATATATGCATAAGGTACATACCATAGCTAAGTTTCGACATATCTGTTACGAAACGCGGAGCTTCCGGCCGATTTATACAAGTGAAGAGAAGGAATGTACCCGCTGTAAGAAGTACACAGTTAATCGTACAGAAAGCCCATCCTATTTCTATGACAGGGGTAGAATGAGTAATTCCGGGAATAGCCTGTATATAGAATGAGTAAATAGTCAGCGCAGCCCCGGCAACCATTGAAATGAGTCCTACAATGAAACGTTTGGAGCGATCCCATTTTAAGTGTACACGTATGTAGTGTGCCAACACAAGATATCCAAGATAACCTGAGAAATACCACAACATATGGTATTCGTTCCAAAAACACTGTCCCCACACTTCACCAAACCAGCGATTGAAGTACGGCATACACGTTGATAACAGGAACAGTCCTATGAAGAAACGTTCTTCTTTTGCAGTGGCTTTACTCAACCAAGGAGATATAATAGGTATAAACAGGTAAAGACTTATCAGAGGATACATGAACCAAAGGTGTCCTGCAAGCGTCGGGAAGTTCAGGAATATTCGAGACATATCCTTTATTGATGTCTCGCTGTCTATCTGTCCCCACAACATCGGCAGGATACTATAAAGTATCATAAATATAAAAAACGGTGGCAGGATATGAGTGAAGCGTCGGCGGTAGAACTGCCATGAAGTCTGTCCCTCCTTCATCGGTACCAGCAGATAAGCAGAGACAATCATAAACAATGGTACTGCCATGCGTGAGAAACCGTCGTACACGGCCACCCACAATCGGTCTGCTTCACTGGCTAAAAAAGATTGCGGTCCCGCCATGTCCGTAGATCCGGCAGCACCATAAAAGTTTTCACTGGCGTGTACCACCATAACGAGGAAACATGCGAACACGCGCACGTAATCTAAAAAAACAATACGTTTCATTTTCTGTTTGGGTATTAGTTAGTAGTAATATGTTTTAAGTTTTGTCTTTTATTTACATTGTTTCAGCTGCTCGTGCAAATCAGCAGGAGGTATGCCCAACGAAATAGCTTTTTCAAAGTCCATTTTAGCCAATGCTTTCTTTTTCTGTGTCAGATAAATATTGCCACGCAACAAATAGGCATCCGCCGAAGAAGGATTCAGACGAATAGCTTCCTCCAAATCGACCAAAGCCAGATCTTCATGCTTCATCTCCCGTTCCACATCTGCACGGGCAATGTAAAGAGTCGCGTCTTCGGGAGTTGCCGTAATCATCTTATTAAGAATTTCGAGCGCTTCCTTGAATTTTCCTTCTTTCTGTTCCAAGGTAGCCAGCCCAAGCCGACCGCTATAACTTTGCGGGTCAATCTCCAACAAGCGATTATAATCGATTCGTGCCGCGGGGTAATCCCTCCGGAGCACATAGATATATGCCCGCATCAACAGCGCTTCTTTATTCTGTTTATCTTCGTCAAGTACCTGACAATAATCGGTATAAGCACGGTCTGTATTCCCCATTTCCAGATTAATCGCAGCTCGGTCCAGCAGAATAGGTACTGCCAATGGAGCAAAGTTCAGCGCAAAAGAATAAGATTCGAGTGCCTTGTCATATTCACCCAACCGACGCTGTACCAATCCCAGATTGGAAAAAAGCATAGCATTCTTTGCATTCTTCGGCTCCAGTTTCAAAGCCTGAAGCAGTAGTTCTTCGGCTTTGGAAAGACTGTCCATTTCGATATATTCAATTGCCTTTTCTGATAATTGCTGATAGGTCTGCGCACACAGGGCAACCGGAAAGCTAAGAAATAAAATTAAAATAATTCTTATCATGATTCAAATATTAATCCAAAGGATAGGCATCAAAAGCGAACAACTCGGTCGACAGATAACGTTCTCCCGTATCAGGTAACAACGCAACGATTTTTTTGTTCCTGAACTCCGGACGCTGTGCCAACTGACGGGCTGCATATACGGCCGCTCCCGAAGAGATTCCGGCCAGCAAACCTTCTGTTGCAGCCAATTCCCGCCCCGCACGAATGGCTTCGTCATCGGGCACACCGATCACTTCATCCACTACAGAAGCATCATAAAGTTTCGGAATAAAATTCGCCCCGATTCCCTGTATGCGGTGTGATGCTGCCTGACCTCCTGCCAATATGGGAGACGACGCAGGTTCAACCGCAACGATATGAACATCCGGATTATGTTTTTTTAAGGCGCGTGCCACGCCGCAAATCGTACCTCCGGTTCCTACTCCGGCAACGAACACTGCCACTTCACCATCCGTATCCCGCCAGATTTCTTCTCCTGTTGTCCGCTCGTGGACAGCAGCGTTCGAAGGATTTTCAAACTGTTGCAGGATCACCGATCCGGGGATACTATCGCGCAACTCCTGCGCCTTGGCAATAGAAGCAGCCATCCCGCCCAAGCCATCTGTCAGCACAATCTGCGCCCCCAGTGCTTTCAACAGGTTTCGCCGTTCCAGACTCATCGTTTCGGGCATAGTCAATATCAGGTGATACCCTTTAATGGTAGCTACCATCGCCAGTCCGACTCCCGTATTTCCACTGGTCGGTTCGATAATGGTGGCACCGGGTTTCAGTGCCCCGCGGGCCTCCGCATCTTCAATCATAGAAAGAGCGACTCTGTCTTTTACGCTTCCCGCCGGATTAAAAGCCTCCAGTTTAGCGATAATATTCTGATTAAGACCATACTTTCCACTATATCCGGAAAGTTCCATTAGAGGTGTATTACCCACTAAATCTGTTAATTTATTCGCAATTTTTGCCATCATTCACCTCGTTTTATCAGGTTGATGCGCAAAGATACAGAAAAGAATTGTACCTTTGTCTCCGTTCAATATTTTTAAGTTTATAGATATGAAAAAGAGAATCCTGCAATTTCTCACGACTTATTTTTTGTTCGTTCTTCTGTTTGTCCTTCAAAAACCTATTTTCATGGCTTACTACCATGAACTCTATACAGACGCCTCAATCGGCGATTATTTCAGCGTGATGTGGCACGGCTTGCCGCTGGATTTCTCACTGGCAGGATATCTGACTGCCATCCCGGGCTTCCTGCTTATCGCTTCCGCCTGGACAAAATCTTCCATACTACGCCGCATCCGGCAAGGTTACTTCGGAATCATCGCTTTTGTGATGTCCTGCATCTTCATCATCGATCTGGGCTTATACGGTTTCTGGGGATTCCGGCTGGATGCCACCCCGATCTTCTACTTCTTCTCATCTCCGAAAGATGCCATGGCAAGCGTCAGCTTCTGGTTCATATTACTCGGAATCCTAGCTATGCTGATCTATGCAGCCATCCTCTACGGTATTTTCTACGCCGTACTTATCCGGGAGAAAGCACCGTTGAAGATACCTTATCAGCGGCAGTATGTATCTCTCGTCCTTTTATTACTGACAGCTGCGCTCTTCATTCCTATCCGTGGCGGTTTTTCCGTATCGACAATGAACCTGAGCAAAGTATACTATAGCCAAAACCAACGGATGAATCATGCAGCCATCAATCCGGCATTCAGTTTTATGTATTCTGCTACCCATCAAAACAATTTCGATAAGCAATATCGGTTTATGGACCCGAAAGTTGCAGATGACCTGTTGGCCGAAATGCTGGATAAACCTGTGGCAGCAACAGACAGTATCCCGCAAATTCTAAATACTCAACGCCCGAATATCATCTTTATTATCCTCGAAAGTTTTTCTACACACTTAATGGAAACAATGGGGGGACAGCCGAATGTAGCAGTGAATATGGATAAATTCGGTAAAGAAGGAGTGTTATTCACTAATTTCTACGCAAACAGTTTCCGGACGGATCGAGGACTGGCATCTATTATCAGTGGTTATCCCGGTCAGCCGAGTACCAGCATAATGAAGTATCCTGAGAAAACGGACGGACTTCCTTCCATTCCTCGCAGTCTGAAAAATGCCGGATACAGTTTGGAATACTATTACGGAGGGGATGCAGACTTCACCAATATGCGCTCTTATCTGGTTTCATCGGGTATTGAGAAGATTATCTCCGAGACGGATTTTCCTTTGTCCGAACGTCAGGGTAAATGGGGAGCACCGGATCATACACTTTTCCAACGTTTCCTGAAAGACCTCAAAGAAGAGAAGCAGCAGGAACCTTTCTTTAAAATCGTGCAGACATCAAGCAGTCACGAGCCGTTTGAAGTTCCGTTCTACCGATTAGACGATAAAGTGCTGAATGCTTTCGCCTATGCTGATAGTTGCGTAGGAGATTTTGTGAGACAGTATAAGGAGACCCCGATGTGGAAGAATACACTGATCGTACTTGTACCGGATCATTTGGGAGCTTATCCGCGTCCGGTAGAAAATCCGCTGGAAGGGCATACAATTCCGCTAATACTGATCGGAGGAGCCGTGAAAGAACCACGAGTAGTAGACACATACGCTTCGCAGATCGATATTGCCGCTACGCTGCTTTCTCAGCTCGGATTGCCGCATGATGACTTTACTTTCAGCAAGAATATCTTTAATCCGTCTTCTCCCCACTTCGGGTATTTCACGGAACCGACACTGTTTGGCATGGTGACTGCGGAAAATCAATTAGTGTACAATCTGGATGCCAACACCGTCCAGATAGATGAGGGGACAGAGAAAGGAGCCAATCTGGAAAAAGGCAAAGCCTTCCTTCAGAAACTATATGATGACCTGGCTAAGCGATAAGATCAGACAAATCCACCTTTTAATAATACGATTTATTTTATGATAGAATTTCTTTCGGATATAGACACCCAACTGCTTTTGTTCTTCAATGGAATACATTCGCCTTTCTGGGATTACTTCATGAGTGCATTCACAGGTAAAGTTATATGGGTCCCGATGTATGCCAGTATCTTATATATACTGCTCAAGAATTTTCATTGGAAAGTGGCTTTGTGCTATGTGGTAGCGATCGCCCTCACTATCACGTTTGCCGATCAGATGTGCAATAGTTTTCTTCGTCCGCTGGTAGGTCGCCTGCGTCCCTCCAATCCGGAAAATCCGATAGCGGATTTGGTCTATATTGTGAATGGAAGACGAGGAGGAGGATTCGGTTTCCCTTCCTGTCATGCTGCCAATTCTTTCGGACTTGCCATATTTCTGATTTGCCTGTTCCGTAAACGCTGGTTAAGCATATTTATCGTACTTTGGGCATTTACCAACTCTTATACACGCCTGTACCTGGGATTGCATTATCCCGGTGATTTAGTAGCAGGAGCCATTATCGGTGGATTCGGAGGTTGGCTGTTCTACTTTATCGCCCACAAGTTAACGGCACGACTTCAGTCAGACACTCCTGTTCCTGGAAAGGGTGCCGGAATGAAACAAACAGAAGTTATGATCTATACCGGATTGCTGACTTTAGCAGGCATTATCATCTATTCCATCGTGCAAAGTTAGTTTATAACATGGGCAAAAGAAATATCATCCATAAGTTATTCCACAATCTCAAAAAGCCTGAAGGCTTTTGGGGAAGAGTCATTCTCCGGGAAATGAACAAACGACACACTTTGCTTTCCGAATGGGGAATGTCACATATAGTATGGAATAAGGAATGGAATGTGCTCGACATTGGTTGCGGTGGCGGAGCCAATCTTACACAGCTGATGCATCGCTGTCCGCAAGGAAAAGCATACGGCATTGACATTTCTCCGGAAAGTGTCCTTTTCGCACAGAAGAAAAACAAGAAATATCTTTCCACCCGCTGTTTTATAGAACAAGGCACGGTAGACACACTGCCTTATACCGATGAAATGTTCGACGTGGTCACTGCCTTCGAGACGGTTTACTTTTGGAACGATCTTCCGAAAGCATTCACCGAAGTAACACGGGTATTAAAGCGAAACGGACATTTCCTGATTTGCTGCGAACTGAATAACCTGTCAGTCAAAACTTGGACAAATCTGATTGACGGGATGATTATTCGTTCTTGTGATGAATTGAAATCCATACTCTTGCAGTCCGGCTTTGTCTCCATTGCTTCATATAAGCATGAAAAAGGGCCTTTGTGCATAGTAGCCCGGAGAAGAGCTGAGTAATAACCTTATCGGGCTAATACGATTTCTGAATAAGGAAATCCGCCCCCTGGATATAATGACTCCCAGCTACCTTTTAGTAAATCATATACATAAATCAGCCTTCCATTCCGACTACCATCAAACAATACATAAAGCTCCTGTTTCTTAAAATCATCCGAAACAAGTGTGGCTACTGAACACGCAGCATTAGGGAATGTGGTGAAAGGTTCATCCAGCATCTTTGTAGTCGGGTTCCATAGCCTAAATTCTGTTCCATCTCCCTCTGTTATTGTAGCACCATTTCTCTTCGATACGATATATCCGCCAACACGTGTATATTTAGCCGTTCCCATACCTTCTACAGGCTTAACTATCCAAAAAGGGATCAATGCCACAGCCTCTATCGGTTCGCCAACATATATACTTTTCTCTTCTATATTTTGCCCGTTCAAGACTACTGGTGAAAAAGTTCCATCGCCGTTATCAGCCGAACAGAGTATATTTCCATCACTCATTTGTATACAGGGATAACGTGACAATGCTTCAGCCTTCATCCCTTCGGGCAGCAGAAAACCATAATCAGGTTTCTCCGGCACATACATTCTGGTATAGGGCATCACATTAACTGTTTTAACAAATAAACGGTCTCCGCCTTGATATACCCCAAATACAGAGTTAGCGGTCGCTATCCCCATTGTTACAAGCTGATCAGCTCCCGGCTTTTCCCAATAGTTCATAGAAAGATCATAAAGTCCGGTCGTACGGCGATCATCCTTCGTCCATACTCCACTAAGGCTCCAGCTTCCGGGAAGGTTGACTACACAAGAGAAGTCTTGATTGTCTGCAAGTCGTACTATCTCTGCCGTCTGAGGCTTTTCAAGATTGATGTATTCGATAGCATGAGGACGGTGGGTATTGGAACGGGAATTAATGATACCATAAAGCTGAAAATCTTTGGGTGCCTGTCCATCCGCCACCGAAATCTTTCCTAAAGACATCATTTGACCGGAGCAGCGTAACAAGATTTCCGTTGTAGAAGCAGGCCAGTGTCCGGGAGCCAGAAAAGTAATGCTCGTAGCCGTCTTTTCCGTTATAACACCCCGTCCCCCTTTAGCATATCCTTCATGCAGCACTTCGTCTTGAAGCGGCCAGCGAATATCGAACATGATTTCATCATTGTCTTGAAATCCTTTCGCCATTATCGTTACCTTTTCACCGGGCTTGAATACTGTTCCCGAAGCAGGCATTACAACATTGGTTACTAAAATCGGTTGTTCGTCCTTGTCATCAGAACTACACGCTGCAAGCAGCAAACCCAACAGTAAGAATAGATAATTTTTTGTCATAGCACTTGTGTATTAATCTGTGCAAATGTACTGTTTTTCATTAGCAAATATCTTACTCTTTTACTTTTTAACAGTCCGACTAGGTTTTTCTCCCAACGGACTCATTTTCTTCAGTAAAAAAACAAAGAAACGGAATGAACAAAAAAGAGGCTGAACTCCATTTAAAGAATCCAGCCTCCATATATCTTATTCAGAATATCTGTTTAAGCCTTCTTGATATAGTCAACAATCCACTGTCCTACTTCCTTTGTACCGTATTTGGCACCATCGGCCACTTGAATTTCAGGTGTACGTACGTTTTCATCCAGTGATGCATCAACCGCCTTACGAATCAGCGCACCTTCTTCCTTGCAGTCGAAGTATTCAAATAACATAGCTACAGACAGAATCTGTGCCAACGGGTTCGCAATATTCAAGCCCTTCGCCTGTGGCCATGAACCATGAATCGGTTCGAATACTGGAGTACTTTCACCGGTAGAAGCTGAAGGAAGCAATCCCATAGAGCCGCTGATAACAGAACCTTCGTCAGTCAGAATATCCCCGAATGTATTTTCAGTCACCATCACGTCAAAGAAAGCTGGTTCTTGGATCATCTTCATGGCAGCATTATCCACAAACATATAGTCAGTTGTCACCTCCGGATAATTGGGAGCCATTTCCTGTGCAATCTGACGCCACAGACGGGAAGAAGCCAGAACATTTGCCTTGTCTACCACAGTCAGGTGCTTTCTGCGTTTCATTGCATATTCAAAAGCAACTTTCAGGATACGTTCAATTTCCGGACGAGTGTAGTAGTTTGTATCGTATGCTTTATCATTATCCTGATATTTCTCACCGAAGTACATACCGCCGGTCAGCTCACGGATGCAGATGAAATCCGCATTCTCAACCAGTTCCGCACGCAACGGAGATTTATGGATCAGGCATTTGAATGTCTGTACCGGACGAATATTAGCAAACAATCCCAATTTCTTACGCATTGCCAGCAATCCCTGCTCCGGACGAACTTTCGCAGTAGGGTCATTATCAAACTTCGGATCACCTACGGCCGAAAACAAAACAGCATCTGCATTCTTGCAAACCTCATATGTTTCTTCCGGGAACGGATCACCTACTTTATCAATCGCATCTGCACCGCAGATTGCATATTCGTAACTTACTTTGTGGCCAAACTTCTCGCAAACGGCACTCATTACATCTACACCTTGTACCGAAATCTCCGGTCCGATACCGTCGCCTGCTAATACAGCAATTTTAAAATCCATGTTACTTTTCTTTTTATCTTTTATACTACTCAAAGTTAATTAATCTCTGTCATATCGGAAGCATCAAATGCATGTTAATATAAAATCAACTTATTCTTCAAGTAGATTCAACATCTTCATTGTTGCTTTGATGGCAGCCTCCGTCTGGTCGGCATCAAGTCCACGGGTACGGAACACCTGTTCGTCATAGTTCCAGGTAATTACTGTCTGCACAAATGCATCCGTACGCCCACCCGGTGGGATAGATACCGCATAATTCGTCAACATGGGGAATTTACGTCCTAACGTCACTTTATAAATTTTGCGCAACGCACGTACGAAAGCATCATACTGACCATCGCCACTTGAACTTTCTTCGTATTCCTTTCCGTTTATTTCGATCTTTAAAGTCGCCATCGGTTTCAGACCGTGAGCCAGATTTACAAAATAACTCTTCAGCTTGACCTTCTCGCCTATCGCCCCGTGTTTCAATACATCCGATACAATATACGGCAAATCCTCCTGAGTCACCAATTCTTTCTTGTCCCCCAGTTCAATGATTCGCTCCGTTACCTTGCGCATGGCATCTTCATCGAGTTCCAGTCCCAGATCTTCGAGATTCTTACGGATATTTGCCTTTCCACTTGTTTTTCCTAAAGCATACTCACGCTTACGTCCGAAACGTTCGGGAAGTAAATCATTACAATACAAATTATTCTTATTATCGCCGTCGGCGTGAACGCCTGCAACTTGTGTAAAGACATTCTCTCCCACAATCGGTTTATTGGCAGGAATCACAATACCGGAATAGGACTCTACCACCCGACTGACATCATTCAGGCGGCTTTCGTCAATATTGGTCATTGCATTGAAATGATCTTTCAGAATAGCCTGCACACTGGAAAGGGGTGCATTACCGGCCCGTTCGCCAAGTCCGTTAATCGTAGTATGCAGTCCTCTGACACCGCTCAACACGGCAGCCAGCACATTACTTACCGCCAGATCATAATCATTATGCGCGTGAAAATCAAAATGGGTATTCGGATAACGCTTCTTCATCTTCCGCATATATTCTATCACCTGCAGCGGGTTCAGGATTCCCAATGTATCGGGCAACATATAACGTCTGATGCTTGTCTGCTTCAAGCCATCCATCAACTGAAACACATATTCGGGAGAATCTTTCATTCCGTTACTCCAGTCTTCCAGATATACATTCACTCCGATATCCTGTTCATCTGCGTAATGTACTACGTTGATAATATCTGCGATATGTTCTTCGGGAGTCTTTTTCAATTGTTGGGTGCAATGTTTCAATGACCCCTTACAAAGAAGATTGATGACACGGCACCCGGTACGTTGTATCCAGTCCACCGAAGTATGACCGTCCACAAATCCCAACACTTCCACTTTCTGAAGCAGATTGCGGCGGGCCGCCCAATCACAAATCATCTTCACGGCTTCAAACTCACCTTCCGATACACGTGCTGAAGCAACCTCTACCCGGTCTACCTTCAAATCCTCCAATAGTAAACGGGCAATCATTAGTTTCTCATGGGGCACAAAAGATACTCCGCTGGTTTGTTCACCGTCACGGAGCGTTGTGTCCATGATCTCTATTTTGACGCCTTGTTTTCCCATTCTTCTATTTTATTTTTATTGCTTAGCAAGAAGTCTATGTCATCCAGTCCGTTCATCAGACAAAGTTTCTTATAAGCGTTGATTTCAAAATGTTCACTCTTACCCGTTGCTTTATTAGTGATGGTCTGTTCGGGAAGGTTCACTTCCACTTCCATCTTCGGATCAGCAAAGATCGAGTCGAAGAGTTCCTGCAAAAATCCTTCAGTAACAACTACCGGAAGTACGAAGTTGTTCAACTCATTATTTTTGTGAATATCGGCAAAGAAGCTCGATACTACCACACGGAAACCATATCCGGCAATCGCCCAGGCTGCGTGTTCGCGGCTGGAACCCGAACCAAAGTTCTTTCCTGCCACCAATATCTGTCCGCTATACGTAGGATCGTTCAGCACGAAATCCTTATTCAGCGAACCGTCGGCATTATAACGCCAGTCACGAAACAGGTTATCACCGAAAAACTTCTCTTCACGAGTCGTTGCTTTCAGAAAACGTGCCGGAATAATCTGGTCAGTATCTACATTCTCTAAAGGAAGGGGTACACAAGTACTTGTTATTATATTAAATTTTGTCTTAGCCATCTTTCTGTTTACAATTTAAATATTTACAAATTACGATTGAAATTACATCAGCTCACGCGGGTCGGTAATCACTCCTGTCACCGCAGCGGCAGCAGCAACCAACGGGCTGGCCAGTAAAGTACGGGCTCCCGGTCCCTGACGACCTTCAAAGTTACGGTTACTGGTTGATACTGAATATTTTCCTGCAGGAATCTTGTCATCATTCATCGCAAGGCATGCTGAACATCCCGGCTGACGGATTGCAAATCCCGCTTCAGTCAATATCTTGTCAATTCCTTCCTTACGAATCTGTGCATCAACCATCCATGATCCCGGAACCAGCCATGCGATTACATTATCCGCTTTCCTGCGTCCCTTCACTAGAGAAGCGAATGCGCGGAAGTCCTCAATACGGCCATTAGTACAAGCACCCAGAAATACGTAATCAATCTTTTTACCCAGTAACGATTCACCCGGCTGGAATCCCATATATTCCATCGATTTTTTGAAAGAAACCTGTGCAGCCTCTCCCATTCCTTCCGTAGTAGGAATGTTTTGCGTAATTCCCATTCCCATGCCCGGATTGGTTCCGTACGTAATCATCGGCTCGATATCCGCTGCATCAAAACGGACCTCCTGATCGAATACGGCGTCATCATCGCTCTTCAGCGTTTTCCAGTATTCCATAGCCTGATCCCATGCTTCCCCCTGCGGAGCATTCTCACGTCCTTTGATATATTCGAAAGTCACTTCATCCGGAGCAACCATACCACCACGTGCTCCCATTTCAATGGACAGATTACAAAGAGTAAGACGTCCTTCCATAGTCAGATTGCGGATGGCCGAACCTGCATATTCCACGAAGTAACCGGTAGCTCCGCTGGTAGTCATCTTAGACATCATGTACAGAGCGACATCTTTCGCAGTCACTCCTTTACCCAGTTCGCCATCTACGGTAATTCGCATTGTTTTCGGTCTTGACTGAAGGATACATTGTGAAGCCAGTACCATTTCCACTTCACTGGTACCGATGCCGAAAGCGATAGCTCCCATTGCACCGTGAGTAGAAGTATGCGAGTCACCGCAAACAATCGTCATGCCCGGCAGTGTCAGTGCACGTTCCGGACCTACCACATGGATAATTCCGTTTTTAGGATGCATCATACCGAAATGTGTCAGACCGAAATCTTTCGCATTTTTCGTCAGTGTATCCACCTGAGTCTTGGAGATCGGGTCTTCAATCGGTTTATCCTGATCATGTGTCGGAGTATTGTGATCGGGCATACAGAATACCTTTTCCGGACGCAATACCTTGATGCCACGCTCGCGCAATCCGGCAAAAGCCTGCGGACTGGTCACTTCATGACAATATAAACGATCAATATAAAGTTGTGTCGGCCCATCTTCCACCGTAGTCACCACGTGGGCATCCCATATTTTATCAAATAATGTATTCATCTGTTATATCTATTTTTACTATGTATGATTTATAATTAATGCAGGGTACGTATTTCAATACCACTTTCGCTGTTCCTTTATGCCTTGAATTTATTAATACAGTCAATATAAGCTTCTACCGATGCGGCTATAATATCCGTATTTGCTCCGAAGCCATAATAAATCTGATTATCATATTCCACCTGCATATGAACCTTACCTACATCATCACTTCCCTTGCTAATAGCCTGAATAGTGAATTCTTTCAATGTCATGTGACGATCTACGATCTTTTTCAGAGCCTTGATGGCAGCATCCACCGGACCATTACCACTCGCACAAGCTTCAAACTTCTCACCGGAAATATTCAGTCCCAGACTAGCAACCGAACGTACACCGACACCACTTGTCACTTGCAAATACTCCAACTTAATACGATGATTCTGGCTGCGGTCTGCTCCTGCCAATACCAATACATCATCATCATTGATATCTTTTTTCTTATCGGCCAGTTTCAGAAACTCCTCATATACCTTATCCAGTTTTTCCTGATCCAGGTTAACTCCCAACAACGACAGGCGATTCTTCAATGCCGCACGTCCGCTACGGGCAGTCAGTACGATAGAGTTATCATCGATGCCTACATCATGCGGATCGATAATCTCGTAAGTTTCTACATTCTTCAACACACCATCCTGATGGATACCCGATGAATGGGCAAAAGCATTGCGACCTACGATTGCTTTATTCGGCTGGACAGGCATATTCATCAAACTGGATACCATACGGCTGGTCGGATAAATCTTCTGTGTATTGATATTGGTCTGAATATCGATCTCATGATGACTCTTGATAATCATTGCGATTTCTTCGAGAGCGGTATTTCCAGCACGTTCGCCGATACCGTTAATGGTCACCTCTACCTGACGGGCTCCATTCAGAACACCAGCAATCGTATTTGCTGTTGCCATTCCCAAATCGTTATGACAGTGAGTAGAAAGAATCGCGTTATCAATGCCGTCTACATGATCAATCAAATATTTAATCTTTGCACCATATTCGGAAGGCAGACAGTAACCCGTTGTATCCGGTATATTCACCACTGTGGCTCCCGCTTTGATAACCGCTTCTACCACACGTGCCAGATATTCATTGTCGGTACGTCCTGCATCCTCTGCATAAAATTCCACATCATCCACAAAACGACGTGCATACTTCACTGCTGCTACCGCGCGTTCGATAATCTCTTCCCGATTGGAGTTGAATTTATATTTAATATGAGAATCAGAAGTACCGATACCTGTATGGATACGTTTATGCTTGGCGAATTTCAAAGCGTCTACCGCTACATCAATATCCTTCTGAACAGCACGGGTCAAAGCACAAATAGTGGGCCAAGTCACCGCTTTAGAAATTTCAATCACAGAATTAAAATCTCCCGGGCTGGAGATGGGGAAGCCGGCTTCAATTACATCGACCCCCAAAGCTTCGAGTGCCTTCGCTACCTGAATCTTCTCCACTGTGTTCAACTGGCATCCCGGAACCTGTTCACCATCCCGAAGGGTGGTATCAAAAATAAATAACCTATTGTCCATCTTCTATCATTTTATGTTATTATTGGCTCAAAAAAAAACCTTTCACACTTGGAAGTGAGAAAGGCTTTCGTATATTTTCAGTATACACATTTACGCGCAGCACTCACTTCCACTAACCTTTGATAGTAGAATAATAATACCGCATAGTAGAATATGTATAAACATCTGATTCATTTTTTGTCTCTTTTATAGTTTGACGGTGCAAAGGTATGGATTATTTCTGTACTACCAAATAATACGTTACTTTTTTATCGAAAATAATTTCATTTCATAAGTTAAAGTCGGTTATTAGCAGAAAAGTATTACTAATAAAGCTCCGTATTTCATCAAACAGAAAAAGGGGGCATAGTGCGGACACACTATACCCCCTTTTAATTTATCGTTCTAAATCAATAGATTACTTTTTATCACAGCATTCCTTCTTTTCTGTGCAATCAGCTTTCTTATCGCAAGCAGTAGCACAAGAGTCTTTCGCCTGGCAGCAAGAGTCAGTTGCTTCAACAGCAACAGCTTCTACAGTTTCAACTGTTGCTTCTTCACCTTCAGAAGCGGCAGCGTTATTAGCTTTGTTACCAGAACAAGAGATCACAGCGAAAGAAAATGTTACTGCTACAGCAGCCAAAAAAAGTTTTGTTTTCATACCTTTTAATTTGCTTTAAACGTTTAATAAAATAATTGTCGTCGGCAAATATAGCTATTTTTTCCTAAACTGCCAAAACAAGAAATCCCCGCCAGTCAATAAAGACTGGCGGGGCTTCTCTAAAAATGGCGG